>Ga0194132_10003784_pt1 | contig 26494 bp, 22 predicted proteins | sample TA2KigOf80mmetaG_FD_148612 | JGI IMG/M metagenome (GOLD analysis project Ga0194132, IMG submission 148612) | Freshwater microbial communities from Lake Tanganyika, Tanzania - TA2015054 Kigoma Offshore 80m | ecosystem: Environmental > Aquatic > Freshwater > Lake | place: Tanzania: Lake... | reverse complement strand
TATTGGGCTTTCCATTCGAGCGGGTTGGCCGACGAGGTGTCGAGCACGTCGAACGGGTCACGCAGTTTCAAGCCATCGGTGGCGCGCTTCGAATCGGCGTTGAACGCGGCGGTTTGCCCGATCACGCCGTTGATCAGAGCGCGAAGATCGGCTGCGTTAAGCTCTTTGGAGCGCAGTGCGTCCACGAGGTCCATGTCGGGCGGTGAGGCCCAGTTAAGCCCTTTCTGACCTAACGTGCGAAATTCGACATTGCCGCTAAACTTGGCCCCACCGTCCTTCGTCACCACCGAGGTAATACCCGACAGGGCATTCACGTATTCGGCGTTGAAGGTACCGGTTTTGATTTCCAACTCCTGAATCATATACGGGTTGACCGTAAAGGCCTGACCCGCATTGCCGCGCTGGGACGTAACCGTGGAGCCGTCCAGCGTGGTCTGCTGATCCTGCGCGCGACCGCCGCGCAGGTTGCCGGCAAAACTTCCGGCGGTGGTAAGCACCACTTCCGCGATGTTTACGACCGGCAACGCCTTGATTTCGGCGGCGTCCACGATCGTACGGCTAGAGGTAAGGCTTTTTTCCACCAGTGGACGTTCGGCTACGACTTCGACGGCTTCGGCAGCTTCGATTACCGTGGTTTCCAGTTCGAAATTCTGCCGGCTCGTCAAGTCGGCATTGACTCGCACCCCGGTGACTCTGACGGGCGTATAGCCGATCACATTGACTATGAGGTTATACACGCCGGGAGGCACGTTTAGGATGAAGTATTCACCCTTGTCGTTTGCCATCGCGCCCATCGTCGTGCCGTCCACACGCACACTCGCCGCAGGCAGCGGCTCGCGCGTCGCTTTGTCCACGACGGTGCCGGAAAACTTTCCTACCGTCAACTGGGCAAAAGCGCTCGTCGAGAGACCGAGCAACAGAGCGAGTGCGCAAAAGACACGCAAAACGCCTGAAAATTGGATGGACATTCGTTTGACTCCTGGTTATGACGCTTTTTCGAATGAATGTCAGCCGCCCCATGCGCTGACTATCCTTATTGTCTGTCTTAGACCGTCGAACGTTCCGCGTAGCGGAGAACCTTCGCCCTCACCTCCTTCCCGGTGGCGACATTGGGGCAAACGTCATGGTTGTCAACTTCGTTTCCCTTTTTTCGAAAGTATCTACTCCTCATCGACTCTATTACCTACCGGAAAACCTCTCCGGATGTTTTTCCTCATTGTGCATCGGAACATCGACGGCGAGGAAGTTCCGACTCAGACGCCGAAGGATGCGCCCGGCCAGAAACCGTCCATGTTTTTTCGAGGATAAGGTTGCAGGAAAGTCTGCATAACCGTCATGCAAACACCGTGCCAATCAAAGCCGGTCGTCGCCGAAAATACCCAAACCGAAAGACAATCCGCAAGTTGGCCGTTTGAGCATGTCTCGTTTCGATCCGTCACCCCATCGTCAACGAAAAAAATTTCATACCTGAACGGAAACGATTTTCATTTTTATGTGATCTCCATCACATCCCCACCCCGAACACTTTTCCACCTGTCACCCAAGCGGCAAAAACGCTTGACAGAGCCTGTTACATTGCGATATTGTGAGGCGCATGAGTCGGGTGGAAGCGATAACCCACGTATGTCTGCATGAGTGAGCACAAATTATATATCGAATCGGTTTTGGCGTCAACACCTTATTTTCGATTTTGAATAAAAAATTTCCGGAAGCGTGTTCGTCCATATAGCAGACCTCCCTCCGGTAGCGCGTGATGGATATGTCAGATATACCCGGAAAACCGGTGGCCGACTCGATCGTAGAACGAGTCGAGATGGTGCTTCCCAACGACGCCAACCCGCTTGGTAATATGCTGGGTGGACGGGTCATGCACCTTATCGATATCACAGCGGCCATCGCCGCCCAGCGTCACTCCCGCGCCATCGTCGTCACCGCATCCATCGACGAAGTGGATTTTCATCACCCGATTCGGGTAGGCCAGCTTATCGTGCTTCTTGCCTCCGTCAACTGCACGGGACGCACGTCTATGGAAGTGGGAGTCAAGGTCTTTTCGGAAGATACGCTCACCGGAGAACGTCGTCATACCAGCAGCGCCTACCTGACCTTTGTCGCGCTCGACGCCGAAGGCCACCCCGTCCCCGTCCTCCCGGTCATTCCGGAGACAGAAGAGGAAAAAAGACGGTTTCGAGCGGCCGAACGCCGCCGTGCCTTGCGGCTCGAGCGTATGAAACGTCTCCCCAGCCCATGAAGGACAATGCATGGCCTACCGGTCGTGGTTTCAATGCGTCTCCGGGTGTAACGAGCAGTATCCGCTAAACGAAGTGATATACCGTTGCCGCAAATGCGACGGGCTGCTCGAAGTGACACACGATATGGGCGCGCTCAAAAATCGGGGCGCATCGGCATGGATGCGTCTGTTCGACGATCGCTACAAACGCACTGACTACCCGTACGGAAGCGCGGTATGGGGGAAAAAAGAATGGGTATGCCCCGAAGTGGAAGACGACAACGTGGTATCCATGTACGAGGGGGGCAGCAATCTTTTTTGGGCCGAACGACTCGGCAGACAGATCGGTCTCGAAGACCTTTGGGTCAAACAGTGCGGAAACAACCATACCGGATCTTTTAAAGACCTCGGCATGACCGTACTGGTCTCCATGGTCAACCAGATGATAAAAGAAGGTAGAGGCATCCGGGCCATCGCCTGCGCTTCCACCGGCGACACCTCCGCCTCGCTCGCTGCCTACTGTGCCTATGCGGGTATTCCGTCCATCGTTTTTCTTCCCAAAAACAAAGTATCCGTAGCCCAATTGATCCAACCGATCGCCAACGGCGCGCTGACCGTCTCGCTCGATACCGATTTCGACGGGTGCATGGCCATCGTACAACAGGTCGCCCGTGAAGCGCATATCTATCTCGCCAACTCGATGAATTCGCTTCGTATCGAAGGCCAGAAAACCGTCGGGATCGAAATCGTGCAGCAATTCGACTGGGAAGTGCCCGAAGTCATTGTCATTCCGGGTGGAAATCTCGGCAACGTATCGGCCTTGGCGCAGGGTTTTCTGATGATGGAAGAACTCGGCGTAGTCAACAAACGCCCCCGTATCGTATGCGCACAGGCGGCCAAGGCCAACCCACTATATCGCAGCTATCTGACGGGTTTTGCCGACTATGCGCCCATCCACGCCGAAGAAACCGTCGCCAGCGCCATACAGATCGGAAACCCGGTCAGCATCCATCGCGCGATCCGGGCGCTCAAAGCCTTTGACGGCATTGTGGAACAAGCCACCGAAGACGAAATTGCCAACGCCTGTGCGCGTGGCGACCTGACCGGTCTTTACAACTGTCCCCATACCGGCGTAGCGCTGGCGGCACTCTTCAAACTTGTCGAACGCGGAGAAATCCGGAAATCCGATCGGGTCATCATCATATCGACGGCCAACGGTCTCAAGTTTACCGACTTCAAGGTTAAATACCACGAAAACCGGCTTGCCGACGTTGCACCCCGCTACCGCCAGCAAGTCGTCGAACTGCCGGCTCGTTACGACGAGGTGGCCCGCGTACTGGACCGCCTGCTCCCCGTATGAACCCGTCTTCTTCCGTCCCCAATCCGCTCCTCGTTCCGACGTCTCCGTTGCCGTTTGCCAAAATGCACGGAGCCGGAAACGATTTTATCCTGATCGACAACCGAGAGATCGGGCTCGACGACAAAACCGCGCCGCGGATGGCAAAGCGTCTGTGCGAGCGGCATACGGCGATAGGCGCGGACGGGTTGATCGTAGTAGATCGAGACCCGTCCTATACTTTTCGAATGCGACACTACAACCCGGACGGTAGCCGCGCCACCTTCTGTGGCAACGGCGCACGGTGTCTTGCTTATTTCGCTTACTTAAGAGGCATCGCAGGACAATCGATGACCTTTGTCGCCGACGACGGCCCACATGACGCGGAGATTCTGGAAACCCGGGTGCGTCTGCGCATGGTCGATCCGTCGGATATCGTACTCAACCGTCGCATAGACGGGTACGAACGGTCCGAGATCGTCCATACACTCCATACCGGCACCGAACATGCGGTGCTGGCTTCGCCGGACGTAAAACTTGAACCGGTGGAACAGACGGGGCGTGTTTTACGCCGACATCCGCTTTTTCAGCCCGGCGGTGTCAACGTCAATTTCTTTCAACCGCTCGATGGGGCCAACATCGCCGTTCGCACCTACGAACGAGGGGTAGAAGCGGAAACGCTGAGTTGCGGAACCGGCTCGGTCGCCAGCGCCCTTGTATTTGCGCTTCTGGAAGAGGTGCCCTCGCCGATCCGGGTCCATACCCGTAGCGGAGAAACGCTGACCGTGCGGTTTGAGCGTCAAGAAGATCGGATCGGCGACGTATGGCTCGAAGGCAGCGCGCATTACGTATTCGAGGGGCGATGGTACGAGGAAACGCAATGAGCGGTCGGATACGCCGTATTGCGTCGGCGGTTCTTCTGATGTTCGTGTCGTTTCAGGCGTCAGGCGAGACCCGCCGCTCTTCGGCGGTTTCCGGTGCGGAAAAGACACGTCTGGAACATGGAATTCGGGAGATTCTTGCCCACCCCGATCTATCGCAGGCCACCGTGGGCGTCAAAATCGTCTCGCTCCGGTCGGGCGAAACCCTGTTTGCCTTTCAAGCCGACCGGCTTTTTCATCCGGCGTCCAATACCAAACTGTTTACCGCCGTAAACGCTTTGTATATGCTCGGCCCCGACTACCGCCATCTGACACGGCTTTACGGTGACGATACGCTTCGGGCGCGGGGTGATACGCTGGTTACCGCGCTCTATTTGTACGGAACGGGCGACCCGCTTTTCGATACCGACGACATGGACGGTCTTGCCGCCCAGATCGCTGGTTACGGTTTTCGCGTCATCACGGGCGACTTGATCGCGGACGACTCGTATTTTGACGATGCGCGGCTTGGAGAGGGGTGGATGTGGGATGATGCGGGGTTCGACTTTTCCGCGCAGATCAGTGCGCTGACGCTCAATCTCAACTGTGTGACTGCCATTGCGTCACCCGGTGACAGCGCAGGCGCACTGGTGCGTCTACGGCTCGACCCGCCTACCGCGTATGTGGAGACCTCCGTAACGGCGCGCACCGGAAACGCGGATGAAAAAACCCCTTTTCGCATGGAACGCCGCTGGAAAGAAAGACGGAACATACTCGATGCGACCGGCTGGCTTTCCCCGGATGCCACGGAACGCCGTCTGGTTTTTTCCGTGGAAGACCCGGCCTTGTACGCCGCGACCATCCTTAGGGATCGGCTTGCCGCGCGGGGAGTGACCGTGACGGGACAAGTTCGGCGTGGATATACGCCGGTCCGCGCGCAGACGCTGGCGCTCCACGTATCCGCCCCACTGACCGAATCGGTGGCCTTTATGCTCAAAGAGAGCGACAACCTGGCCGCCGAGCTATTGCTAAAATCCACAGGACGTCGCAGGACCGGTGAAACGGGATCGGCGAGAAATGGGCTTGCCGCGCTTCGGAATGTTGTGACCGCTCTGACCGGTGTCGATACCTTGAGTTACCGGTTTGCCGATGGCTCCGGTCTTTCGTGGTACAACCTGATCACCCCGTCCCAAACCGTGTCCCTTTTAGCGGCGGCATACCGGGATTCGACGCTCCGGAAGCCGCTCTGGGCGGCGCTTCCTGCGGCGGGTGTAGAGGGAACCCTCAAAAACCGAATGCGGTCTTCCCCGGCAAATGGAACGTTGCGGGCCAAAACCGGCACGCTTTCCGCAGTCAGTTGTCTGAGCGGCTTTGTACATTCCGCCGAAGGAGAACCGCTCGTCTTTTCCGTTATGATCAACAATTTTGTCGGTTCGTCCGCCGCCGCGCGTCGTGCTCAGGACGAGATCGGCACGCTTTTGGCGTCGTTTCGCCGCAAACAACAGGAGTAACCCATGTCCGCCGATCCGCACCGACAACAACGCGTCACCCGTGATCACTATGTCCGGAAAACCGAGGTAGGCGCCCGTCTTTTCGCCGTTCTCGACTGGTCAGTGGACGATCGCGACATGACCTTGATTCCGCATCTCTCGCGTGCCGTGCGTCGCGGCGACATTCTCGAACTGGCCGTGACCGACGAGTCTGAAACCCATCCGGGCGGCTCGGTGCAGCGGGTTGCGTATCTGTGTTTTGCGGAAGCGACCGAAGCCGGGCTGTTGCTTGCCGGAGACCGGGTTACGGTGGGACCCGATACGATCGGAGTCATCGCGGGTTTTGACGAAACCCACATGCCCAATCACCTAAACGTCATCCTGCACGCCGAAACCCGAAAAACAGGTCGGGATATGGACCTCAAACCGGATATGTTGATTACTTTCGAGGGCATCTTGGAAGAAAAAAACCGGCGTATGGGGTTTGTGAGGGAGTAAAACCGATTGAAGCCGCCCCCACAGCCTTCCGAAGGCAGCTTTACGCCTTTCACCTCCGGGGAGTCTTCGACAGTAAGGAGTAGGCGCTCTTGCGGCCGTTCTGCCGCAAGATATGTTGATGGTTTGGAGTGAGCTCGTTTACCCCGCAGCCATTGAGCAGCAATCGAAGCCTCTTCACGCTTCTACCTACGGGGAGTAGTTGGTCTTGCAACTTGTTGCAAGGTATGCACTCGCTGTTCTGTTCACCCTTCAAACTTCTGTTTTACCTTTAATTCTTTCCAGAGTGCTACAAAGCTGTCGTAGCGGTCCTGCGCCATCAGCCCGTCGCTCACGGCCTGACGGACGAGACATCCCGGCTCGTGAGCATGGGTGCAGTTGTGAAACCGGCATCCGTCCAAATAGGGGCGCATTTCGGGAAATAGCGCAGGCAGTTCTTCGGCGGGCAGTTCCCACAGACCAAATTCTCTAAGCCCCGGCGTGTCGATGACCATGCCGCCTTGATCGAGACGGTGCGCGGCCAGATAAGTGGTGGTATGACGCCCTCTCCCGGTGGCATGGCTCACTTCCCGGACCCGGAGTCCGAGTCCTTCCTGTACCGCGTTGAGCAACGAGGTTTTTCCCACGCCGGACGCCCCGGCAATCGCGGAGATGCGATCTTTGAGGATTTCCTTGAGCGTTTCGACCCCTTCGCCGGTATGGGCGCTTGTACGTAGCACACGATAGCCCGTGCGTTCGTATATTGCCGTAATATCCGGCAGAGCGGATTTCAGAAGATCGGTTTTATTGACGCAAATCACCGGTATAAGCCCCCCGCGTTCTGCGGCGATCAGCAAACGATCCAGAAACCGCAGATGCGGGTCGGGGTTTCGGACGGCAACTACAAGCACGATTTGATCTGCATTGGCGAGAATGACCTGTTCGACGGGGCGGTCGCCGGGCGCAAACCGCGACAGTTTGGAGAGGCGAGGCATTACCTCTTCTATCGTCCCTGTACCGTCCGGGAAACGGGCTATACGGACATGGTCACCGATTACCACCGGAGCGGCGGCGGTGAGGCGGCGGACGCTTTCCACGACCTGTCGACGGTTTTCGCTTTCCGGATACACAAACACCTTGTGCAGTTTGCTACGCAGTGTACACAGCAAGGCGCCGTCGGGCGTTTCCACCTCGAATGCCCCCCGGTACTCCCGGATAACGATGCCTTGGTCGGTCGTATTCATGTAATGCCGATTTGGATTTAAATCAGGCCAAAAGCGATGCGGTTTAGGAAGTTATACACAGACTGTAGAGCAACTCTCCCATGACGATTCCGGGGGAACGGGCACCGGTTTTGAGCGCTATGTCCGCATCAAGGAGCGCCTCGAAGTTTGCGCGCAGATTCCCCGGTGCAAGACGCTTGGCTTGAGCGGCATACTGAGGAAAATAATATCGTCCTGGGCCTGCGTGCATCTTCACGGTCTTTTTGATTTCTTCCTCCGGATAGCGATCCTGTTGCATCAGGCGTATTTTCCACAGCACGGTAAAATGCCGCACCAGGATAGCCACAAGGGCGATGGGCGACTGGCCTGCATCTATGGCGCGGGCGTGGATACGGTGGGCTTCGGCGAGATTTTTCTCTCCGATCGCCCGTGCCAGATCGAACACGACGCCGGCGCGCGAAGGTCCCATGGCCGCTTCTACGTCTTCCAGACCGATGACGGGACGATTGCCGGCAAATATGGCAAGTTTTTCGACTTCGCCTGCCAATTCACCTAAGTTGTCGCCGACGATAGCCTGAAGTCTTTCGGAAGCTTCGGGGGTGATCCGTTTGCGGTACTGCCCGGCGCGTTGTTGAAGCCACGCGGGGATACGATCCGCGTACAGGGGGTAAAACACCACCGAGACGGCGGCTGTGTTAAGACGCCCATACACGGAAGTATTTAGATCGACTTTGGGAGCGACGAGTACAAGTGTTGTGCTGGGGGTCGGTTTTTCGGCGTATGTCGCAAGCGCCTCCCGGTCTTTCTGTGAGAGACGTTGCAGGTCGCGTACGACGACGACACGACGTTCGGCCAGCATAGGAACGGTAGCGGCCAAGGTCAGAATGAAAGAGGCGTCGGTGGTATCGCCCGACAATATATCGAGACAGAACGCTTCCGATCCGGGTTCGACGACGCTGGCGATAAGAAGCCGGATGGCCTCTTCCTTTAGGAATTCTTCATCGCCCGAAAAAAAATACACAGGCGCGATGCGTCGTTTTTCCAACTGTTTGACGAGTTCTTCCGGTTTCATGGCTCGGAACCGTCTCCCGGGTAGGCTGTAACGCGGTTTTTACCGTTCTGTTTGGACATATACAATGCCCGGTCGGCGCGTTCCAGCGCATCATATCCTTCTTCGCCGGCAAGCAGACAACTGACACCGACGCTGACGGTAACTTTCCCGGAAGGAATCTGCGACTCTCCCTCGAAGGGAGTTTCGGCAATACTCATGCGGATGCGGTCGGCAAGACGACTGGCGTTCTGGCCGTCGGTTTCCGGCAGAATCATCACAAACTCTTCACCACCGTATCGCGCCGCAATATCTGTTTCCCGGGAATATCGCTGAAGCGTCAACGCGATTTTTCGGAGCACTTCGTCGCCTTTGAGATGACCGCAAGTGTCGTTGTAGTTTTTGAAAAAGTCGATATCGAACATAAGAAGAGACATGGGGCGGCCATACCGACGCGCGCGGCGTGTTTCCTCTTCCAGGCGTTCTTCGAAATACCGTCGGTTGTAGATGCCGGTCAGACCGTCGGTAATGGCCAATCGCTGGGCGCGGCGTTCATCGAGCGCCTTACGGATACGGATATCCATGAGCATGGGATCGACGGGCTTCATGATAAAGTCTGCCGCCCCCTGTTTCATAGCTTCAACGGCCACTTCGGTCGATCCGTATCCCGTCATGACGATGACCACAGGTGGGTAGTACATCTGTCGAATTTTTTCCAGCACATCCAAACCGCTTACCGAGCCGAGCATCAAATCCAGCAGTACAACATCGAAATGACCGGTACGGAGACGTTCCAGTCCGCCGTTCGCCGAAACGGACACCTCGACGTCGTATCCTTGCTGGGAAAGCATCGCCGCGAAAAGCTCGCACAGAAGTTCTTCGTCGTCGATTATGATGGCACGAACCATAGGCCTTTCCTGCCGGTCTATACCAGAAAAAGTGAGAGGGTCCCGAACGACCCGGTAGGGCCAAACCATCGGGCAGGATACGAGTATTCTACACAATATACGTAGTATGGATCAAGAAAGTCCATATCAGGAAATCCCTGATATTTTGTTCGGCGCTTTTTCGGGTATGCGAGGATACCAAGACCGGAGGGCGCGCGATACCGAAGGGCGCCGTTAAAAACAGAGTGGATTGGCGTTGCGCCGGTCACGGTGTTCAATATACTTGATGTTCTGTCTTACGCTGTGATTTTTATCACATTCGGGCGGGACCCATGGACCATGTCTTGTATGATCGGCTCGAACATCTCTATCGTACCTTCGATCTGACGCTTCTTTCGCCCGATCCGTTGGAAATCGTCCGTCGGTTTTCTTCGCCGGGAGACCAGGAAGTGGCCGGTTTTATCGCGTCGGCGCTTGCCTACGGACGCGCCGAAAAGATCGTCGAAACCGTAGATCGGGTATTCCGGATGATGGAAGACGCGCCACACGATTTCGTTCTTCATTTCGATCCGAAAACCGACGGCGGCCGGTTTCGTTCTTTTGTCTACCGGTTTTCTCGGGGAAGCGATCTGATCGTGTTGATCGGTCTGCTTCAGCGTGCGCTCGCCGTTTATGGCAGTTTGCAGCGTCTGTTTCTCGAAGGCGACCGGCCGGAGCATCCGCATATCGGTCCGGCGCTTGTTCGTTTCGTAGACGCGCTTACGGACGGCGGTTCGATACCCGATCTTCGTGAAGCGGGGTCGGGAGCGCGTTTTTTTCTACCTTCGCCGCGGTCCGGAAGCGCCTGCAAAAGGCTCAATCTGTTTCTCAGGTGGATGGTCCGTACGGACGGCATCGATCTGGGGCTGTGGGACAAGGTTTCCCCGGCGCGTCTGATCGTGCCTCTTGACACGCACGTCGCTCGGATAGCCCGTCTTACGGGGCTTAGCGACCGTCGACAGACCGATTGGGAAATGGCCGAGGAAGTCACGCAGACACTCAGGATATTCGATCCCTGCGATCCGGTAAAATACGATCTTTCGCTGTGTCATTGGGGTATGAGACAGGCGCGGGGATTGGACTACTAAAACCCGGCGCTCATCTCGTATACCTGCATGGTATGTCCGTCGAAAGTGGCGGCGAGACGCCAGCGGATTCGGGTGTGCGCAGAATATCGGTATTCGAGCGTGAGACCGGCTTCTTCGCCGCCCGGCGCGCTGGATGAGCCGTTTCGGATGCGGGCCATGTCCACGCGGACGGAGCCGCGGGCGAAATCCGTCTGTGCCGATACCGTCAACAGTCTGAGTCCCGCAAGACCGGGGCGATAAAAAAAGGTAAATTTTTCGAGCGTATTGCGGTAGCCGAATGATTGGAAAGTCTCGTTTATGTCGGGTGTGCCGACCCGGTCTTCGGAACCGATCCAGCCGGCTGCGGTGATTTCGAGCCGATTTGCGACGCGATGCCGGAGACGGCTGTGCAGGGCATAGGCGCGGACTTTGCGACGGCCTTCCGGTGGTGTAGAGGTATTCCCGTGCTGCACGACGGCGGACAGTTCCGCCGCAGACCGTTTCCGGTGTAAAAACGTGGAAGTCAGCCCCACGATCCTGACGTTGTGTCCGACGCCGTCGTTTCCGCCTGCCTTTGCATGGATAAGCCCGTACACCTGACCTTGCACCCAAGGATATCGGAAAGAGATTCTCGGCCCGTACAGGTCGATGTCGTCGGAGGATTTTCCCGGTCCGTCTACGATATGTCCCTCGAACACCTGCCACTGTCCCCAGTCAAAAACCAGACCGGGCCGGATCGTCCAGATCAGTTGTCCGCCCGTATAGTCGTAGTCGGTAAACAGGGGATAGACGACGGGTTGACGTCCGCCGGCGAGTGCAAGATGTTCGAACCCGACCTGGTCCAGTTGAATGACGGCTTCTTTGAGACGCGCCATGACCTTTACGTCGTTGCCCAATACTGCAAAATCGCGGTCGTTGTCCGCCGAGCGCAGGGTCAGGGCAATCCGGGTCGTAATTCGTTCGCGGAACACGGTCTCGACGCCGCCTTCGATACGATAATTCCAGAATCCTACGCGGCCCAGCGTCCACCAGAGGTAGTCGGGTTCCTGCGGAACGGGTTGCGTGGGGATTCTACCGTAGCTGCCTCGCACCTCGAAGCGTCCGTACCCGGTAAACTGCCAGGTGTCGGAAGCGGGTGTCGGGAGGTTTTGGGCGAAAACGGGCAAGACGCACGGGAGAAGGGGAAGCAGAAAAAGGGTGTACTGCATCAAGTGGCGCGGTCTGCGTCGGAGGGTCCGAAAAATGGAGCAGAACCGTATACGGGAGGGTTTCGGCGCGTTCGGCGGCTTATGCAGGGTGGCTTTCCGATTCGCGCAACACCCGTTTGATCCCGATGCTGGACACGAGGGCCATTTCGTCATCGGACCGTTCCACGTCGAAACGGGTGGATTCGGCGTCGATCTCGAAATACCGGGAGACGACTTCGAAAATATCCTGGCGCAGACGTTCCATAAGGTCAGGGGTCAGGGCGACCCGGTTGTTGGTCAGGACAAGCTGGAGCCGGCGTTTGGCGATGGCGCCCGCTTTTTCTTCATGACGTTGGAACAGTCTGAGAATATTGATCATCCATAGGCTCCTTCGACGCTTTGCGGCAGAGACCGCAACGTCTGTACGCCTTTTTCGACACGGGGCGGGACCGGTCGGTTCACGTAGGGATCAGGGCGGTGTCCGGTCAACCGCCTAAAAATTTTTTGAACCGGTCCCATATACCTTTCCTGCTGTTCAGGGAAAGCAGGGGGATTTCCTGTCCTTCCAGACGCGCCACGATATTGCGATAGGCTTTTCCGGCCAGACGCTCTTGGTTGTGTACGATGGGCACGCCTTGGTTGGAAGATACGATGATATCTTCGTCTTCCGGGACGATGCCGAGCAGTTGAACGGCCAGCAGTTCCAGAATGTCGGGGATGTCCATCATGTTGCCTTCCTCGATCATCTGGGGTCTAAGACGGTTGATGATAAGGCGAGGTCTCATACCGGCATTGGCTTCGATAAGACTGATGACGCGATCGGCGTCTTGGATGGCGGAAACCTCGGGGGTGGTGACCACGATGGCTTCTTCGGCGGCGGCCAGCGCGTTTCGGAAACCCTGTTCGATACCGGCGGGCGAGTCGAGAATCAGATAATCCGGTTCGATTTCCTCTTTGATCCGTTCACAGAGCGCTTTCATCTGTTCCAGGTTTACGGCGGATTTGTCGCGTGTCTGCGCCGCCGGAATGAGAAACAGACCTTCTACTTTCCGGTCCCGGATCATGGCTTGCCTGAGTTCGCACAGCCCTTCTATGACCTGAACGAGATCATACACGATCCGGTTTTCAAGTCCCATGATTACGTCTAAATTGCGCAACCCAATATCGGTATCGACCACGACCACTTTGCGGCCCAGCAGGGCAAGTCCTGTGCCGATATTGGCTGTAGAAGTGGTCTTACCTACGCCTCCTTTACCGGAGGTGACCACAATCGTTCGGCAAGCCATTTATCCCTCCTTGTCAGGCGGGCGGATTGCGCCGGCCTGTCAGGCTCCTGGAAACCGGCCCGTATACGGTTCTAGGACGATACGGTTGTTTTCGACATAGGCGATTTCGGGCGCAACCGCCGAACCGGATCGTCCATGGGATTCCTCCACCACCGGAGGCAGTCCCAGATGACCGGCGATACGGAGTTGTTTGGGTTCGAGTGCAAGCGCTATGATGACCGCGTCGGTATTGCCGCCTGCCCCGGCGTGGGCGTTTCCCCGGAGCACACCCATCACGACGATGTCCCGCTGAGCGACAACTTCCGCGCTCGGATTGACGTTACCGAGCACGACCAGGCTGCCCGGCGAAGAAAACTTTTCGCCGGATCGACAGGTCTGCCGCACGATCATCGTCTCTTCCAGCCCGTCGTCAAACCGTATCTCCGGTTCAGGGTCGGGTTTTTCCTCCGCGACGTCGGACCGAACGACCGACGACACCGACGACGGAAACTCGGCGGCACATCCTATTTCCCGTTCGAATCGTTTCAGCAGCGTGTCCGGCGAACAGACTACGCCGCTCAACCGAAGTTGAAACTCTTTTTCAAGCACTTCCCTTAGGGTCGCAACGTCTTCTGTCTCCAGTTCTCTGTCGCCCACGTTTAGCTTGATATCGGCGTGTCTGTAAAACTGGGCGTGAGACTGAAGACGAGTCCGAATCGCTCCGGTCAGTTCGGCGATCGAAGCGTTCGGGTCACATACGATACTCACCCCATGCTGGGTCGCGCGTATCCTGATCGTGTCCTGCAATGCGCCCCGCCTTGCATCGTTGTCTCTATATACAATATGTAGGACCTTGATAAGATGGTTATAGTATAGATTGTATTATGTAGGACCTTGAAAAGATGGTTATAGTATAGGTTGTATATAGGGTTTGTCAAGGGTAAAATACATGGCATGATAGGCGCGGAGATGGGTGTTCCAACAGCCGATTCTCCTTGATAGGCTGCGGGAAACGGTCTATAATACAAAGAAGGTTTTCCATTTTTTTATCGGCATGTATTCCTAAACGGAGTGGATCTATGGAAACGGAAACCGGAAAAACTTCGATACCTCCGCCGCATCGTCTTGTGGGAGTGTTTTTTTCGCCCGGTCGCGTTTTCCGGTCGCTTTATGCGAATCCGTCGTTTCTTCTCCCTCTTGTGATAGCCGTGCTGGTCAGTATGATCGCCATCTATTTTCTGTCTCCTATCAATGCAAAATTTACCGTGGAACAAGCGCGACAACAGAATCCCAATATTTCCGAAGAGCAGATTATGCAGATTAGAGAGACCATGTCCGGCCCGTTTATCCTCATTTTTAGCTTGGGTGGTGTTCTTATCGGGACTCCGGTTTCGCTGTTGCTTCTTACCTTTGTCTTCCGAACCCTTTTTCAGATGCTTATCGGCGGTCAGACGACCTTCCGTCAGGCTTTCGGCGTGGTGTCGTATTCAAATCTGGTGATGTTACTCGGCTTCTTGCTGTCGATTCCTTTGATACTGGTTCAAGAACGACCGGATGTATCGCTCAATCTCGGACTTCTTGTACCCTTTTTGGAAGAGCAAAGTCCCTTGTACCGGCTTTTGAGAAACATAGATGTCATTACAGGCTGGTGGATGATTGTTTTGTCTATCGGATTTTCTGTGCTCTATCAGGTGTCAACGACCCGAGCGGCAAAGATTTTCATCTCGCTTTGGGTATTCTGGATTTTGTTCAAAACGACGGTGGGTACTCTTTTAGGCCCTATTATCCCAGGTTTATAGCAGGAGGCGGGAAACGCGAATGCGTCTTCGTTCTAAAATCATCATCGGTGTTGTAGCCGTAGTGGGTATCGGCGGTATGGTATGGGCTGGCATCCGGTTTCAGCGGAAACAGACGGTACCGGTACAGACTCAGAAAGTGGAAACCCGGGCGTTGAAGGCGCGGGTTTCGGCATCCGGCAAGATCGAGACGACCCGTAAAGTCGATGTGAGCGCCAGCATAAGCGGCAAAGTGGTACAACTCAACGTCCGAGAAGGTCAGACGGTGGAAAAAGGACAGTTGCTTCTCCAGATCGACCCTACCCCTACGCAGACTACGGTAGCGCAGTTGCAAGCCAGTATTCGTTCCGCCAAGGCCAATCTTTCCCTGTCCGAGGCCAATCTGCGTCTGGCACAGTCGGAATACGACCGACAGAAGGCGCTTTTCGACCGGGGGATGATCGCCGAAGACGCGGTACAGCGCGCCCTGTCGGGGCGCGAAGTGGAGCAGGCCCGCAACCATGCCGCGCGCGAGGAAATCAGCCGACTCGAAGCCTCGCTCAGAAACGCGCAACACGATCTGACCAAAGTCAACATGATCGCCGACATTTCGGGTATCGTGACCAAGCTCAACATCGAGGAAGGCGAAAATGCCTTTGTTGGAACGTTCAACAACCCCGGTACGGTGCTTTTGACGATCTCCGACTTAAGCCACATAGAAGCATGGGTCGAGGTGGACGAGACCGACGTTGTCAGTCTGCGGGTCGGCCAACCGGCCGAAATCGTCGTGGACGCCTATCCGGATACGGTCTTCAACGGTGTGATCGACCGGATCGGAAACAGTCCGATTACCGTGTCCGGCGGTGCGGACCGACAGGCGGTAAACTTCGAAGTCGTGATTCTTCTCACCGATACGATTCCTCTCGTACGCCCCGGTCTGTCGTGCGTGGCCGACATGATCACGGGCGTGCGGTCCGGCGTCCTGTCGATTCCGATACAGGCGCTTACGATTCGGGAACCGGGAAAGGAAAAGACCGGAAATGAGGGCACGAATGGAGATCGAAACGTGTCTCGCCGACGAAACCGGGCATACGAAGGCGTATTTGTCGTTGACCAGGACCGCGCAATTTTTCGCAGGGTGCTGACCGGACTTACCGGGGAACAGCATTTCGAGGTGCTGACCGGGCTTCGGGAAAGCGAGGAAATCGTCATCGGTCCCTTCGAGACCCTGCGCACGCTCAAAGACAGCACGCTGGTGACACGCGAACAACCCAAGTAAAAGACGCGAAACGTGAAGGTTGAACAGGCGACCGCCTCATGACCGTTATACTCGAAAACATCCGTGTGGCGCTTCAGGCGCTGTGGGAAAACAAACTCCGGTCGTTTCTCACGATCCTGTGCGTAGTCGTGTCGATCATGGCTATTGTGGCCGTCGTATCGCTGATCGACGGCATGAATACCTATGTACAGGAAGAGGTGATCAGTCAAGGGACGGACGTTTTTGTCATGGAGCGCGTCAACCATATCGACGTACTGACCAATTTCGATCTTTTTCTCAAGTCGCTCCGCTATCCTAACGTCACCTTGAGCGATGCCGAGGCGATCACGCAGGAAGTGCCGTTGGCGCGTTATGTCGATCCGTCGGTAAATTTTTCCCAGCGGGTGCTCTATGGAGATCGTTTTGTCGATATGGTCGAAGTCAGGGGACGTTCGAGCGAATATCCCATCATAGGCGACTTTCCGCTTTTGGACGGACGTCATCTGGCTATGGTAGACGTATCGCTCCGGCGCGAGGTCTGCGTGCTAGGATGGGATGTAGCCAAAACGCTGTTTCCTTCCGAAGATCCGATAGGCAAACGCATTCTCTTTGGCAAGCGTCATTATGAAGTAGTGGGGGTCATCGGGGAAAAACCTTCGGTGTTGGGCGCGAATCAAAATCTGTTCGTGTTGACGCCCATCACCACGCTGCTCAAACACTACGGTACACGCCGGTCGCTTACCGTCGCCATCAAGACCGGCTCCGTGGAGACCTTGCCCGCGGCCATGGAACAGACGAGAGCGCTCATCCGGCTTCGGCGCAAACTGCGTCCCGGCACCGACGACAATTTTCATTTGTCCACTTCGGAACCGCTCATGATGCTCTGGCGAAACATCAGTCAGGGGATATTCTCTGCGACGATCGGGCTGGTCAGTATCACATTGGTCATCGGTGGGATCATCATCATGAACATCATGCTGGTGGCGGTAACGGAACGAACCCGCGAGGTCGGGCTCCGCAAGGCGCTTGGTGCGCGACGCAGAGACATTCTGATCCAGTTTCTCGTCGAGTCGGTGACGCTTTCTACGGTAGGCGGTCTGCTCGGTGTCGCCATGGGTTTTCTTGGCGCGTTTCTGATTGCCTCGTTTACCCCACTGCCCTATGCGATCAAGGAGTGGTCGATTGCGCTGGCGCTTATCATCGTGTTTGCCGTCGGTCTCTTTTTTGGCATCTATCCGGCCAACCGGGCCGCGCAACTCGATCCCGTGGAGGCGTTGCGTCACGAATGAGGCTTACCCGTCATCAGCTTGTCGAGGGGCTTAGGCTTTCGCTCGACGTGCTCAGGGCGCATCGGATGCGTTCCGGTTTGGTCATTCTCGGTGTTTCGGTGGCGGTAGCGACCCTGATGGGCATGGTGGCTACGCTCTCCGGGCTAAGTCGGAAAATCCAGCAGGACATCACGGGCGGCGAGGCGGTGGTGCTTCAGGTCAACAAATTCGATCTGGTCGGCGGCGATCGCCGTACTCAGATGGACCGCAAGGATTTTACCACCGAAGACGCCCGTGCGCTTGAGCGTCTTGCGCATGTAAAAGCCGTATCGGTAGGCTATCAGCAAAACAGGCCGCTTCGTCACCGCAACCAAAAAGCGCGGCTTATCGCCATCATCGGCTCTACGGTCCATTTTACCGCCATCAACCATCTTGGCGTGGATCGAGGACGTTTTTTTACGAGGTTCGAGACCGAGCACCGCAGTCCTGTCGTCGTGCTGGGCGAACGACCGGCAGAAGAGTTGTTTCCGGGTCAGAACCCCATTGGCCAGTACATGCGGGTTGCCGATCAGGAGTATCAGGTAGTCGGGGTATTCAAACCCAACGAGAGTATTTTTGCGCGTCTTTTCGGAAGCTTGGCACAGAATTTTGCGGTTGTGCCGTATACCTCCTACGAGCGGGATTTTAAAGGCCGACGCGAACCTATGTACATACAGGTGATCGTCGATAATAAGGAAAATCTGAACACGGTGCGTGAGTCCGTACGATCCGTGTTGCGGGTACGCCGCAAGGTTATGCCCGGCCAACCGGACGACTTTGCGCTCAATACGGCGGACGCCGCGCTCGCACTGATCCAGAAACTGACCGGTCCCATCGGACTAGGCCTGGTGGTGATGTCCTCGATCGGGCTTATGGTCGGCGGTATCGGGGTGATGGTGATCATGCTGGTATCGGTGACCGAGCGAACGTACGAGATCGGCATTCGCAAGGCGCTCGGGGCTACGCGCAAGGAAATCGTATGGCAGTTTCTCATCGAAGCGGCGACATTGACGTGCGTCGGGGGATTGGTAGGCATCGCAGGAGGGTTGGGACTTGCCTTCCTCATCATGAAGATAGGAAATTTTCCCTTTTCACTCCCTGTCGTATACGTCCTGCTGGCGGTTGTCGTATCCGTAGGGATCGGTCTTGTATTCGGGCTGTACCCGGCCAACCGTGCCGCGCGTCTGGACCCTATAGAGGCGCTTCGGCATGAATAGACGAAAGACACGGTTTTATGAATGTGGGCATCATAGGCGCTAGCGGGATCGGTAAACACCACGCCAAATGGTTTACCTTGGCGGGCTGCAAGGTAACCGCTTTTACCGGTACGACGCCGGAGCGGTGCGCCGCAACAGCGGCGCTGCTGCGCGACCTGTGCGGGTTTGGGGGCCAAACCTATCTCGATTACCGCGAGATGCTGGAACACGAACCGCTCGATATCGTCTGTGTATGCAGCCCTCCGGAGGCGCATCTCAACCAGATCGCCGACGCGCTTGCGGCGGGGCGGCATGTATACGCCGAAAAACCGGTGACATGGCCGCCGTCCGACCTGCTCTCCTGTCCGCTTGCTTCTTGTCCGAATCCCCGGGCCCGTAGCGTATTTCATCCCGCGTTGCATTTGCTGTTGGAAGAAACCCGGTCGGCGCTTTCGTTCTCCGGTCCGGTGTTTGGTTTGAACGCCCAGTATGTCGCCGCACGGGAAGCCTATCGCACGCTGTACGAAGCCGAACGCGGCGCGCTGCGTCATATTGAATCTTTTTATTTTCTGCTGGAATCCAAAGGGCTTAGCGGGCGCTACAGCGCCTTTGAAGGCATCTGGATCGACATGGCTCCGCACGGGTTGAGTCAGATGATCGACTGGCTTCCGGAGGGCACGCTAAAACCGGACACCGTGACGTGCGACATCGGAGAAGAAACTACTTCCGCCTCGTTTTGTTACGGCGACGCCCGTATAGAGATGGTATGCCGGAAAAATGTCGTCTCTATTCCAAAACGGCGATTTGGCGTAAACGATTTTTGGGTGGACTACGAAGGGCGGGCCGACGAAAACGGCGTTTACCGATCTTTTCTTACACACAACGGCAAGACCGTCATGATCGACGATCTTATGGACGTCTCCGTGCGCCGGTTTCTCGAAGCGATCCGCCGACCGGAAATACAGCCGTTTGTCGGCCCTCAGCAGGCGCTTGAGAATCTGGAACTGATCATGATGATTCTGGAACGCGGAAAAAGAAAAACGTCTTGAAGGGACACCGCAAGACCGCGATCCTGTCGTGAAATATCATCCGAAAAGGAAACGACATGTTAGACCAACGGTTTATTCGTGAAAATCCGAACCTTGTACGCCAAGCGATTCTCGAAAAAAACGAAAAGGTAGACATAGACGCTTTTCTCGCGCTCGACGAACAGCGTCGGACTTTGCTCAAAGAGGTAGAGACGCTCAAACAGCGCCGTAACACGGTCTCCGAAGAAATCGCACAGATGAAACGCAAGGGAGAAGATGCGACCGGCGTCATCGAAAACATGCGCACGGTATCGGATCGTATCCGGCAGTTGGACGAGCAACTGGCATCTACCGAAAGCGATCTTCAGGCGCTCCTCGTTCGTATCCCGAATATCCCGCATCCCTCGGTTCCGGTGGGACGCGACGCGTCGGCCAATATAGAGGTGCGGCGCTGGGGCCGAACCCATGAGGTAAATTTCCCGCGCAAACCACACTGGGAGATCGGCGAAGCGCTTGGCATCCTCGATTTTGTTCGGGCGGGCAAGATCACCGGTAGCAATTTTATCGTTTTTAAAGGACACGGGGCGCGTATGGAACGCGCGCTGATCCAGTTTATGCTGGACCTCCACACCCGGAAACACGGGTATACCGAAATCGCCCCGCCGTTTGTCGTCAACCGCCAGAGCATGTTTGGCACGGGTCAGATTCCCAAGATGGAAGAGGACATGTATCGGACGGAGGCGGACGATTTGTTTCTCATTCCGACCGCCGAGGTGCCTGTCACCAACCTTTATCGGGATGAAATCATTCCGGAGGAGGAGTTGCCGGTTTTCTATACGGCCTACAGCCCGTGTTTCCGCCGTGAGGCTGGCTCCTACGGACGCGACACGCGCGGTTTGATCCGCGTCCATCAGTTCGACAAAGTGGAGATGGTCAAGTTTGTGCAACCGGAAACTTCGTACGACGAACTCGAAACGCTGGTCCAGAATGCCGAGGAGGTGTTGCAACTGCTCGACATTCCCTATCGCGTGTTGGCGTTGAGCACGGGTGATTTGAGTTTTTCGGCGGCCAAATGTTACGATCTCGAAGCCTATGCGCCGGGGCTGGACCGGTGGCTGGAAGTAAGTTCGTGCAGCAACTTCGAGGATTTTCAGGCGCGCCGTGCCAATATCCGGTATCGGACAAAAGAAGGAAAAGCGTTGCTGGTCCACACGCTCAACGGATCGGGTCTTGCCCTGCCCCGAACCGTAATCGCCATTATCGAGCACTATCAGACCGCAACGGGAACCGTGCGCATCCCGGAAGCCTTGCAACCGTATATGGACGGTTGCAAGGAAATCGGATAGGTCGATCCCGGTGCAGACGGCGTATAGTTGTTTAACGACATGGCCGATCCGTACGCATGGCCAAACAAGCAAAGTTGATGAGACGGGCTATCTTCCGGTTTCTTGGGGTGGCATCAGCCTGGGATGGAGCTTTTAAACGTGGACTTGCGTCACCGGATGCGGCAACTGGTCAGTCCCGCCGCGCTCAAGGGTTATTTTTTTCTTGTCGGCGCGCTACTCACCGTAGCGTTTCTTTTTCACGCCCAGACCACCGTACGCGATCTGGAACGCAACCAACGGGAACTCATCCGGGCCTTTGGCGTATTTTTCATTACCCAGGCCGTATCCGACCGGGTAAGCGAAGGAACGGATGTGAGCCTGTTGCTCGATCAGATCCAGCAAATGAACATCCCCATGATCGTCACGGACTCCGACGGTCATCCGACGGTATGGAAAGGGCTGGATCTTCCGCAGACGCCCGACGATCCGGCGGTCATCGAGCAGGTACGGTCGCTTGTAGCCGTGATGGACGTGGAGACCGAACCGGTGCTATTGGAAATAAGCCCAGGTTTGCGGGCCACGCTGCATTATCAGTATTCGCCTTCGGTGCGGCGTATGAGGTGGCTTCCCTTTGTCGAAATCGGCTTGGCCGGACTGTTCGTTTTTATCAGTCTTTTTATCTATCGCAATATCCATCAACTCGAACAGCGGCATATCTGGATCGGCATGGCCAAGGAGACGGCGCATCAGTTCGGGACCCCGCTGTCCGCCTTGAGCGGGTGGCTGGAACTCATCCGTATGGAGCTCAACCCCGAAGGCATGGAGCGGCGAGGCGTGCAACGCAAATTCGATACGATCATCGAGGAGATGAGCGGTGATATTGCCCGTCTCAACAAGATCGCCTCGCGTTTTAGCCAGATCGGTTCTATTCCGGAACTCAGACGTCAAGATATGCGTGCGATCATCACGGGCAGTGTGGACTATCTAAAAGCGCGGATGCCACAGCACGCTCGGGGCGTCGCAATCGACACGGCGTTTCAAACCGAGGTCGAACTGATCGTCGAGGGCAACCGTGAACTGCTTGAATGGGTGATCGAAAATCTGCTCAAAAACGCACTGGATGCCATGGAGAGAGCGCCGGGGCGGATTCAGGTGACGGCACGACGTCCGGACGACGGACGGACCGTCTCGGTGCTTATCAGAGACACGGGAAAAGGTATCGCTCCTAACGTGTTCGGCAAGATATTCAAACCCGGCTATACCACCAAAAAGCGGGGCTGGGGGCTGGGACTGACGCTTGCCAAGCGTATCATAGAGGAATATCATAGCGGTCGGCTGACGTTACGCGAAAGTCGGCCCGGCGTAGGAACCACTTTCGAGATCGTGTTGCCGGTTTCAAGTACGGCGACATAGAACCGTAACCCACCGGCGGGGAGATCTTCCGCGCTCCCTTCCCGTTCAAGGAACGCCATGACCCGGACCGGTTCGGAAGATATAAAACGCATTCTCTGGGTAGATGACGAAATCGACCTGCTCAAGCCCCATATTCTTTTCTTGGGACAGCGCCAGTATGAAGTCACTCCCGTATCCAACGGGGACGACGCGATCACGCTGTGCCAACAGGAGCATTTCGACCTGTTATTGCTGGACGAGATGATGCCGGGCCGTGACGGGTTGTCCACGCTTCAGGCGATTGCCGACATAGTGCCCAATCTTCCGGTCGTCATGATCACGAAAAACGAAGAAGAACGGCTGATGGACGAGGCTATCGGGCGAAAAATCGCCGATTATCTCATCAAACCGGTCAACCCCCATCAAATTCTGTCCGCGTGCAAGCGGATCTTGGATGCGAGAAAAATCCGCGAAGGCCGCGCTGTACGCGACTATATTGCCGAATTCAACCGGATACAGACCCAGCTTTCAGGCCCAATGAATTGGCAAGACTGGATCGACGTGCACCGGACGCTGTCCGAGTGGGACGTCGAAATGGACTGGCATCAGGATGCGGGGTTAAAACAGACCCAACGTGACCAGCATCGGGAGTGCAACGCCCGTTTTGGAGACTTTGTAGAGAAGCATTACCGGTCTTGGTTAAACGGCGGTGGGCCCCTCTTATCGGTAGACGTGGTCCGAGAAGCCGTAAAACCACACCTAAAAAACGACCATCGGGTTTATTTTATCGTGATCGACTGTATGAGATTGGATCAGTGGCTGACCATAGAACCCATGATCGCCGAGTACTTTACCATTGACCGGCGTTATTATTATTCGATTCTCCCCACGGCGACTCCTTTTTCCCGCAACGCCCTCTTTAGCGGGCTGTTTCCCGATGAAATCACCCGTATACACCCCGAATTGTGGGATCGAGGAGAAAAAGACGAATCGAGCCGAAATCGATTCGAACGCCAGTTTATGGACATGCAGTTGACCCGGTTTGGCATCCGATTGGAACCAGAACCCAAATATGTCAAGGTGCTCGACGCCGACGAGGCCCGTACGGTCGCCCGAAAGATAACGACTTATTACGACGTGCCGCTGACCTCGATGGTGTTCAATTTTGTGGACAACCTGGCGCATGGCAGGTCCGAATCCGAAATCCTCCAGGAGATCGCGCCGGACGAAGCCGGGTTTCGGTCGCTGACCCAGTCGTGGTTTACGCACTCCGCGCTGTTCGAAATCTTTCGTATTCTGTCGCGTCAGGATTGTACCATTGTCCTGACCTCGGATCACGGCGCGGTGCTGGGCATGCGGGGGACCAAGGCATTCGGAGACCGCGATACCTCGCCCAATCTACGGTACAAGTACGGCGACCATCTCAACTGCGATGCGAAACACGCCATGAAGATTTTGAACCCCAAGGACTACCGGCTTCCCGTATATTCGCAGAGTACCAACTACATCATCGCGCGGGAAGACTATTACTTCGTATACCCTACCCGGTTTCACGAATATCAGCGGCAGTATCAGGACAGCTTCCAGCACGGAGGCATTTCCATGGAAGAGATGATTCTGCCCATCTGCACGATGCAACCCCGCCATGCCGGTTGAACCCAAACCTTGCGTTTACGATACGGTGTCATCGGAGGAGACGTTTCGGCTGGGTCGTCGGATCGGCGAGAAACTGCGTCCCGGTGACACGGTTGCGCTGTCGGGCGATCTGGGAAGCGGAAAAACCTGTCTGATTCAGGGTATCTGCAACGGTCTAAACGTCCCGACACCGGCGACCAGTCCCACCTTTACCCTTATCAACGAATATGCGGGACGGCTGCGCGTTGCTCATTTCGACCTGTATCGGCTGGATGATCCGGAAGAGGTGCTTGATCTGGGGTTTGACGAATACGTAGAAAGCGACCGGGTTTGTTTGATCGAATGGGCGGACAAATTTCCGGAGTTGATGCCGCGAACACGGATCGATATACGAATCGAAACGGGAGAGGGAGATTTCCGGCGGATTTATGTGACTATACTACGGGAGTCCGGAGGGGAGACGGGGGGGGACGCCGCCGTTTGACGACCGACGGCAGAGCCGTTTCGGAGACTATGAGACCGAGCGCAAGCTCCAGCACCTCGTCCATCGTCTCCACGGTGTGTATCGTCATATCCCTTTTGATTTCTTCTGGAAGGTCGGCCATATCCTTGCGGTTGCGTTTGGGGATGATGGCTTGTTTGATCCCGGCACGCCGGGCCGCCAGCAGTTTCTCGTTAAGTCCGCCGATGGGAAGCACGTTACCGCGCAACGTCACCTCGCCTGTCATGGCGATATCGCACCGCACCGGTGTACCGGTAAGCGCCGAGCAAAGCGCTGTAGCCATGGTGATGCCGGCGGAGGGACCGTCTTTGGGGATCGCCCCTTCGGGCATGTGTATATGGATTTCGATGTTTTTGTAGAAGTCCGGGTCCAAACCAAGCGACGCGGTGCGTGAGCGGGCATAGGTCAGCGCCGCGTGCGCCGACTCCTGCATCACGTCGCCAAGCTGGCCGGTAAGCGTCAGCCGGCCCGCTCCGTTTCGGTGTACGATGCTTACCTCGATGGTCAGCACCTCTCCTCCGATTTCGGTCCACGCCAAACCGGTCGCCACGCCAACGGTATCCTGTGTCATGACTTCCTGTTCCTGATATCTTGGTATACCGAGATAGTCGAGCAGCACGTTTCGGTCTATGGTCGTGCGTTTCTTTTCCTGTTTCTGCACCACCTTGCGTACCGTTTTTCGGCATATCGTGGCAATATGGCGTTCCAATTCGCGCACCCCGGCCTCACGGGTATAGTCACGGATGGTCGCCAGCAAGGCATCCTCTTCTATAGCGAGGTGTTCCGGTGTCAGCCCGTGTGCGCCGATCTGCCGGGGTATGAGAAATCCGGTTGCGATAGCCAGTTTCTGGTGTTCCAGATAGCCCGGCAACTGGATGATCTCCATCCGATCGCGCAGGGCGTGCGGGATCGAATGCGTCGTGTTGGCGGTGGTAATAAAAAGTACGCGTGACAGATCGTAATCCACATCGAGATAGTGATCATTAAACGTATTGTTTTGTTCCGGGTCCAGCACCTCCAACAGTGCCGACGCCGGATCGCCGCGCATATCGTGGCCCAGTTTGTCCACTTCGTCCAGCAGGATGACGGGATTGACCGTCCCCGCTTTGCGCATGGCTTGGATGATACGACCTGGCATCGAGCCTATATAGGTACGCCGATGTCCACGGATTTCGGCTTCGTCGTGTACCCCGCCGAGCGACATGCGGACGAACTTTCTTCCCATGGCCCGCGCGATCGACTTTCCGAGCGAGGTTTTTCCGACACCTGGCGGCCCCACAAGACACAGGATAGGCCCCTTGATGGCTTTGGTCAACTGGATGACGGCCAAGTATTCGACGATGCGTTCCTTTGGTTTTTCCAGTCCATAATGATCCGCATCCAGCACCTGTACCACTTTGTCTATGTCTCGGCTGTCGCGTGTCTTTCGCTGCCAGGGGACGGCGATCATCCACTCCAGATAGTTACGAACGACCGTGGCTTCCGGGGAACTGGGATGCATCTGCTGGAGTTTGTCCAGTTCCGACATGGCCTTTTCGTACACCTCCTTGGGCATCCGGGCATCGGCGATCTGCTGGGCAAGTTCGTTTATATCGTCCGATAACTCCTCCATTTCCCCCAATTCCTGCTTGATTACCCGCATCTGTTCTTGCAGGAAAAACTCACGCTGGGTTTTGTGGATACGCTCGCGGACTTCATTGTCGATATGGTTTTTGATCTCCAGGATTTCCAGTTCCACGGACAGGATGGAGGAAAGTTCCTCCAACTGGGCGGCGACGGTTCGGGCTTCGATCAACCGCTGTTTGACCTGTGGCGTCTGGAGGACGTAGGCGGCCATGGTGTCGGTCAGCCGTCGCGGGTCGTCTACGTTCTGAAGCGACAACAGCAGTTCGTCCGGAACTTGCGCATTTATCCTGACATATTCGGTAAACTGGTTGAGTACGGAACGCAGACGGGCGTGTACTTCGGGCGTG
>Ga0194132_10003782_pt1 | contig 26507 bp, 19 predicted proteins | sample TA2KigOf80mmetaG_FD_148612 | JGI IMG/M metagenome (GOLD analysis project Ga0194132, IMG submission 148612) | Freshwater microbial communities from Lake Tanganyika, Tanzania - TA2015054 Kigoma Offshore 80m | ecosystem: Environmental > Aquatic > Freshwater > Lake | place: Tanzania: Lake... | reverse complement strand
GGCGATCGCCCCATCCAGGTCGGCAGCCACTACCACTTCGTCGAGGTGAATCGCGCGCTCGTCTTCGATCGCCGTGCGGCCTACGGCAGGCGGCTCGACATTCCAGCCGGCACGGCCGTCCGCTTCGAGCCCGGCGAGACGAAGACCGTCACGCTCGTTGAGATCGCCGGCGCGCGCGTCATTCGAGGTGGAAACGCCTGGGCGAGCGGGCCGGTGACCGCCGACAAAGACCTGGGAGATCTCGTCTAAATGGCCCACCGCATCCAACGTCAGCACTACGCGGGCATCTTCGGGCCGACGACGGGTGACCGCGTGCAGCTGGCCGACACGGCGCTCGTCGCCGAAGTCGAGTCGGATGCGACGGTCTACGGCGACGAGTGCAAGTTCGGCGGGGGCAAGGTGCTCCGCGACGGCATGGGACAGGCGGCTGGCGTGACCGACGCCGATGCGCTGGACTGCGTGATCACGAACGCGCTCATCATCGACTGGACCGGCGTGCGGAAGGCCGACGTGGGTATCAAAGGCGGCCGCATCGCCGGAATCGGCAAGGCGGGGAATCCCGACGTCATGGCCGGCGTGACACCCGAAATGGTCGTGGGCGTCACGACCGAAGCCATCGCAGGCGAAGGACTGATCTTGACCGCCGGCGGCATCGATACGCACATCCACTTCATCAGCCCGCAGCAGGTCTTCGAGGCGCTGGCGAGCGGGATCACGACCTTCATCGGCGGCGGCACCGGTCCGGCCACGGGAACCAACGCCACCACCTGCACGCCTGGCGCGCGGCACGTCGAGCTGATGCTTCAAGCCACCGACGCGCTGCCGATGAACTTCGGGTTCCTCGGCAAAGGCAACACGTCTCGGCCCGAGGGACTCGAAGAGCAGATACGGGCGGGCGCCATCGGGTGGAAGCTGCACGAAGACTGGGGATCGACACCGGCCGCGATCGACTGCTGCCTCACAATGGCCGATCGTTTCGACGTGCAGGTCGCTATTCACACCGACACCTTGAACGAGTCTGGCTACGTGGATGATTCGATTGCCGCGTTCAAGGGCCGAACGATTCACACCTTCCATACCGAAGGCGCCGGCGGAGGCCACGCACCCGATATCATCAAGGTCTGCGGCGAGCCGAACGTGCTGCCGAGCTCGACCAACCCCACGCGGCCGTTCACGGTCAACACGCTCGACGAGCACCTCGACATGCTGATGGTCTGTCACCACCTCGACAAGAACATGCCGGAGGACGTGGCGTTCGCCGAAAGCCGCATCCGCGGCGAGACGATCGCGGCCGAAGACGTGCTCCACGATCTCGGCGCCATCAGCATGATGTCGAGCGATAGCCAGGCGATGGGCCGTGTCGGCGAGGTCATCACACGGACGTGGCAAACGGCGCACAAGCTCCGCGGCGAGCGCGGACGACTTGCCGGCGAGCGCGGCGACAACGACAACCTCCGCATCCGGCGCTACATCGCCAAGTACACGATCAACCCAGCGCTGACCCACGGCATTGCACACGAGGTCGGGTCCGTCGAGGTCGGCAAGCTCGCGGATCTCGTGTTATGGAAGCCGGCATTCTTCGGGGCCAAGCCCGAGCTGGTGCTGAAAGGCGGCTTCATCGCGTGGGGCCAGATGGGCGACCCCAATGCCTCGATCCCGACACCACAGCCGGTGTCGATGCGCCCGATGTTCGGTGCATACGGACGGGCCACCGGCTCCACGTCGCTCGCGTTTGTCTCGCGGCACGCGCTCGATCACGGGCCCCTCGACCGCTACGGCCTGACCAAGTCTCCCGTGCCCGTGCGTGGGTGCCGCACGGTCGGGAAGCGCGACATGAAGCTCAACGACGCCCTCCCACGCATTCACGTGGACGCCGAAACCTATGTCGTCACGGCCGACGGGGAGCAGTTGCGATCGACGCCAGCCGCGGTGCTGCCGCTCGCACAGCGGTACTTCCTGTTCTGACCTGTTCGGGGCGACCTGACGTGACATGGCCGGCGCTGGCGTTGTGGCCTCACACGTGACGGCCTGGAGGAGCACGTGGCTGACTGGCTGACGTGGCAAGTCGTGGACTCGGCCTTCCCGAGCGGCGGATTCGCACATTCATGGGGGCTCGAGTCGGCATGGCAGCACGGTGAGGTCGAGGGCCAGGACGGTCTTCGTGTGTTCTTGTGGGCTGCGATCCTGCAGACCGGCCGTGCGGTGCTTCCGCTGCTGAATGCCGCCCACGAGAGCCCGGCTGCGCTCGAGCGGCTCGACACGCTTGCCGACGCATTTCTGGTGAATGTGGTCGCCAATAGGGCAAGTCGAGTCCAGGGCCGGGCGTTTGTCGCGACAGCCGCTCGTGTCTGGCCGTCGGACGAGACGCGCGATGTCAAACGGCGCGGGGAGGCCACCTGCGCGCACCTTGCGCCCTTCTCCGGCGCGGCCATGCGCGCTATCGGCCTGTCGCTGCCGACCTCGCAGCACGTCGCGCTCTACTGGACCGTCCGCGGTGTACTCGCGGCCGCCGTCCGGCTCGGCATTGCCGGAAGCTATGAAGCGCAGCGCCTGCAGCACGAGTGCAGCCCGCAGCTCGACGCGGTCGCCGAACGCTGCTCAACGCTCACGCCCGACGATCTGGCGCAAGCGGCGCCGATTGCCGATCTCTTACAGTCGTCGCACGACCGGCTTTACTCGCGCCTCTTCCAGTCCTGAACGTTCAGGAGAGACCCTTGCACTATCTGCCCCACGATCACAGCCACCCGCATGAAGCCGACGGTCCAGGCGCCTTTGCCGATCGAGACGCGGCGCGATCACGAGACTACCGCGAGCGTGCCTTCACGGTCGGCATCGGCGGTCCGGTCGGCAGCGGCAAGACTGCGCTCCTGCTGGCGTTGTGCCGCCTGCTGCGTGACGACTACAGCCTGGCCGTCGTGACCAACGACATCTTCACGAAGGAAGACGGTGAGTTCCTCGTGCGGCATCACGCGCTCGCACCCGATCGCATCGTCCCCGTCGAAACCGGCGGTTGCCCCCACACCGCCGTCCGCGACGATATCAGTCAGAACCTGGACGCGCTCGGGCAGCTCATGATCCGGTTTCATCCCGACCTGCTCTTTGTTGAGAGCGGCGGCGACAACCTGGCCGCGCAGTTCAGCCGCGAGCTGGCCGACTTCACCATCTACGTGATCGATGTGTCCGGGGGCGACAAGATCCCGCGCAAGGGCGGGCCCGGTATCACGCAGTCGGACCTGCTCGTCATCAACAAGACCGATCTCGCGCCGCTCGTCGGAGCCAGCCTGGACGTCATGTCGCGCGACTCACGCGCGATGCGCGGCGACGGTCCGTTCCTCTTCGCGCAGGCGATCAACGACATCGGCGTCGGCGAGATCGCCGACGCCGTGCTGCGCGCATGGCGGACGGCCACCTCAGGCGGCGTGCGTAAGTAAGCGCATGCGAACGTCTTACTCACAGCACTTCGCTATCGGCCTCCAGCGTGACATCGGCGACGACCTCCGAGCGCGGGGGCACTCTTGCGCGCACCGAACCGGCCATGCGGCGGGCGCGACGTCTCAACCGTCGCCAGGCGGGAACCAGCGTGGTCACGCTCAGGACGGTGCCGCCGATCATGAGTGCCAGCACGATGATGTCCCACAAGGGACGCTTGTCGTAGAGGAACGGAAAATCGAGGCTGTGCAGGCCGTGGTACAGCCAACGCTCGAGTCGCGTGCGTCGTTCCTCCTTCTGCACCACGGCGCCACGGAACGGGTCGAGATAGAGCCACGTCTCCACCTCGTCGTTGTACCGCGCGCGCAGGACGGGGAGCGCGCGCGTCCGTGAACGATCGTAGTAGTACGAGTCGTACTCGTGCAGCCAGATCGCCTCGGTCATTGCGGCCTCCGGCATGGCCTGCTCCGCGATCGCTTTGATGGCCTCGTCGGGGAAGCGCGTGAAGAGCCCGCGCTGGGGCGCCGCCAGCCAGACCTGCTGCCGTTCGAGCGTGACGGGCTCCACGAACGCCGCAAAGTCGGTATTGAGCCACGCGAGCGCCCGTGTCTCGGATGGAGGCCGGTACGCCACGACGAACGGCTCGCCCCTGAACTGCATGACCTCGACTTCTCGTGGCGCGAATGCAGCCGAGAGAGCCGCGGCGCTCTGCCTGAGCCGATCGAGCGTGATCTCCTGCACCAGGAATGGCCCACCGGTGGCCGCTTCGCGCTGCTGCCGCGTCGGCGAGTTACCCGGGCTCCAGTCCCACGGCGTCATCGACATCAGACCGCTGAAGATCCACGTGCACGTGGTGAAGCCGAAGAAGAGGCCCGCGTAGTGGTGCCACTTCATGAACCCGGCATACGGCGAGCGGGCAGGCACACGCTTCAGGCGGTAGCGACGGAAGGGTGAGAACCGCCACAATCCCCACACGAGACCTGACAGACACATGACGCAGCCGGCGAGTGACACCCACACGACCACGTCCACCCACAGTCCGGTGTTCTTCCGGAGCGGCGTGAAGTAGAGCCAGTGGATGACCGCGCCCAGGTAACCCCAGAAGCGCTCGCTTTGCGTGGTCTTCAGCACCGGCTCGCCGGTGAGCGCCGAGACATAGAGCGTGGTGCCGGCCGAGTCGCCCATCCCCACCCGGTGAAGCGGCATCAACGGACGCATGGCGGCGCTGAGCGTCCACTGATCGGGTTCGGTCAGGAGCTCTTGGTGCCGAAGAGTGCCGGTATGGTCGGGGGCGAACGTCCTGGCGACTTGAATCGCCTCTTCAGCGCTCAGCTCGGACAGCGTCTCACCGGTGTCTGCGTACACCGTCGCCCAGTAAGGGCCAGCCGAGAATCGATAGACGGGCCGCTCGCCGAGCATGCTCACGCGGAGCGTCGACGGAGGAAACGGCACGCGCGCCTCGGCATCGGCGGGCTCGACGGCGGCGCGCGAGAGGTCGAGCGGTGAGAGTCGCGCGAGGCGCTCCTCAGCCGACAGGCTGGGCATGCGCGCATACATCAGCACGATGCCCGACAGGAACCAGGCGATGAACAGTACACACCCGGCGATGCCGAGCCACCGGTGCGTATACACCAGCGCCGACCGCCAATCGAGCAGTCGTTTCACAGCCTAGAAGGGTCGCTCATCCGCACGGAGGTCTGCAAGCGTGTATCAACTCGACGGGGCTCTGCCTCCGAACCCGGCTCGGTCGCGCGGGGGCTCGACACCCCGCACGAAGCCTTCGAGACGGTCGTCAAAACCCGATCGAATAGGAGACGTGCAGGGTGCGCGGCACACCCAGAAAACTCACGAGAAACGGCGTCGGCGACTGATCGAGGAAGTTGCGCGAGTTGCGCGTCGTATACACCGCGTCGAACAGGTTCTCGAGCCGGACGTTGATCCGCTGCCGGCGATGCTTGTCCAGGAAATAGCGCCCAGCCAGGTCGACAATCGTGTAGTCACCCGCTGCGACGTTGCCGAACGTGGCGACCGTGTTGATCAGTTCGCCGACGTGCTTCACGGTCAGCATCACGCCGAAGGGGACCGCGCTCGGGTGCAGGTCGAGCGTGCCCTGTACCTGGTTGGACGGAATACCCGCCAGCGACGTGTAGCCGCCAGCCAGCACGTTGCGCTGTGACCGGTTGTAGGTGTAGCTCAGCGTGCCCGAGACGGCCGGCGTGACCGTGGTGGAGCCAACCAACGACACGCCGTGCACGCGCACGACATCCGGCTGGTTGGCGGTCACGGTGTTCCCGGACCCAGTGCCATCATCGATGTCCACGATGAGATCGGTGACGCGCCGGTAGAAGCCGATCGCCTCGAGCGTCACAGACGACGAGCCGGCCATGAAATAGTGGCCGATCGATCCGTTCACGTTCGTGCTGCGCTCGGGCTGGAGATTGGGGTTGCCGGCGCAGCAGTCTGGATCGCGGGCGAAGAGCTCATAGGCGTCAGGATAGCGGAACGAAGTGCCCACCGTCCCGCGCACGAAAAGGTCCTTCGCGAGATCGTACTGACCGCTCGCGTTCCAGACCGTCGCGCTCCTCGAATGGGTCGGCGCATTGGCGCGGACGCCCAGGCCCACGGTCGCCTTCTCGAAGAGCGCGCGCGTCGTCCGCACCTGCCCGAAGACCGCGTGCACCGTCTCGGTGTTCGGCGCAATGAGCAAGAAGTCGTCGCGGCCGCGGTAGTTCTGGAAGTCGTAACCCGCGAAGTACTCGAAGCCCCGCGTCGGCGTCAGCTTCGCCAGCACGTTCGCGCCGTAGTCCTTGAAGCCCCAGAAGGCGCGATCGGCCGCCACCCGGCTCGTTCCAGGCGTGCCGATGACGTTCCTCGTCTCGCTGAAATACGAATCCCAGTGGTGGTAGTACGTCTTGAAGAAGAGCTCGGTGTGCGACCTGGGCGTGTAGTCGACCTTGGCGTTCAAGATGTGCTCGGTCCGCTCGTTGAATCCCGCGGCGAGCCCACCCACGTGCCCCGTGCCCGAACGGCCCGGCCGCAGGTTGTCGAGCTTGACGTCGTTGACCTGGTACATCGCGCTCAGACGCACGGCCGTCGAGAAGTCATACGCGTACTTCCCGCCAATCGAGGCCACGCCGTAGCTGCGTCGGCGATCCGTGTTGCTCGATTGATATTGGTTGTCCGGGAAGGAGCGATACCCGCGTGCCTCGTCCTTCGAGCCGAACAGCACGAACCGGTGCCCGCCCTGTGCATGACGTGCAAACACGTTCGCGTGCCCGCCCCGGTTGGTGTCGAAGCCGGCCTGGACCTGGCCGTTGGTCGTGTCGGCAAACGCCTTCGTCACGACGTTGACCGCCCCCGCCACCGCCTGCGTGCCGTAAAAGAGCCCCTGGCCACCCTCGACGATCTCGATCCGCTCGATCATGTGCGCGGGGATGGTGTCGAGCGGCGTCGTCCCGTTGTAGAGCCGGTTGCTGATGCGCACGCCGTCGACGAGCCACAGAATCTCGTTGGTGCGGGAGCCTTGGAGGGAGGCGTCGACGTAGTCGAAGGGGCCGGCCTTCGGCTGGAGGAACAGCCCCGGCACGAGGGCCTGCAGCGCTTGGGTCACGTCGTAGTAGCCGCCGTTCTCGAGCTGGGCGCTCGTGATGATCTGGACTCGGACGCCCGCCCGCTCCAGTGCCTGCGGCAGCTCTTCTTCGAGCTTCGGTGCCGTGACGGCGACCGACTCCGCGAAGCCCGGAACCGGCAGCACGATCTCGACAGGGGCGAGCGACGGCGAGATGTCGAGGCTGCGCGACCAGCGCTGAAAGCCCGGCGCGTCAACCGTGATGACGTGGGGGCCCGGCGCAACCCCGCTGAACGAGAACCCCCCGTCCGCGCCGGACCTGGTCGTCAACGGCTGGGCCGCCGTCGATCCCCGCAGCGTGACCGTCGCGTCGACGACGGCGCCGCCGAGCGGATCGGTGACGCGGCCCGACACCGCAGTTTGAGCGAAGGCCGGAAGGACGCTGAGACCTAGCAGGCATGCAGCCATCAAGGCTCTGGAAAGACGCATACGGTGGGGAGCGTACTCCGCCTCGCTTGCGCCCGCATCTGAAGAGTTCCTGAATTCCTGTCCAGACTCCTACCGCCCGGCACTCGAAAAACGCCGAAACAGTTGAAAAGATCGCCGCAAGCCCGCCGGGACCTTGACCATCCCACCATGGTTCTCCACACTTGGGGCGCCCATCTGGACCAACTCTTGGGGTTCGGCCGATGGCTGGAGTCACCACCGTGGCGACCGACCGACACCCCGCTTGTCGTTCTCTGCCCCTTTCCAATGCCCAGTGGTAACGGATCGCTGTGCCGGTTCGCGTTGGCGCTCGCCGTCTGGTTGACCGCGTGCGACGCGCGTGCGCAGTCGGCCGCCGCGGAGCCCGTGCCTCCGCGTACCAACGCCGCTGCGGGGACCACGATCGTGGGCCCACCGCCACCGGTCGCGCCAGCGGTAGTATCGCGCGACGACACCGGCCGCGTCACGCTCCGGGCGGTCCGGCTGTCGACGCCGCTCCGTGTTGACGGACGTCTCGAAGAAGAGATTTACCGGACGAGCGAAGCGGTCTCCGACTTCATCCAGAACGATCCGAAAGAAGGCGCACCGGCCACTGAAAGGACCGAGCTCTGGGTACTCTACGATCGGGACAACGTGTATGTCGCCGCTCGGTGCTGGGAAAGCCAACCGGATCGGCTGATCGCCAACGAGATGCGCCGCGACAGCGTCAACATCGTCCAGAACGATGGTCTGGCGTTCGGCTTCGACACCTTCTACGACCACCGCAACGCGGTCTTCTTCGAGATCAACGCCGTCGGCGGCCGCATCGACGGTCAGATCACGAACGAGCGGTTGATGAACCTCGATTGGAATCCCGTGTGGCGGGCCCAGGTGGCGCGGTTCGAGGGCGGGTGGACGATCGAGGTCGCGGTCCCGTTCAAGTCACTGCGGTATCAGCCAGGGCGCGCACAAGTGTGGGGCTTCAACGCGCGCCGCGTGAACCAGTCGAAGAACGAGGTCTCCTATATCGCGCGCATCCCGGCCGCGATGCAGCGGCGCGGTCATTTCCTGGCGTCGCTCATGGCGACGCTCGTCGGGGTCGAAGCCCCGGCGGCGGCTCGCAACCTCGAAATCAAGCCGTATGTGGTCGGCGACCTCACCACCGACCGCACGAGCCCGACACCGATTTCCAACAAGCTGGGGCGTGACGTCGGCGTCGACGCGCGCGTTGCGCTCTCCCAGGGCATCAGCGCCGATCTCACGGTGAACACCGACTTCGCCCAGGTCGAGGCCGACGAACAACAGGTCAACCTGACGCGGTTCAGCCTGTTCTTCCCCGAGAAACGCGAATTCTTCCTCGAGAACCAGGGCACATTCGGCTTCGGCGGCGCCGGATCGATTGCCGCCAGTTCCAACGACACGCCCATCCTCTTCTACAGCCGCACGATTGGTCTGGCCGGCGCCCTCATCGTCCCGATCGATGCAGGGGGGCGTGTGACCGGGCGATTCGGCCGCTACAGCCTGGGACTGCTCAACATCCAGGCCCGTGATCTGGAGCAGGCGGGGGTGGTCACGCCCTCGACCAATTTCACCGTGGCCCGTCTGCGACGCGATCTCTTTCGCAAGAGCACGCTCGGTGTGATGGTCACCGATCGGTCGATCGCTCAGAACGGCGTCGGTCGCAACGGGACCTTCGGTGTCGATGGCGCGTTCGGCTTCCACGACAACCTGAACCTCAATGCATACTGGGCCAAGACGTGGACCGACGGCCGCGCCGGCGACGACACCAGCTATCGGGCGCAGCTCGACTATGCCGGCGATCGCTACGCCGTCCAAGCCGAGCGGTTAGTCGTTGGGCCGGACTTCAATCCGGAGGTGGGCTTCGTACGCCGCCGCAACATGAAACGCAACTTCGGGCATCTGCGCTTCAGCCCCCGGCCGACACGGTGGCGCAGCGTGCGCCGCCTGTTCTCGGCCGGCTCGTTCACCTACATCGAGAACACGCAGGGGCGGCTCGAGAGTCGCAACGTCGACGGCGAGCTGGCGATCGAGTACCAGAACGGGGACCGCCCGTTTGTCGGCTACAGCCGGTCCTACGAGTTCCTGCCGTTGCCCTTTCCTATCTCGCCAGGGGTGACGCTGCCCTCCGAAGGCTACACGTTCGGCAACGCCCGCGTCGGCTATACGCTCGGGCCGCGGCGTCGGGTGTCTGGCACGGTGCTGCTGGAGCGCGGAACGTTCTACAACGGCGAGAAGACCTCGATCACCACGACGCGCGGTCGGGTGTTTCTGACGCCGCAGTTCTCGGTCGAGCCGCGCGTCTCGATCGACCGCGTGCGCCTCGTGCAGGGTGATTTCACGAACACGCTGCTTGGCTCGCGCGCCACCTACACCATCACGCCGCTCATGTTCGTGAGCGCGCTCGTCCAGTACAGCTCGGCGGCGCGGGCGCTCTCTGCCAACGTTCGCCTTCGATGGGAATACCGTCCCGGCAGCGAGTTCTTCATCGTCTGGAACGAGCAGCGCGACACGCTCACGGACCGCTTTCCGACTCTCGCCAACCGGGCGCTCATCGTGAAGGTGAACCGGCTGTTTCGGTTCTAGCGATGCGATGCGATCGCAGGGCCGCCCGAAGCCTGCGCCACTCCTGAGGGCCGCAGGGCCTCCAGGGCTCGACCGGGTCGATCCGTGAGACGCGATGACGCTCCGCCGGTCACACGACATGGACGCACGAGGCAGACCCCGCCGAGTGGTTGCCTGAGCTCTTGACGTCTCGGACAACAACAGGTGGAATGGACGCTACATCGGGTCGGCGTCATCGTTTCGCGCCGGACGCTCGAGCGAGGAGACCAAGACATGCCACGTATGCAGCGTTCCATCGGTCGTCTTTGGGCGGGTCTGGCCGTAGGGGCCGTCGGAATCCTGCTGTCGACCGGCGCCTTCCAAGCCCAGACGAGCGACCTGCCGACGGCCAAGGCCGAAGCCGTCGGGATGTCGTCTGCACGGCTCCAGCGCATCCGCGCGTTCGTGCAGGAGTACATCGACAACGACCAGATCGCCGGCGCGGTGACGCTCGTCGCGCGCAAGGGCAAGGTCGTGCACCACGAGGCCCAGGGCTTTCGATACAAGGAGGAGCGCGCGGCGATGGAGAAGGACGTCATCTTCTCCCTCATGTCGATGACCAAGCCGATCGTCTCGACAGCGCTCATGATGCTGTGGGAGGAGGGCAAGTTCACGCTGGACGATCCGATCTCGCGGTGGCTGCCCAACTACGCGAACAAGACCGTCGCCGACACCGGCCCCGGCAAGCTCGCGCCGGCGCGGCCGGTCACGGTCCGTCACGTGCTCACGCACACCTCCGGCCTCTCGCTCACCTCGACCTCCTATCGCGGATCCGGCCCGAGCACCCTGCCGCCGGCCAAGACGCTCGCCGAGGCGATCGATCGCGCCGCACCCATTCCGGTCGCCTTCCAACCGGGCGAGAAATGGCAGTACGGCGCGTCGACCGATTTCGTGGGCATCCTCGTCGAGAAGATCTCGGGCATGACGCTCGACGCGTTCCTGCGCGAGCGCATCTTCCAGCCGCTCGGCATGCGCGACACGCATTACAACGTCCCGCAGGAGAAGGTCGGCCGGGTGGCCGCGATCTACCGCCCCAACGAGCAGGGCAAGATCACGCTGTCGGTGAAGCCCGAGTTCAAGCCGTCGACGACCTACTTCCCCGGCGTGGCGGGCCTGAACGGGACGGCCGCCGACTACTTCAAGTACTGCCAGATGATGCTGAACGGCGGCGAGTACGACGGCCAGCGGCTGCTCGGGCGGATGACCGTGAACATGATGATCACCAATCAGGTCGGCGCCAACAAGCCGATCTACATCCGCGGCGACGGGTTCGGCTTCGGCCTCGGCTTCGGCGTCGCGCTCGATCCGTCGAAGACTCCTGACGCCTTGTCGGTCGGCAGCTTCATGTGGGGCGGGGCGAACGGCACGATCTTCTGGATCGATCCGGTCGAGGAGCTGATTGGCATCCTCATGATTCAGGTCGGTCCCTACAACCACCTGAACATCCGCCCGCTCTTCTCCGTCGTCGTCACACAGGCCGTCACGGACAGCATGGCCGGCCAGAAGGCCACCATCCGCGGCTACGGGACGGCGCAGCAGCCGTAGCGCGGCCCACGAGCGGCCACGGACGGAGCGCCGACGCCCGTTCGCGACGATTCGGGAGCACTGACATGCCCACCACACGAGCGGCACGCACATCGCTGGCGCTGACCGTCGTCGGCGGTCTCCTCCTCGCCGGGTCGCAGAGCGTTGCGCCTGTGCGACCCAGTACCTTCGCCCAGACGCGTCTGCCGCGATTCGAGGTCGACCGGTCCTGGCGGTGGCCGCCGACGCTGCCAAACAACTGGGTTGTCGGCGTCGTGACCTGGGTCGCCGTGGATCGGCACGACCACGTGTGGGTCCTCCATCGACCGCGGCAGGTGCCCGTTGAAAGCCAGGATCGAGCGGCACCGCCGGTGCTAGAGTTCGATGCGACCGGTACGTTCGTGCAGGCGTGGGGCGGACCAGGCCAGGGGTACGACTGGGGCGATATGGAGCACAGCCTGTCGGTCGATCATCAGGACAACGTGTGGCTGACCTTCCACAATCCGCTCGAACGCTCGTGGTCTGCGCCCGTGGACCGAACCGACGACATGATCCTGAAGTTCACGAGCCAGGGGAAGTTCCTGCGGCAGTTCGGCGGTCGCGACCGGCACGCGCTGGCCGACGGTGCCAACACCGACACCACGAGCGTGCATCTTGCGACCGAAGCCGCCGTCTCTCCCACCACGAACGAGGTGTTCGTGGCGGACGGCTACGGCAACCGGCGCGTGCTGGTGCTCGACGCCCAGACGCTGGCCTACAAGCGGATGTGGGGCGCCTTCGGCAAGCAGCCGCCGCCGACGCTCGGGATTGGTCGCGCGAAGGACTTCAACCGCACCACCACGAACGATCCCAACGGTCCCGAGCACTTCAACAGCGTGCACGCCGTCAAGCTTTCACGTGATGGGCTCGTCTACATCGGCGACCGCAGTTACCGGCGCGTGCAGGTCTTCTTGCCCGAGGGGAAGTACGTCGGCCAGGTGTTCGTCAATCCCACCGGGCAGGGCTACAGGACGGCGAGCGGTATCGCGTTCTCGCCCGACCCTGAGCAGCAGTTCATGTACGTGGCCGACTACGAGAACGGCCAGCTGCACATCGTGGACCGGAAGGCGCTCAGGCAGATCGGATCGTTCGGCACGAAGGGCGAGAAACGGGGAGAGTTCCTCGGCCTTCACACCGTGGCCGCCGACTCGAAGGGCCATCTGTGGACCGCCGAGACGCAGCCCAAACCGGTCGGATCTCGGGTACAACGGCTCATCTTCAAAGGGCTCTCGTAGCGAGCGCAGATGTCCGCGTCACTCGAGGCTTCGCGACGTCCATCCGGGCGTGGGGCGTCTCGTCCCCGTCGACGGGCATGTCTTCGCGCAGGCCGACATCATCGGAAAAGGTGGCCCATGCTCCACCATCACCTCAGCACCGCCCGGCTGCTCGTGCTGGGTGTTGCATCGCTGGCGATCGTCAGTGTCTCGTGCGGACTTCGCGTCGTCGGGAGCGGGGAAGCCGATGACCCCGAGCGCGAGATCCGGCTCCTCGAGACCCGACTGCGACAAGCGGCGCTCACCGGCGCGACGGCCGTGCTGAACGACCTGCTCGCCGACGACTACACGAACACCAACGCGTACGGCTTGGTCAGGCACAAGTCCCAGGTGATCGAAGACGTCGGTTCCGGTGATTCCAGCTTCGAGGCCATCGATCTGGACGATATCAGCGTCAACATCTACGGCGACGCTGCGGTGCTCACGGCCAAGCGCACCGTCAAGGGCCGATCCAAGGGCCGGGACCCGAGCGGCCAGTTCAGGCAGCTGCGCGTGTACGCCAAGCGGCACGGGCGCTGGCAGGCCGTGATGCTGCAGGTGACGCGGATCGCCGAGTAAGTCGGGCGACGCAGCCCGCCTCACGCAGCCGCTCAGACCGTTATGCGGCCTGCTTTGAGAAGGTTGCCTCTCTGCGCATCACGGCGGGCGCGCACGGCGCGCCCGCGATCGGGAAAGGGACCCCGGATCGAGAAGAGCTCGGCACGGGGCGTAGGGGTCCCCGTGAACGACCGAGCCGGGTTCGGGGCAGAGCCCCGTCCAGTTACGGTGCCGGGAAGTAGCCGATTCGATCGCCGCGATTGGTGCCGATCCAGATCTCCTTCCCCACCTGCGCCGCCACGGTCACCGCCCCGAACCCCGGAACGTACGGCTCGCTCAAGACTACCTTGACGCTCATCGCCCCCTGTGGGTCGATCCGGCCGACGTGCCAGGTCTCGCCGAGACATGAGCACAACGCTTTCCCGGCATGGCCGGCGCCGAACAGCGTGCCGTCGGGCATCATCCGCAGATTGTCGATGCGAAACGGCATGTGCAGCACGTCACGCTTCGGGGTGGCCACGCCGCGCTCCACACGCAGCATCGTCTGCTCGCCCCACGACGAGACGTAGAGGAGCTTTTCGTCCTTCGACACCTCGAGGCCGTTGATGGCCACGCCGTCGGTACCGGGCACCGGCGCCCAGCCGGTCGCTGCGTGCCATTCCCAGACCTGCCCGACGCGAACGTTCGGTGCCGCAGGGACCGCAGGGGCACGCGGCGTGCCCGTGCCGGCCACCCCGCCATCGGCAAACGCCACCATCGAGTTGAACACGATCCCTGGGGGCGCGATGACGCACCCGATCCAGGTGAGCGTGGGCGGGGTCGCTTTGGCGTCAACGTCGAAAATCTCGATCGACTCCCGTGTCCCGTGGTGCACCGTATGGAGCCGATAGGTCGACCCGGAACCCGGTCTCAGGTACAGGCCGTGGAACGCCACGGTCTTCTTCTCCTCAGGATTGTTGAAGTCCAGGGGGCCAGGGCAGCCGGGAAACGCCTTCGCGTCGTACTGCCCCTTGACGGACGCAGACGGGTAGACCGGCGTGACCTTCTTGTCGACGGTGTGGATCACACGCAGCTGTCCCAGCCCGGCTTGGTTGCCGGAAGTGAACATCCACGGTGTTCCCGGCACCATCGCGAAGTCCTCGGGTCCGCGGACGTCGCAGATGAATTGAATCGTGCCGATTGGCGTGCAGGGCGGCGCCTGCGAGCGCACACCGATGGGCAAGGTGATCAGGCCAAGCAGCACTCCTGCGCGGAACGTGCTTCGTCGCATGGTAGCTCCTGTGTCTACTTGATTGCCGCGGCTCCGGCAGCGGCACACTGGCCGTCCTGTGCGCTCGTGCCACCCGAGAGACCGATCGCACCGACGATCTTGCCGTCGCTCACAAGCGGCAGCCCGCCCTCGACCGGGATCGCGCCCTGGAGCGCCAGCAGACGCATGCCTTCGCCGCCGGCCGCCAGCACGTCCTGAAACGCCTTCGTCGGACGCTTGAAGCGTGCCGCCGAGCGCGCCTTGTCGATGGCGACGTTGACGCTCGCGACCTGCGTGCCGTCGACCTTCTCGAAGTACACCAGGTCTCCGGCCGGGTCCACGATCGCGACGGCCATCGTCCAGTTGTTCTTCCTGGCCTCGGCAACGGCCGCCGCCGCGGATCGCTTCGCAGCTTCGATCTGAATCGTCGGGCCGTAGGGATTCGGCATCTGAGCAACCACCGGAACCGACGACATCGACAGGATCACCGGGGCCACGGCGTACGGGGACATGAACTTCAGCATGCGCTCCATCTCCTTGCAGACAACGGTCACTGGGATCCGGCGGCCCCGTCGAACCTGTTCCGATGCGGGCCGCTCGCGTGCGGCGCCGATTATCGCATTAGGAACCAGGCAACTGTTGATGTCTTCGTCTCGCGGGGCACCGGCGGTCCGAGGGGAGCCTGGCTGCCGGCCTACCGCACTGCTCGATCGGTGATGTCGAGCCCCCGGTCGATGATGGCGCACGCCTCGCGCAGTTGCGGCTCGGTGATGCAGAGCGGCGGGTTGGTGAAGAAGTAGTTCCACCGCACGACCGTGTAGAGACCCTCCCGGCGGAAGAAGGCGTTGAGCGCGGCCATCTCCGGCGCCGTGCCGTTGAAGGGGGCCATCGGTTCGCGCGTGGCCCGGTCGCGGACGAGTTCGATTGCACCAAAGAGCCCGATGTTGCGGACGGCGCCCACCGAGGGGTGCCGCGCCAAGTCGGCGTGGCACTCGGCCATGACCGTGCCCATCCGTCGCGCATGCTCGACGAGGTTGTCCTCCTCCAACACGCGAATCGCCGCGAGCGCTGCCGCGCACGCGACGGGGTGACTGCTGTAGGTGAGACCGCCGGGGAACGGCCGTCGCTCGAAGTGGTCGGCGATCTCGCGCCGCATGCCGACCGCGCCAAGCGGCACGTACGCGCTCGTCAGTCCCTTGGCCATCGTCAGGAGATCAGGCACGACGTGCCAGTGATCGACGGCGAACCAAGCGCCGGTGCGGCCGAACCCCGCCATCACTTCGTCGGCGATGAGCAGAATCCCGTGTTTGTCGCACAGGGCGCGCACGCCGGCGAGGTAGCCGTCGGGCGGAATCAGAATGCCGTTCGTGCCGGTCACCGTCTCGAGGATGAAGGCGGCGATCGTGTGCGGCCCCTCGAGCTCGATGATCTCCTCGAGCCTCGCGAGGGCCTCCTCGCTCGACTCCCAACCACGCGCGACGCCGTGATACGGATCGAGCACGTGGACGATGCCAGGAATCCCAGGCTCCGACGCCCACCGCCGCGGATCGCCGGTTGCGGTCAGCGCGCCCGCCGTACCGCCGTGATACGAGCGGTAGCGGGCCAGGATCTTGTGGCGGCCCGTCACGACGCGCGCGATGCGCATGGCGTTCTCGTTCGCCTCCGCGCCGCCGTTCGTGAAGAAGAAGACCTCGATGTCACCAGGCGTGATCTCGGCGAGCTTGGCGCCGAGACGGGCACGCGGTTCGGTGGCCATGGACGGTGCGGCCCCGGCCAGCAGCTGGGCCTGCGCGGCGATGGCTTCGACGACGCGCGGATCGCCATGGCCGATGTTGACCGACATCAACTGGCTGTTGAAGTCGAGAAACCGCTGCCCTTCCGGCGTCCAGAAGTAGATCCCGTCGGCGCGCGCGATCGGGATGGGATCGATCGAGGTTTGCACCGACCATTCGAAGAGGGTGTGGCGCCGACACAGGCGGACGATTTCGTCACCGGTCATCGCGTCCCCTCGGACCGCTCGTCGTTCACGGCCCAGTACAATACAGCCTTCCATGTCGATCAGCACCGCCACCCCCGATCGCGTGCTCCGGGCCATCGACGCGGCGGCGGACGAGATCGTCGACTTCACCGCGGCGCTGATCCGACTCCCGACGGTCAATCCACCAGGGACTGCCTATCCAGAGTGCGCGCACGCGATCGGTGCTCGGCTGGCCGCGTGCGGCTTCGAGGTCGAGTACCTCCCCGCTGACGGTCGTCCGGAGCACACCGCCGCGCATCCCCGGGTGAACGTCATGGGTCGACGTCGGGGCCGCCACGATCGTCCAACGGTCCACCTGAACGGTCATTTCGACGTCGTGCCCGCGGGCCGGGGCTGGAGCGTGGATCCGTTCGCGGGGGTCGTGCGCCACGGGCGCATCTATGGGCGTGGCGCCGCGGACATGAAAGCGGGAATCGCTGCCGCCGTCTACGCCGCCGAGGCTCTTCGTCGTGCGGACGTCGACCTACACGGATCGATCGAGATGAGCGGCACGGTCGACGAAGAAAGCGGCGGCTTCGCGGGCACCGCCTGGCTCGCCGAGCATGGGCGGCTGACCGCGGCCACCGTGGATCACGTCATCATCCCGGAACCGCTCGATGTCGACCGCATCTGTCTTGGGCATCGCGGCGTCTACTGGTTCGAGGTCACGACACACGGCCGCATCGCGCACGGGAGCATGCCGTTTCTCGGCGTCAGCGCCATCGATCACATGGGGCTGGTGCTCGAGCGCGTCCGCCGCGAGCTGGTGCCCGGCATGGCCAGACGAGCGACCAGCATGCCGGTCGTGCCCGACGCCGCGCGTTACGCGACGCTGAACGTCAACGGCATCGCCGGCGGCCAACCGGTCGACGCCATCCCGAGCCCGTGCGTCGCCGACGTGTGTCGAGCCGTCTTCGATCGCCGCTTCCTGCCCGAGGAGGGCTTCGAGGCGAGCCGGGCGGAAATCGTCGCGCTGCTCGAGGGCCTCGCGGCGGACACCCCGGGGTTCCGCTATGATATTCGCGATCTGATGGTCGTGCATCCCGTGAGCACACCGGCCGAGTCGCCGCTCGTCCGGACGCTCGATCGACATGTGGCGACCGTGCTCGGACGGCCGGCCCAGCACGTGGCGAGCCCCGGCACCTACGATCAGAAGCACGTCGAGCGCATCGGCGGCATCAGGAGCTGTGTCGCCTACGGGCCCGGAGTCCTCAATCTGGCGCACCAGCCAGACGAGTGGTGTGCCGTTGACGACCTGATCACGGCGACGAAAGTCCTCGCGCTGACGCTGCTCGACCTGACGGGCACAGGAGCAGCGGCTCGTTGACCAGGTGCCCGTCGCGGACCCGACGCCCATGAGCCCCACCCCCACAGCCGTCGAGCTCCTCCCGAACTACGTCGGCGGCCGATGGCACACGCCGTCGACGGCGCGGACGCTCGAGGTCCACGACCCGGGCTCGGGCGAGGTCATCGCTCGCGTTCCGCTCTCGACGCGCGAGGACGTCAACAGGGCTGTCATGGCGGCGGTGGCCGCCTTCGACGGGTGGCGGCGGACACCGGCCACCGCGCGCATCCAGTCTCTATTCAAGCTGAAGACACGACTCGAGGAATCGTTCGATGACATCGCGAGGACCATCACACGGGAGGCGGGGAAGACGCTGAGCGAGGCGCGGGGTGAGCTGCGTCGCGGCATCGAGAACGTCGAAGTCGCCTGCGGGATCCCGTCCCTCGCGATGGGCGCGACCGCCGAAGACATCGCGCCGGGCATCGACGAGCTCCTCATCCGCCAGCCGCTGGGCGTGGTAGCGGCGATCACGCCATTCGATTTCCCCGGCATGATCCCGCTCTGGTTCCTCCCCTACGCGATCGCCTGCGGCAACTGCTTCATCCTGAAACCGTCCGAGCGCGTGCCGATGACGATGCGCAAGGTCTTCGAGCTCCTCGACGAGGTCGGGCTGCCGACCGGGGTGGTCAATCTGGTGAACGGCGACCGCAGCGCCGTGGAGGCGCTCATCGACCATCCGGACGTCCGCGCGATCTCGTTCGTCGGGTCGTCCCCGGTGGCACGCGAGGTCTATCGGCGCGCGGCGGCTCAGGGCAAACGGGTCCAATGTCAGGGCGGTGCCAAAAACCCCATCGTCGTCATGCCGGACGCGGACATCGACATGACGGTGACGCTCGCCATCGACTCGGCGTTCGGGTGTGCTGGGCAACGCTGCCTGGCCGCGTCGGTGGCCGTGCCGATCGGTGAGGCGCGCGAGCGCTTCACGCCGGCGCTCCTCGAGGCAGCCACCTCGCGCCGTGTCGGGTACGGCCTGGACGACGGCGTCGAGATGGGGCCGGTTATTACGCCTCAGAGCCGGGAGCGCATCGAGTCGCTCGTCACGCGAGGTGCGACCGAGGGCGCGCGCGTGCTCGTCGACGGGCGCGGCACGACGGTCCGCGGCTACGAGCGGGGGAACTTCCTGCGGCCGACCGTCGTGGACCTCCCCGAGCCGCGCGGCACGCTGGCCGAGACCGAGATCTTCGGTCCGGTGCTCAGCCTCGTCCACGTGCGCACACTGGATGAGGCCATCGAGGCCGTCAATGCCTCGTCGTTCGGCAACATGGCCTGCATCTTCACGACGAGCGGCGCGGCGGCCCGCAAGTTCCGCTACGAGGTCAAGGCAGGCAACATCGGCGTCAACATCGCCGTCGCAGCGCCGATGGCCTTCTTCCCGTTTTCGGGGTGGAAAGGCAGCTTCTTCGGCGATCTGCACGCGCAAGGGCGCGACGCGGTCGAGTTCTACATGGACAAGAAGATCATCGTCGAACGATGGCCCAAGGAATGGTCGCGCAAGTTCTGAGCGCGCGGTGGCGAGAGCCCGCCTGCGTGATCACGATAGTCCTCGGGTTGGCGAAGCCTGCATTCGCGCAGGCCACAGGATCCATCGTCGGCGTGGTGACCGACCAGACGAAGTCCGTCCTCCCCGGCGTGATCATCGAGGCCACGAACCGGGCGACCAATCAGCAGCGAACCACCGTGACGACGGTCGACGGCTCCTACAGCCTGCCCCTCGTCTCGCCTGGGGTCTATCGGGTGACAGCGGGGCTGCCGGGCTTCAAAACCGCCGCGCGCGAATCGATTACCGTCACCGTCGACACCACGACGCGAGCCGACATGGAGCTGGAACTGACCCGGTTCGTAGAGTCGGCCACGATCCTTGCGGAAGCGCCCACCGTCGATACCGCCACCACGACGTTGGGCCTCGTGGTGGCACGCGCGCAGGTCGAGGAGCTTCCGCTGAACGGCCGAAACTTCACGCAGCTCGGAACACTGCTCACAGGGGTCATCGCCGCTCCAACGGCGCTGGGTGGTGCTGCGGGCGAGGCGACGCCAGGCGGCTTCGGGGCAGCCACCTCGGCGTTCAGCGTCAACGGGCAGCGTACGCAGTCGAACAACTTCCTGCTGGACGGGGCGAGCAACAACGATACGTTCAACACCGGCTTCGTGCTTCGGCCGCCACCGGATGCGATCGAGGAGTTCAAGATCCTGACCCACTCGTACGCAGCCGAGTACGGCCGAAACGCGGGCTCCATCGTCAACGTCGTCACCCGCAGCGGCACGAACCAGCTCCGCGGCGCCGCGTGGGAATTCAATCGAGACGATGCGCTCCAGGCGCGGAACTTCTTCGCCCTGCCGGAACAAGAGAAGCCGACGCTCAAGCAGAATCAATTCGGCGGGAGTCTCGGCGGTCCGCTCGCGCGCGATCGTCTCTTCGGCTTCGGGTACTACGAGGGCCATCGCAATATCAGCGGCCTGACGCAGAACTTCGTCGTCTTGAGTGATGCGCAGCGTGTCGGGAACTTTGCCGGAGGTCCTACGATTCGCGACCCGCTCACCGGGCTCCCCTTCGATGGGAACCACATTCCCGCCGCGCGCCTCGATCCAGCGGCCCGGCAGCTCATCGATCAGTTCCTTCCAAGGGCGAACTCCGGCGCGACTCGTCATGTCGTGTCGCCCGACGTGATCGACAACCGGCATCAGTTCGGGCTGCGGTTCGACTATCAGAGGTCGCCGTCCCACTGGATCCTCGGCCGCTATCTGAGCAGCCGGACCGTTCGCGATGAGCCACCGACGACTCGTGCGATCGGCACGCTGTCGAAGGCCACTCTCCAGGACGTGATGGTGGCCGACACCCGGGTCTTCGGCCCGGCGCTCTACCACGTCGCCAGGTTGTCGTACAACCGTATCGGCGCTCGACCGGCCGTTACGAGCGGATTGACCAACGCCGCTTACGGCATCAACGTGCCGCACAACGTCTCGGCCGCCCAAGGGCTCGCGAACATCGCCGTCACGGGCTTCTTCACCTTCGGCGACGCCCAGCAGCCGTTCGTGAATCGCGTCAACGAGGTCGCGCAGCTGACCGACGAACTGACGTGGGTCACGCGCAAGCACCAGCTGAAGTTCGGCGTGGATATCCGGCGGGAGCACATGCTGATCGCGTTCGTGAACCGCCCCAACGGCGACTTCACCTTCGACGGCACGCTCACCGGCAACGCCGCGGCCGACTTCCTGCTCGGGCTGCCGGCGCAGTTCCGGCGCGCGACGAGGAACGCGAACCAGGACGGCGTCGGCTGGCTGCTCGCCGGGTTCGCTCAGGACGCGTTTCGAGCGTGGTCGAACGTGACGGTCAACGTGGGCCTGCGCTACGAGCTGCCCCTGCCGTTTGTCGACAAGAACGACGCGCTGAACTCGTTCCGGCCGGGACAGCAGTCGCAGCGGTTTCCGAACGCGCCGCTCGGTCTGGTCTATCCTGGCGATCCCGGCGTGCCACGCGGCACTTACGCGACCGACACGAACAACCTGGCCCCACGCCTCGGCGTGAACTGGGATCCGTCAGGCGACGGCCGATCGAGCCTCCGGGCGAGCTGGGGCCTCTTCTACGACGCGCTCGCCGGTCAGGGTGATTTCTTTCAGAACGGCGTGCTCGCACCGCCCTTCACCCCGGTGTTCGAGGTGAACGCACCGCCGGCGGCGCTCACGCTGCGCGATCCGCTCGCGACCGTCAGCGGCGACGCCAACGACTTCCCACCCGGGCTCATCTTCATCGGCTGGGGAGAGGATTTCAGGACGCCTTACGCGCATCAGTTCAACGCCACGTGGCAGCAGGAGCTGGGTCATCGCCTCGGTGCCGAGATCGGCTATGTCGGCTCACGCGGCTACAACCAGCCGATCTTCATCGAGGTCAATCCCGGCCTGTACACTCCGGGACAGACCACACGCGGCGCGCGGCGCTTCCCCGCGTTCGGCCTCGCCCGCCCCACGTTCTCGGTCGCACGGTCATGGTACGACTCGCTTCAGGCGAGCGTGCGCATGCGGCCCACACGCGGAATCAACTTCCTCGTCTCGTACACCTTTGGCCACGCCGTCGATCACGTTTCTGGTCTCAACATCGGTGGCGAGCAGCGTCCGGTGCTGCCGGTCACCATTGGCGACGAGGCCTCGATCGAGCGGGCGCTCGCGTTCGAGAAAGGCGACGCGCTCTTCGACGTGCGCCATCGCTTCGTCGCAAGCTTCGGCGCCCTGCTGCCGACGCCCGCCGGCGCGAGCACGATCATGCGGCACTGGCTCGGCGGCTGGCAGCTGAACGGGATCGTTCAAACGCAGAGCGGGTTTCCCGCCACGGTCTACGATCCGACGCTGAGCATCCGCTACCTCACGAACCGACCCAACCAAATCTGCGATCCCCACGACGACGCTTCGCGCACACTCACCCAGTGGTTCAACACCGCGTGCTTCGAGCGGCGTGCGCTTGCCGCGACGGCCGAGCCCGGATCGACGCCCAGAGGAAGCGTCCGGGGGCCCGGATTGGCGCGCACGGATCTCTCCCTCTTCAAGAACATCGCCCTTGGCGGCCTTCAACAACTCCAGCTGCGCGTGGAAGTCTTCAACGTGTGGAATCAGACGCAGTTCCGGCAGCCGGACATCCGCATCGGATCGCCCACCTTCGGCGCCATCACAGCCGCTGAAGACGGCCGCGTCGTGCAGCTCGCCGTGAAGTACAGTTTCTAGCAGGCTGCCAGGGCCGCCACGAAGGCGGACGCCGCGGCGGCCGGGCGTCACGCTCCCGGGGTTCGACATGGCACGACTGCTTGTGGCTCCTCTCGCGCTGGCCAGCGTCGTCGGCGGGCTCGTCCTGCTCACGGCCCAAGGCACGCCGGTCCGCCCGAACGGTACCGTCGGCGCCTCTGTCTCACCGGCGCAGGGCATCACGGCCGTCGCCGGAATCAAGGTTGGACATCACACCCTCACGGAGCGGCCAACCGGTTGCACGGTCGTCCTCGTCGATGGAGGTGGCGCGGTGGGCGGTGTATCGCAGCGCGGCGGCGCGCCCGGGACACGTGAGACCGATCTCCTCGATCCCGCCAACATGGTCGAGCGGGTCAACGCCGTCGCCCTGGCGGGCGGCAGCGCCTACGGCCTCGATGCGGCCAGCGGGGTCTTGCGGTACCTGGACGAGCGCAAGATCGGCTACAACGTTGGCACGGCGGGCGTCGTGCCGATTGTGCCGTCCGCCATCCTAATGGACCTCTGGTTCGGCGGCGATCCCAAGGTGCGACCGACGGCCGACTGCGGCTATCGCGCGGCCTCGGCGGCGGCGGCTGGAGGCGTGGCCGAGGGCAACGTGGGCGCCGGCGCCGGGGCGACCGTGGGCAAGATGCGCGGACGAGACTTCTCGATGAAGGGCGGCCTCGGTACCGCCTCGATTGCGTTGCCGAACGGTCTGGTGGTCGGCGCGATCGCCGCAGTGAACGCGGCCGGCGACATCATCGACCCGACGACGAGCCGAGTGGTCGCCGGCGCCCGCAGCGACGATGGCAAATCGCTCGCGGACGTCCGCACGCTGATTCGGAGTGGCATGCTCTCGAAGCCGTCTGGGCTGCGCGCTGGTGGCAACACGACGATCGCGGTGGTCGCCACCAACGCGCGCCTCACGAAAGCCGAGGCCAGCCGAATGGCGATCATGGCCGACGATGGCTTCGCGCGCGCGATCAACCCGTCCCATACCGTCGGCGACGGCGATACCGTGTTCAGCCTGGCAACCGGTCAGTTGGCCACTCCAATCGACGTCAACATCGTGGGAGCCCTGGCTGCGGAAACCCTGGCGGAAGCGATCGTGCGGGCGGTCTCGAAGGCGGAGACGCTTGCCGGCGTGCCCTCGGCGCGCGAGCTGGGCACCGTTCCGGCTCGACTGCGGTAGCCGCCGGCCGGGGGGTCGGCCGGCGCCACACGCAACGAGAACTGTTGCGCAACAGGATTCGTTGCGTTAAGCTGGGAACCGAAGATGCCGCTCGCGACTGCCGACAAAGTGTCCGTCTTGCGTGCCGACTTCCGGTCGGCGGCCCGCGTCGCCGACATGCTCGGGGTCAGCCGGTCCCAGGTGACGCGGTGGCTCCGTGGCGCCGGCATCGACCCGGTCAACGCCGAGAAGGTCGACCTGCTCGAGCTGGTCTGGTCCAACCTGCTCCGTATCTACCCGGCCGACGCGGCGCGGTCGTGGCTCTTCGGCGTCAACCCGCGCCTGGGCGATCGGCGCCCCATCGACCTCATCCGAGCGGGCCGCGCCGAAGAGCTGATGCGCGCCATCCGGGCCGAGCGCGCCGACGCGTTCGCGTGATCCTCTATCGCTGCTTCGCCTGGAAGACTGATGCCCGGCACGACGAGAGCGACGGGCCGCTGTGGTGCCCCAGGCCCTTCCAAGGGGAGGGCCGCCACGACAACCCCGAGACCTATGGGTGCCTGTACCTAGCCGATCGGCCCCTGTCGTGCGTCGCCGAGCAGTTCGCCGCCTTCCGCGGACAGCGACTCCTCGCCTCCATGCTGCGGCGCCGTGGACTGCCCTTGGCGCTCGCCCATCTCGAGATGTCCGATCAGGCACAGCTCGTCGATCTCGACGATGTGGGGGTGCTCGGACGCGAGGGCCTGCGGCCGTCGCGGATCGCGACACGCGAACGGTCGATCACGCAGCCCCAAGCCCTCACGCTTTACCATCGGCATCCACAGGCCGCCGGACTCCGCTGGTGGTCCGTGTGGGAATCGCAGTGGGCGAATGTGACCTTCTTCAACCGGGCCATACGGCTGCTCCGCGTCGAGCACGTCGAGGTGCTGACGCTCAGCCACCCCGCCGTCCGGGACGCCTCGGACTGGTTCGGACTGAGACCCGCCTGACGCGATGAACGTCCACCTGCTCCTGCTCGTCGGCTACTCCATCGCCCTCGTCGCCGTCGGGCTCTGGGTCGCCCGACTCGTGCGGACGACCGGCGACTTCTTCGTCGCGGGTCGGTCGCTCAGCGCCCCACTGCTTGGCGCGACAGTGCTCGCCGCCAACATCGGCGCCGGGACGACGGTAGGTGCCGCCGGTCTGGCGTTTCGGGACGGCCTGAGCGCATGGTGGTGGAACGGGTCGGCGGCCATCGGCTCGCTCGTGCTGGCCGTCTGGATCGGGCCCAAGATCTGGGCGATTGCGGCCGAGCGCAACCTCTACACGGCGGGCGACTACCTCGAGCTCCGCTATGGACCGGCCGTGCGCGGTGTGGTCGCGTCCCTCACATGGCTCGGCACGCTCGCCATTCTCGCCGGGCAACTCATCGCCGGCGCCGCCGTCCTGACCGTCGTGGCCGATATCCCACGCTGGGCGGGAACGATTGCCAGCGCTCTCGTCGTGACGGTGTATTTCATGGCCGGAGGTCTCCTCGGCTCGGCCTGGGTCAATGTCGTCCAGCTGTGCGTACTCATCGGCGGCTTTCTCGCGGCGGTTCCGATCGTCCTCAGCGGAGTCGGCGGGCTCGGTGCGATCACCGATCCGCACATCGTGCCCGCGCACTTCGGTGACTTCTTCTATTCGGCGGGCGCGGGCTCCGGGATGGCACTTCTCGCACTGCTCGGACCGGGGTTCGTCATCTCGCCGGGCCTGCTCCAGAAAGTGTACGGCGCGTCGAGCGCGCAGGCGGTGCGGATGGGCGTCGGCGCTCAGGCCGTGGCCCTCGCGCTCTTTGGTCTCATCCCGACCGTGCTCGGCATGTCGGCGCGCGTGGCGCATCCGGAGATCGCCAGTGAGAACCTCGTGCTGCCCACCGTTCTCGTCGAGCAGTTGCCGACGGCGCTCGGAGCGCTGGCACTGGCGGCCATCTACTCAGCCGAGGTCAGCACGTGCGACGCCATCCTGTTCATGCTGGCGACCTCGCTGTCACAGGATCTCTACAAGCGTTTCGTGCACCCGACGGCATCCGACGCGCGCGTGCTGACGGTCGCGCGCCTCGCCTCGGTCGCCGGCGGCGTGGGTGGCGTGATTCTCGCGCTGCTCCTACCCACGGTCACCGACGCGCTGGCGATCTTCTACTCCCTGCTCGGCGTGAGCCTGTTCGTGCCCGTCATCGGTGGCCTCTACACCCAACGAGCGGGCTCGTTCGAGGCGCTGGCGTCGATCGCGACAGGCGTGCTCACCCTGCTCGGCGTGCGTCTTCTGACGGGCGGGGCGGGGTTCGGGTGGTTGAATCCCCCGCTCGTGGGTCTCCTCGCCGGCGCCCTGGTGTACTCGGTGACGACGATGGTGCGTGGACGGGTGGCACATGCCTGACCTGTTTCGCTTCGACGGCAAGACCATCGTGATCATCGGCGCCGGGTCGGGCATCGGCGCCGCCGTCGCGCTCGGAGCCGCCGAACAGGGCGCGCGAGTCTTCTGCCTGGACCGCGAGCGGCCGGCGGCCGACCAGACGGCCGCCGCAATCCAGCGCCGGGGT
>Ga0194132_10003781_pt1 | contig 26510 bp, 21 predicted proteins | sample TA2KigOf80mmetaG_FD_148612 | JGI IMG/M metagenome (GOLD analysis project Ga0194132, IMG submission 148612) | Freshwater microbial communities from Lake Tanganyika, Tanzania - TA2015054 Kigoma Offshore 80m | ecosystem: Environmental > Aquatic > Freshwater > Lake | place: Tanzania: Lake... | reverse complement strand
GGCATGGGCCCGCCACCGCCGGCGCCAACCTGGGGCAACATCATCGCCGACGGCCGCGACTACCTGCGCGAGGCCGCCTGGATCTGCCTGTTCCCCGGCCTTGCCATCTCGATCACCGTGCTCGGCCTCAACCTGCTCGGCGACGGGCTCCGCGACCTTCTCGACCCGCGCATGAAGATCCAAGAGTCTTAGACCTCTCCGCCACCTGCCCAGGTCTCGCATGTCCAAGCCCAAGGTCCTGATCTCGCCCTATCGCCTCCTCAACTCGACGCATCCCGAGCTGATGCGGCTCAAGGAGGCAGGCCTCGATCTCGTCTTCAATCCGAACGGCCGAAACTTTACGCCTGAAGAGCTCGCGAGGGCGCTCCACGGCTGCATCGGCACCATGGCCGGCGCCGAGAAGTACATCGAGCCGGTCTTCGAGGCGGCGAAGGACCTCAAGGTTATCGCCCGCCTCGGCGTCGGCTGGGACGCGGTCGATGTCGACGCGGCGACGCGCTACGGCGTCGTGCTGGCGATGGCCTTCGGTTCGAACCACGAGTCGGTCGCCGATCTGGCTTTCTCGCTGATGGGAGCGCTGGCGACCCGTCTCTTCACCTATCACCCGCAGATCGCCGGTGGCGGCTGGCAGGCGCAGACCCATGACTCCCTGTGGAAGTCGACGATCGGCGTCATCGGCCTTGGCCGCATCGGCAAGGCGGTGGTGCGCCGCGCCAAGGCCTTCGAGATGCGGGTCCTGGTCGACGACATAAAGCCGGACCACGAGTTCATCAAGGCGAACGGTCTCGAGCTCGTCGACAAGGACACGATCTTCCGGGAATCCGACATCGTCACGCTGCATTGCTCGGCCAATGCCCAGACCGTGGACCTGATCAATGTGCGGACGCTCGGCCTGATGAAGCCGACCGCCTATCTGATCAACGCGGCGCGCGGTAGCATGGTCGACGAGGACGCGCTGACAGAGGCGCTCGATTCCGGCCGCATCGCCGGCGCCGGGCTCGACGTGTTCAAGAAGGAGCCGCCGGACGGATCGCCGCTCTTGAAGGCGAAGAACGCGATCTTCACCCCGCACGCCGCCGGCGGCAACAAGCGCGCCTTCGATGCGGCGCTTGCCATCTCCGTCGACAACATCCTGGCCATCCACAAGGGCGGGAGGCCGCGCGAGGATCTGGTGGTCAACCCAGAGGTGTGGCAGCGCCCCCGCCGCGCCTAAACGACCCGGCATGGCGGCGGCGGTGGACTTTCGTATAGGATAACCCATCCACCAGGGAGGTTTCGTACCATGCGCCGATTTTCGCTCCCGACCGCAACCGCGGTCGCCGCTCTCGTCGCCCTCGGGCTCGCTGCCTCGCCGGCCCACGCCCAGAAGAAGGGCGGCACGGCGGTCATCGCCCAGGAGGCGGGACCGCCGACGCTCGACATGCATTTCTCGACGAACATCGCCGTGCGCAACGTGGTGATGCAGGTCTATGAGCAACTCGTCACCCGCGACGAGACCAACGCGCCGATGATGGAGCTGGCCGAGAGCTTCACCGAGTCGACCGACGGCCTCACCTACACCTTCAAGATACGCAAGGGCATCAAGTTTCATAACGGAAAGGCGATGACTTCGGCCGACGTGCTCGCCTCGTACCAGCGCTTCGCGCGCATGGGTGTGCAGCGAGGCTTCTTCGAGCAGGTCGCCGAGATGACGGCGCCGGATGCCGACACCTTCGTCATGCGGCTCAAGAAGAAAGTGCCGGTGGCGATGGAGGAGCTGAGCCAGTTCGGCAACCCCGTCGTGATCATCCCGGCCGAGCAGAAAGACCGCGAAGGCGGCAAGTCCGATCCGATCGGCACCGGCCCCTTCCAGTATGTCGAGTGGGTCGCCGACAGCCACGTGAAGCTGAAGCGTTTCGACGGCTATGTGCCGGACACCCGGCACAAGGGCACCAACGGATTCGGCGGCCACAAGGTCGCCTGGCTCGACGAGCTCGACTTCCGCTACGTCAAGGAACCGGTGGCACGCGTCGCCGGCATGGAGACCGGTCAGTTTCATATCAGCGAAGACGTGCCGACCAAGGCGGCAAAGCGCCTCAAGGACAACAAGCAGCTGACTCTCTATCCGGTGCAGCGCTGGTGGATCCACGGCGCCTGGGTCAACCACGCCAACCCGCCCTTCGACAACAAGGACATCCGGCGGGCGATGCAGATCGGTCTCGACATGGAAGAGATCATGGATGTCGCCACCGACGGCGCCTTCGACCTGCAGCCGGGCTTCCAGTATCCCGGCAACCCGTATTACACGGACGCCGGAAAGCAGTTCTACAACGTCAAGGACGTGAAGAAGGCGCAGGAGCTGCTGAAGTCCGGCGGTTACAAGGGCGAGGAGATCGTCGTCATGACGCTCCCGGCCTATCAGAGCATGTATGACGCCGCCGTCGTGCTGGTCGAGCAGATGAAGAACATCGGCTTCAAGGTGAAGATGGATCCGGTGGACCTCCCGACCGGCGCTGCCCGCCAGCGCAAGCCCGATGGCGGCTGGCATCTCTCCTTCACCGGCCTCGGCACGGGGCCGGCTGTCGGCCCCTTCGGCGCCACGGTGCTGCTGGTCGGCCCGAACACGCTGAGCCAGAAACAGGACCCGGTCTTCGACAAGCTCTACGAGGAGATGCAGACCGGCGCCACGCTGAACGACCGCAAGGCCAGCTTCGCCAAGCTCCAGGAGCGCATCTACGACGAGGTGAAGATGCTGAAGATGGGCGACCTGACCAAGGTCATGGCGGCGCGTTCCAACGTGAAGGGTTTCATCCCTTATCGCATTCCGCGGCTCTGGAACGTCTGGCTCGAATAGAAAGCTCCTGACATCATCCAGGCCCCGCTCGGGCGGAGACGTCCGGGCGGGGCCTCGTCTTTCCGACGTCCCGGGAGATCCATGGGCCGCTACATCGTCCAGCGCGTGCTTGCCGCCTTCCCGGTCCTGCTGATCGTCACCCTGATCTCGTTCTGCATCATGCAGCTCGTGCCGGGCGACCCGGCCGTGGTCATGGCCGGGCCGCAGGCGACGGCGAAGGAGGTCGAGCAGGTCCGGGTCCAGCTCGGCCTCGACAAGCCGTTTCTCACCCAGCTCGGCACCTGGCTCTACGGCCTTCTGCAGGGCGATCTCGGCCGGTCGATCCTTCTCGGACGCGGCGTCTCCCAGGCCATCGGCGAGCGTCTGCCGATCACGCTGACGCTGGCGCTCCTCTCCTTCCTGCTGACGGTCGCCATCGGTATCCCGGCGGGCGTCATTGCCGCGCTTCGCCAGAACACCTGGATCGACCAGACCGTGATGACCGTCGCGCTGATCGGCGTCTCGCTGCCGAATTTCTGGCTCGGCCTGATGCTGATCATCTTCTTTTCGGTCGTGCTCGACCTGCTGCCGGCCGGCGGCTACGTCACGCTTTCCCAGGGCTTCTGGCCCTGGTTCAAGAGCCTGCTGCTGCCCTCCCTGTCGCTCGGCCTCCTGCAGATGGGGTTGCTGGCGCGCATCACGCGCTCGACCATGCTCGAGGTGCTGCGGCAGGACTACATCCGCACCGCCCGCGCCAAGGGCCTGCCGGCATTCAAGGTCGTAGCCAAGCACGCCTTCAAGAACGCGCTGATCCCGATCGTCACCATCATTGGCATCATCTTCAGCCTCCTGCTCACCGGCTCGGTGGTGATCGAGACCGTCTACTCGCTCCCCGGCCTCGGCCGCCTGCTCGCGACCTCGATCTTCAGCCGCGACTACCCGGTGATCCAGGGCGGCCTCCTGCTGACCGCGGCGATGTTCGTCGGTATCAACCTGCTGGTCGACGTGCTCTACGCCTTCCTCGACCCGCGCGTGCGCTATGACTGATTCGACCGCTGCAGCAGCGCCGGTCGCCGCCGCGAACCCGCTTCGCCGGCGTCAGAGCACCTTCGGGCGGCTGATGCGCCACCGGCTCTTCGTCAGCGGCCTCGTCCTGCTCGGGCTCATGGTACTGATGGCTATCTTCGCCGACCTGCTCGCCACGCATAACCCGGTGCAGGTACGCGCGCGCTTCCGCTTCCGGCCGCCGAGCTTCGACAACTTCTTCGGCACCGACAATTTCGGCCGCGATATCTATACCCGCGTCGTCTACGGCGCGCGGCTGTCGATCAGCATCGGCTTCGCGGTCGTCCTTCTCACCGCGATCGCCGGCACCGCGATCGGCCTGATCTCGGGATATGTCCGCCGCCTCGACAACTTCCTCATGCGCATCATGGATGCGCTTATGGCCTTCCCGACCATCATCCTGGCGCTGGCGCTCTCTGCCGCGCTCGGCCCCTCGGCCTTCAACATCGTGGTCGCGCTCAGCGTCGTCTATACGCCGCGCGTCGCCCGCGTCGTCCGCGCCTCGGTGCTGGTCGTGCGCGAGGCCGACTATGTGCACGCGGCGCAGGCGGTCGGGGCCAGCAACCTCCGCATCATGATCGAGCACATCCTGCCCAACAGCATGGCGCCGCTGGTGGTGCAGCTCTCCTTCGTCTTCGCCTATGCGGTGATCGCCGAGGCGGTCTTGAGCTTCCTCGGCGTCGGCCCGCCGCCGCCGACCCCGAGCTGGGGCAGTATCATCGCTGAAGGCAAGGACTACATCCGCGAAGCCGCCTGGATCACGCTGTTCCCGGGCATCGCCATCGCCATGACCGTGCTCGGCCTCAATTTGCTGGGCGACGGTCTCCGCGACGTGCTCGACCCGCGCATGAACGTCGACAACCGATGACCGCCGGACGGAATCTCGTCGAGGTCGAGAACCTGGTGAAGCACTTCCCGATCCGGAAGGGCTTCTTCTCCTCGCGCATCACTGGATACGTCCAGGCGGTCGACGACATCAGCTTCACCGTCGCGCGCGGCGAGACGCTGGGGCTGGTCGGCGAGTCCGGCTGCGGCAAGTCGACCACGGGGCGTCTCCTGATCCGGCTGCTCGATCCGACCTCCGGGCGGATCATGCTGAACGGCGCCGACCTCGCGCATATCCCCGCCGACGAACTCCGTACCAAACGGCGTGACGTGCAGATCATCTTCCAGGACCCGTTCTCCTCGCTCAATCCGAGGAAGACGGTCGAGGGCATCATCGCCGAGCCGCTGATCGTTCACCGCATCGGCACGAAAGCCGAACGCCAAGCGCGCGTCGCCGAACTTCTCAAGCTGGTCGGCCTCGCGCCCGATCACGCGCGCCGCTATCCGCATGAATTCTCCGGCGGACAGCGCCAGCGAATCGGCATCGCCCGCGCGCTCGCGCTCAATCCGAAGTTCATCGTCTGCGACGAGCCGGTCTCGGCGCTCGACGTCTCGATCCAGGCGCAGATCATCAACCTGATGCGCGACCTGCAGCGCGATCTCGGCCTGACCTACCTCTTCATCAGCCACAACCTCGCCGTCGTCCGGCACATCGCCGACCGGGTCGCGGTGATGTATCTCGGCAAGATCGTCGAGATGACCGACAAGAACGCGCTCTACGAGAACCCGAAGCACCCCTATACCCAGGCGCTGCTCTCGGCGATCCCGATCGCCAATCCCGACCGCAAGCGCCAGCGCGTCGTGCTGACCGGCGACGTGCCCAGCCCGATGGCGCCGCCCAAAGGCTGCCGCTTCAACACCCGTTGCCCTGTCGCCGTGCAGCGCTGCCGCGAGATCGAGCCGCCGCTCGTCGATACCGGCAGCGGCCACCAGGTCGCCTGCCATCTCGTCACGCCCTAGGAGCTCCTCATGCCTCCGGTCGCGTCCTTCTTTTCCCAGTCCTACGCCGAGGCACGAGAAAAATTCCTGAAGGCGGCCGAGGCCGCCGGCGCGCAGCTGGTCGCGAGCTATCCGCACCCGATGAAGGGGCCGGACGGCGGCGATCTCGCCACCGACGTCGCCTGGCTCGGCCCGCGGGACGCGAAGAAGAAGCTGGTGCTGACCTCCTCGACCCACGGCATCGAGGGCTATTGCGGCTCCGGCTGCCAGATCTCCTTCCTCGAGAACCGGCACTATCACCGCGATGCCAGCGCCGATACCGCGGTGATCCTGGTCCACGCGATCAACCCGCATGGCTTCGCCCATGGAAGGCGCGTGACCGAGGACAATGTCGACCTCAACCGCAACTTCGTCGATTTCTCCGAACCTCTGCCGGAGAACCCGGACTATGTGACGCTGCAGGATTACGCCAACCCGAGGGAATGGACGCCGGCCTCGATCGCCAAGGCGGATGCCGCCATCGCCGCCTTCTACAACATGCCGAACAATGTCGACTTCGTGCCGAAGGCGATCCATTCCGGCCAGTACGTCAACGCCAAGGGTACCTTCTACGGTGGCGCCAAGCCGACCTGGTCGCGGCGCACTTTCGAGAGCATCACCAACGAATGGATGCGGGGTGCGACCGACCTTTGCCTCGTCGACTATCACACGGGCCTGGGCCCGCTCGGCTTCGGCGACCTCTATTACGGCGGCAGCGAAGGCGAAGGTATGGCGCGGAAGTGGTTCGACCACGTGACGCCGACGCTCGAGCACATCGCGGAAGCGCAGAAGGACAAGTCGAAGCACATCCCCGGCGGGGTCAAGGGCACGCTGTCGCGCTCTCTGGTGAAGACGCTACCGGGCGTCAGGCTCACCGTCGGCGGCATCGAATACGGCACGCATCCGGTGAAGGACGTGCTGGGCTCGCTCCGCGCCGACAACTGGCTCTATGCCTGGAGCGATCCGACCTCCGCCCAGGGCAAGGAGATCAAGGCCAAGGTCCGCGAGGCGTTCTACCCCTCGATCTTCGAATGGAAGATCATGGTGACCAGCCGCTCCAACGACGTCCTGCGCCAGGCGCTGGCAGGGCTGGCAAAAGCCTAGCGCTTGCCCAAGGTGCGTGCGAGGCCGGCGACAGCGTCCTCGAGCGTCTTGCCCTGGGTGCGCTCCTCGGTCCGCTCGCGGCCGAGCGGCGACTGGCCGACGAAGCGGTAGACATCGGCGGCACCCTGCAGCATGCCGGGCGGGAGCCCGACCGAGGCAAAGGTCGCGGCGATCTCCTCCATCTCGCCGATCCAGCGATAGGCCTTGGGCGGCATCGAGGGCACGGCGCGGTTGGCATAGTCGAGCAGTCCCGGCACCGTCGAGGCGAGCTCGCTGCGGAGCGGTTCGGCAACACCCAGAATGCTCGCCGCCGTCAGCGCCTCGGTCGCGAGCGCGGTCACGCCCTTGCTCATTGCGGCGAAGCACATCTTGAGCGCCGAGGCCTGACCGATCTCCTCGCCGACGACACGGATGTCGAGGCCATGCGCGTTGAGCTCGGCGAGCGCCGGCGCCTCGGCGCCCGAGGCATAGAAGCGTGGGCTCGCTCCGCCCGGTTTCGGCGGCAGGCCGATGATGCCGACATCGACGAAGCGTCCGCCCGCCGCCGTGATCACCGTGCCGATCGCCTTCACCGTTTCCGGAGCGACGGCGTTGCAGTCGGCATAGAGCAGGGGTTTGCGCGCCGTCTTGATGCAGACAGCGACCTCGCCGGCGAGATCGATCGCGCGCGACGGCGGCAGGATCGAGAGGAAGACATCCGCCTCGTGCACGACCGCCTGCAGGTTGACGAGCGCGACCATGCCGGCGCGGTTGGCGCGCGCGACGCTGTCGGGGCCGCGGCCCTGAAGCGTCGTGACCACGCGAACTCCGTTGCGTCTCAACACCTCGGCGACGCCATGCCCCATGTCGCCAGGAGCGACGACCGCGACCGTTCCGATTGCCATTCGTGCATCTCCAGCACCCCGACTTTCCGACTATAGCGCGGTAGCCGGCTCCGGTATCGCGGCGGCGCACGCATTTGCCACTTACCGGGCAAAGTGCTCTCCTTCGCCACCGGCGTGCCGAAAACGAGCATCCCGGTGTTCCGGAACGTCGACAAGAGCTGACCTACCCCATGGACGACTTCCAGACTCTCCGCGCCTTCAACGCCGAGGCGCGGATAAGGGCTTTCGCGCTCGGCTCCGGCCCGCTCGTGATCATGATGCCCGGCCTCGGGCGAGCCCCGGATGACGTGGTGCCGCTCGCACGCAGCGTCGCCAAGGCGGGCTTCCGCGTGGTGCTGCCGGAGACGCGCGGCATCGGCGAAAGCAAGGGCAGGATGGAGGGCATCACGCTCCGCGACCTCGCCGCCGACGCGATCGCGGCGATCGATGCCGCCGGTGGCGGCAAGGCGCTGCTGGTGGGCCATGCCTTCGGCAACCGCGTGGCGCGCGCCGTCGCCGCCTTCCATCCGGACCGAACCGTGGCGGTGGTCTGCCTCGGCGCCAGCGGCAAGGTCGGGCCCTCGCCCGAGATCCAGAAAGCGATCGACCGCGGCAAGGCCAAGGATGCGACGCGCGAGGCCCGCGCCGAGGCGCTCCGTATCGCCTCCTTCGGTCCCGGCCGCGACCCGACGCCCTGGCTCGATGGCTGGAACGAGGACGTCATGAAGGCCTGTCTCGCCGCCGCCTCGGCAACGCCGACCGCCGAATGGTGGACGGCCGGCAAGGCGCCGGTGCTGATCGTCCAGGGTCTCGCCGACGTCGCCGCCCCGCCCGCCAATGGCCGCATGCTGGTCGAAGAACTGGGATCACGCGGCCGGCTGGTCGAGCTCGAGGGGGTGGGCCACTCGATCCCCGTCGAGGCACCCGAGGAGACGGCGGCGGCGCTGATCCCGTTCCTCAAGGAGCAGGCGCAGCGGAGCGCGGCCTAGCACCACCTACTCGTTCTTCGCCAGGTGCCGATCGAGGAAGCGGCGGATGCCGTCGTAGGCAGCGCGGCGGTTGTCGGCGCGCAGATAGCCGTGCCCCTCGTATTTGAGTTCCTGGTACTCGACCACCCCGCCGCGTGACTTGAGGAAGGCGACGATCTGGTCGGACTCGTTCTTCGGCACGCGCGGGTCGCGGTCGCCATGCGTGACGAACAACGGCACCTTGATGCGTCCAGCGCGGCTGATCGGCGAGAGCCAGCGCATCAGGTCCGGGTCTTTGAGCGGATCGCCGTACTCGGCGGCGCGATGATCCCGGCGCCAGGGTCCGGTGTCGCGCAGCAGCGTCTCGAAATTGACGACGCCGAAGACATCGACGCCGGCCTGCCAGAGATCCGGCTGTTCGCTCAAGGCTGACAGCACCATGAAGCCGCCATAGCTCTCGCCCAGGATCGCCATGCGCCTGGGATCGAGGCCGGGCTGGCGCCTGAGCCAGTGCCCGCAGACCTCGAGGTCACGGACGCTGTCCATGCGCCGCTCGCGGTCGTCCAGGCCCACATAGCGCCGGCCATAGCCGGTCGAGCCGCGGACATTGGGCGTGAACACCGCGTATCCAGCCTCCACCAGGTTCTGCACGTCGTAGCGGAGGAAGGCCTTCATCTGCCATTCCGGCCCGCCATGCACCATCATCGCGACCGGCCAGCCGCGCGTCGGCGGGGCCCCGCGCGGACGATAGAAGAACCCCGAAAGTGGCACGCCGTCGAAGCTCGGGAACTTCACCAGCACCGGCTCGACAAGCGCATCGGCCAAGCGGCCGGCAGGCTCGTCGGCCATGACGCCCCTTACCGTTCCTGAGACCACGTCGAGCAGCCGGATGCGGCTTCCCGCCGTCGGGGTCGAGAAGGCGTAGGCCAGCACCCTGCCGTCCGGCGACCAGGCGATCTCGGTGATCACGCCGCCCGGCTCCAGCGCCAGCGGCATCGGCTTGCCATCGCTCGAGAGGAACTCGAGGCGATTGAAGCCGTCGCGATTGATCACCGCGGCGATCCGGCCGTCCGGCGCCAGCGCCACGGCCTCGACATCGGCCTCCGGCGTGTACAGCCACTCGACCTTTCCGCCGGCGACGAGGTAGCGCCCGATGCCGAGGAAATCGCGCTCGCCATCGGCGGCGAAGTAGAGCGCGCTGCCGTCCTTGTTCCAGCGGAAGGCCATCGCTCTCGCCGTTCGCTCGGCGAGCTTGATCGGCTTCCGCTCGCCCGAGCGGAGATCGAGCAGGCTGATGCCGGTGTTGACGTGCGAGAGATCCTCGATCACCGGCAGCAGAGTGCCGTTCGGCTGGATGCCGCCGGTGCTCAGCGTCTGGCCCTCCTTCAGCAAGGTCTCGACCTTGCCGCTGGCGAGGTCCATCCGATGCAGGTCGAAGCGAGCCCGGTCGCGGGAATTGGCGGCGTAGTAGATCGCCTTGCCGTTCGGCGTCCAGGTGCCGAAGGTGTGGATGACTTTGGGCGCGTTGGTGAGCTGCTTCGCCTCGCCGCCAGCAATGGGCACCAGCCAGAGCTGGGCATGCTCGTCGCCGCCGGCATCGACCGACAGGATCGCCTGGGCGCCATCGGGCGAGAGTCGCGCGCTCATCACGCGTTCATTCTCGACGAACGAGATCCGTCGTGCCGCACCACTGCCGAGCGGCTGAACCCAGGCCTGCATCAGCCCGTCTCCCGGGCCGATGCAGAGAAGCGCCGATCCGTCCGGCAGAAAAGCCGGCTGAGAGAAGCCGTCGAGGCCTATCAGCTCGTCGATGGAGATCGCCATGGCTCAGCTCGGCCGGCCGAAACGGAGAGCGCGATCGCCCTTCTTCGCCCGGTGGTTCGGCATGATCAGGTAGCAATCGTCATGCGGCGTTACGACGGTCTCGCCGCCATCGGTCGCGATCGGCGAGCCAGCCTTGGGGAAGTGCTCGAGGCCGGTGAAGTCCTTCACGAACTTGAACTCGGGAGTCTTCGCCGTGTATCCGCCGGAAACATCGACCATCTTCTGCGGCTTCGGCGTCTTCTCGTGCACATGCTTCGTCACGGTCTCGTGGTCGATGGCGCCGGTGACGCCGAGGAAGCGAAGCGTCGTGTCGAGCGCCACCTTGGCCGCGTTCGCTTCCCAGTGCTGACCGCATTCGACCAGGATCGCGGTCTTGGCGTTCGAGCGATCGTTGAAAGGCGTGTACTCGATCAGGCGCTTGCCCTGGATATGGCCCTGGCCGGCGACGATCCAGGGCGGCACGCCGACTTCCTTGGCGAGCTTCCGCTCCTTCTCCAGGCCATGGACGATCATGAGCGCGGTCGAGGGCGTGCCCATCGAATGGATGTCGAGCAGGAAGTCGACCTGGTCGAAGACGGGCCTGAGTTCGCGCGCGCGCCTGAGCTCGGCCGACTGCTCCGGACCGTCCAGCCGGTTCTCGACCCAGACGCGATTGAAATCCTCGTCGACGAAACGGGACGCGTTCGGCTTCGCCGGGTCGAAGCGCTGGAAGGCGTCGACATTGACGAAGGCGAGCGTCAGCTTGCCCTGCTTCGGCCTGAGCCCCAGCGAGAAGATCGTCTCGAGCGCGATCGCCCCGCAGATCTCGTTGCCGTGCGTCAGGGCGTTGACCATCACATGTGGGCCGGGCTTGCCGGAGTCGAAGCTGTGCACATAGGGCACGCCGTCGGTCCCCTTGGCGAAGCGTGAAATGTCGGGGGCGGCCAGCTCGACGGGATGATGCGTGGTCATGGGCTCTCGGGAGTCGAAGAACGGGGCGCAACTCTACCAAGCTTTGGCGAGCCGCGACCAAGGCAATCGCCGCGCCCTACTTCTCGTGGAGGTCGGTGACGCCGTCCCAGAATTTGGGCGGGTTGGCGGCCAGGTTCCGGGCCTGCTCGGCGAGAGACGCCGCAATCCTGTCGCTTGCCAGCGCATGAAACGCCGCCCCGGCTTCGGCAAAGCGGCCGGCACGCCAGTGGCCGAAGGCCGCCGCGTAGCAATCGACCTTCTTTCGGTCTTCTTCGGTCGCCGCCTCCTGGGTCGCCAGAGGCTCGAACACGGTAACCGGCGTCCGGCGCCCGACTACGCGCACGGTATCGACCTCGCGGAAAAGGACGGACCCGCCTGCGGCCACCGCGGTCTCGTCGCTGACCAGGATCTGGGTACCGTACTTCTTGTTCGCCCCTTCGAGGCGAGCGGCGAGGTTCACCGTATCTCCCATGACCGTGTAGTTGAATCGCCGGGGTGAGCCGATATTGCCGACCAGGGCGATACCCGAGTTGACCCCGATACGCGCCCGGAGCGGCTGGCCTTCGCCGAGGGAGAACCGCGCGGCCTCGTCGTTGACCAAGCGCCGCATCTCCATCGCCGCCTTGACCGCATTCTCGACATGCTTCTCGTCGGCGATCGGCGCGCCGAAGACGGCAACCACCGCATCGCCGATGAACTTGTCGACGAAGCCGCCATGGGCCTCGACGATCGCCGTCATCGCCGCGAAGTACTGGTTGAGGTTCTCGACCAGCCGCTTCGGCTCCTGCTTCTCGGAGATCGCGCTGAAACCGGCGATGTCGGAGAAGAGGATCGAGACTGACCTCTCCTCGCCGCCGAGCGTCGGCTGCGCGCCGCCGGCGAGCATGCGGTCGATCTCCGCCTTCGGCAGGTAGAGGCTGAAGGCCCGGCTCAGCTGCCGGCGGTCGCGGTCCGTGACGAGAACACGGTAGGTCATCAGCAACGGAAACGCCGAGAGTCCGGTGGCGAGCACCTGGCCGAGCGGCATCACCTGACCGAGGCGGAAAGCCACGGTGGCAATACCGACCCAGACAACGGCACCAAGCGCGACCGCCGCGGTCGCCGCCAGAGAACGCAATCCGATGGTCGCCGCCGCGACGCCGAGCGCGAAGGCGAGAGACAGGCCGAACGACGCCCAGGGCGCGGTCGGCGCCAGCGCGTCACGGCGCAGCAGGTTGTTGACTGCCGTCGCATGGATGAAAACGCCCGGGATCGAGTCCCGCCGGAAGTCGGTCCGGTACAGCCCCGGCATCACCGGATGCACGCAGCGCTCCGGCAGGCCTAGGCCTTCAGGGCGCGTGATCCAGCGCTTCGAAGTCAGCTTTCGGTCTTCGACGTCGAGAGTGACGCCGACGAGGACCACGCGATCCTTGAAGTGCCGGGCCAGATAGTCGGTGTTGCCGGCGGCGAGGCAGGCCTGGATATCGGCCAGCGAATAGGCCGGGATGTCGCCGGCACCACCCGCGAAGTTCACGAGCAGCGTCTGCGAGCGGTCGCGCGGCAAGGCATATCCGCCGACGACGGCGCGGCCGCCCGCCTCGACCTCGGGAAGCGTGCCTGGCGGCAGGCCCTGGGCGCGGACGGCGAGCTCAACCGCAAGCGAGTTCTCGCTTTGCGGTTCGCTCTCACCGACCTGGAAGGTGAGTGGCACCCGCCGAACGATGCCGTCGTCATCCTCGAATACGTTCAGCGCGCGGATATTGGGATCGCGTCCAACGGCGATCGCGTAACCGGCGAAAGGTGCGATCGGCTTCTCCTGGTGCTGCACACGACCGAGCACGACCCTGCCCTCGCGTGCGCCTCGCCTCAGCGCCAACAGGAAGTCGCGTTCGAAACCGCGGATGAACGGCTCGACCGACGTCGGGTAGACGACGTCGAATCCGACCACCTTGACGCCGGCATCGAGGAGCGCGCCGAGGACGCGACCCAGCTCCGGCGTCCACATCGTCTGCGGGGTGTCGGCGAAAGGGGGACGCCGATAGGTCTCCTCGTCGATGGCCAGGACCACTGCCCGGCTGTCTTCCGCACGACGGTCGGGCTCCCACACCCGGTCCCGCAGCCAGAACAGCGCGTCGATCGAAAGGCCTTCGAGCACACGGAATGCCGGCAGCGCGAACACGATAGCCGCGGCGAGCGCGATCAGCGCCGCCGCCGTGACTTCGCGCCAGCGCAACGACATGAACTCAGAGCGGCAGAAGGCGGCCGATCACCGGGCCGCCCCCTGCGGCCGCACCCGCGTCGATCTTGAAGACGACGCTCCGCTGGCCCTGGGTAGCGCGGTAGGTGCCGCTTGGCTCGAGCCGGACGCCCATCGTCGCCAGATCGGCCTTGGCCGCTTTCAACGCGACCGAGATCGGCGGCGCCGGCTTGTCCAGGCGTTCGATCACGACCGTTCCGGCCGCGGTCGACGTCACCACCGGGCTGGTGGCGTGCAGCGTGACCGAGGCGGCGGGCACGGCGGGCGCCTGCTGGCCCGGCGGGCGGCGGAATACCATGGCGCCGCTCTTTCCCGCCTGCTCGGCCGTCAGCTGCAGCTTGCCGCCGTCGCAGGGACTGGTCTTGCGCTCGACGGCGCCGCCGGTGACCTCCGAGCGTTCGCTGCCCACCTTGACCGTGCCGCCACGGATCGTCTCGCGCACGCAGCTCTTGAGGTAGCCAAGGACGAGAGTGCCCTGCCTCAGCTCGATGACCCTTCCGGCATCGACATAGTCGAGTACCTCGATGCCGGCGACCTGTCCGGTCAAATCCTCGACGATCGCCGCCGGCGCGGCCAATGCTGGCACGCTTCCGAGCAGCAGGAACACCGTGGTCGTCATGCATATCTTCTTGATCATGATTCCCTCGCTCAACGGCCGCCGTCGCCGACCAGCGTGAAGGCGGCCCAGAAGATCGGATGGGCATAGGTGAACATCGTCTTACCGGACGCATCCACCGCGCCGGGTCCGTCGATCAGCCTCAGCATGGCCTGCCGCAGAGCTTCTCCGCGCTGCAGCGACGGATCGGACGACTGTCGGGCGAACAGGTCGGTGGTCAACTTCTGCGCCGAACTGGTCTCGACCGGCCAATTGCTGACCAGAAGCGAGCGCGTGCCGGCATAGAAGAAGGCGCGCCCCAGACCGGAGATCGCCTCGGCACCAGCGCCTTGTCCGGAGGCGGTGTTGCAAGCCGAGAGCACGACCCAGTCAGCGTCAAGCTTGAGCCCCAGGATCTCTTCCATGGTTAGGAGCCCGTCGCCGCCCTCCGGCGCCACCTCCGCGCTGGTCAGGGCGAGGGCCGGTTGCGCCAGCCCGGTGAGATCGCCCGGCACGAGGCCATGGGTCGCGAACATGACGACCTTGTAGCTGGACAGGTCCATCTGCCGGATACGACCCTTGTTGGCGGCAGCGCCGACGATCACATCGCGCGACACGTTGCCGTTCAGCGCGATGGCGATGCTGCGCACCTTTTCGGCGGTCTCAGGCAGTCGCGGCAGCTGGCCCAGCTGGGCTTCGAGCTCGGATGTCGGCTTCGGCGCGCTGCGAAGCCGGATCTTGCCGCCCCGCATCGCAATCTGGGCGGCAGCGCGCGCCTCGTCGGCATGCGCCTTGCTGAACCAGGGATCGCCGAATCCGACGAACGCGGTGCGATCGGCGCGGCCAGCCGGCAACGCTCGCAGCGTCGACAGCGATGACACCGAGGGCAGTTGCACGACCGCAACTTTGCGGATGAGCCACGGCACGCCCCTGTACTCCGCGAAGGGCTCCGCGCGTCCGCGCTGCGCCGTGGCCGGCCCGGTCGGAAGCAGGCCGAGCGAGATTTGTCCGAGCGGCCCGTGCGGCACGACGACCAGGCTCTTGGCCTCTGACCAGACAGCCTCGGTCGGCTTCAGCAGCTCCGCATAGAGTCTGTGGGCGGCCGCGAGGTCGAAAGCGGGAATGTCGTCCAGCGTCTCGGCCTGCGGATCGAGCGCCTTGCGGAGCCCGGCCACCGTCGCGTCGAGGGCCGCGCGTCCGGTTGTTGCGGCAACGAAGCCGACCGCTCCTTGTCGAGGAACTGCCCAAACATAGGTTCGATCGTCAGCGCTGTAGGTCGCCAGCAAGGCTTCGCCGGTCCGCAACCCCTTGCGGGCGTCCTCGATCGTCGCCGGCTTCGGATTCACAAGGTTCGCATAGTCCGGAAAGCGGCGCTCGATCTCCTCCATAGCGCGGGCACGCTCGCCGCGAAGGGTATCGATTTGCTGGCGCAGCTGAGCGACGGCCGCGGGGTTCTGTTCCTCGGAGCGGGCACTGATCGCATTGGCGAGCACGCCATTGAGTGCCCCGATCTGCCGCTGCACGTCCTGCTCGCGCCGAGCGAGGTCGGCCAGTGACGGATCGGAGGCAGCTGCCCGCGCTGCCGATTCCGCCAGCGCCCGCACGACGCTTCGTCCGCGCGCTGCCTCGGCCAGGCGGAAGGTCTCGGCCGCGGCATTCGGATCGCGGCTGTCGGCCTGGATGCGCATATAGGACTCGATGATCATGCGCAGCCGCTGATCGCGTGCCGTCGCCGAGCTGTCCTGATCGTCCGCCTCGCGCGAGCGCGAGGTCAGGATCGGAATCGCCATCTCAAACTGCTGCCTGGCTTCGGCGACTCGTCCGGTCCTGGCCAATGCCATGCCGAACAGGCCACGCGCCTCGGCAGTGGCAAAGTGCCTGTCGCCGAGATGGGTCCGCCTGATCTCGACCTGCCGGCCGAACTCTCCGAGCGCGCGAGCACTCTGCCCAGTCATCAGATCGATCAGCGCAATGTGCGGGCTGCGCGCCGACTCGGCCGCAAACTCCTCCGAGTCAGCACCGTAGAAGTCACGCAGGACGTCGATCTGCTTGGCCGCTTCCTCCCAGCGCTCCTGGCCGGCGAGGATGGCTGCGAGCGTCGAGCGGACGGATCCGCTGGCCGTCAGCCCGGAGGCAAGGATGATCTCGACCGACTTCCGCGCCAGGGCCTCGGCTTCCCGATAGCGCCCCTGGTCGATGAGAACGGAAGTGAGGATGGAGAGCGCGCTGGTCACCGGGCTGCCGCTGGCGCCCCGCGCCCGCTGAGCCTCGGCCAGCGTCAAGCGAGCTTCGTTCTCGGCTTCGCCATACCGTCCCTGTTGACGCAGCGCGTTCACCAGGGCGTGACGCGCCATCGAGACCAGATGCTGCGACAGCTGCTGCGCCTGGGCCTCGGCGAGCGCCTTGCGCGCGATCTCCTCGGCCTCGACATAGCGCCCGCGTGCCATTGCGAGTGCGCCCTTGGAGGATTCGAGCCGCGATACCAATGCGCGTATCTGCGGCGGCGTGCCGCCGCGCCCGCGCGTGAACTGCTGCGCGATGGAGCCTGCCTCGGCCAGCGCCTTCTCGGCTCCTGCGATATCCCCGGTGCTTGCGAGCAACCCGGCCAGCCTTCCGTTGTATCCGATCAGGCGGGGCCGCATCTGCTGCGGGTTGAGCTCGATGGCGCGGCGCACGAGGCGGCTAGCGGCGACGGGCCGACGCATGCTGGCTTCGAGGCCGGCAAGCTCGAACAGAATGGCCGACTGGTCCGAAGACTTCGCCTGCTCTCCGTACTTCGCGGCGGTGTTGAGGTCGCCGAGCGCCTGGCGCGTGCGCCCTGCCAGCGCCGCGGCCCGGCCGCGATCGAAGAAGAATCCCGTCAGCACCTCGGGGTCCTAGTTCTGCGGCGGATTCTCGGCCGCCTTGGCGCGAGCCTGCGCGATCCGATCCGGATCGAAAGCCAAGCTGTCGTCGAGCAGCTGATCGGTAGAGGTCTCGGTCGCCTGACGCATCATCGGCGCGGGCGTCGTCGGAACGGACTGTGACGGCGCCGGGGCCGTCTGCTGCTGGGGTGGCCCGGACGGTTGCTGTCGCTGCTGCTGGCGCTGGGGGCGTTGCTGCAGCGGCTGGCCGAACGGCGGCGCCGTGACCGCGCTGCCGTCATTGCCTTGGGCGAGAAGAGTTGAGCTCGCTCCGGCGAAGCCGAGAAGCCCGGCGCCAATCAGCACCGAGGCCGCAATCATCCTAGTCCTGGACCCGGCACTCCGCATCGGTTCCCCCTTTGCTCCTCGCCACGGCGCTCTCAACGACGGTCGTCATCCCCAGATGAAACCGTCGACATGCCGGGCGACGCCCCTTCATGCAGCTTCCTCGATGTGTCCTTGGAGGTCTGTGTGCAAACTCACGCTGTGAGCCGCCGCACGGTGTGAGGCGGCTCACGGAGGGTCAATCAAACAGCATCTTCGGGTCCTCGGTGTATCGCGCCAGCTTCTTCGGATCGATCTCGACGCCGAGGCCCGGCTTATCCGGAATCTCGAGCCAGCCTTCCTTGTCGAGCGTGAAGGGCTCGACGGTGATGCCGTCGACATAGGGGCTGCCGCCGATGAACTCGACGAGGTCGGTCTCCGGGAAGGCCGTCGCCATCTGCAGGTCGGCGGCGACGCCGAGCGCGGTATTCCAGCCATGGCCGATGTACTTGACGCCGAAATCATAGGCCATCCAGGCGATACGCCGCTGCTCGGAGATGCCGCCGACCTTGGTCACGTCGGGCTGGACGATGTCGAAGGCGCCCCTGGTCAGCCAGGGAATAAAGGTCTGGCGGCGGGTCAGCACCTCGCCACCAGCGATCGGCACCGGGCTCTGGCGGCGAAGCACGCAGAAATCGTCGATGGCATCGGGGCGCAGCGCCTCCTCGAACCAGCCGACCTCGAAATCCTTCAGCATCTCGGCGGTGCGGAGCGCCCATTTGAGGCCGTGCGGCCAATAGGCGTCGCTGGCGCCGGCATCGACGAAGAGCTTCGATTTCGGTCCCGCGCCCTCGCGCGCCGCCTTGACGATCGCCTCGTCGAGCTTGTAGTCGAGGGCGCGGCCGAACGGTCCCCAGCCGATCTTGAAGGCCGTGAAACCTTTCGCGCGGTATTTGGCGACGACGTCGCGCAGCCTCTTCGGCTCTTCCATCAGCAGCGAGCAATAGGGCTGCACGCGCTCGCGATGGCGGCCGCCGAGCAGCCGGCTGACGGAAAGGCCGGTGACCTTGCCGAGGATGTCCCAGAGCGCGATGTCGATGCCGCTGATCGTATGCGTCAGCGAACCGCCTCGGCCCATCCAGAAGGTGTTCTGGTGCAGCTTCTCCGAGACGCGCTCAGGCTGCAGCGCGTCCTCGCCGGCATAGAGCGGCTCCAGTACCTTGAGCGCCGCGGCCACCAGGCGCGCATCGGTGAAGACGCTGCCGAAGCCAGTGACGCCCGCATCGGTGTGCACGGCGATCAGCGCATGGATCGAATCCTCGGGCTTGATCTCCGCCGACCAGCCGCCCTTCGGGCTTTCGCCGAACAGCGGTACCGAACGGATCGACTTGATCCGGACCCGCGGCGCGCTGCTGCGGGCGACGGAATGCGATTTCTTGGCGGCCATCTTCTCCCCCTGCTCTGCCGGACCGAGGCTCGTCGGCGCGACCGACGCGCGCAAGTCAAACGAACGGGCTGAGGAACGCGGAGGGCCGGAAGGATCAGGCTGTGACCTTGACGGAGGCGATGACCGCTCGCACCGCGGCGCCGATCTCGTCCGGCAGCACCGGTTTACTGATCACCGTGTTGATGCCGGCCTTTCGGAGCGTGACATCCTCCTCGGCCGAGATGAAGCCGCTCAGCATCAGGATCGGCAGGTTCGGCCGGAGCTTCTTCATCTCCTTGGCCAGGGCCTCGCCCGGCACCCGCGGCATCGCGCGGTCGGTGATGACGAGGTCCCAGTCGCCCGGCTTCTCGCGGAAGGCGGCCAGCGCCAGCAGCGGCTCGGCGAAGGCATCGACCGAGTATCCGAGCCGGATCAGGATGTCCTTGGTCACGGCGAGAAGCGCGCGGTCGTCGTCGACGAGCAGGATCTTCTCCTTGCCGGCGACGGACACGGCGGTCGGCTTGTGTTCCTTCGACGGCAGCGCGGCTCCGTCGAAGAGCGGCATGTAGATCGAGAAGGAGGTCCGCGCCCCCGGTACGCTCTCGATGGCGATGACGCCTTCATGGTTGCGTACGATTCCCTGCACCGCGGCGAGGCCGAGACCGGTGCCCTCGCCCACTTCCTTGGTCGTGAAGAAGGGCTCGAAGATGCGCGGCATCGTCTCTTCGTCGATGCCGATGCCGGTGTCGCGCACCGAGACGCGCGCATAGCGTCCGTCGGCGAGCGTGCCCGACTGGCCGCGAACCGGGTTCTGCAGCCAGGCCGATTTCGGCAGCGCCGCGTCGCGCCCGTCGGAGCCGCGCACCTGAACCGACTGGATCGAGACCTTGATCTGTCCTTCCTTGCTGCCGATCGCCTGCGCAGCGTTCAGGCAGAGGTTGAGCAGCACCTGGTGGATCTGCGTCGCGTCGCCCGAGACCAGGCACTCGTCCATCTGCTCGACCTGGAGCGAAACGTTGGAGGGCATCAGCGGATTGACGATGGTCAGGCTGTCCTTGACCACAGCGCCTAGCTCGAGCGGTTTCCGCTCGGATTCCGCATTGCGGCTGTATGTCAGGATCTGGCGGACGAGGTCGCGCGCGCGGGTGCCGGACTCGATGATCTGACGAAGCCGTTCGTAGCCCGGGTCTTCCTTCGGCGTGTCGATCATCAGCAGCGAGGTATTGCCGAGGATGCTGCCGATGATGTTGTTGAAGTCGTGGGCGATGCCGCCGGCAAGCGTGCCGAGCGCCTGTGTCTTCTGCGCGGCATGGTACTTCTCGGTCAGCTGCGCGCGCTCGGCCTCGGAGCGCACGCGCTCGGTGATGTCCTCGTAGGTCTTGACGAAGCCGCCGGTCGGAAGCGCCGTGACGATGGTCTCCACCACGCGGCCGTCGGGCAGGCGGCGCTGCTGGCGGAAGCTGCCCTTCTTGTCGCGGAGAAGCTGGGAGATGGCGCCGACCTGGGAGGCCACCAGCGCGTCGGGCTCGCCCGGGCCGAAGTCGCCGCGGAGCGCCGCGAAACGCGCGAGGTCCTGGTATTTGCGACGCGGATAGACAAAGCCGTCCGGGAACTTGTTGACCTCGATGTACTTGTCGTTGAACAGCAGCAGCGAGAACGAGGCATCGAACACGACGATGCCCTGCTTCATATGGTCGAGCGTCGTCTGCAGCAACGCGGACTTCTGATTGATGAGGTGCTCGCGCTCTTTCAGCTCGGTGATATCGGTGTGAACGCCGACGATACGGCCGTCGTTGAGGCGGCGCTCGCTGATCTTCAGCCACTTGCCGCCGGCAAGCTCGCTCTCGAAGGTCGCATCGGCCTCGCGCCGCTGACGCAGGCAGGACTCGATCCAGGACTCGACCTGGTCGGCCGGGATCGGAAGGCCGTTGCGGACCGAGGCGAGCAGCAGGTCGCGGAAATGAACGCCGACCTCGAAGACCTCGGCCTGCGCCGGGTGCAGCTCGACATAGCGCTTGTTGAACAGCGCCACCGTGTCGTCCGGATTGTAGATGATGAAGCCTTCGGAAATGCTGTTGATCGCCAGCTTGAGCTCGTTGCGCGCCGCGATCGCGGCCTCGGCCGACGTCGCCGCTGCAACCACCGCCTGGTGGGTACGAACGGTCTGGATGAACAGCATGACGAAGACCGCGAGGCCGCCCGCCAGGGTCAGGACGAACAGGCCGAGCAGCTGGAGGTAGAGCTCGCTATGGCGCGCTCGCGCGCCGCTGACTTCGTTCGACTCGTAGAGAAGCGCGTGCCGAACCAGTTCCTGCAGCGGGGAGCGCAGGTTGTCGAGCTTGTCATCGATGACGGCGAGCGTTTCCTTCGACAGTGTCTGCAGGCGGCCGATATCGGTCTCGACCTCCTCGAGCGTGCGGATCATGGTACGGATCGATGGCACCACGCCGTCGATCTCGCGCAAACCGGCCGTCTGCGAGCCGCTCAGCATCGGCGGCAGCCGGCTCCAGAAGATCTCGAACCGCTCCTGGGTCTCTTCGGCGTTCGGCTTGGTCGGCTCAAGGGAGAAGTGCTTGAGCGACTCCATCAGGCGATGGAACTCGATGTTCGCCTGGGCGACAAACCACAGATTGATCCGGCTCTCCTTCTCGACCAGGGCCCGTTGCTGGATCAGGCCCTGGAAGATGAAGAAGACGCCGATCAGAAAGGCGCAGAAGGCAACGACCAGCACCCCGTAGCGAATGAGGGGCCAGCGTACTTCGTCCATTCCACCGGAAGCGGTTCTCGCCATCAGACTCTAGACTCTCGTGAGCGGTGCGGGTGCAGCGGTCGCTGCTACTTCACCCGCAGCTCCTTGACCTGCCAGACCCACTTCGACTGCGTCTCTTTGGTCTTGAGCGCGGGGAAGTCGTCCTGCGGGTAGATGATCCAGAGCGGGCCCTTCTCGCGGACCCTGAGGAGCTCGCCGTTCATGCGATAGGCGAGGATCACTGGGTAGCGCTGGAAGTCGGCGATCGGGATCTCGACCTTGTAGTCGTTGAGCGCGACCGCGATGACCGCGTCGCCGGAGGCGCCGAGACGCTCGAGCAGCGCCTTCAGGCTGACGCCTTCGAACTGGGGTTGACCTTCGGTCCAGGCGGTCGAGGTCTTGGTCTTGGCGACGCCGATAGACTCGAGCAGCGCCAGGTCGAAGGCGGCCTTGTCGCCGTCATTGGTGACCTTGATCTTGCCGGTGACCTCGAGCAGCGTCCGCTCCTTCGGCTTGGCCAGGGGCTGGGCGAGCGCCGGAACGGCGGCGAGAGCGACAAGCACGGCCGCTCCGACGAAGGCGCCGATGGTGGATCGCAAAACTGACATGGTTCTCTCCGTGGCTCTCGGATGGTGCCGCTACCTTCAGCGGGGTGAATAAGACGTCCGATCACTCGTCGCCGGCCTGCCGTTCAGCCGACTTCTTCGGCATCGGTTCCGGTGCACGATGATAGATAGCCGCTGTGATCAGCGTCAAAACCCCGAGCAGCAGGAAGAATGACGCATAACCGGCAGCGACGCTACCGCTCCAGGTCTGGACCAGACCGATGACCTCGCCGGAACCGATCTGCAGGATGGCGGTGCCGCCCATCAGCACGGCGTTCAGCGTCGTCGAGCCGCGGCCGGAGAGCTCCGGGGGCACGAGAGCGACGTCATGCGCCATGAGGACGACGCTGTAGGCGCCGATGAAGCAGATGGCGATCAGTAGGATGACGGTGGTCCAGAGGGAGGCCGTCACGACCGTAGCGAGCAGCAGCATGAGTGCCGCGGAGGCGACGCCGCCGATGACGACCACGGGACGGAAACTCCCGGCGTAACGCTGGATCGGGCCGTAGGCGAGCGTGCCGAGGACGAGCGCGACGGCCATGATCGACAGCAGGTTCCCGCGGGAGACGCCGTCGAGGCCGTAGACGTCATGCAGATATGGGCCACCCCAGAGACCGACGATGGTCACGACCGAGGCGTAGCCGATGCCGATCATCGGCATCACGTTGAGCAGGCCAGGGACGCGAATGACGTCACGCATGCCGCGGATCGAGTCGCTCAGCGTTTGCGGGCGCCTGGTCTGGTCCGTGCTTTCGCTCGGCGCGTCGCGGACGGTGAGGAGGAACAGGATCGCGATGACGCCGGTGGCGATGCCGAGGACGACGAAGGTCGTGCGCCAGCCGATCCATTCATTGGCGGCGGCGAGCGGCAGCGTAGCCAGCAGGCTGCCGACATTGGCCATGGCGAAGAGCAGCGTCATCGCCTGGGTGAAGGCCGAGGGCGTGTGCCAGCGCGACAGCACCACGAGCGAGCCGGTCATGCCGCCGGCGAAGCCGAGGCCGATCAGGAAGCGCCCGGCGATCAGGCTCGTGATCGAATGCGAGAACGCGAAGACCAAGGAGCCGATGACCGCGAAGATCAGCATGCTCGACAAGACGCGGCGAACGCCGAAGCGGTCGAAGAACACGCCGATCGGAATCTGCAGCAGCGCGAAGATCACGAAGAAAGAGCCGGAGGACCAGCCGATGTCGCGAGAATCGATGCCGAGATCCGACATCAGCTCCGGCGCGATGACGCCGTTCGAAGAGCGATAGAACTGGCTCATGATCGCGAGCGCGATCATCACCACCAGCATCAGACCGACCTGTCGTGCCCGTGACATGCTTCCGGCAGCGCTCCCCATGGCAAACGACGCCGTGCGCGCTGCCTCCGGAAGACGAGGTTCTGCTGTCTTCAAAACAGCGGCGCCGCTTGTTTGGGTTTGCATACAGCCGTCTCGCGTACTTGAGAAGGTTTCGACACAAGTAAACGCAAAAAATGCGATTTTCACGGGTCGTCATGCGACTCGATCGACCGCTCGCGACGGCTACAGTGCGTGAAAATGGTTAACAAACCATTAGTCCCTCCTATTGAGGGGGAGAATGCACCTCTCAGTTGTATAGCGTTCTTAAGAAGCGGCTGGGTCGGCGCTGGAAAACTCAGACAGGCTGCGCGGCACCTGCCGATCGGTCTTCCAGCTTTGGTAGTCCAACTCGCCGCGCTTGCCGGCGTCCTCGAAGATCGCCTGCCCGTAGAAGCTGTGCCAGGAGTCGACGAGCTCGTCGACGTCGTCGGAGTCGAGTACCCCGGACCAGAATAGCGTCGCCTTAAGGTAGTCAATGAACCTGATTTTTAGCATCATGCTCGAATTGGCGACGAAGTTCACGACACCGGCGATGTACCCCAGAATGAAGAGCTTCTGGTCCACGGTTCGGCCGAAGCCGTTGGGCGCCTGGCCCCGCGCCGCCCTGATGAAGTGGGTCAAGCCCTCCACGACCTCGTCGGTCGAGGGCGAGAGCATCCGCCAGCTCTTTGCCGACGACTGCGGCGCGCTCGCCTGCTGAGCGGTCGCCGGCTGCGCGCTCGCCGGCCTCGGTGGGATGTCCTCGTGGATGGCGGTCCGTAAGTTCTTCAGGATGGCGTCGCGCTGTCCCTGCTGCAGGCTGCGGACCGGCGCATGCATCCAGTAGCTTACACGCTCCAGCACGCCGTTGATCGTCACGCCCTTTATAAGGAAGTCGTCGCCGCCTGCCTCGATGCACTCGTGAAGGATCTCGAGGCGGTCGTTGCTGGTGATGAAGATGATCGTCGCCGAACGGCCGTGCTGGCGGCGGATGCGGCGGCAGACATCGGTGCCGCCGATTCCCGGCAGGTTGACGTCGAGGATGACGAGGCGCGGCATGTATTGCAGGAACAGCCGCGAGGCCTCCTCGCCGTTCGACGCGCCGATGACCAGGAACCCGCGTGCCTTCAGCGCCTCGACATAGGCGCGGCGCTGCGTCGGCTCGTCCTCGACGACAAGGATCAGTCCAGTCGCCATGGCTAGCGTGACGCCTCGCCGGAAGCGGCGTCGGCCTGCGCCGCCCGCTGCCGCTCGGTCGCGAGCTGGCGAAGGGCGAACTCGAGCACCGTCCGGGTCTCCGGCAGCAATCGCCTGACGGTATCGATCTTGGCCTCGATGCACGCCGTCTCGATCGAGCGCGCTACCTGGCTCAGCGCGGTGAGCCCGAGGTTGGCCGCCGTCCCGCTGAGGTCGTGCGCGATCGGGCGGACACGCGCCAGATCGCCGGCAGCGGCTTGGCGTTCGATCTCGGCCACGCGGATTTCGGCCCCGGCGGTGAAATCGTCGATCACCGGCAGCAGCGCAGCCCCCGCGAGATGAGCGGCAAGCCCGCCCAAGCCCGACGCGACTTCGCCGCCGGATCCCCCGGCGCTCGCGGGCTGGCCTTCCGCCTTGGCCCAGCGAGCAACCGCCTGCTGAAGAGCGCTCGGCGACACCGGCTTCGCCAGGTGCTCGTTCATCCCGGCCCGGCGGCACCGCTCCGCGACATCGCCCTCGATATCGCCGGTGATGGCGACGATCGGCACCTCGCCGCGGCGTCCGCCCAAGGCCCGAATGGCCGTGGTCGCCGCCACCCCGTCCATGTCCGCCATCTGGATGTCCATCAGCACCAGGTCGTAGGGGAGCAGGCGCACGCCCTCGACGGCTTCACGGCCGCTTCCCGCCTCGTCCACCCGATAGCCGTCGGCCTCGAGGACGGCGGCCAGCAGCTTGCGGTTCACACGGTTGTCGTCGACGAGGAGGATTCTGACCCGGCGCATGAGTGATCGGCATCGCGCGAAAGGGCGGCATCCTAGCAGGGTGTCCGGCGTGATGCTCGGACATGTTGATGAAAGTGCTGACTATCCTCGGATACCGCGGGGTTAAGCTTGCGAGTTGACTTACCGATGCCCGCTTGGTCACCTGACCGGCAGACAGAAGGGGATAGTCGTTGAGCGAACCAAGCGAAGATGCACGCGACCGCCTGAAGCAGTGCACACATGATCTGAACAACGTCCTCGGCCAGATACTGGGGTTCGGCTCCCTTCTCGTCCGCGATCTCCAGGATGCCAAGACGGCCGGCCAGATTCCCGCAGGTCCCGTCGACTACGCCCAGGAGCTCCTCGCTGCGGGCATGCGCGGCGAGGTGATCGCAAGGCAGCTGGCAACCATCGTCCGCGCGCTGCCGGCGATCCCGATGCCGGCGGCGAGCAGCGCCGCATCGGCTCCCTCCTCGGCATCGGGTCACGCGGCGCGGCGACTCCTGATCGCCGGCGGCGCCGAGGACGACATCCGGGCGCTCGCCTTCGCCGAAGCCGGCTGGCAGGTCGAAACCCACCGCTCCGGCGCAGAGGCGCTGCGCCGTTTCCGCGCCAGCGCGACGCCCTTCGATGCCGTCATCGTGCATCCGGATACGCCGGAGATCCCGGCAATGGATTTGGTCGCGGCGGTCAAGGCGCTCCGGCCCGCGACGGTTCGCGTCCTCATCTTCGGCGGGAGCGTTGCGGACGACGCCGCAGCGCGCCTCGCCGGCGCCGATGCCGGCCTGCCCGGCTCCGCCTCCGGCGCCGCCGCCATCGCAATCATCGACGGCATCTTCCGGCAACCGCGAGGCGCCGCCTGACCGAGGCGGCGGCTAGAGCATTTTGTGATCTATCTGAATCATTAGTGATTCCCAGAATGCGTACGATGTGATTCAAGATGCTGGCTGGAGACGGAGGCCGGCATGAGATGGTCAAACCGTATTCGCGCGATCTGCGGGAT
>Ga0194132_10003776_pt1 | contig 26535 bp, 28 predicted proteins | sample TA2KigOf80mmetaG_FD_148612 | JGI IMG/M metagenome (GOLD analysis project Ga0194132, IMG submission 148612) | Freshwater microbial communities from Lake Tanganyika, Tanzania - TA2015054 Kigoma Offshore 80m | ecosystem: Environmental > Aquatic > Freshwater > Lake | place: Tanzania: Lake... | reverse complement strand
CGTTACCGGTGCGCAAGGATTCTCGACTTTGAACCATATCCTTTCGGTCGTGCAGGCCAGCATCGCCAATGTAGATCCCTCTTTGGTGGCACACGAAGTGGGGCATGCGCTGGGCCTCCAGCATCCATCCCCTGACACCGACAACAAGCGGCTGATGCATGCGAGCGGCGTGGGGATCATTGATATTTCAAATGTCGCTCCCGATGGGGCAGGTTACTTCACGATCAATGCCAGCGAAAAGACCACTCTGCTGGCCAGCCGGTTTGTGACGGTTGTGCCCGAGCCTGCTGAGACTGCGCTCGCCACCGGCATCGGTTTGGGGCTGTTCTTTCTCTTCTGGAAGCGAAAGCAATCTCGCTCCCTCGAGGCGCTCAAGGCTTGAGCACCGCTTTCACGATGTGACCCGAGTGCATTTTTTCGAATGCCTCGTGCCACTCCTCCAATCGCCATACACCGCCGATAATCTTTCGTACGTCCAGCGCCCCGCTGGTTAGAAGCCGAATCACTCTTTCCCAAATGGGCCAGTTGTGGCTGAAACTTCCCTTGAGGGTCACGTTTTTCTGAACCAGAGGGTCGAGCGTGTATCCGCAGGGGTCCTTCCCCCACCCCACCTTCGAAATCCATCCGGCGGGACGCACGACCTCAAGCGCCGTTCTCAGCGTCGCTGAAATCCCAGCGGCGTCCACCACGCCGTCCACGCCCAGACCATCGCCCTGGCGCACCCATTCCTCAAGGTTTCCGACCAGGGCTTGGCAGCCGAATTGTTCGGCCACCTTGAGCCGGGTGCGGTCCCGCTCCAATCCCACCACTCCAACCTCGGCTCCCTGCAATCGCGCGATCGCAGCGCAAAGGATGCCGATCGGTCCTGGTCCCAGCACCACAATCCGGTCGCCCGGTTTGACCTGACCGTTCAACACGACGGCGTTGTAGGCCACGCAGCACGGTTCGGTCAGTCCGGCGAGTTCGAACGGGAGTGAATCGGGCAGCCGGTGGAGACAGCGAGCCGGCACGCGAACGTACTTGGTCATCGCCCCGTGAACCCCGTATCCAAAACCTTTTCGATTCGGGTCCAGATTGTAAAGCCCCTGCCGAGTGAGCGGACTGTAGAGGTCGACGACCGCGGCGGTTTCGCTGGCGACACGGTCGCCTTCCTTCCAACCGTGGGCTTGGGCGCCCGTTTCCAGAATGACCCCGGCAAACTCGTGCCCGAGGACCACCGGATAATTGACCGGCCAACCGTGGTCGCCCGTCCATTGATGCAAATCGCTGCCGCACACGCCGACGGACGCCACTTCGAGCAACACGTCGGCGGGTCCGATGGACGGTTTCTCCATTTCGCGCAGTTCGACGCTGAAGGGTTCGCGGGCGAAGTTAACGACGCCAGGGGATTTCATGAGAACGGTCTTGGGTTGGTTTCCGTGCAGCATGCCGATTCCATGAACCTGAAGTCAACGGCAGGGACCCAACCCCCAGTCGTTCTCATTTTGCCCCGGAGCATGGCTGGGTCGTCCTTCGACCCGCCGCCGGAGCATGATGTTTTGCATCCCGTGGGCGGCGGGCTGGGACAGGCCCGCCCGACCAACAACATCGGGATACACGGTCCTTGAATCCTTGAATAGAGGGGCGATGCGAGACTTGACGCGCAAAAGTAGCGGCGCGTATTTTTCCCGGCTCGCGTCAAGTCGCGGCTTTCTCATCGAGTCACGATGATGAGGTCGTGGGCGGGGCCGGTTAGACCGGTTCTGGCGGCGCTGATTTGAAAGGAACGCTTGTGAATTTTACTGTTGAGCATTTGGGTCCGTGCAAGAAGTTATTGAAATTCGACGTGCCGGCGGAGGCTGTCGATGCCAGCTTCGAAGAGGTGGCCGATCAGTATCGCCGCCAAGCGCAATTGCCGGGATTTCGTCCAGGGCGATCCCCCAAGCATCTGATTTTGAAATCCTTTGGCCCCCGCATCGAGCGCGAGTCCCGCCATCAGCTTGTGGGGAAACATTTTGATGCCGCGGTCAGACAGGAGAAGTTTCGGGTCATCGGCGAACCGATCATCGAGGACATCCAGTTTGAGAAAGGGAAACCCTTCCAGTTCGCGGCGACCATCGAGATCGTGCCTGAGTTCGAACTTCCGGAGTACAAGGGCATCGAGGTCAAACGCGAAACACGGATTGTCACCGACGCCGACATCGAGCGCGCCCTGAATGTCCTCCGCGATGAACGAGCGGCGTTCGAGGACGTGGAGCGTCCGGTCCAGGATGGAGACTTCGTGGTGGTGGATTATCAGGGCACGAGCGAGGGCAAACCCTTGACGGAATTTGCTCCCACGGCGCGAGGCCTCACGGAGAAGAAGGATTTCTGGATGTATGTGGCCAAGGATTCCTTTATTCCTGGATTCACGGAGCAATTGATCGGCGCGAACATCGGGGAAACCCGGTCCGTATCGGTGCAATTCCCCGAGGATTTTGTTTCCAAGCCGTTGTCGGGAAAGAAAGGCGATTACCAGGTCACCCTTCGCGGCGTGAAAGTGAAGAAGCTACCGTCCCTGGATGACGAATTTGCCAAGCAGTTTGGCGCGGAAGATCTGTTGAAACTGAGGGACGGGGTGCGTGCCGACTTGGAGAATGAGGCGGCCTACAAGCGGAAACAGCTCGTGCGCGACCAACTGGTTGGGCATCTGTTGAGCCGGGTGGAATTCGAGCTGCCCGAAGCCGTGGTCCAGGCGACGACCAAGTCGGTGGTTTATGACATCGTCAAGGAGAACCAGGAACGGGGTTTGTCCAAGGACGCTTTGGATCAGCAGAAAAACGAGATTTACAATTTCGCCAACGAGAGCGCCAAGGAACGGGTCAAAACGGCTTTCATTCTTGGCCGCATCGCCGAGAAGGAATCGATCAAGGCCACGGACGAGGAAATCACCCACCGCATCCTGATGATGGCGCGCCAAAACGGCATCAAGCCCGAACGATTGGTGAAGCAGTTGCAGGAACGCGATGCCATCACTGAAATCCGGCAGCAAATTGCCAACAGCAAGGTCCTCGATTTCCTCGAATTGAACGCGAAGGTTGAGGAACTGCTTCCTTCCATCTCGACAGGCGAGGCGACTCCTCCCGCCTGATTCAGTCGCGGCCCGGGTCGGACGAGAAGCTGGGCCGCGGCGAGATCGGATGGGGCGCTGGATTCGTCGAGGAGGAGCACGAGGCCCTTGCATGCTCTCCACGCACCTGGTGGCCCCGCCGGCAGGGCAGCCTGCGCGACAGCAGACGGGACTGTTTGCGTTACCACGACAAGCCGGTCACCGACAACCTCTGGATTCACCGATAAAGAAGCGGGCTTCTGAAACAAGATTGATCAGGAGCGATCCATGAACTCCAATGGTCGGATGATTCGACAGCGACGCAACTGCGGAGTTCCCTGGGATCTTCTCAGCCGCGTATTCCGAAGTGGTCTGTCGTGTGGCGCAGGCTGCCCAGCCTGCCGTATCGCCGACGGCCCGTCGGCCCGGCGGGTGAAAAACGAGGCCCATCCATGCTCTCCACGCGCCGGGTTCCCTTCGTCGCCCGGCAGGCTGGGCAGCCTGCGTCACAGCAGACAGGGCTGTCTGCGTTACGACGACAACCCGGTCACCGAAAACCTCTGGATGCTCCCTCTTCTCGGAGTGCACCAGGGACCGGCGGTATGAGGGTGTTGGAAGCCATTCAACGGAGCGCGGAGTATCTGGAGCGGCGCGGGGTGGAATCTCCACGATTGCAATCGGAATGGATGTTATCCCAGGTGTTGAAGATCCCGCGGTTGAAGCTGTATCTGGATTTCGAGCGTGAACTTGAACCCAGCGCCGTGGATGCATTGAGGGAGATGGTGCGGCGAAGGGGACGTCGCGAGCCGTTGCAATATATTCTGGGCACCGCCGTGTTTTGCGGATTGGAGATTGCGGTTTCGCCGGACGTGTTGATTCCCCGTCCGGAAACGGAGTTGCTGGCCGAGCGGGCGTGGACTTGGTTGCGGGAACGCACCGGTACGAAGGAGTTGCGCGCGCTCGACGTGGGGACCGGGAGCGGCTGTTTGGCGATTGCGCTGGCGGTTCATGAACCCCGGTGCGAAGTGATCGCCATTGATGTTTCGAAGGCTGCGCTGGATTGCGCGCGCGCGAACGGGGAGCGCGCGGGTTGCGCCGAGCGTCTCGCCTGGCGTCTTGGAGATGGATTCGAAGCCCTTGAGGCGGATGAACGCTTTGATCTCATGGTGTCGAATCCACCCTATATTCCGAGAGGGGAGCTGGGGGCCTTGGAACCGGAAGTCCGTTGTTTCGAACCGCGTCTGGCCCTTGATGGCGGTGTCGATGGGCTTGATTTTTATCGGCGGCTGGCGCGGGAAGGGACGTCGCGATTGAATCCGGGGGGCGTCTGGATGATGGAGGTGGGTTTTGGGCAGGCAGAATCCGTGGCCGCGATTCTGACCGGTGAGAACTGGATTGTGAGGGAAGTGATCGAGGATTACCATCGTGTGCGGCGCCATTTGGTGGCCGGTCGATAGTTCAGCATCATGGAAGCATTACTGATCAAGGGCGGGACTCCTTTGCATGGGGAGGTCGAAATCAGCGGCGCGAAGAACGCGGTCCTGCCGATTCTGGCGGCAACCTTGTTGACTTCGGAACCTTGCTTGATCCGCCGGGTGCCGGATCTTGTCGACGTGCGATTCATGGGCCGGATCCTGAGTTCGCTGGGTTGTGAAGTGTCGATCGAGTCCGGTGTGATCAAGGTGCGCGCGCGCAAGTTGGAGGGGTTTGGGGATTACGATCTCATTCGGAAAATGCGCGGCTCGATTTGCATCCTGGGTCCTCTTTTGGCCCGGCTGCGCAAGGCCAAGGTTTCGATGCCGGGAGGCTGTGTGATTGGATCGAGGCCCGTGGATCTTCATTTGAAGGGATTGCAAGCCTTGGGGGCGAAGATCACGGTGGAAAACGGTTATGTGGTGGCGCGCGCGCCCAGGCTGCGAGGGGCGGAGCTTTTTCTGGGCGGGCGGGCGGGTCCGACCGTGCTGGGCACGGCAAATGTGATGATGGCGGCGACGTTGGCGGAGGGGGTCACGGTCATCGAAAGCGCGGCGTGCGAGCCGGAAATCACCGACTTGGCGAGTTTTTTGAATGCGATGGGGGCCCGGATCCAAGGGGCTGGAAGTCCGACCCTTACCATCTCGGGGGTTCAGGAGCTGCACGGAACGGAGCACGAGGTGATCCCGGACCGCATCGAAGCCGCGACCTTTGCGATTGCGGCGGCGGCGAGCGACGGCGAGGTGACGCTGAAGGGCGGGCGGGCGGAACACATGCAGGCGGTGTTGGACAAGCTGCGCGAAGCCGGGGTGCGCTGCGAGCGGCGGGGGTCGGATCTTGTGGTTTCGCGGGGCCGCTCCCTTCGGCCCTTGGACGTCACGACGCTGCCCTATTCCGGTTTCCCCACCGATGTGCAGGCGCAGATGATGGTCCTGATGACCCTCGCGAACGGCATCAGCATTATCACGGAACGCATCTTTGAGTCTCGTTTTATGCATGTGAGCGAACTGGCCCGGTTAGGCGCGGATATTGCCATTGAAGGGCCGAGCGCGATTGTGAAGGGAGGCCGGCCATTGAGCGGGGCGCCGGTGATGGCGAGCGATCTGCGGGCTTCGGCGGCCCTGGTCATTGCCGGCGTGGTCTCCCGAGGTCAAACGGTTGTGAAGCGCATTTACCACCTGGACCGGGGCTATGAAAAAATTGATTCCAAGCTGACCCGGCTCGGGGCCAAGGTCTCCCGGATTGCCGAAGAATGAAATTCCTCATCTGGCTCCTGATTTTAGGCGCTCTCCTCTGGGTTGGGCGGCAGGGCCACGATGCATGGTTGAGGGTCAAGAAAGCGCCGAAAGACCAGACCACAGTCATTCGGCCCGGAGCAGCAAAATCCGGGGAAACCCCGGCTCCCGCGGAGGGGCCGTTGCCGGGCATGCCGGAGTCGCTGGAATCGGGATTTCAGAATGCGAAGAGCCGGGGTCCAACACCGTTGAAGCAGTGGCTTGACCAGAATCGCCGCTTGATCAGGGATCCCCGGCTCGCGGCCATCGAGCTTGATTATGTCGTCCTGATCGGGACGGTCAACCGGGGGGAGGCGCGGCGGGTCTTGAACGAGCTGGCGGCGCGGTTGCCGTCTGATTCTCCCGTCTACGACCGTTTCAAGAAGCTCCACGACAGCTTTCGGTGAAGCGTTGATTAGGGTTGAAACCCTTCGGGTGGAAACGGAACATTCCGCCCGAATTTAGAACCTTAATCGTCACGCCCCAACATGCCATACACTCAAGTTACTCCTCCCGCCGGCGGCCAGATCAGCATTCAGAATGGAACCCTGCGGGTTCCGGATCAGCCGGTCATTCCTTTCATCCGCGGGGACGGCACGGGGCCCGACATTTGGGCCGCCAGCGAGCGGGTCTTCGACGCCGCGGTGAGGAAAGCGTATGGCGGGTCGCGCAAGGTCGCCTGGTTCGAGGTTTTTGCCGGTGAAGAATCGTTCAAGCGTTTCAACAACTGGCTGCCGGACGACACGGTGGAGGCTTTCCGGGAGTTTTTGGTCGGTATCAAAGGGCCGTTGACCACGCCTGTCGGGGGAGGCATTCGCTCGCTCAACGTCGCCCTTCGCCAGATGCTTGACCTCTATGTGTGTTTGCGGCCCGTGCAGTACTTTCGGGGTGTGCCCTCGCCGGTCAAGCATCCCGAGAAGGTGGACATGGTGATTTTCCGCGAGAACACGGAGGATATTTACGCGGGCATCGAGTACGCGGGCGGCTCGCCTGAAGCTCAGAAAGTGCTCGATTTTCTTGCGCGCGAGTTTCCCAAGGATTTTGCGAAGATTCGTTTCGGAACTTCGCAACGGATGGCGGAGTACATGAAACAGGCCGCGCCCGATCATGACGTGTCCCACATCCCGGTGCAGGTGGGGTTGGGGATCAAGCCGGTGTCCAACGTGGGGACCATCCGGCTGGTGAAATCCGCGATCGAGTATGCTTTGCGGCATCGCCGGCGCAGCGTGACCCTGGTGCACAAGGGAAACATCATGAAGTTCACCGAGGGGGCCTTCCGCGACTGGGGATACTCCGCCGCCGAGCGCATTTTCGGGGACAAAGTTTACACCTGGGCGCAGTATGAGCGGACGAAGAAGGCGCAGGGTGAAGCGGCGGCGAGCGAGGAACAGAAGGCGGCGCTGGCCGCCGGGCGATTGCTCGTGAAGGACGCCATTGCCGACATCACGTTGCAGCAGGTGCTGACGCGGCCCGACGATTTCGATGTCATCGCGACGTTGAACCTGAATGGAGATTATCTTTCGGACGCGCTGGCGGCGCAAGTGGGCGGCATCGGCATCGCGCCCGGCGGCAACATCAACTATGTGACCGGTCACGCGATCTTCGAGGCGACCCACGGGACCGCGCCCAAGTACGCGGGCAAGGACGTGGTGAATCCCGGCAGCGTGGTGTTGTCGGGAGAGATGATGCTGCGCTATTTGGGTTGGACGGAAGCGGCAGACCTGATTTTGAAGGGCTTGAACGGCGCGATCGGCTCGAAGAAGGTCACCTACGATTTCGCGCGCTTGATGGAAGGCGCCACGGAAATCAAGTGCTCACAATTCGCCGACAATCTCATCAGCCACATGGCATGATCGGGCGGTTGGTGTGCGCGGGGGGACACTTGGCGATGCCGAGGCATGGTTTTTTCGTCCGCCTGTTTGCCGCGCTGTTTGGGGTCTGGATGGGTCCGGCAGGCGCGGTCTGCGCGCCGGTTTCCCCAGGGCGTCCGCACATTCTGTGGCTGACCTGTGAGGACACAGGCCAGCAGTTTGGGTGTTACGGCGATGCCTATGCAGAAACGCCGCAGGTGGATGGTCTGGCGCGGCGCAGTCTCCGGTTCAAGCATGTGTGGTCGGTCGCTCCGGTCTGCGCGCCCTCCCGCACCGCCTTGATCACGGGGCTGTATCCCTCGAGTTTGGGCGCGGAGCACATGCGCAGTTACGTGAAGCTGCCCGCGGGGATGAAGTTGTATCCGCAACTGCTTCGGGAGCATGGTTATTACTGCTCGAACAACAGCAAGGAGGACTACAACGTCGAACCGAGGGGCCCGGTGTGGGATGATTCTTCGCCCCGGGCGCACTGGTCCCGGCGCCCGCCGGGCAAGCCGTTCTTCGCCGTCTTCAATTTCACGCAGAGCCACGAAAGCCGGATTCGATCGCGTCCGCATGAACTGAGGCATGATCCCGCTCGGGCGCGTGTTCCCGCCTATCATCCCGACACCCCCGAGGTTCGGCGTGATTGGGCGCAGTTTTACGACCAGGTGACGGCGATCGACGGCCAAGCCGGTCAAAGGCTGGCGGAGTTGCAGGAGGCGGGTTTGGCCGGCGACACCATCGTCTTTTTTTTCGGGGATCATGGCTGCGGCATGCCCCGCAGCAAACGCTGGCCTTACAATTCCGGTCTCGAGGTCGCGTTGCTGGTTCATGTCCCCCCGAAGTTCAGGCATTTGGCCCCGCCGGAATACGCGCCCGGCGCGGTCTCCGAGCGTCTGGTGAGTTTTGTCGACTTCGCGCCCACCCTGTTGAGTCTGGCGGGAGCGCCGGTTCCCAGGGAGATGCAAGGCGTGCCCTTTATGGGGCCTGAGGCGAAGGAGCGCGGGCCAGGCTATTTGCATGGCGAGCGCGGACGCATGGACGAGCGGCTTGATCTGGTGCGCTCGACCCGGGATGAGCGGTATGTCTATATCCGGAATTACATGCCGCATTTACCCTACGGCCAGCGGATCGATTACATGTTCCAAACGCCCACCACCCGCGTGTGGAAGTCCCTTTACGACGAGGGAAGACTTGAGCCTCCGCGCACCTTCTTCTGGGAGCCCAAGCCCGAGGAGGAGCTTTATGATTTGCACGCGGATCCGGATGAGGTCCGCAATCTGGCCGGGTCCTACCAGCATCGGGGGACGCTGAGGCGTTTGAGACGGGCCCAGCAGAACCATTTGCGGGAGGTTCGGGATCTTGGTTTCGCGGGGGAGGTGGGGATGCACGAGCGGGCGGGAGGCCGGCCGCCGGGCGAATGGGGCCGGAATCCGAAAGGGTATCCCATGAACCTTGTGTTGGCCGCGGCCGAGCGCGCGGCTCGTCGCACTCGGGATCAGCGGTCGATCGAGAAGTTGCGGCGGGACATGGGCTCGTCTGATGCCGCGGTGAGGGCCTGGGCGATGACAGGGATTCATGTGCGGGGCCCTGAAGTGGCGGCACAATTCGTTCCCGAGTTGGGGAAAGCGCTGCTTGATTCGAGCGCGGCGGTGCGGATTGGGGCGGCTGAATTGATCGTGCCGATGGGAGGCGAACCGGCTCGGCAGGCTTTGTTGGTCTTGTCCCAGCACGCGAGGGCGGATCGGCATGGGGTTTATGCGTCGATTCAAGCCCTCAACGCCATCGAGCGGCTGGGGGCGAAGGCGCAATCCCTTTGGAATGACCTTGTGCCCGACAAGGATCCGGAGGCACACGCGCGGTTGGCGGAGTACGGGCCCAGGTTGCTGGAGTCGATTCGAGGGAGGCGTTGAAGCGCGGTGAAATTTGCTTGGTCGAGACCGGCAGGAACTCTAGTTTCGACTCATGGTTCACGCCGGCATTGGGTACGATGTTCATCCGTTGGTGGAGGGGCGCAAACTTATTCTGGGCGGGGTGGAGATCCCCTTTCCCCGGGGTTTGGAGGGTCACTCCGACGCGGATGTGTTAATGCACGCGATCTGCGACGCGATCCTGGGGGCGATGGGGGAGGGAGACATCGGCCATTTCTTTTCGAACAAGGACCCCCGCTGGAAGGGGGCGCCGAGCAGGATCTTTCTGGAGGAAGCCGCCAGGCAGGTGGGTTTCCATCAAGGCAAGATCGTGAACGTGGATGCCACGCTGCTGTGCGAGGACCCCAAACTGGCTTCCCACATTCAGAAAATGAAGCTGAACATTTCCCAGGCCCTGGGTATCCGCCCGAATCGCGTGGGGATCAAGGCCACGACCAACGAGCGCCTGGGTTTTTTGGGCCGGGGAGAAGGCATCGCCGCGATGGCGGTGGCGGCCGTGGACTTGCCCGCTTGAGTCATGGCCAAGGCTGAGATCGGCTGGACGGGGCGAACGGAGGATGGCACCCGCCGTGAGGTGTATGCCCGCCGCGTCGGTGATCGGTGGCTTTTCTTTGATCGCGAGAAGCGTTACGACCCGTGGAAGCGCCTGGAGACGCCTCCGTTGAGTGATTGGCTCGAATTGTTGGACGCGGTCGAAAGGCGCATGCGCCGCAGGCTGCTGCCCCCGGAGGAGTTCCCGCGCCTGCGAAAAACCATTCAAGAACTTTTTCCGGACGCCGAAGTTCCTTAGTACCGTTTGCGCGAGGGCGTGGTTTGTTTATCCCCTTCGCTTTGTCTCAATAATCCTGTAAATCCATCGAGTGCGGCGATCGAAAAGGCACAACTTGAATCCCCTCATCCTGGTCAGCGCCAGCGTGGAGCGCAAAGGGGTGGAATTCGATGATCTTTCGCTGAGCGTATCTCATCGTTACGTTCAGGCGATCATCGACGCCGGGGGACTTCCACTGGTCTTGCCGGTCTCACCAGACCCAGCCGTGGTGGAACAGGCGGTTGCGCGCTGCGACGGAGTGTTGTTGACCGGCGGGGACGATTTACAGCCCTCGCTTTACCGGACGGCGGTCAGCTCCGCCTTGAGCAAGACATTGAGTCCGGTTTCCGCCGAACGGGATGCGTTGGAATTGATGCTCGTGCGGGAAGTGTTTCGGTTTCGGAAACCGTTGCTTGCCATTTGCCGGGGCCATCAGCTCGTCAATGTGGCTTTGGGGGGCACGCTTTTCGTCGATCTTCCCACCGAGCACCCATCCGACGTGCGCCATAACCGCCCGGATTTGAAGGACCGGGCGGTCCATGACATCCTTCTGGCAGAGGGTTCACGACTCGCGCGGATTTTTCGTGCCCGTCGGTTGGGGGTGAACAGCACCCATCATCAGGCCCTTCAGGATTTGGCCGGTCCGCTCCAGGCCGTGGGATGGAGTGCCGACGGTCTGGTTGAAGCGGCCGAGTTCAAACCGGAGTTCGCGGATGGCCTCCCTTATTTTCTGTCGGTTCAGTTTCATCCCGAGCGTCTGGCGGTCCGTTACCCGCGTTTCAGAAAGTTGTTCCTCGATTTTACACGCGCCTGCCGCGCGCAACCCCAGTCCGCGCCATGAATGGACGAGTTTTGATTGTCGATGACGACAGCATGATCCGCGAGGTGATTCGATCGATGCTGGAATTCCACCGGTTCGAGTCCAGCGAAGTGTCGAACGCGGCCGATTTGCACCGGATGTTCAAGGAGGGCCCCCAGCCGGATGCGGTGCTTCTTGACCTGGGTCTGCCGGACGCCGAGGGGCTTGATCTGCTGCCCGAGATCAAGCGGAGCTGGCCTGAGACGGAGGTCATTGTGCTGACGGGAAGGGGATCCTTCGACGCCGCGGTCGAGGCGACCAAACGAGGCGCCTTTCACTTTCAAGCCAAGCCGTTTGAGACCAAGGCGCTCATGCTGCTCATCGAGCGGGCGATTGAGCACAAGCGGCTTTCCGGCCAAGCCAGCTCGTTGCGCCAGGCGGTCTCGACCTTGAGCGGCAGCACGCCCGCGGTCTTTCAAAGTCCGGCGATGAAGGCGGCGCTGCGTGTCATTGAACGCGTCGCTCCGACGGACGTCTCCGTGTTGATTACCGGGGAGAGCGGCACGGGCAAGGAAGTCGTCTGCGACTTGATTCACAGCCTGAGTCCGCGCTGCGGCGGTCCGCTCATCAAAGTCAATTGCTAGGCGCTGCCGCGGGATCTGATCGAAAGCGAATTGTTCGGTTCCGTGAAAGGCGCGTTCACCGGCGCCACGACGGATCGTGACGGGCTTTTTCGACAGGCGGACAAGGGCACGCTGATGCTGGACGAGTTGGCGGAAATGCCCATTGAGACGCAGAGCAAACTGCTTCGTGTGTTGCAGGAAAAGGAGCTTCGGCCCGTGGGTGGACGCTCCACCTGCAAGACCGACTGCCGGGTCATTGCGGCGACCAACCGCCGGCCGGAGGAGGCGATCAAGGAAGGCAAATTGCGTGAGGACTTGTTTTACCGCATTAGCGCCATCGCGTTGCACTTGCCTCCGTTGCGTGATCGCAAGGACGACATTTTACCGCTGGCCAACAGTTTTCTGAGGCGTTACGCCGCGCAGGCGGGGCGGTTGCTGGCCGGATTCGCTCCCGCCGCCGAGGAGGTCTTGCTTCGGTTCGAATGGCCCGGCAACGTGCGGCAGCTGCAGAATGAGGTTCAACGTGCGGTGCTGAGGTCCGAAGGCCGTACGATCGAGGTTCAGGACCTCTCCATCACTTCCGCTCCTGAGGACGGCCAGTCCGAACAATGGCCGAACATGACCCTGATGGAAGGCGTGGAGAAAAACGCCATCATTCAAATGTTGAAGGAAACCGGGGGCAACAAAGTTGAGACGGCCAAACGCCTCGGCATCGGGCGCCAAACCCTCTACAACAAGATCAAGGCCTACGGCATCCAGGTTTGAGCCGGGCGGGATTCAAGCCAGTTCGACGGGGCCTCCTCCGGATCGGGCGGAGCGCAGGATCGCGTCCATGACCCGCTGGGTTCGCATCGCGCATTCAGGCCAATAAGGGTCGGGTTTTCCCGATTGAGCCAGATGGTTGAAGCGCCTGAACATCAGAGATTCCTGGGCGTTGGGATAGCTGTTGCTGTATTCGGAAACCGCGACCACACGATGGGCGGGTTCCATGTTGAAATCGGACCCGTACTTGTGAAACGAGGCTTTCTCGATTTGAAATCGCACCTGGGACCCGAAAAAGGGCAGGACGAAATCGTCGATGACCAAGCTCCCCTCCGTCCCGCTGACGCGAGCCCATTGTTGATCCCCCGCGTTGAATGAGCAGTAGAATCCCGCGGACACGCCGCCGTCGAATTCCATTTCGGCGGTGAGCTCCAGCGGAACCGGACCGGGTGAATCGGGCCGCCCGGCTTCCTTGAGCAAACGTCCCTGCACCCGCCGGGGCAATGTTTCTCCGAGGACGGCGAGCGTGTAGCGGATGTTATACCATCCCAAATCCCCAACACTGCCATGAGGTTCGAGTCCGCTATGCAAGCGGATGTTCTTGTTTAGGAATCCCTCATCGCCGCAGAAGCTGAAAGCGGACGTGATGCGTTGGATGCGTCCTATCGCCTTCTCCTCGTGCAACGCCGTCTGCATGGCGTTCAGGCGGCGGCTGTGCATGAACATGACGCCGTCCATAAACTGAACCCCGGCGTCACGGCAGGCCTCAAGCATGCGGGTGAGTTCGGCGGCGTCCCGGGCGCATGGCTTTTCACAGAGCACGTGTTTGCCGGCGCGGGCGGCGCGGATGACCCATTCTCCGCGCAAGGCGGTGGGAACAGGCACATAGACCGCGTCGATGGCGGGGTCCGTCACCACGGCCTCGTAACCGGCGCAGGCTTTCGGGGCGACCGGCATGGGAGCATGGGCCTGGTTTTCGCGGATGAAGGCCTCGGATTGAGCGAGTTCGCGGCTGGCGACGGCAGCGACCACGCCATTGCCGGAGAGGAGGATCGATTTCCAGTTCTTGCGCGCGATATCGGCGGCCCCGAGGAGGCCCCATCTGGTAAGTCTTGTTTGTGACATGGTGGTCAGGGTTTCCAACGTTCGAGCCGCACCCTAACGGGAGTGTGCAGTGGAGGCACGCTTGAACTGTCGACATGCCAGGCGTCATCGCCATCGCGGTCGGGACGCGGGTTGCCGATCAAGGCGTCCGGGTCGGTGATCAAGGAGATGATCGAACCATCCCGTTGCGCGAGGAAGACTCCTTCGGACGTGCGCGAGCCGAGGTATTGCCATGGGCCGGGGCTCAAGGATTTCCCCGCGGGCTTGTGTTGAATCCAGAGTTCCGGGGGCACCGGATGGGTGGTTCCGTTCTCGAGAGTCGCTTCGACGGTCAATCGCAAGAGGGTGGGCGTCTTGAGGCCGGGATTGTTCGTGCCGGGCGCCAATCCGGAAAGCAGCGCCGCGAGATGCAGGTGCAGGGGCTGGGCGTCGGTCTTGAGAAGGCTTTCATGGGTTTTTCCATCGGCATGGACCAGGACGTATTCCAAGATGCCTCGTGTCATGTTGAGGGTGGCGGGGAAGCGAATGGAGGGAGGATCTTTTCGGAACTGGATGAGTCCGATTCGAAATTCGCCTCCGCCCAGCGGAGTGACGGCCGCATTGGTGACGCTGGGATGGGTGGGGTTTTGCTTGCCCGGTGGCGTGAAGGGGCCCGCGGCTTGAATGCGAACCAGCGTGCCTGCGCACAACAGGCCGATGAGGAGAGTTCGGAATGTTTTCATGACGGCGAGAGAACTCCGGGAAACGCGTGATGAGCCAGTTGGATCGTGCCGTCTCGATCGGATTGGGAAGCGAGGAAGAAACCCGCGTTTGGAAATCGGTCCGGCAAGTGATTCAAGCCCGCTTCCCCCAACACCATCAAGCCCGTGGAAAGGGCATCGACGTCCGCTCCTGAATCCGAGAGCGCTGCGGCGAGGACCGCGTTCGATTCCGGAGCGCCGGTGAGGGGATTGATGATATGGCCGTGGCTGCGGGCGTTGCCATCGGGCTTGGATCGCCGGCCCCAGATTGCGGAAACGGAAAGGGAGCGGTTTTGGAGCGGAACCACCGCCCAGGGACGGGGCGGTGATGGAGGCTGTGTCGTGGCGGCCGGCGCGGAGGGCGCTTCGAGGGCGATTTTCCACGGCGAGCCGTCCGGCTGGCGGCCCAGCCCGTGCACGCTGCTGGTGCCTCCGTGGATCAGCGCGTGTTCGATGCCTGCCTCTTGGAGAATCAGCAGAGCGCGTTCGACGGCGTAGCCCTTGCCGAGGGCGCCAAGGTCGAGTGCGACCCCAGGTTTGGCGAAGCGCACGGCCTGGCGCGTTTCGTCGAGTTCAACCAGATTCATGCCGAGGAGGGACCGGGCGTGGGCGATTTCCTCGGGACCTGCGGGAGCGGCGCCGCGAAATCCCCAAGCTCTCATCAACGGAGCGATGGTGGGATCGAAACCGCCTTGGGTGGCCTCGCTGAGTCGCTTGGCGCGTCGCAGCAGTTGGAAGACTTCCGCATCGACGCGGACGGAGCCCGCCGCCGCCTGGAGATTGAGGCGCCGAATCTCACTCCCCTCGAGGAAATAGCTGAGGCGTTGTTCGAGACGTTCGACCTCATCCAGCGCTTCCTCGGCAGCGGCGCGCAGTTGTTCCGGGCTCGCCCCGTGGAGGGCGATTTCGAAGCGCGTGGCCATGGCCAGGCGGGCGACCGTGATACAAGACGAGTTCAATCCGGAACATGGGCCCCGGCGGATCGGCCGCAAGCGGGGGCTGGCTCTGGACTGTGAGCGAGTTCTTCGGCTCTTGTCGAGCGGGTCCGTCGTCAAGCTTGCCCTCGAGGAGGGGACATGTGCATGGTGGGCTCATGACGACGCCCAAAGAACCCGGATCCGGAAGCCTGAAAATCGGCCTCACCCCGGCGACTCCGGGTGCGGCGGCGATTCTGGCCCACAAGAAAGAAGTCATGATTGGGCGTGACGAGGATTGCGACATCGTGGTGAAAGACACCAAGGCGAGCCGCAAGCACTGCAAGCTGACGCGTGACGAAAATCAGATTGTCCTCGAGGATTTGGGCTCGAAGAACGGGACTTTCGTCGCGGGTCAGCGTATTTCCGGAAAAGCCGTCTTGCAGTTGAATCAATCTTTCAAGGTTGGAGACACGGTGTTCTATCTCGCCTAGTCGAGTCATTTCAGACGGATTCCGTGACTTGAAATTTTCGGGCTCGGGCTCCCTTTTTGCGTGCGCGCGCGAGCAGCTCAAGGTGGCTCGTTTGGATCGGCATTCGGGACCACGCCGAGGGTGCGAACCACCCGCCCTTGGGATTGGACTGCGGAGCGATACGAAGTCCGGCTTCTCCTCGAAAACCCCGGAGGGTAATCCGGCGGTTCATGATCGTGTGATCCAAGCGTCCGAGATCCTCCAAGGATTCGATTCCAAACCGTTGGGCCAGGCTGAGGGCGGCTTGCCGGTGTTCGCGGCCGCGAGTCGAAAAACGCAGCTCTTGTCCGGGCAGTTGCCAGAATCCGGCGTTGACGCCTTGGTCCGGACGCTGCTCGAGCCAGACCCGGCCACGGTGGAAAGCCGCGAGAGCGACCGAAGTCTGGCGTACCAGGTTGGGACGGGGCTTCGGCCTGGGGATCGAATCGGTGAGGTTGTGGCGATAGGCCCGGCAGCAGCTTGCAAGGGGGCATTGAGGACAGGCTGGAGAACGCGGAGTGCAGACCAAGGCGCCGAGTTCCATGAGCGCCTGATTGACCTCTGAACAGCGCCGCCCCGCAAGCGCTTGCAGCGATGCCGCCGCATTCACGAGGTCCGCCGCCACCGACCAGAGCCTGTCGATGACCTCGCGCTGGGTCAGCGGTTGATCGATACCCAAGCAACGAGCCAGGACCCGGGCCACGTTGCCATCCACCACAGGCGCCGGGTGATTGAAGGCAATGCTGAGGATGGCACCCGCGGTGTAGCGGCCCACTCCGGGCAAGGCCGCGATCGCCGCTGGTTCGGTTGGAAAAACTCCGCCATGCTGCGATTCAATGACGCCGGCGGCGGCAATCGCATGCCGCAGGCGCCGATAATAGCCCAGTCCTTGCCAAAGCCGCAGGCCTTCTGCGAGCGGAAGAGCCGCGAGGCGGCTCACGCCGGGCACTTCGCGCATCCACCTCTCCCAATAGGGAATGACGGTGGCGACTTGGGTTTGCTGGAGCATGATTTCTGAAATCCAGATCGCATAAGGATCGGACGTCTGACGCCAGGGCAGAGGCCGTTGAACCCGCCGAAACCACTGGATCAACTGGCCAGCAACGGTCGTGAACGGAAGGTGTTGTTTCGAAGCGGAGGGGGGCGCGGCGGGAGCAGTCCGTCGAGATCGATCCGGAATCCTTTTTCCCGAGCTTGCCCTTCGCCGTGTCGATCGCATGATGGAGGCATCCTTGTCCCGGCGCAAATCCGGCGCAAGACCGCCATGTCCGCTCCTATCAACTCGTACACGTGCGCATTGGATGCCGCGCAGGCCAAGAAGCTTCGGGAACTGCTGCTGGAGCGCAGTTGGAAATTTCGGGAAGCGCCCCACACCACCTTCGCCTGTCAAAAGGAAGGTGTCTCGGTGGCGCACTACCTTTCGGGCAAGCTCGTCGCGCAAGGGAAAGGCACGCAGGATTTCGTCCAGTTCGTGCTTGAGCCCGAAGTGTTGGGGCGTGCGACGCTGGGTTATGAAACCGTGGCCAATCCGGAACTGGCCATTCCGCGGATTGGAGTCGATGAAAGCGGCAAAGGCGACTTGTTCGGACCGCTTTGCGCGGCGGCGGTTTATGCCAATGAGTCCATTGTCAAAGACTGGATCGCTGCAGGCGTGAGGGATTCCAAACAGATTTCCAGTCCGAAATCCATCGAGAAGCTGAATGACTTGATCCGGGCCACGCCCGGGGCGGCCTGTTCCGTCGTTCCCATCGGCAACCCCGCCTACAATCGCCTTTACGAAAAGATCGGCAACCTGAACCGGCTGCTTGCCTGGGCGCATGGACGGGCGATTGAGGATTTGTTGGAGAGGCATCCCGGCCTCGCGCCCCCGCCGGTTCGCATTGTGGTGGATCAATTCGCGCGTGACCCGAGAGTGGTCCAGAGCGCCCTGCAAAAACGAGGCCGGCAGCTGGAGCTGATTCAGCGCACCAAAGCGGAATCGGACCCCGTTGTGGCGGCGGCATCGATTTTGGCGCGGCACGCGTATGTCAGCCGGCTGGAGGGATTGGAGAAATCCTTTGGCGTGAGATTACCCAAAGGCGCTTCGGCGCAAGTTCGGGAGGCGGTGGGAGCGTTTGTGGCGCTGCATGGACGGCAAAAGCTCGGAGAAGTGGCCAAGCTCCACTTTAGCAATGCGGGAAGCGGGCCAGTTTCCGGCCCTGAAGCTTCTGCCGGACCTGCGCGGATTGATCCCGATTGATGCGGGATACTGATCGCCGTTTGCAGGATTAGAGTTTGCGCAGAAGCCGGGCGGGCAGGAGCAGTAGACCCAGCTCGAGTCCCAGCACTCCTTCGACGCAGGCGAAGACCACTCGGAAAGGAATCGAAATAATCCAGACGAGTGGCGCGAGCACCAAAGCCACCAGCGCCAGCGGCCAGCAAACCGCCAGCAGGATCAGCCAGCAAAAGAGCAAGATCAGGCATTTCATGATTTTGGCCGGAGGCACGCCTCCGCTTGACTTAAGCACACGGGAGCAGCGCCCGAAGTTTCATGCCTTAGGAACCGTGCCACATTGACTTCCGGTTTTCTCGCTGGTTCTTTTGACCTGCAGCATCGTTCCACTTCGGTCACAGGCCCATGGCCAGGGCATGCTCCCTCAGTGCGCCTTGCTCCAGGTCAAAATCCTGGCGCGGGAAAATCGGAATTCATGGTTGCGCGATTCCTTAGGAAAGGGCCGTGAGCACGACGCCGAGTACCACCAGGAACGCGCTGAACAATCTCCAAGACATTCGTGTGGTTCCGGCTTCCCGTCTTTCGGTGATGCCCATCCGGTGGCCGATCCACCAGACCAGCGCCACGCCCCAGACCCCGCGCAAACCATAGACGACGTTGACGCCGGTGGCATCGCGCCAGATGCCGATGCTGGTGCTGATGAGCAAGGCTTGCAGCGCCGTGAGTCCGATGCCGGCGGCCAGCCATTTGCGCGTTGCCGGTGGCAGGCGAGAGGGCTGGCCCCGAAACAGCGGCATGGCGAGGAGGCCTCCGCAACCCACGGTGAGGAACAAGATGGCCACGAATCCCCAGATGCCGAATGGCGCCGCCCACTGCTGAATCCACACGTCGCAAAGGGCGAAGGCGAGACAACTGGCCAAAGCCAGCAGGATCGTCGCCGTGGAATTCCCTTCCGGCCGAGAGTCGGATACACCCATCAAAATGACGCCGGCCCCGGCCAGCACCGCGGCCCACCAGTCTCCCGGCGAAAGCCGCGCGTCGAATAATCCCGCAGCCAGCAAAGCGACCAAAATAACCTTGGCTCCCATGATGGGCGTGACCACGGAAACATCGCCGCGGCGCAAGGCCAGAAAATGACAGAGATGCCCGAGGAAGAACAACGCTCCCGCCGTCGCGGGATGGAACCAGCGATCCCAGGGAATGGGGCTTGGAGCCGCCACGAGCAGGGGCAGAAAGACGAAGGAAAGAGCCAGGTTGGTCAGGGCAAAAACGGACGACAGACTCGCGCCCTCCTTCAAGGCTCGTTTGTAGCACAACGTGCTCAGCGCGAAAATCACCGCGGCGGCGAAGGGCAGGAGGAGATAGGATCGCGACATGTTGGGCGGCTCGCTCGGCACCGCCGCGCTGCCGCGACGGAACGTTGGAGTGGCGGCGTTGTCAATTCCCGATTGCTCCCTGAGCGGGGGGCGGGGATAGTGGGGTTGGACGGCCGGATGGAAACCATGGCCATCCGCACATGCCAAGACCTCGTCGAGACGGAAATTTGCCTGACCCACGTTCTTTCATCGAGCTTGGTCCTCCGCGCGATCGACATCGCTTTGAGATCCTGCACGAGGATCGGTCGGTGTTAGCCGTGGACAAGCCGGCGGGCTGGATGTTGGTCCCCTTCAACTGGCAGTCGACCCAGCGTAATCTCCATGCGGCTTTGGTTTCCTCCATTGCGGCCGGGGACTTTTGGGCTCGGTCAAGGAACATCAAGTTCGTGCGGCATATCCACCGTCTGGACGGCGACACCAGCGGAGTTTTGTTGCTGGGGCGCAGTCCGGGGGCCGTGGAGGCCTACGGGCAACTTTTTGAAGAGAGGAAGGTGGAAAAGCGGTATTTGGCGGTGGTGAAAGGGAGTCCGGACTGGGTTCGAACGGATTGCCGCTTGAAGATCGCCCCCGACCCGCGAGAGCCGGGGCGGGTGCGGATAGATGTTCGGGAGGGGAAGGACGCTTTGACTGGGTTTGAGGTTTTGGAGCGTTCCGGCCGCTACTCGCTTCTTGAGGCGAGGCCGGTGACGGGGCGAACCCATCAGATTCGCATTCACCTGGCGCGGCTTGGTTTTCCGGTGGTGGGAGATCCGCTTTACGGAAGTGAAGGGATGGCAGGCGGGGGGAGGGACCGGGGCGCACATCCACTGGGGTTGCGAGCGGTGTCCTTGAAGTATGTGGATCCCTTTCGGAAGTGTGAGGTTGTCATTGAGGCCTCGAGCGAGGGTTTTTTACGTGAGTTTGGCTTTCAAGGGGTTGCATCGGAGGGGAAACGACCTTCCCAACCGGTTGCAGGGTCGAGTTTTGGCGAACAAACGCGTTGACTTTTGAAGCGTCCACCCTAAAATCCCTTCGATTCGATCAACACCGATTACGACTATTAGGAGAACTATGAGACTCTCAGGAAGCTTTACGAGATCGGCGGTATTGGGCTTTGGGCTTGCGGCTCTGGTCGTCATGGCCAGCGTTCAGGCGGAAACCGGCAGGGCGGTAGTGCGTTCCGTTCGCGGGACGGCCGATTATTCCGATGGCGGCAGTTGGCTGGCTTTGAAGGTAGGCAAGGTTCTGAACCCGGGCGCGAAGATTCGCACCCAGCCTCAAAGCACGGTGGACCTGTTCTTGGACATCAACGGCCCGGTGGTTCGTGTGACCGAGAACACCGAGGTGGGGCTTGACAAACTTTCCTTCGACAAGACCGGGAGCGATTCGGTGATCGAAACGCAGCTTGATCTTAAGTCAGGCCGTATTTTGGGCCGCGTCCATAAGCTGGCGGCAGCTTCGAAGTATGAAGTCAAGACGCCCGTGGGTGTTGCCGCCATTAAAGGCACGGAGTACGACATCAGCGCCAACGGCGTCTTCCGCGTGATCCGCGGCGAGGTTTTGGTTGCGTTTGGCGCGGGCCGTAACCAGGTCGTTCGTGGCGGTGAATCGTTTACTCCCACTGGAGGCGGTCCGACACCGATCGATGCGGGGACACTGCGCGATTCGGTGGCCAACCTCAACGATCTGGTGATCAACACGGGCGGTCCTGAAGGGGTTGTCATCATCCAGCCGAGCGAGCCGTTTGTTTCGCCCGTGATTTCCAAAGAAAAGGCCAATAGCCCGACAGCGAACTGAGACTTCATATCGTATTCTTCAAAACCCGGAGCAGCCTTGAGTTGCCCCGGGTTTTTTGTTTTTCTTTTTTCTGGTGAGACGCCTTCCTCCAGCATCGATCCCGGTCCTCATCACGGCGATTTGCCTGGGAGCGATGGCGCTTCTTCTGGTGGTCTCAAAGGAGAATGGTTTCGGCGAGGGGGATCTATTCCAGCGCATGGAATGGGTGGCTTACGACACGAAGATGCGCTGGGCTTCCCAGATTCGGAAGTCGGATGGGCCGGATCCTCGAGTTCCGCTGGCGTTCGTATCGGTGGGGGATGAGGATCAGGCGGCGGTGTTGGATGGGAGATTGGGCTATCAGTTTGGACTCTACTGGCCGCGGCATGTGTATGGCAGAGCGGTGCGGGAGTTGAGACGTGAGGGCGCCAAGGGGGTGGCGTTCGACGTGTTGTTCTATGACTTGAGGCCAGATCATGCGCCGGTCCGGCGGTCCGCAGTCGAGGCGGTGACGTCAGACGAGTTTTTTGCGGGAGAAATACGCCAGCACGGCCGGGTGCTCCTCGCCGCCAACAGCAATGCGATTCCTCCGGAGCTTTTTCGCACCAATGCCTGGGGGATTGGAGATGTTTCAACGGATCGCGACGCGGACTCCATCTTGCGCCGGGCTCGAGTTTTCATCGATTACACCGTGTGGCATCCCGCGATTGTGCAGCAGGCGAGGGCGCTGGATTTTGAGTTGGACCGGGCGGTGGTCACTGAAAAGAGCATCCTGTTCCGGCTGCGTGATGGAGGGGAATATGAATTGGAGCGCAATGCTGAGGGCCGTTTCAAGCTCTCGGAACTGACTGGAAACGAGGCGGACCCACCGACTCCTCCTTATCTTCACCAGCGCGTTTGGCAGTTGGGCGTTGCCTTGGCCGCCCTCGAACTCGATCTCGATTTGGGGCAAGCCAAGGTCGAACTCGAGGAGGGAATCATCGTGCTGCCCGCGAAATCCGGGGGCCCCGCAGTCACGATTCCGGTGGACCGTCACGCGCGGATGCTGATCGACTGGGCTCATCCCTTTTCCGGCGCGGCGGTGGACAAAGAGCCCATTTCGGCCTTGCTGGCGCGCGATGTTTTGAGAGAGGCCGGCGAGGCGGACGGACTGACCAATCGCTTTGCCGGAAAGTTGGTGGTAGTGGGATCGACGTCCACAGGGAATGAGTTGGCGGATTTGGGCGCGACGCCTTTGGACAAAGAGACGTTCCTGGTGAGCAAGCACTGGAACATTGCGCGGACCTTGATCACGGGCGGGTTTATTTCGAGAGTGCCGGTGGGCTATGAACTCGGGCTCCTGACGCTGCTGACGATTTTGAGTGCGTGGACGACGTGGAAGGCGGATCGGATGATTTGGGCCACGACGCTGGTGGGCGTTTATTGCTTCGCGGGGATGGGGTTGTCCTGGTGGGTTTTCCTCACCTCGAATGTCTGGCTGCCGGTGGTGATTCCGGCGGTGGCGGGGCCCGGGCTGGCCCACGCGGCGCTGATCAGTTACCGGGTGGCCTTCGAGATGAAGGAGCGGCAGCGTGTGAAAACCATTTTTTCCCGCATTGTCGCGCCCGAAGTCGTGCAAGAACTGCTTTCGGCGGAACAATTGGTGCTGGGGGGCGCCCAACGGCACGTGAGCGTGTTGTTCGCGGATGTGCGGGGATTCACGGAGTTCACGGATACGGCACAGGCCGAAGCGGAGCTCAGAGTGAAGGAACTGGGGATGAGTTCGGAGGAGGCGCGAAAATTCCTGGATGCGCGCGCCAGTGAAACTCTGCGAACGGTCAGCGAATATCTGGGGACCGTTGCGGAAACCATCAAGCGACATCGAGGGACCCTGGATAAGTACATCGGGGATTGTGTGATGGCCTTCTGGGGCGCGCCGGTCGAGAATCCCCATCATGCGGCGGATGCGGTGAGGGCCGCCATCGAGGTGCAGCGTGGAATCAAAGCGCTGAATGTGGAGCGTGCGGCGGAGAATGAAAGACGCCAGCAGGAGAACGTGAGCCGGATGCAACAGGGGCGTGATCCACTGCCCATCCAGCCCATCCTCAAGCTTGGCACTGGCATCAATGCGGGGAAAGTAACCGTGGGTTTGATGGGGTCCGAGGCCCACATTATGAATTTCACCGTCTTCGGGCGGGAGGTGAACTTGGCGAGCCGATTGGAGGGAGTTTCCGGCCGCGATCGCATTGTGATCAGCGAAGCGGCGTATTTCGAATTGAAGCAGACAGCTCCGGAACTTGCTCAAACTTGCGTGGAACTGCCTTCGGTATCGGTGAAGGGAATTCGGTCGCAGATTAGAATCTTTCTGGTGTCGTGGGAGGAATCCGCCTCCGAAGCCACGGCCATTGCATCCCCAGATGGTCCGTGATGCGCGTGGCAGCGCCTTGGACGGCGCGCCCCGACGATTTGCGGATGCGCCGAGCCACGGCCGGTGCATCCCGATGTTGCCGGTGATGCAGGCAGGGCGCGTCCGTCCCGGCGCGCCGCCGGAGCATGATGTTTTGCATCCCGTGGGCGGCGGGCTGGGACAGGCCCGCCCTACCAACAACATCGGGATACACGGAGCCACGGCATCCTCTCGAGAAATTTCTGTGCAAGGCCAACCGGGAAGGGTAGGGTAGGGACTGAATTGATCCGGTGAATAAGCGCGCCGAAACGGTGGATGCTCTCCAGGCGACGACTTGGGGGCATGCCCTTGTAACCGACCTTCCGAAATCTCGGTCTCAAGGAGTTGAGTCCGGGTCTTCGGCCCGGTCTTACGGTCCAGGTCAGGAGCAGGAACTTGACATGGCGGAGTGCCTGGGCGGGGTCCGTCGAGGCGACCAGGACGCGGTTCGGCGATTGGTGGCTCATTTGGAGCCCGTGGTTTGGCGGGTGGTGCGATCGCATCGAACCCGGCGCACGGGCGAGGAAGATTTGGTGCAAATGGTGTTCATGAAAGTGTTCGCAAAGCTCGATCAGTATCGGGGTCCCGCTCCGCTGGCCCACTGGGTTTCGCGCATTGCGGTGAACACCTGTCTGAATCAGATTGAAAGCGAGCGGGTGCGGCCTGAGTTGCGGCTGGCGGACCTGAGCGAGGAGGAAGAACAGGTGATTCAGACGCTGGCTTCCACCGAGGAAGAGTTGGAGCCCGGGCATTCCGTGGCGTCCAAAGATCTGCTGGACCGGTTGATGGAGCGGCTTTCGCCCGAGGATCAAATGGTGATACGCCTGGTTCATTTGGAAGGGTATTCTCTGGAAGAAGTCAGGCAGAAGACCGGTTGGAACATCGCTCTCATCAAAGTTCGCGCCTTTCGCGCGCGCGGCAAATTACGGAAGCATCTTGAATTCCTCATGAAGGAGCGGCAGTCATGAAACACGATCCTTTCGACCGTTTAATCCGGTCTGCATCCCAGGCGGCGCCTGTTTCCAATCCAGCCATGGTGCCGGGTTTTGAGCGGCTGTTGCTCGAAGAATACCGCCGTGGCGCGAGGATGGAGGGAGACTTGGCTTGGAGGACATTGACCCCGATGTTGCGATGGGTTTTGAGAACGGCGGTGGCGGCGATTGTGTTCGGAGTCTCGCTGGCCTATTTCGAGATCGGCCAGGAATCGCCCTACGATCAGGTGTCGGAGCCGGATTTGGTGGTGGCTTTCGGATATTTGCATTGAACCCCTTGTCCCCATGAAGCCACCCTCACCCGCCAAGGCGGCCCTGTTTCTCGCGGTGATTTTTCTCGCCGGCGGCGTGCTCGGTGGTGTGTGGGGGTATGCGCAGGGCAAGCAGCGATGGACCCAGCGGCCTTCCCGGGAGAACATCGTCAAGCGCATTTCCCAGGACATGCGCGTCCATTTCAGGTTGACCGACGCGCAGGTGGTCCAGGTGGAGCCGATCTTGCAGGAGACGACGGAGGAAGTGAGGCGCATGCACGCCGCCACGCATGAGCGCATGCAGCAGCTGTTCGCCGATTCCGACGCCCGCATCGCGGAGAAACTTACCGCCGAGCAGAAGCCCCTGATGCAAACGTGGATCGCCCGGCGGGAAAGCAGTTCGAGGAAACGCGGCAAATGGACCCCGGCGGCGGCAAGTTCGAACCCGGACGGGCAGGGACGCAAGCCGTGTTGCGACGGAGATGCCTCCAAAGCGTCCTCCAAGGAATAGTGGAATCGACTGGATTCGTCCGACTGCATGAAGCACCACCTTGATTTCGAGAAGCCAATCCTTGAGTTGCAGAGAAAGCTCGACGAGTTCAAGAAGCATCCGGAAACTCACACTCTGGAGATACGGTTTGAGGAGGAGATTCACCGCATTGAAAAGAAGATCCTGGAGACTCGCCGGCAGATCTTTTCGAATTTGACGCCCTGGCAGCGCGTTCAACTGGCAAGGCATCCACGAAGGCCTTACACGCTGGATTACTTGAGCACCGCTTTTTCGGATTTCCAGGAATTGCACGGCGACCGCTGTTTTTCGGATGACGCGGCGATGGTGGGGGGCTTCGCCAAGCTGGGTTCACACCGGGTCATGGTGATCGGCACGCAAAAAGGGCGGGACACGAAGGAGAATATCCTCCGCAATTTTGGGTCTGCCCATCCCGAGGGATATCGGAAGGCGCTTCGTTTGATGAAGATGGCGGACAAGTTTGGCCTGCCCGTGGTGACGTTGATTGATACGGCGGGGGCGTATCCCGGTGTCGGCGCGGAGGAGCGGCATATCGCCGAAGCCATTGCGGTGAACTTGCGCGAGATGATGCTCCTGGAAACGCCGATTGTGGCCGTCATCATCGGCGAGGGAGGGTCGGGCGGCGCACTGGGCATTGGCGTCGCTGATCGCGTCTTGATCATGGAAAACGCCTATTATTCCGTCATCAGTCCTGAAGGTTGCGCCGCGATTCTTTGGAAAGATCGAACCGCCGCGCCGCGAGCTTCGGAAGCGCTCAAGATCACGGCGAAAGATTTGCGGCAATTGGGTTTGGTGGACGCGGTGATTCCCGAGCCCTTGGACGGCGCGCACAATGACCCAGGCGAGGCTTCGGCCAATTTGAAGGAGCATGTGATTCGGCATTTGGAGGAAGTCCTTCGCATTCCGGGAGCGGAGCGGCTCAAGCAGCGATATCGAAAGTTTCGTTCTTTCGGTCCCTTCGAGGAGCGGAAAGGGGGAGCCTCGGGGACGCCGGCCAAGGCTCCGGCGGTTTGAAGCTGGATTTGCCGTGGCCCATTTGCCCCCGCTCGTTTTCGAGCCCTTGCCCTTTGAACGACCCTGGGGAGGTCACCGGCTGCAAGAGCTGTATCAGAAGCCCGGACTGCACGGGAAGCCC
>Ga0194132_10003773_pt1 | contig 26538 bp, 27 predicted proteins | sample TA2KigOf80mmetaG_FD_148612 | JGI IMG/M metagenome (GOLD analysis project Ga0194132, IMG submission 148612) | Freshwater microbial communities from Lake Tanganyika, Tanzania - TA2015054 Kigoma Offshore 80m | ecosystem: Environmental > Aquatic > Freshwater > Lake | place: Tanzania: Lake... | reverse complement strand
GAGGCGGGGAGAGGGCGAAGAAAGTCGCGCGGATCGACGATGCGGCCGGCGATCGCGGCGGCGGCGACGGTGTAGGGCGAGCCCAGATAGACCCGGGCCGAGGCGGCGCCCATGCGGCCCTTGAAGTTGCGCGCGGTCGAGGCGATGCAGACCTCGTTTTCGGCCAGCACGCCGACGCCGTAGCCGCCGCACGCGTTGCACCCCGAGGGGAGGAGAATCGCACCGGCCTCGGTGAGCTGGGCGAGCGTCCCCTCGGCGGCGGCCCGGTTGAGCGCGTCGAGCGAGGCCGGCGCCACCAGGAGGCGGACCCCGGGCGCGACGTGCCGGCCTTTCAAGATCGCCGCGGCCATCCGGAGGTCGCCCAACTTGGCGCCGGTGCAGGCGCCGATGTAGCACTGATCGACGGGGACGCGGTCGATGTCGGCGATCGGAGCGGCGTTGGCCGGGCTGTGCGGCGCCGCCACCTGGGGCGCGAGCGTGGCGGCGTCGAACGCGTGGCGGGCGCGCACGGTCGCGTCGGGATCGCTCCGCCACGGGCCGAGGTCGTTGCCGGCCGCGGCGCCGGCGCGTTCGAGATAGGCGGTGGTGATCGCGTCGGGCGCGATCAGCCCGACCTGGGCGCCTAGTTCCGCCGCCATGTTGCAGAGCGTCATCCGTTCTTCCATCGGCAACGCGTCGATCAGGCTTCCGGCATACTCGATCGCCTGATAGTCGCCGCCGTCCATGCCGAGCGCGGCGCAGAGCGCCAGCATGACGTCCTTGGCGGCGACACCCGCGTTCAAGACGCCGTTCCACTCGATCCGGATCGTCTCCGGTACGCGCAGCCAGATTTCGCCGGTCGCCAGCACGCCCGCCATCTCGGTGGCCCCGACCCCGAACATGAAGCAGCCGAACGCACCGCCGGTCGGCGAGTGCGAATCGCCGCCCACCGCGAACAGGCCGGGGCGGAGATGGCCGTGCTCGGGCACGACCACGTGGCAGATGCCCTGCATGTCGTAGAAGTGCGCGATCTTGTTGGCGGCAACCCACCGCCGCGTGAGATCGAGGATGCGCGCGCTCTCGGCATCGCCGGCCGGCGTGAAATGGTCGGTGACGACGACGACCCGGGCCGGGTCCCAGACGCCGACGCCCAAGCGCTCGAGGATCGGCGCGACCCGCCGCGGCCCGCCCGAATCGTGGATCATGGCGAGGTCGACCCGCGCGGTCGCGATCTGGCCGGCGCGGACCGCGGCCTGCCCCGCGGCGCGCGCCACCAGCTTTTCGGCCAGCGTTTGCGGCGGCGTCATCGGCGCGTCACGAGGCCCGCTGCTCCGGTTCGGCGGCGGCCATCGCTTCGACTTCCTGCTGATGCAGGAGCCGGTCCGCGGTCGCCCGCGTCAGGGTTTCGCGCACGATCGGGTTGCCGTCGAGGAAGCGGGCCAGGTCCTGCGCCTCCAGCACCAGCAGCCGCGAGGTTCGCGCCGCCGAGACGGTCGCGCTCCGCGGCGCCCGTTCGAGCAGACCCATTTCGCCGAAAAACTCGCCGTTCCGGAGCCGGATCGGATGCGGCTTGATGTCGACCAGCACCTCGCCCTCGGCGATGAAATACATGCTGTTGGCGGGATCGCCCTTGCGCACGACCACCTCGCCGGCGCGGACCTGGCGCACGCGCAGCATGCCGGCGATGTCGGCGATCTTCGAAGCCGGCAGCTTGGCGAACACCGGCACGCGCGCGACCAGCTCCCAGGTGATGACGAAATCGCGGCGCTTGAGTTCGGAGGCGTAGCCCGAAGCCAGGATGCCGGCGGGGAGCGCGAACATCGCGATCCCGAACACCGCGGCGATGCCGGTGAGTACCCGGCCGGCCGCCGTCACCGGCGTGATGTCGCCGTAGCCGATGGTGGCGAAGGTCGCGAGCCCCCACCACAGCGCATTCAGGATGCTCGAAAACTGCTCGGGCTGGACCGGATGCTCGATCAGGTACATGAGCGACGAGGTCACGAACAGCGCGAACATCATGGTGATGAGCGCGCCGATCAGGGCCTTGCGCTCGTTGTAGAAAACCGCCGCCAGACTTTCGGTCGCATCGCCATAGCCGAAGAAATAGAGCATCCGCAGCAGCCGGAACGTGCGGGCGAAGCGGAGATCGAGCGTGACGCCGAGCCAGTAGGGCGCGACCGCGATCACGTCGAGGAGCGTGAGGGTCGAGAAAAAGTAGCGGACCCGCCCCCACAACGGATGAACGTAGCGGTCGGTGGCATCGGCGGTGCAGACCCAAAAACGGACGCCGAGCTCGACCGTGAACAGCACCATCGAGACCGCATGGAAGAGCGCGAGCGCCGGGCCGTACGCACCGACCACGGCCGGCATCGACTCGAGCACGGTCGCGACCAGATTGGCGAAAATCAGCCCCGACCAAGCGAACTCGAACGCGATCGGCCACCGCCCGGTATGGCGGACGAGTTCGAGTGCTTCGTAGACGGTGCGGCGGCTGGACGGCATCGGCGGGCCAGGGGTGGCGCCAATCTAGCAGCGGGTCGCCGCTGCCGCAGCGATTTCGCGCCGCCCGCGTATCGCTGGCGCGTTCAGCCGATTGCGGTGGCGGGCTTAGAGCTTGGATAAGGGACTTGCACCAAAATGGTGCAGCGGCACATATTTTTGATGGAATCAGGTGTCGGATTGCGGTACGATGGCCGGAATGGTGAGGGAGGTCGGCATTGGCTGGCCGTAAGCAGACCGTTCGCACGTCGGTCCTGCTCGCTCGGGATCAGTACGCGAGCTTGCTCGCGCTGGCCCGGCGCAACGACGTCTCCGTAGCGTGGGTCATTCGCTACGCCGTCGCCAAGCTCCTCGCTCAATACGGCGACCAGGGGGAACTGCCTTTGCTGGAGCGCGGCCGCTAGCGGTCGCGTCCGAGGATTCGTCGGTTCGGTCGTCGTCCCACGACAAAAGGGGGTGAGCGATGTACGCGGAAGTTCGCAAGTGGCTTTGGAACATCCTGGAGTTGGTGCTTTACGTCATTGCGTTGTTGACGTTGTTGCAAGTGTTGTTCGCGGCCGACGTGCCGAAGCTGTTCGGCATCGACATGTTCGCGAATATCGGTGCGCTCATGACCAAGCTCGGCAATGCCGGTCTGATCGGCGTTATTGCCGCGGCGATCGTGGCGTTCCTCATCGTCCGCGCCCGCGACGGTGCCGGGCGGTGACTAGTGCCGTGTAACGGTTCAACCAAAAACGGGGTTCAACAATGGATAGGGTAACTGGCTGGCTACGGCAGTTGATCGAGGTGTTCCTGGTTCTCGTCGGCCTCGGCGTCGTCCTGCAAATACTGTTTCCGAACGCGCTCGTCTTCATCAACGCCGACGTCGCCGGCAACTTGATCAAGCTGATTACCAACTTCTCCGGCGCCGGCCTGATCGGCCTGATTGCCGCCGGCATCGTGATGTGGATCATCCGGCGGTAATCGCGGCGTAAACGCGAACGCGGGCGCCGGCCCGCGTTCGGTCCGACCGGACGATGCTCGCCACGGATAAGCCCTGGCGAGCGCGCCCGGCGGACGCAACACCCGATGAAAAGCGAGGCCCCTGGGCCTCGCTTTTTTCGCCCGCTTGAGCGCGACCGGGGCGCCCCCTACGATGGCGCGCTTACCGGCCAGAACGCCAGCAGGGGAAGCGCCATGGATCTCGGGCTCAAGGGCAAGGTCGCGCTCGTCACCGGGGCGAGCAAGGGGATCGGCAAGGGCATCGTCCTCGAACTCGCGCGCGAAGGCTGCCGCGTCGCGGTGAGCGCGCGCGGCAAGGCGGCGCTCGCCGAAACCAAACGCGAGGCCGAGGCGCTCGGCGCCGAGTGCCTCACCATCGCGGCCGACGCCACCGACAAGAACGACAACGACCGCGTCGTCGACGAGACCCTCGCCGCGTGGGGCCGGCTCGATGTCCTGGTCAACAATGCCGGCGGCGAAGCCTCGATCAAGCGCTCGCTCGAGCAGCCCGACGCGGAGTGGGCCCACATCTACGACCTCAATCTGTGGTCGTGCATCCGCACCACGCGCCGCGCCATCGCGACGATGAAGGAGCAAGGCGGCGGCACCGTCATCAATATTTCCTCGGTCGGCGGCCACTCGGGCTTCAGCGGCATGGGCGACTACAACTCGGCCAAGGCGGCGATGCTCTCGCTCACCAAGACCTGGGCCCAGGACTACGGTCCGACCATCCGCGTCAACTGCATCAATCCGGCGTTCATCCGGACGCCGCTGTGGGAGGAGCTCGCGCTCGAATTCATCCCCCACGTCGGCAAGGACAAAGAGGAGGTGTTCCGCAACCTCGCCAAGGATCTGCCGATGAAGCGCACCGGCAAGCCCGAGGAAGTCGGCGCGGCGGTCGCGTTCCTGGCATCCGACCGCAAGGCCGGCTTCATCACCGGGGTGTGCTGGAACGTCGACGGCGGCTACACCAAGTTCATTACGTGAGCGCGGCGGCGGACGAGCGCGCGGTACTGGCGGCGAACGAAGCGTTCTACCGCGCCTTCGCCGCCAAGGACGTGGCGGCGATGGAAGCGGTGTGGGCGGGCACGGCGCCGGTCGCTTGCATCCATCCGGGCTGGCAGGCGCTGGCGGGCCGCGATCCGGTGCTCGCGAGCTGGCGCGCGATCTTGACGTCGGCCAGTTCGCCCCGGATCGCCTGCTTGGGCGCCAAGGCGACCGTCCATGGCGACTTCGCCTATGTCATCTGCTACGAGCGGGTCGAGGGCGGGTATCTGATCGCCACCAACCTGTTCGTGCGCGAAACCGGCGCCTGGAAGATGGTCCATCATCAGGCCGGGCCGGCCAGCGCGCCCGACGACATCACCGAGCCGCCCGCGCCCACCGCGCCGACGGTCCACTAGAAACGAGCGACCGGGAGGAGATCCATGCACAAAGTCCAGATCGGCCAAGACATCATCGATCGCGTGCTCGCGCGCCGCGGCCGCGTCCATCTGTTCGACTCGCTCGATCCGGCCAAGACCGCGTTCGTCGTCGTCGACATGCAGAACACCTTCGTCGAGCCCGGCGCCCCGGCCGAGGTCCCGGTCGCGCGCGACGTGGTGCCGGCGATCAACGCGCTCGCCGACGAGCTTCGCCGCCGCGGCGTCACCGTGATCTGGGTCAACCATGCCAACAACGGCAAAGGCACCAAGACCGACTGGAAGGGCTTTTTCGATCACATCGTCGGCGACCCGGTGAAGATCGCGCGCATGATCGAGTACACCAAGCCCGACGGCCACGGCGCCAAGCTGTGGAAGGACTTGACGATCCACGGCGACGATCTCCGCGTCACCAAGAACCGCTATAGCGCGTTCACGTCGGGCGCTTCGACGCTCGAGCGGCTGTTGCGCAGCCTCGGCATCGAAGCGCTGATCCTGGCCGGGACCAAGACCAACGTCTGCGTCGAATCGACCGGGCGCGACGCGATGGCGCTCGACTACAAGGTCGTTCTGGTGTCCGACTGCTGCGCCGCCTTCACCGACAAGGAGCACCTGGCGACGCTCGAGACCTTCATCATGCAGTTCGGCGACGTCATGACCAAGGACGAGGTCTTGGAAGTGGTCGGCCGCAAGGTGAATTGAACCGCGGCAACGAACGGCGGCTGCGGGCGATGGAGTACCGGACCCTCGGGCGCGGCGGTTTGCGCGTCTCGGCGCTGTGCCTGGGCGCGCTCACCTTCGGGAACGAGACGCCGGCGCGGGAAGCGGCGCGGATCGTCGCCCGTGCCCGCGCCGCCGGGATCAACTTCATCGATACCGCCGACGTCTATGTCGACGGCGACTCGGAGCGGATCGTCGGGCGCCTGATCGCGCGCGATCGCGCGCGCTGGGTGCTCGCGACCAAGGTCGGGTTCGGGCCGGCCGCGCCCAACGCGCGCGGGCTCTCGCGCAAGCACCTCATGGCCGCGATCGATCAGAGCTTGCGCCGGCTCAGGACCGACTATGTCGACCTTTATTACTTTCACGTCGACGATCAGACGACGCCGCTCGAGGAGGCGGTGCGGGCGGTCGGCGATCTGATCCGCGCCGGCAAGGCCCGCTATTTCGGGTTGAGCAACATCCGCGGCTGGCGCTTGGCCGAGGTCGTCCGGCTTTGCGATCAGATGAACGTCGCGCGGCCGATCGCGTGCCAGCCTTGCTACAACGCGGCGACCCGGGTCGCCGAGGACGAAGTGATCCCGGCCGCCGCCTCCTATGGCCTCGGCGTGGTGCCGTTCAGCCCGCTGGCGCGCGGGGTGTTGACCGCGAAGTACGCCTGGGGCGAGCCGGCGCCCGCGAACAGCCGGGCCGGGCGCCGCGACCGCCGCTTGATGATGACCGAGTGGCGGAAAGAATCGGTCGCGTTCGCGGCCAAGCTCGCGACCCGCGCCCGCGCCCGCGGCCTGAGCGCGGGCCAGTTCGCGCTGCTCTGGGTGCTCGCCAACGCCCATGTCGCCGCGGCGATCGCCGGCCCGCGCACGCTCGGACAATGGAACGAGTACTTGAGCGCGCTCGACTATCGGCTGACCGCGGCCGATCATGCCTTCATCGACCGCCTGGTGCCGCCCGGGCACTCGACGACGTTCGGTTACACCGACCCCGCCTACCCGGTGATCGGGCGCGCGGTCAGACCGTGATGGCAAGGAAGGATTCGCCATGCCCGACTTTCGCGTGCTCGCCACCAACCATACGAGCTTCACGGTCTCGAACCTCGATCAAACGCTTGCGTTCTTCCGCGACGTCTTGGGCTTCCGCGCCACCGAAAAAATGCCGCGCGATCCCAAGATGGCCGAGAACGTGACCGGGGTTCCCGGCGCCCGCATCACGGTCGCGTTCGTCGACGCGCCCGGGCACCGGCTCGAATTCATCGAGTATGCGAGCCCGGCCGACCGCGCCAAGGTGACGGGGCGGCCGTGCGATGCCGGCTTCGCCCACATCGCCTTCGACGTCGACAATCTGGATGCCGCGCTCGCCGCCGGGCGGGCCTACGGTTTCGTGGCGCGCGGGCCGGTACAGATTTCCGACAAGGGCCCCAACAAGGGCCGCCGCATCGTCTACGCCACCAACGCCGACGGCATCACGATCGAGTTTATCCAGCCCTAGACTAGGCGATCGACTCGACCGCGCCGCCGGCCTGGCGCCACGCGTCGATGCCGCCGACGAGGTGGCAGACGTTGAAGAGCCCGCTCTCGTGGGCGGACTTGACCGCGAGCGCCGAACGCTCGCCGAACGCGCAATAAAACATGATGCGCTTGCGGCCCTTGATCGCCTCGTAGTGGACGAGACCGCCGGGGTGGAGCGCGTGGACGAGGTCGCGGTAGGGGACCTGGACCGCGTTCGGTATGGCGCCGGCGCGCCGCCGCTCGTTGTCGTCGCGCAGATCGATCAAGACGAGGTCGGGCTTTTCGATTTCGCGGAGCGCCTCGACCGCCTCGACCGACCAGGTCTCGCCGCCTTCGGCGCGCTGGTGCGCGCCGATCTTCAGGTTGGCCGGCACCGCGACGTCCATCATCTTGGGGTTGGGCAGGGCGAGGCTCGCCATCTCAGCCGCGTACGCCTCGGCCGATGTCGCCTTGAGCCGCGGGTTGAACGCGCGCTCCTCGCCGATCGTCGAGACGGTGTCGCCCTTGTAGTCGTGGCCGGGATAGACCAGCGTCGCATCGGGCAGAACGAGCAGCTTCTCGGTGAGCGAGCGATAGGCGGCGCGGGCATCGCCATTCTGGAAATCGGTGCGCCCGGTGCCGCGGATCAGGAGCGTATCGCCGGTGAAAACGCGGTCGGGAAGGGTGAAGCAATAGGAATCGTCGGTGTGTCCGGGCGTATAGAGCGCGCCCAGGCGCACGCCGTCGATCTCGATCGCATCGCCATCGTCGAACCGGAACGAGACCACGTCGACCTTGGCCATCTTGCCCATCGCGGTGATGCACTTGGTGCGGTCGCGGAGCGCCGCCAAGCCGGTGATGTGGTCGGCGTGGACGTGGGTGTCGAGCGCCATCACCAGCCGCAGCTCGAGCTCGGCCGCGAGCGCGATGTAGCGGTCGACCCGCTCGAACACCGGATCGATGATGAGCGCTTCGCCGCCCCTGCCGCCGGCGAGCAGGTAGGTGTAGGTCGAAGAGACGTTGTCGAACAGTTGGCGGAACAGCATGGCGGGATCCGGGAGGGCGCGGTCCGCGCCCATCATAACGCCATCGACCCGCCGGGGGCATGGCCGAGCTGCGGCGACGGGCTTACCGGTAGGGGTCGCGCTCGGGGCCTTTCTCCTCTTCCGGCACCCGCTCCTTGGGCCGCGAGCCTTCCTCGGGCGGCTGCGGGACCGGATCGGGCGCGCGGCGGCCGCGGAACAGGTTGAAGAGATCGACGTTGAAGACGACGCCGACGTCGGGCTTGCTCTCCGAGCCGCCGCTGCCGACCAGGGACATGTTGGCGCAACCGGCGAGCGCGGCCGCGAACGTCAGGACCAGGGCGAGGGCGAGGGCGCGCGACCGGGCCATCGCTCAGAACGCCTTGGCGTCGGCGAAGCGCTCGGCGCCGTCGATCGCGGCGAGCGCGGCCTTCGAGACTTCGAGGTCCTGCGCGCCGGTACCGGAGCCCGCGCCGACGCCGCCGATGGTGACGCCGTTGACGATGATGGGGAGGCCGGCGTTCAAGTTGGTGTACTTGCCCTGGGTCGCGAAGCTCATCTTGGTCGCGATCTTCTCGTCCTGGCCGCCGGTCTGGACCCGCATCGAGGACGCGGTCTTGGCCTTGGCGGTCGCCGAATCGATCGACAGCACCTTGGCACCGTCCATGCGCGCGAACGCCAGCATGTTGCCGCCATCGTCGCAGATCGCGATGCACATCGGCGCCTTGATCTCGGTGGCTTTGGCGACCGCCGCGTTCAGCGCCGCGAGCGCGCCTTCGTGGGTGAGCCGCCAATGCGGCACGACTTTGGCCATCGGGTCCCCCTTATTCATCTAAGGCGGGTGCGGCGGCCGGGCCACACGCGCCGGTCGAAAACTGCGCCAACCCTACGCCGAAACCGCGCGGTTCGGGTATCCCCGTGATCGCGCTCACATTTTCCCATGGCATGGGCCTTGCACCGCTTTCCCCGTCGATGACCTCGTTTTCAGTTTGGGGAGAAGTGCAGTGAAGATCGTGGAGCAGATTTGGAAAGGCGTGATGATCTCGTGCGAATGCGGCGAGACGTTTCACGTCAAGACCTACGAGCCGACCGTGCAATGCCCGCATTGCGCGCGCGTTCGCTCGACGGTGAGCTTGCTGGCGACCTGGTTCGGGATCGACCGGCGCAAGATCGAGCGCACCCTGGAAGAAATTACCGCGTAGGTATCGCCGGCTGCCGAATCTGCCGCGCCGCTGACGCCGCGGCTTAACGGATCGTTACCGCCGCGCCTCGATCGGGCGCGGCGCTCTATTTTTCAGGAATCGATCGCGACGAAGTCGGCCTTGGTGAGGCGGCAATCGGGACAGCGCCAAGTGTCGGGAATCGCGGCGAACGGCGTCCCCGGAGGGATCCCGTCCTCGGGCATGCCGAGCACCGGATCGTAGACCAGGGCGCAGTCGTTGCAGATGTAGCGGCGGAGCTCGGGCGCGCGCGGGCCGGCAGGACCGCGATCGAGCGGGCGCCCGTTGCGCGCGACGAGGGCGGCGACGCGGTCGCGCCAGCCGGCGTAATCGCTCACATAGTTCCAGCCGCAGACGCGCGCGAGTTCGTCGCGGCCGAGCCAGGCGAGCAGGCGGCGGGCCGCTTCCGCCGCGCCGCGGGCGCCCTGGCCGTAGGGGTTGAAGCGCGTGCGCGCGCCGCGATCGAACACGAGGTCGCACGCGAACAAGGTGTCGCCGAAGCGGTAGGCGGTGAAGCCCGGCGAATGCCCGCCGATATGCTTCGCGGCGATGCCATGCGCCTCGAAATCGGTGTCGAATCGACGATCGAACGGGAACGGCCGCGCCAACGGGTGCACGGCGTCGGCGGCGTGAATCCAGACTTCGGCGCCGAACGCGGCGCGGTACTGATTCGAGGCGCCCAGGAAATCCTTGTGCGTGAACGCGATCACCTGGGCGGCGAGCGCGTCGGCGTTGAAGGATGACGGGCAGTCGATCCAGACGTTGGCGCCGTCGGCTTCGATCCGGTAGGCGGCGTGCTCGATCCCGAGCGGCGGCACCGAATTCAGCCGCGTAATCCCGGGCGCGACTGCCGAAGCGGTGACGCGGTAACGCGCGCTGCACGCGGCGTCGGTCAAGAACGCGGCGGCCCCAGCGCCGCAAAACGGGCAAGCGGCGGGCTTGGGCCCGATCATGTTGTAGCCGTAGGCGGTGCAGACGTGCTGGGAGGCAGGCGCTTTCATCGCAGCCCGAGTCTAAGCGTTTGCCCGTCCCAACGTCGAGCAAGCAGGAGGGCCGCGCCGAGCGCGACCGCCGACAGCCCGGTCATCGCGAGGTAGGCGAGGGTGCCGATGTCGGCATAGAGCGATCCGCCGAGGAGCGCGGCCAGCCCGGAAAGGCCGCCGACCGCGGCGCCCGAGTAAATGCCCTGCGCCGTCGCCGACGCGCCGGCGGGCGCGGCGCGGGCGATGAAATGCATGGCGCCCAGGTGGGCGGCGCCGAAGGTCAGGGCGTGGAGGACCTGCAAGAACGCGAGCGCCGGAACCCAGTCGGTGAACGGCGTCGCCGACCACCGGATCAGCCCGGCGAGCGCTGCCGCGATCAAGAAGCTCGGCGGGCGGAAGCGGGCGACCAACCGCGCCGAGAACGCGAACAGGAGGATCTCGGCGACCACGCCCAGCGCCCATAGCGCGCCGATCGTCGTTTCGCCGATCCCGGCGGCGCGCCAGGCGATGGCGCTGAAGCCGTAATAGACCGCGTGGCTCCCCTGCACGAGACCGCCCGCGATCAGGAAATAGACGAACGCCCGGTTCTTGAGGAGGACACCGACGCCGACCGGTATGGAACCGGATGGTACTGCCGTGCGTGCCTCGGGCAGCCCGAGACAGGCCCCGACCATGGCCGCCATCGCGAGCACGATCGTCCACCAGATCACGTCCTCGCTCCGGCCGGCCAGGAGCGCGCCGCCGCCCAGTGCGCCGCCGATGAACGCGATCGAACCCCACAGCCGGATCCGGCCGTAGTCGAGCTTACGGGTGTAGACGACGGTCAAGGCCAGGTTCTCGCCGACCGGAATGATCGCCGGAAAGAACACGCTGTTGAGAAGCGTGAGCAGCAGAAGCGCGGCGAACCCGGCGACGAGGGGGAACGGGAGGAACACCGCGAACGTCGCCAGCGCAAGGAGGATGAGCGGCATCCGCCGCTCGCCACGGCGATCGACGATACGCGCGATCAGCGGGTTGGTGACGATCTTCAGCCAATGATTGGCCGATAGCAGCACACCGAGCTCGAACGGGGTGACGCCTTGAGCAGCGAGCCAGACCGGCCAGAACGGCATGTAGACGCCGATCGCCGCGAACATCGCGGCATAGAAGAGCGCGAGGCGGGCCGCCGGCCAGCGCGGGTCGTCGGCGCACTTCGGATCGCTCATTCTCGCGTAGGGCGCGCGGTGCGCGCGCGAACGAGGTTAACGAACATGGTTAATGCAACCTTAGCAGTCGCTTGTCGCGCGTCGGCGTTCGGTTATCATGGCGGTGCGAAACGGCTACGCGCCGACAGAATACGGCGAAGTCCCCCGAGAACAGGTGGGGAAAGTAGCTTCCGCTAATCAGGTTTGCTCGCTTGCCACCGTCGTCGACGGCGGCCCGAGCGATTCTGACGAGCGAGGCTATGGTCGACTCTGTTGGCGGTCTCGGTCCCGCGTTCGCCGGCCTGCAAGCGCTGGATCTGACGAACACGTCGCTGCGCAAGAGCGCGAGCCTGACGCGATTCTCGCCGCCCGACGAGAGTGGCGTCGTCCAAACGCTGAAAAGCCGGGTCGGCGAGCTGCGCGCCACCCAGTTCGGGGTGAGCCGCGCCCAGTCGATCGCCGAGGTCTCGACCCGAGCCGGACGCAACGTCCAGGATCAGCTGTTCCAATTGCGCGATGTCGCGAAGCGCGCCGCCGATCCGACCGTGGGCGAGGACGAGCGGGCGCGCGCGAGCGCGGAGTTCGATCTGCTCAAGCGGGAGGTCGACACGACCGTCGACCGCGCCTCGTTCGGCGGCGTCAATCTTCTCTCTGAAGGCGGCCGCGACGTGGAGGTCACGGTCGATCGGAGCGGCAATAAAGCGGTGCTCCGCGCCCAGGACCTGAGTACCAAAGGGCTCGGCATCGACGATGCGTCAGCCGCGTCTTCGGCGAGTGCGCGGGACGCGGTGGCGGCGATCGACACGGCGCTCTCGGCCGTCGAGGACCGCTTGGCCGCGCTCGACCAAGACACCCAGGCGATCAAGGACGGCGCCGATTTTGCGAGCAAGCTCATCACCACGATCGAGCCCGGCGTGGCCAGCCAGGTCAACCCGAACTTGACCGAGGAAGAAGCCGACGCCCTGGTCGAAGAAGTGCGCCGCGGCTTAGGCGTCCAGAGCTTGAGCGTCGCCAACGTCAGGTCGCAGTCGCTGCTGGCGTTCCTGCAGGCGTAGCTTCCGCGCTCGCTTGATTATCGCGAGGCTCCGACCATAATCGGGCGCGCGACCGGGTTGCCGCCTCGGCGCGCTGCCGCGCCAGGAGCCCCGATGCGATTGATCCGAAGCTATGCCGCGACGCCGGCCGCCGCCAAGGGCGCGGTCGTGGCGATCGGTAACTTCGATGGCGTCCACCTCGGCCACCAGCGTTTGATCGCGAAAGCGCGCACGCTCGCGCGCGATGCCGGCCGGCCGCTCGGCATCCTCACCTTCGAGCCGCACCCGCGGAGCGTGTTTCAGCCCCAGGCGCCGCCGTTCCGGCTGACGCCGCTCCGGCGCAAGGTGCGGCTCCTGGCCGCGCTCGGCGTTGAGCAGGTGGTGGCGATACCGTTCACCCTCGCCTTTGCCGCCAAGCCGGCCGAAGACTTCGTGCGCGAGGTGCTGGTCGAGGCACTCGCCGCCCGCCACGTCGTTGTCGGTTACGACTTCGCCTTCGGGCACCGCCGCATGGGCGATTCCGAGATGCTGGGCCGCCTCGGCCGCGCGCACGGGTTCGACGTCACCGTGGTGAGCCCGCAATCGGACGGCGGCGAGCCGTTCGCTGCCAGTCGCGTGCGCGATTTTCTCGGTCAAGGCAAGGTCGCGGCCGCGACCGCCGAGCTCGGCCGCTACTGGGAAATCGACGGCCATGTCCGCCACGGCGACGCCCGCGGCCGCGCGCTCGGCTTCCCGACCGCGAACGTCAAGCTTGCCAAATTCCTGCAGCCGGCGCTCGGCATCTACGCGGTCCGGGTCGGGCTGGGCCGCGGCGCCGACCTCCGCTGGCACGACGGCGTCGCCTACCTCGGCCCGCGTCCGACCTTCGGCGGCACCGAAGTCCTGCTCGAGGTGCACCTGTTCGCATTCGATCGCGATCTTTACGGCCGCCACCTCCGGGTCGCATTGGTCGACTTCGTCCGTCCCGACCGTACCTTCGCCGACGTCGAAGCGCTCAAGCGCCAGATCGCCGACGACTGCGCGGCGGCGCGAACGCTGCTTGCGCGCCATCGTGCGCGCGATCGCTTTTTCGCCGACAACACGCCGACGGCGTGACCGCCCGGGCTCGACACGGCCGGAGGTGCTTGCTACAAAAACGCCCATGCCACGGCAGCGAGCGATAGCGAACGTCAACGCGATCCGAATTACCGCCCCGGCCCTTGCCTAAGGGCCGGGTGTCCGCGCGCGTTTCCCGTTCCGCTAGCGAAAGCGTCTCGCCATGACCGTCGACTACAAATCCACCGTCTTTCTGCCCAAGACCGCGTTCCCGATGAAGGCGGGCCTGCCCAAGCAGGAGCCCGAACTGCTGGCACGCTGGCACGCGATCGACCTGTGGGGGAAACTCCGCGCCGCCGCCAAGGGCCGCGAGAAGTTCATCCTCCACGACGGCCCGCCCTACGCCAACGGCCACCTCCATATCGGCCACGCGCTCAACAAGATCCTGAAGGACATCGTCAACCGCTCGCAACAGATGACCGGCAAGGACGCCAATTACGTCCCCGGCTGGGACTGCCACGGGTTGCCGATCGAATGGCAGATCGAGCAGGCCTACCGCGACGCTGGGCGCAACAAGGACGACGTCCCAACCGGCGAGTTCCGCCGCGAATGCCGCGAATTCGCCAAGAAGTGGATCGACATCCAGCGCGAGGAGTTCGTGCGTCTGGGCGTCGCCGGCGACTGGGACCATCCCTACACGACCATGGACTACGCCGCGGAGGCGCAGATCGTCGCCGAGATCTGCAAGTTCTTGATGAACGGCTCGCTCTACAAGGGCGCGAAGCCAGTAATGTGGTCGGTGGTCGAGAAGACCGCGCTCGCCGAGGCCGAGATCGAGTACATGGATCACACTTCGACCACGGTGACGATCCGCTTCCCGGTCCTCGACAAGTCCGGGCCGGCGGCCGGCGCCGCGATCCTGATCTGGACGACGACGCCGTGGACGCTCCCCGGGAACCGCGCGATCGCGGTCAAGCCGGACGCGACCTACGTCCGGGTCAAGGTCGCCGCGCTCGGCGAGAAGTCGCTGGCCGCGGTCGGCGATCAGGTGATACTCGCCAAGCCGCTGCTGGCCGCGGTCATGGCCGAGGCCAAGGTCGAGCGCTACGAGGTCGTGGCGGAAATCGCAGGCCACGCGCTCGTCGGCACCACCTGCGCGCACCCGCTGCGCGGTCAGGGTTACGACTTCGACGTCAAGGTATGGGGCGCCGGGTTCGTCGACATGGAGCAGGGCACCGGCTTCGTCCACATCGCGCCCGGCCACGGCGCCGACGACTTCGAGCTCGGCCGCGCGCACGGGATCGCGGTGCCGCAAACGGTCGGCGACGACGGTATCTACGATTCCCAGGTGCCGCTGTTCGCCGGCAAGCACGTGTTCAAGGTCGACAACGACGTCGCCGAGGCGATGCGCGCGGCCGGCGCCTTGTTCGCGCGCGCCAAGATCCGTCACAGCTACCCGCACTCGTGGCGCTCGAAGGCACCGCTCATCTTCCGCACCACGCCGCAGTGGTTCATCGCCATGGACAAGAACGATCTCCGCGCCAAGGCGCTGGCGGCGATCGAGCGGGTGCGCTGGGTGCCGGCCTCGGGCCGCAATCGCATCCACGGCATGATCAAGGACCGGCCCGAGTGGGTGATCTCGCGCCAACGCGCCTGGGGCGTGCCGATCACGGTGTTCGTCGCCAAGGCGACGGGCGAGCCGCTGCGCGACCCGCGCGTCAACGAACGCATCGTCGCCGCGGTTCGCCAAGGCGGCGCCGACGTCTGGTTCGAGAGCGACGGCGCCGCGTTCCTCGGCAACGACTACAACGTCGCCGACTTCGAGAAGGTCGACGACATCGTCGACGTCTGGTTCGATTCGGGCTCGACCCACGCCTTCGTGCTCGAGCAGCGCCCCGACCTGAAGTGGCCGGCTTCGCTCTACCTCGAAGGGTCGGATCAGCATCGCGGCTGGTTCCACTCCTCGCTCCTGGAGGCGTGCGGCACCCGCGGCACCGCACCCTACGAGTCGGTCCTGACCCATGGTTTCGCCCTCGACGGCGAGGGCCGCAAGATGTCGAAGTCGCTGGGGAACGTGGTCGCGCCGCAGGAAGTAGTGAGCCGGCACGGTGCCGAGATCCTGCGCCTGTGGGTCGCGAGTTCCGACTACTCGGACGACCTCCGCATCGGACCCGACATCATCAACGGCCTGGTCGAAAGCTATCGCAAGCTTCGCAACACCTTCCGCTACCTGCTCGGCAACCTGGCCGAGTTCGACCCGGCCGAGCGCTTGGCGCACGAGCAGATGCCCGAGCTCGAGCGTTGGCTCCACCATCGGCTGTACCAGCTCGACCGGTTGGTGCGGCAGTGCGTCGCCGACTACGATTTCCGCGCGCTTTATGGTGCGTTGCAGAATTTCTGCGTCGTCGAGCTCTCGGCGCTGTTTTTCGACATCCGCAAGGACGTCCTTTACTGCGATGCCAAGAGCTCGGTCCGCCGGCGGGCCGCCCGCACGGTGCTGGACCAGGTTTTCGGCGCCTTGACCGCGTGGCTCGCACCGATCCTTTGCTTCACCAGCGAAGAGGCATGGCTCGCGCGTTTTCCGGGCGAAGGGGAGAGCGTTCATCTTCGCCAGTTCCCGGAGATTCCCGCCACGTGGCGCGACGATCGGCTCGCCGCCAAGTGGGATCAGGTGTGGCGGGTGCGGCGCGTCATCACCGGCGCGCTCGAAGCGGAGCGCCAGACCAAGCGCATCGGGTCGAGCCTGCAGGCGCATCCGACCGTCTATATCGCCGAGGAGTATCGCGCCGCACTCGCCGGGGTCGACGTCGCCGAGATCGCCATCACCTCGGCTGCGACCGTCACCGTCGGCGCGCCGCCGGCCGGCGCGTTCGCGCTCGCCGACGTCGCCGGGGTCGGCGTCGTGCCCGGTCTCGCCGACGGCACCAAGTGCGAGCGCTGCTGGCAGGTGCTGCCCGACGTCGGCCGCGATCCCGCCTACCCCGGCGTCTGCGGCCGCTGCGCCGATGCGGTCCATCAGCACGGGCGATGAGACGGCTGGGGTTCGCGCTCGCGGTCGCGATTGCCGGCCTCGATCAGGCGACCAAGGCGTGGATCGTAGACTATCTGGTCGAGCCCGGCCGCGGTCTGGCCGTAACCGGGTTCTTCAACCTGGTCTACGTCCAAAACCGGGGCATCAGTTTCGGTATGTTCCGGATCGAGGACCAGTGGGGGCCGTGGCTATTCGGCGGGTTTGGCCTGGCGATTGCGGCGTTGCTCGTGGTCTGGATCGTCCGCGCCGAGTCGCGCTGGGTCGCGGCGGCGGTCGGCGCCGTCCTTGGCGGTGCCATCGGTAACATCCTCGACCGGGTTTTCCGCGGTGCGGTCGTCGACTTCCTCGACTTTCACGCTGCCGGCTACCACTGGTTTGCCTTCAACGTTGCCGACGCCGCGATCTCGGTCGGGGTCGGGCTACTGATCGTCATCAGCTTGTTTGGCTCCGCCGAACGCACTAAAACCTGACTCGCGCGGTGGGGGCCGGGTCCGGGAGCAACGGGGACCCACCCTGGGAACAAACGGGCGGGCAACGGCGTTTATCAAGGATCGGCGCAAGGCCATGGCACAGGTGCGGCATACGGTCGTGACGCTGGCGGTCGCCTTTCTGGCGCTCGTCGCGCTCGGCGGCTGTTCGGGCGTGCGCGAGAATCTGGGCCTGGTCCGCAAGCCGCCCGACGAATTTACGGTCGTCCGTAAGCCGCCGTTGGTGATCCCGCCGAATTTCAGCCTGCGCCCGCCGCGCACCGGCAGCGAGGCCGCCGAAGAGGCCGACGCCGCCAAGAAGGCGCGGAGCGCGCTGATCGGCGATACCGCGCGCCGGGCGCCGACGACCGCGCGGCCGGCCGGCGGCTCGACCGGCGAGCAGGCCCTGTTGACGCGGGCGCGAGCGACGGAAGTCGACCCCGCCATCCGTGATGTTATCAACCGCGAGACCTTGCTCGTCGAGGAACGGGATCGCTCGTTCGTCGATCGCCTGATCTTTTGGCGCCGCGACCACGTGGTCGGCGACATTGTCGACGCCCGCAAGGAGGCCGAGCGGCTGCAGCGGACGTCGGCCACCGGCGAGGCGCCGACGGCAGACGAGATTCCGGTGATCAAGCGGCGCCGGCGCGCGCTGCTCGAGGGAATTTTCTAGCTGAGCCGCCGCCTCGGCCGAGGCAGCCGGGTCGCCGCGCTGCAGGAAGGAACGGCCGATGACACTCGCTGAATCGCGCTTCGCCGAACGACGGTTCGGCCGGCTGCGCCGTATCGCCCTGGCCGCGCTCGCCCTCTGGTTCGGCGCGGCGCTCGACGCTCGCCCGACATCGGCTGCCGGCGCCTTCCCGGCCGAGACTTTCAAACTCGCTAACGGGCTAGAAGTCGTCGTGATTTCCGATCATCGCGCCCCGGTCGTCGTCCACATGCTGTGGTACCGGATCGGCGCCGCCGATGACCCGCCCGGCCGTTCGGGTGTCGCCCATTTCCTCGAGCACATGATGTTCAAGGGGACCGCCAAGTTCGGGCCCGGCGTCTTCTCCAAGAACGTTGCGCGTCAGGGCGGGAACGAAAACGCGTTCACCACCCCCGACGTCACCGGCTACCACCAGACGGTCGCGAGCGACCGGCTCGAACTGGTGATGGAGCTCGAGGCCGATCGCATGCGCAATCTCGTGTTCGATCCGGCCGCGCTCGAGTCCGAGCGTGCGGTGGTGCTGGAAGAACGCCGCCAGCGCACCGACACCGATCCGGGCGCGCTTTTAGGCGAGCACATGTCGGCGGCGCAGTACCTACACCATCCCTATCGCATCCCGGTGATCGGCTGGGAGCACGAGATTCGCGCCATCACCCTGGCCGACCTCAAGCGTTTCTACGACCGCCACTACTGGCCGAACAATGCGGTCCTGGTGGTGGCGGGCGATGCGACGCTCGCGACCGTGCGCACCTTCGCCGAAAAGCACTATGGCCCGATCCCGGCCGGGCCGGTCGAGGAACGGGCGCGGCCTCAGGAGCCGCCCCAACTGGCGCCGCGCCGGGTCGAGTACCGCGATACCCGCGTCGGCCATCCGAGCGTGCAGCGCTCGTATCTGGCGCCGAGTTCGACTGCCGGCGCCAAAGAACACGCGATCCCGTTGTTCGTGCTGGCCGATGTCTTGGGCGGCGGCGGTACCAGCCGGCTCTACCGCGAGCTCGTCGCCGACGCCAAGATCGCCACCGGCACCGGCGCCTCCTATTCGGGGTCGTCCCTCGATCTCGGGCGTTTCTTCGTCTGGGCCTCGCCGGCCCAAGGGCAAGACCTCGACGCGGTCGAAGCGGCGATGGACCGCGTCATTGCCGCGACCCGCGACGGCGCCATCACCGAGGACGAACTCAAGCGTGCGAAGCAGAACCTGTTGGCCGCGACGATCTACGGCCGCGACAGCGTCGCCGGCACCGCGCAGCTTTACGGCCGCGTGCTCACGCACGGCCGCGCGATCACGGACATCCAACAATTCCCCGAACGGGTCAAAGCGGTGACGATCGACGACGTCAAGAAGGCCGCCGCACACGTCTTCGACGCACGCCGCTCGGTCACCGGACGGCTGCTCAAAGCCGACGCCAACGAGGCACCAGCGGGGAAGCCATGACCATGGTCCGATATCGCCGTCGTCGGCCGGTCGCGCTTGCGCTCCTCGCCCCGTTCGCGATGGCGATCGCGGCGCTGGCGCCGGCCGCGGCGCCCGCCTCGGCGGCGACGCGCGTGATCGAGCTCGTGACCCCGGCCGGGTTTCGGGTATGGATGGTGCGCGAGGCTTCGATCCCGATCGTTTCGGTCGAAATCGCCTTCCGCGGCGGCAGCGAACTCGATCCGCCGGGGAAGGAAGGGCTGTCGCGCATGGCCGCGGCGCTGATGGACGAGGGCGCCGGCGAATATGACGGGCTCGCTTTCCAGCGCCGGCTCGAGGAATTCTCGGTATCGCTCTCGTTCAGCGCCGAGCGCGATACTTTCCGCGTCTCGCTCCGCACCTTGAGCGAGAACCGCGACGAGGCGTTCCGGCTGCTGGGCGTTGCGCTCGGCGCGCCGCGTTTCGAGGCGAGCGCGGTCGAGCGGATTCGCGGCCAGCTGCTGGCCGACGTTTCGCGCCGCAACGAGGACTCCGATTTCATCGCCGCCAAGACCTGGTACGCCAAGGCGTTCCCCGAGCACCCCTACGGCCGCTCCTCGCGGGGTGAACCCGAGACGATCCGCGCGATCACGGTCGCGGATCTCCACGCCTTTGCCGCTGCCCGCTTCGCCCGCGGCGAGGTCATGATCGGCGCCGTCGGCGACATCGAGCCCGCGGCGCTCGGCGCGCTGATCGATCGCTCCCTCGCCGCGCTGCCGCCGCCCGCTGCCGCCACTGCCGTCGCCGTGGCCGACGTCAGCGTACGTACGCCGGGCTCGCTCACCGTCATCCGCCGCAAGTCGCCGCAAAGCCGGGTGTTTCTCGGCCTCCCCGGCGTCAAGCGGAGCGATCCTGATTATTACGCCGCCTACGTCATGAACTATGTCCTGGGCGGCGGCGGCTTCACCTCGCGGCTTTACCAAGAAGTGCGGGAAAAGCGCGGCCTCGCCTATTCGGTTTACAGCTACCTCACGACTTTCCGGCACGCCGGCCTGGTGATGGGCGGGTTCGCGACCGTCAACGATCGTGTTGCCGAAGCGCTCAACCTTTACAAGCAGGAGATCGCGCGGCTTGCCGCCGACGGCATCAGCGAGGCAGAGCTCACCGACGCCAAGACGTATCTCACCGGCTCATTCCCGCTCCGCCTCGACAGCAACGCCAAGATCGCGGGTAACTTGCTTGGGATGCAGGTCGAGGGCCTCGGTATCGATTTCTTGGATAAGCGCAACGATTACATCAACGCCGTGACCATCGCCGATGTGCGCCGGGTCGCGTCGCGAATCTTGAAGCTCGACGACATGACCGTGGTCGTGGTTGGCGACCCGCAGGGGCTCGCGCCCTAAGTGGCAGCCCGGCGGGCGCGGTGTTAGCTTCGCCGGACGCGAGACCACCCGCGTCCGAGGACGCGATCCGACCGGGACTGCCCTTGCCTTACCGCCAGAACGTAGATCATTGCCGAGCCGACGCGGTCGGCGGCCGCGGCTTGAGCGCCACCGAATACGATGCGCTGCTCCGCGAAACCCAGGCCGCGCTGACCGCCGTCCGGCGCGAGGTCGCGGCCGGGACGCTGCCGGCGCTTGCGATCGCGCACGCCAGCGACGACTGGCCGACGATCGAGCGGGCGGCCGCCGACCTCGCGCGCCGGTTCGAGCATCTCGTCGTGCTCGCGACCGGCGGTTCGAGCCTGGGGGCGCGGTCGCTCGCAACCCTCGCTGCCGATCCCTTGGGCCAGCTGCGCTCGGGCCCCCGGCTCCACTTCATCGATAACCTCGATCCCGACACGGTCGGCGGGATGCTGACGGCGCTCGAACGGGCCCGGGTCGGCTTTCTCCTGATTTCCAAATCGGGCGGTACCATGGAGGTGCTGGCGCCGGCGTTGGTGTGCCTCGATTGGGTCGCGGCCCGGCACGGCAAGGCGGCGGTGCCCGAGCGTTTCCTCGCCATCACCGAACCCGGCGACAACCCACTCCGGCGCATCGCCGCGCGCGCGGGCTTCTCCGTCCTCGATCACGACCCTCGGATCGGCGGCCGCTTCTCGGTGCTCTCGATCGTCGGGCTCCTGACGACCGCCGCGATCGGCTTGAACGCCCGCGCGGTCCGCGCCGGTGCCGCCGCCGTGCTCGATCAGGCCTGCCAGGCCTCCGATCTCGAGACCATCGCACCGGCGGTCGGGGCGGCGATCGCGGTCGGCCTCGCCCGCCACCGCGGCATCCTGACCGACGTCCTGATGCCCTATTCCAACAAACTGATCCCGTTCGCGTCGTGGTACTGCCAATTGTGGGCGGAAAGCTTAGGTAAGAAGGGACGGGGCCTGACCCCGGTCCGCGCCTTCGGCCCGTTGGATCAGCATAGTCAGCTCCAACTTTATCTCGATGGCCCGAGCGACAAGTTCTTCACGCTGCTCGTGCGCGACATCGGCGGGCGCGGCGCGCGCGTCGCGCTCGATGGGGTGGACGATCCGCGCATCGCCTATCTCGGCGGCCGCACGCTCGGCGATGTGGTCGCCGCGGCGCAGCGCTCGACCGCCGAGACCCTGGCGGCGAGCGGGCGGCCGACCCGCGTCATGGCCCTCACCGACGTCGATGAACTCACCATGGGCGCGATCTTCATGCATTTCATGCTGGAGACCGTGATCGCAGCAAAACTCCTGGGCGTCGAACCGTTCGACCAACCCGCGGTCGAGGACGGCAAGATGCGGGCGCGTGCGTACTTGAGCAAAGGCTTCTAAATGGCGCCGATCCGGCGTTTGCCCGACGTCCTGATCGACCGCATCGCCGCCGGCGAGGTGGTCGAGCGGCCGGCGAGCGTCGTCAAGGAGCTGGTCGAGAACGCGATCGACGCCGGCGCCGACGCGATCGACGTGGTCGTGACCGGCGGCGGCCGCGATCTGATCGTCGTCACCGACAACGGCGCCGGCATGACGGCGGACGACCTCGCGCTCGCGGTCGAGCGCCACGCGACCTCGAAGCTCGGTACCGACGATCTGTCGGCGATCGCGACCCTCGGGTTTCGCGGCGAGGCGCTGCCCTCGATCGGGGCGGTCGCGCGCCTGCGGATCACGAGCCGCGCCCGCGGTGCCGACGACGCGTGGCAGGTTGCCGTGACCGGCGGGACCAAAGAAAAGCCGACGCCGGCGGCGCACCCGCCCGGAACCCGGGTCGAGGTGCGCGATCTCTTTTACGCGACGCCGGCCCGGCTCAAGTTCTTGAAGGCTCCGCGCACCGAGTTCGGCCACGCGCTCGATGTCGTCCGCCGGCTGGCGATGACCCACCCCGAGATCGCCTTCTCCGTGGCCGACGAAGATCGCACGCCGCTCAAGGTCGCAGCCGACCGGCTGCCGCTTTCCGATGCGCGCCGCGTACGGCTGGCGCAGGTGCTCGGGCGCGAATTCACCGACAATGCGCTGGCGATCGGCGCCGCCCACGGCGGGATCGAGGTCCAAGGGCTCGCCGGGCTGCCGACGCTCGCGCGCCCGACCGCGCAGGCTCAATACCTGTTCGTGAACGGCCGGCCGGTCCGCGATCGCCAGCTCGCGAGCGCGGTGCGCCCCGCCTACCAGGAACTGATCGCGCGCGACCGCCATCCGATGGTCGCGATCTTCGTGACGGCGCCGCCCGGCGAAGTCGACGTCAACGTTCATCCCGCCAAGACCGAGGTGCGGTTCCGCGACGCCCAACTGGTCCGCGGCCTAATCATCGCCGCGATCCGGCGCGCGCTCGCGGCCGGTGGGCACCGGACCGCGACCGCGGTCGCTGCCGATGCGCTCGCCGCGTTCGGAAGCGCGGCCGGCTATCCGCGCCCGCCCGAGGCGCGGCCGCACGTCCACGCCGCCGATGCGGCCGCTGCCTACCACGCGCCGCTCGATGCCGCGGCGCTCGGCGGGTTCGCGCGTGACGCGTTGGGCGGGTTCGCGCGCGACGCGCTTGGCGGCGGGTTCGTGCCGGCGGCGCGGGTCGAGCCGCCCGAACCGGCCGCCGTCGACCATCCGCTCGGGGCCGCGCGCGGGCAACTACATGAGACGTATATCGTCGCCCAGACCGGCGATGGGCTCGTCATCGTCGATCAGCACGCCGCGCACGAGCGCCTGGTGTTCGAGCGCATGAAGGCCGAACTCGACGCCCGCGGCGTCCAGCGCCAGATTCTCTTGATCCCCGAGGTGGTCGAGGTCGACCCGGCCGCCGCCGAGCGCGTGCTGGGGCGGGCCGCGGAATTCGCCGATCTCGGCCTCGCGATCGAGCCGTTCGGCGACGGCGCGGTCCTGGTGCGCGAAGTGCCGGCGCTCCTCGGCGAAGTCGATACCAAGGGCCTCGTTCAGGATCTGGCCGATGAGCTGGCCGAGGCCGACGGCGCCACCAGCTTGCGCGAGCGGCTGTCCGAGGTCGCGAGCCGCATGGCGTGCCACGGCTCGGTCCGCGCCGGGCGCGCTCTCTCGGTCGCGGAAATGAACGCGCTGCTGCGCGAAATGGAACGCACGCCTCACGCCGGCCAGTGTACCCACGGACGCCCGACCTACATCGAACTCAAGCTGACCGATATTGAGCGCCTGTTCGGCCGGCGCTGACGCGCGGCAGGTTGGCGCGGCGTCTAACCGAGACGCTGCTGCCGCGACAGCCGACGCAGGGCCAGGGCGGCGCCGACCACGACCGCGCCCTGGGCCGCGAACAACCAGTCGACGGCGTTCCAGCTGAACGACACCACGACGGAGGCGAGGAGCGGCGGGCCCGCGAGCGCGCCGAGTGTCGCCCCTTGCAGGACGACCCCGCCGGCCGCGCCGATCTGGCGCGGGCTCGGCGCAAACACCGGGATCGCCGCATAGACCGCGCCGGCCACGAGCCCGGTGGTCAGCGGAAAGAGCGCCGCGCCGGCGAAGCGCTGCCACTCGGGCAAGTCGGCGAACATGAGACCCGGCATGAGCCCGATGCCGGCACCGCCGATCAGGAACGCGAGCCACGCGCGCCGGCCGTCATGGCGGACGAGCCAGCCGCCGAGGATATTCGCGGGCACGAACAACGCGACGAAGCCAGCGGTGAGAATCGCGGCGGTCGCGACCGAGCGGCCGAGCTGGTCGATCAGCAGGGTCGGCAGCCACGTCATCAACGAGAACGAGGCTTGGGTCTGGATCAGGAACACCAGTGCCAACAGCCAGACCGGCGCCCGGCTCAGCGCGTGGCCGATATCGGCGAACGCAAAGCGCACCGGTCCGGCGGCCGGTGCCTCCCCGGCCGTTGCCAGCGCAAAGGCGGCCATCACCGCCGCCGATAGCGCGGCGCCGAGCAGCCACAACGCGCGCCAGCCGAGCGCATCGACGAGGCCCGAGGCGGCGAGCGGGACGACGATCATCCCGGTCGGGTAGTAGGCGCTCCAGAGGCCGAGCGCGAGGCCGCGATCGCGCGACGCGGTTGCGAACGCGATCATCGGCGTCGCCGCAACCATGATCGCGATCCAGCCCACGCCTTCGACGAACCGCGCCGCGAGGAGAACCGGCGCCGCGGCCGCGAGCGCGCCGGCCGCGCTTCCGACCAGCAGGCACGCCGCCCCGAGCAGGAGCGCGCGGCGGCAGCCGATCCGATCGACGAAGACGCCGGCGGCGAAGCCCAACAGCGCGCCGGCGAGGCTCACCATCGAGGCGATCCAGCCGGCGGTGACCATGCCGATGTCGAGTTCGCGCCCGATCAGCGGCAGAGCCAGCGCGGTCTTGCCGGTCTGGATCATCGCGACGACGCCGACCGCGATCGTCGCTCCGACCACGCGCCAGCGGGTCGCGGCGGGCGGACGGTTAGGCGGCGTGCCGGGGTCCATTCAGGAGCTCGCGCAACAGCGCGTTGACGCGGGTGGGATGCGCGAGGTTGACGACGTGGCCGCAGGCGTCGAATCCGATGCTGCGCGCGTTCGGAATCTCCCGCACCGTGCGCTGTTCCCACTTGGAGTTGTTCTGTGCGGCTTCACCGCGCCGGGGCCACGCGATGGCGCTCCGCCGCAGGTCGCGATGGCCGCGCACCTTGCCAAGCTGGTCGACTGCCTGCAGATCGACACGTTCGCGGTTGTCGCGAGCTCGGGCGCCGATCTAGTCGTCGTCGACGAAGACGAACCGGGCCCGCACGGCCTTGCCGCCGAGAAATCCGCTCATAGGGTAAGCTAGCCGCCTCTTATCGGTTTGGGGACCGGAAACAGCATGGCCCTGACGGGTCTCGAGGACGCGAGCCCCGCCGCGACGGAAACCGCCGTCGTCGCGCGCCATCCCCTCGCGCCGTGGCGGATCGGCGTCGATGTCGGCGGCACCTTTACCGACGTCGCGCTGATCGGCCGCGATGGGGCGATCGTCACCGTGAAGTCCCTGTCGGTGCCGAAAGACCCGGCCGCCGGGGTGATGCAAGCGCTCGACTGCATGGCCGGTGCGCTTGGGATCGCGCGGCGCGCCTTGCTCAAGGGCTGCGAACTCTTCGTCCACGGCTCAACGGTCGCGACCAACACGATCCTCGAGCATACCGGCGCCACGGTTGGGCTGCTGGTGACCGAGGGCTTCCGCGACAGTGTTGAAATTCGCCGTGGCGTGCGCGCCAACCCGTGGGACCACCGACCTCCGTATCCGCCGGTGCGCGCGACCGCGTGGCGGTCGATGCCTACGGCAACTATGCAATCGACCTGACGGGATGACCTCGATGGCCATCGATCCCATCACCTTGACCCTCGTTCAGAACCGCTTGGATCACGTCTGCCATCAGATGAGCAGGGTGATGGTGCGGGCCGCGCGCAGCCCTTTGTTCAGCCAAGCGAAGGACTTCTCCTGCTTCGTGACCGACGCTGCTGGCTACATGATGGCGCAGGCCGACGGCGTGCCGATGCATACCGGCGGCGGCGGGTTCGCCGTTCGCGCGATCCTCGCGACATTCGGCAACGACATCGCCGAGGGTGACGTGTTCCTGCTCAACGACCCGCACGCCGCCGGCGGCAACCATCTGCCGGACTGGTTGATCGCGCGGCCGGTGTTCGTCGACGGCCTCTTGGTCGCCTTTTGCAACAATCGGGGCCACCAATCGGACATCGGCGGCGGCGTGGCCGGCGGTTTCAACGCCAACGCTACCGAGATCTACCAAGAAGGGATCCGGCTGCCGCCGCTGCGGTTGGTCTGTCGCGACGCGGTACGCGAGGACCTGTGGCAGTTGCTGTTGCTCAACTCGCGTACCCCCAATCTGCTCGATGGCGATCTGCGGGCGATGCTGGGCTCGACCAAGGTCGGCGTCCAGCAGGTCCAGGCGCTCGCCGCCGAGCTGACCGCGGCGACCGCGATCGAGGCGTTCGCCGGCATTCTCGATGTCGGCGAG
>Ga0194132_10003771_pt1 | contig 26553 bp, 26 predicted proteins | sample TA2KigOf80mmetaG_FD_148612 | JGI IMG/M metagenome (GOLD analysis project Ga0194132, IMG submission 148612) | Freshwater microbial communities from Lake Tanganyika, Tanzania - TA2015054 Kigoma Offshore 80m | ecosystem: Environmental > Aquatic > Freshwater > Lake | place: Tanzania: Lake... | reverse complement strand
AACCGGGCGATTTCAGCGGGGCGGGAGAAATAATTTGAAAGCCGCAACGCTAGTCTTTAAATCCGGAACTACATCGACCACCGGATAGCCGAGACCGATAAGATGCGAGGGCGCGGTTTTCCAAACCGACTCCGCCCCATACAGATAGTAGGCATCCCAGATTACGGTCAACTCGGACGCCAGACGCCCTTCTTTTTTGTACCACAACCCGATTTCATTGTTTCCGTCCCAGAAATGCCGGACCCGTTCATCCGGAAAGATTTCTTTGGCCGCCTGCTTGGCACGCTCGACGGAATCGTCGGCACGTATGGCCTGCCAAACCATAAAAACGCGAAATTTTTTCGAAGGATACTGCGCAAGTATGTTTTGCTGCACCGCCCCGGCGCCGCTTAGACAACGCCCTCAGGTAGGGGACAGCAGCAGCACCAGCCGCTGCAGTCCCTTGTCCTGATTAAACGCTTCCTGAAATTTTTCCACCGTTGCCGGGTCGGTCGTAACAAACCCGTCACCCCGGCGTTGCGCCGCCGCTTCGCGTGGTTGTAACAGCAATGCCAGCAATGCCAGACAGACCAATCGGTACATGCTCTTTCTCCTGTATATCCCCATGGGGACAACCAGCGGATATAGGGCACTGCGTCCCTATCCCCGCGACGATTCCGTCATTTCGCGGCGCGCTTTTGCCGCCAATTCGGGCAGGCGCGTCTCATGTTCGGCCACTTGGGTCAGATGCCGCATTCGGGCAGGCGAGGCCGTGCGCCGCATCAGCGCCAACGAATCCACCCAGAACCGGGCATGGCCGTCTATATAACGTTCCAGATCGACTATCTCCTCCGGCGTATCGCAACGTCGGGAACAGTTGATGGTAAACATACGCCGCCGACCGCTTCCGCCAAAAGAGGCGTGCATCAGGTTGTGGGTAAACGCTACCACGTCACCGGGAACGGTTTCGAGCGCGACCGCGGGCACGTCGCGCTGGGGTATGCCCCAGAGTTCTTCCGATTTTCACGCGCGCCGCGCATCCCAAGCGTCAAACCGGTCGAGAGGGTGTGTACCCGGAATCACCCGCAGACTGCCCGTATGGAAAAAGTGAAGCTGTTGCGTCGTAAGTTGCATATTCCCTCCCGGAAAAGGCCCAGTGGCCTCCTCCTTCCTACTCCCTCACATACCTGTGCCAGCGTCCGTCGGCAAAGACTTCGCCGACATACAGACTGCCCTCGGCATCCATGCAGATGCCGTGCGGACCGCCGACAAAATAACCCGGCGCGTCGCTTGGCTCCTTGCCCACCTTCCCCCACTGCGCCAAAAGCACCCGATCAAACGTATATATGCTGATCTGCCCGTCCAGTTCCGTAATATATACCACGTCCTCGTCCGGGGCGAACCACACCTGATTGGGTTGCAGGAGTCCGCCCCATTCGTCGAGATACCGGCCTTCGGTGTCGAAAAACTGGATACGCCGGTTGTTCCGATCACACACCCACAGCCGGTCGTATCGGTCGATACGTACACAGTGCGACAGATCGAACTGTCCCGGTCCGGTGCCCAGTTCTCCCCAAGATAAGACATGTTTGCCGTCCGCCGTGTATTTATGCATCCGGGAATTACCGTAGCCGTCCGAAATAAACAGATCGCCGGCAGAGGAAATGGCCAGATCAGTGGGGCGGTTAAACGGATCACCCTCTTTGGCGCCGGGTTGCCCCGGCGTGCCGATCGTCATGATCAGTTTGCCGTCCGGATCGAATTTATGGATACAGTGCGGATTACGTTCGACACAGAAAACACAGTCGTCTTTGTCGATATAGATACCGTGCGCGTCCGTAAGAAATCCCTCGCCCCACGAGTCGAGCAGATGGCCCGATGTATCGAATACCAAAAGCGGATGATCACACCGGGTATACACAAAAATACGGTTCCGGGAGTCGCAGGCCATACCGGGCGACCAGCCGTAGGTCCATTTCGAAGGGCGTTTGGGCCAGTCTGGATCTACCGTGTACGTATATCGTCCGGCTCCGAAAGTCATGCGGAACTTCTCTCAAGGGTGACGGGGTTTCCGATCCGGATGGATGTGTAGGCGGCCTGAGCGATCCGCAGCGCCTCGCGTCCGTCTTCTGCTGTGACACGCGGCGGGGTGCCGGTCTGCACGCAATCCACAAAGTGTCGGATAAGATTTTTTACCGAATCGGGGTAGCTGACTTCCGGGAAGGTCTCCTGCTCGATGGTCTGGTCGTTTGTGTGACGCACCGACATATCCCGGTTGTCGGTCCATATCGTTCCTTGTGTGCCGGCCAGCATGAGCGCCTCTTCGCGTACCGGCGTCCGCACGCCCCAACTGCACGCGATATGCCCGACGGCACCACTGGCAAAGTGCAACAGAACCAGCGCCGTATCCTCCCCCTGCATCGCCTGATGGACGTAGCGTCCCGATGCGGCCTGCACGCGGACCACATCGCCCGCGATCCACCGCAACAGGTCGATACGGTGCATGCCGGAGTCGATCAGCGCTCCGCCGCCTACTTGCGCTGCGTCAAAACGCCAACCTTTGATCGGAGAGAAACCGAGAAAGGTGGCGTGGCACAAAAAAATATCACCGCACACGCCCGATTCCACAAGCAATTTGGCACGCTGATGATGCAAAAGAAACCGCTGGTTGAGGCTGACCATGAGCCGCACGTCCGCAGCCTGCGCCGCTTCGATCATGCGGTCGGCGTCTTCGAGCGTGGCGGCGATGGGTTTTTCGGTCAGGATGTGTTTGCCGGCGCGGGCCGCGGCAAGGGCCATCGGCGCGTGCAGATGATGCGGCGTACATATATGGACGGTATCTACGCCGGGATGACACAGCGCCTCGTCAAACGAAGTCGTTCCGATCTCGGCACCCCACTTGGCGGCGGACTGCCGCGCATGTTCCTCGGTGGCGGAGCAGATGGCGACCACACGGGCGCGGTCCGGCATTTCGGAGATGGCCTCGGCATGGAGATTGCCAAAACGGGTTCCGATGATCGCCACACCGATGGGACGCGAAAAGCGAGGCATCAGGGCATACCCCGTTTAGCGCGCTGGGAGAACAGAGTCCGTTCTTGAACCATGGGCCGTATCGGCAAGAGACGCATCCGCAGACGGGGTAACAGGGCTGGATGCGGAAACTGCGGTGTTATGACGCAGGCAAGCGATGATGATTTGAGAAATGGGAGCTAGTGGGATCGAACCACTGACCTCCACGATGTCAACGTGGCGCTCTAACCAGCTGAGCTAAGCCCCCTTGTGGGGTTCGATGCCGAGGGCCGGATTCGAACCGGCACGGACGATTTTGCGTCCGGGAGATTTTAAGTCTCCTGTGTCTACCGATTTCACCACCCCGGCGCGTTCAGGCCCCGGCATCACGACGGTTAAGATATGCCCGCACCGGAAGATCGTCAAGGGAAAAGTAGGAAGGATGAAGCGCGCCAACCCTTGTGGTTCCCCTCCCTTGGAACAGAACAGCGAGTGCAATCCTGGCAGGTAGAAGCGTGAAGATGCTTCGATTGCTGCGCAATGGCTGTGGGGAACTTCACCACAAGGATGAAGTAGAAAGGCGAAAGGCAAAGAAATCAACATGCCGGGGTTTAGCGAGCGATCGTTCATGAGGTGGGTGTGGTTACTTTATGGATGACGCACGTCCTCAAAATGCGTATATTGAAAATATAGAACACCAAAACGTGTCGTTTTCAAACCTTGCCTTTCAACCTTTTATTTCCCGATCGTCTATGCGCGGCTCCGTATCTTCTTCCGTATCCCGCAGGGCGACCGCGCCTCTGTTGACCGACCCGGTCGGGACCGTGTACGGCGTGGGCGAAAAACGCGCCGTCGCGCTTGCAACGGAAGGTATAGAGACGGTCGAAGACCTGCTTCTGCATATCCCCCGGCTGTACATGGACCGTCGCGTGTTGCTACCCATCGCGCGTATCGCGCCCGACACCGAGGCTACCGTACTCGGAACCGTACGCAAAACCGGCGTCATCCCCGGAAGACCGGGGCGATTCGAGATGATGTTGGGCGACGATACCGGGTTTCTCAAGTGTACATGGTTTGGCGACAAATGGATGCGTGGTCTCCGCAATCGGTTTGCGCCGGGCGATCTGATCATGGTATCCGGCAAAGTAAGTTTTTTTAACGGGAAACAGATTGTCACGCCGGAATACGACATTCTGAACGATAAAGACGACGACACGCTCCATACGGGCCGAGTGATCCCCGTATACCGGTCTTCTGCCGGTTTGCGCGAAGCGGGGCTGGACAGCCGGGGGTTTCGGCGTATCGTCAAACCGTTGCTGGATCGGCTTGGAAGCGACATAGAAGAGAGTCTTCCCGACGCCGTCCGTCTTGCCGCCGGGTTGTCTTCCCGCGCCGAGGCGCTGTATACGGCGCATTTTCCGCAGACCCCCGAAGAGGCGGAGCGTGCGCGGGCGCGGCTGGCGTATGACGAGCTTTTTTATATGGAACTGTTGCTTGCCCTGCGCAAACACCGCGCCGAACATACGGCATCCGGTATCGTGTTTCAGGAGAAAAGTCCGCTGGCACGGCGGTTTGTAGAGACATTGCCTTTTGCGCTTACCGCCGTGCAGAAACGCGCGATCCGAGAAATTCACGGCGACATGTGTCGCCCGCGCCCCATGAACCGACTGCTTCAGGGCGATGTGGGTTCCGGAAAGACCGTCGTGGCCGCCATCGCCATGCTCTTGGCCGTGGAAACCGGCTATCAGGCCACGCTCATGGCCCCTACCGAAATCCTTGCCGAACAGCATGCGCTGGTCCTGCGCGCTTTTTTCGATCCGCTCGACGTGCCGGTGACGTTGCTGGTCGGCGGGCTTCCGGCGCGCGAACGACAGCGCCGCCATGAGCAGACGGCGACCGGCTCGGCACGCATCGTCGTAGGAACCCACGCGCTGATCCAGCAGGAGGTGGCGTTTCATCGGCTCGGTCTGGCGATCATAGACGAACAACACCGGTTTGGCGTGGCTCAGCGCGCCCTGCTACGCGAAAAAGCGGACGCAACGCCCGACATGCTTGTGATGACGGCCACGCCGATTCCGCGGACGCTCGCGCTTACCGTCTACGGCGATTTGGACGTATCGATCCTTGACGCCCTGCCGCCGGGGAGAAAACCGATCGCCACCACGTGGATACCGGAAGCAAAATGGGATGCGATATACCAAGTGTTAAAGACCGAAATCGACCGAGGGCGACAGGCATACATCGTATATCCCCTGGTGGATGAGTCGGAAAAGACCGATCTTAAAGCTGCGACGGACATGGCGGAAAAATTGCAGCGCGAGACGTTTCCCGATCTGCGGATCGGTCTGCTTCACGGACGCATGAAAGGAAACGAAAAAGACGCCGTCATGCGAGCGTTCAAAGCGGGTGACTATCATATTCTGGTGAGCACTACCGTTATCGAAGTGGGTATCGACGTGCCCAACGCCACGGTGATGGTCGTCGAACATGCCGAGCGGTTCGGACTCGCACAGCTTCATCAGCTTCGCGGACGTATCGGACGTGGCGAGCATGCGTCACAGTGTGTGCTCGTCAACGGGTACGACCCCGACAAGCCGATTCCGGACGACGCATTGCGCCGACTTCAGGTGATGACCGAAACACAGGATGGTTTCCGTATCGCCGACGAAGACCTCAAAATCCGGGGGCCGGGTGAATTTTTTGGTACGCGTCAGAGCGGTCTTCCCGGTCTCAAAATCGCCGATGTCCTGCGGGACGAAACCTTGCTCCAAAGCGCCCGACAGGCGGCGTTCGACCTTGTGGCGCAGGATTCACGACTTACCCGCCCCGCACACCGCCTGATACGCGGCGTTCTTGCCCGTCGGTATGCGGACGTGGCCGCATGGGTGGAAGTGTGAAGTGTGAAGAAAAACTCCGTGCGTGGGGAGGTATGAAAGGTTCTTATCTTTTCTTCACCCTTCAAACTTCACACTTTCTCTGGAGAATTGCCATGTTTCGAACAGGCTTCCTTATCCTACTGACGTTATTTGCGCCTGCATGGGCGATGGCGCGACATGTCGATGTCATTCGGCTGACCGGTGTGATCGGCCCGGTCAGCGTGCGGCACATCGCCGCTGGGATCGCCCGCGCGGAAACGGAAGGCGCCGAGTGTCTCGTGATTGTCATGGACACGCCCGGTGGACTGCTCGAATCCACCCAGATGATCATCAAGGATATACTGGCGGCCAATACCCCGGTGGTGGTGTATGTCGCGCCCTCTGGGGCAGGGGCCGGATCGGCGGGTGTATTTATTACTATTGCCGCGCATGTGGCGGCCATGGCGCCGGGAACCAATATAGGTGCGGCACATCCCGTGGGGCTTCAGGGCAGCATCCCCGATTCCACCATGTCCGCCAAGGTCGAAAATTTCTCCGCGAGTTATATCCGCTCGATCGCCGAAAAACGGGGACGCAACGCCGATTGGGCCGAACGCGCTGTACGCGAGAGCGTCGCCATTACCGACCGTGAGGCGCTTAACCTCAAAGTGGTAGACCTTGTCACCGTAACGCTCGACTCGCTCATGATCGCGGTGGACAGCCTAAAAGTGGAGGTGCGCGAAGGCATCCGCACCCTGCATACCCGTAACGCCGAAATCCGCGAACATGAAATGGAATGGCACTACAGCCTGCTCAACACGCTGAGCAATCCCAATATCGCCTATCTGCTCATGATGCTCGGTTTTTACGGGCTTATCTACGAAATCATCAACCCCGGCGCGATTTTCCCCGGCGTGGTCGGTGGCATCTGTATCATCGTAGGGTTGTTCTCGCTTCAAACCCTTCCGATCAACTATGCCGGGCTGATGCTCATCCTGCTGGGCATAGGACTTTTCGTCGCCGAAACGCATGTTGCCAGCCATGGTGCGTTGGCCGTCGGAGGCATCATTGCCACGTTTTTGGGGTCCATGATGCTGATCGACTCGCCACTGCCGTTTCTGCGTATCTCGTTGTCCGTCATCGTGCCGATCGTGCTGGCGACTGCCGGATTTTTCGTGGTGGCCGTCGGTTATGGCGTAAAGGCGCAAAAACGTGTAGCCGTCACCGGAGCGGAAGGACTGGTCGGCGCTTCGGGAACGGCTCTATCGGAGATAAACCCGATAGGAAAGGCCTTGATCAGGGGCGAACACTGGAGCGCCCACAGCAAAGAACCCATCGAAAGCGGTACATCGCTTGTCGTCGAGCGTGTCGAAGGGCTGACCGTCCACGTACGCCGTCAAACCCCATCCGAGGAGAGTTGACCATGTTGGAAGTGTTGTCCGTCCCCATTCTGATCCTTGTCGTCGCCGCCATCATGCTGTTTACCAGTTCGGTAAAAGTCCTCCGCGAGTACGAACGCGGTGTCGTGTTTCGGCTCGGACGTATAGCTACCGGTATTATCGGCGGCAACGGGCCGGGGGTTGTAATCCTGTTGCCGGGTATCGACAAGATGGTTAAAGTCAGCCTGCGGACCCTCACCAAAGACGTCCCCGCGCAGGATGTCATCACAAGAGACAATGTGTCGATCAAGGTAAATGCGGTCATCTACTTCCGTGTGCTGGACCCGGAGCGAGCGGTTATCGAGGTAGAAGACTATCTGTACGCGACACATCAACTGGCGCAGACGACGCTACGCAGTGTGCTGGGGCAGGTGGAATTGGACGATTTGCTGGCAAACCGCGAAAAAATCAACGAAGAACTTCAGGTGCTGTTGGATCAGCAGACCGAGCCGTGGGGGATCAAGGTGACGGCGGTGGTGGTCAAGAATGTGGATTTGCCGCCGGAGATGCAGCGGGCGATGGCCAAGCAGGCCGAGGCAGAGCGCGAACGTCGCGCCAAAGTAATCGCCGCGACAGGCGAGTATCAAGCCGCAGAAAAATTGTCCGAAGCCGCGCAGGTCATGGGTGCGCACCCCATTGCCCTGCAATTGAGATATCTTCAGACGCTGGCGGTCGTGGCAGCGGAAAACAACTCGACTACGCTGTTTCCAATTCCGATCGACCTATTTACCCCGTTTCTCAAAGGCCAGATGACCGGTCAGCCTGCGCCGCCGCCGGTTGCGGACGCCGGCACACAAAAGCTACCGGAGCGTCCGGGGGAATAAGCGACGAACTGAATACGAGATAACGGAAAAATTTCCGACTGATTCGGTCAGGAGGACCATTTCCTCCAGTCAACTGCGGATGGGCTTCAAGAATACCGGAGGAAGACATGACCGAATTACAGACCGTTACCCCGATAAAAGACTGGCCCGACGAGGACAAACCACGCGAGCGTTTGTTCAAATTTGGCGTGCACACGCTGTCGGACGCCGAGTTGGTGGCCATTCTACTGCGCACGGACGATGCGACGCGCAACGCGCTCGACATGGCCCGGGTGCTTTTAAGACAATTTGGCGGACTGCGCCGTCTGGCGGGCCGGGAGGTGCAGGAGTTGTGCGCCATACGGGGTGTCGGCCCGGTCAAAACGGCCCAACTGGCCGCCGCCGTGGAAATCGGACGTCGGCTCGAAGCGCCCGATATCGACCGTGTGTCTTTTACCTCAAGCGCCGATGTATCGCGGTATTTTTCACCCCGTCTGCGCGATCTCAAAAAAGAATTGTTTTTGGTGCTCCTGCTCGACGCCCGCAACCGCTTGATCCGTGCCGTCACCGTCTCGGAAGGGTCGCTTACGGCCAGCATCGTTCACCCCCGCGAAGTGTTCAAACCCGCTATCCTCGAATCCGCCGCCGCCGTTCTCTTTCTCCACAACCATCCGAGCGGCGACCCGACACCCAGCCAGGACGACCTCAAAATCACCACACAACTGGTCGAAGCCGGGCGAATGATTGACATCCGTGTGCTGGATCATATAATTATCGCGCACAAAGGGTATGTGAGTCTTGCGGGAAAAGGAGGGATGATGTAAAAGAGAAATTTGAAGGGTGAAAGAAAAGAAAACATGAAAAGCGAGCCGATTTTGTAAATAAATACAGCATAGCCTTCACCCTTCTCCGGAGGGTTCTGTGGATACAGTACGTATTGGATTTGTCGGCGCCGGGTATATGGGGCAGGTGGCGCATCTCGCCAATTTTGTAAACATCGAAGGTTGCAAGGTCGTGGCGCTGGCCGAAAAAAGACCTCGGCTAGCCAAGTCGGTAGCGGATCATTACCGCGTGCCGAAGATATGCGAAACCCACGAGGAACTGTGCGCCGACCCTGCTATCGACGCCATCGTGGAGATCACGTCGGACGACATGCACGCTCCTATCGCCCTGGATGCAATGAACGCGGGCAAACACGTCTATCTGGAAAAGCCGATGGCGACCCATTTGGACGATGCGCGGGCAATGGTCGAGGCCGAACGACGCAACGGTGTCAAGTTGGTCATCGGCTATATGAAACGTTACGACACGGGAGTGGAACTCGCCAAGCGTCTTATAGACGGTCTGCGTGTGTCAAACGAACTTGGACCGATCACGCATGTACGGGTGCATTGTTTTGGCGGTGACTGGATATGCAATATAGGCAAACATATCACTACCGACGAAACCTATCCTCCGGTCGAACGCCGTCCACCGCCGGGGTTTTCCGAACAACAGACACGGGATTTTTACGGCATCAACAATGTGTTCTGTCATGACATCAACCTGACTCGCCATCTGGCCGGAGAAATCAAATCGCTCAAATACGCCGACTTTTCCGGGACGACCAATTTGATGGTATTTGGCATGGACGGGTTTGATGCCACGATGGAATTCGGACGGCTTTCGGCCAATTTTTGGGACGAGGAGTTCAAGATATACTTTACGGACGGTTGGGTGGAGGTGCGAACGCCGCCACCGCTTCTGAGAAACGTTCCGGCAAAGGTAAGCGTATACCGAGCCGGGGCAATTCAGGAACACGCACAGCCGCAGGCGGCGTGGGACTGGGGGTTTCGGCGGGCGGACGAGCACTTTGTGCAGTGTATCCTGAACGATACGCCGCCACGTTCGGGGGGTGCGGACTCGATTCGGGATCTGGAACTCTTTGATGAAGCGTTCAGGAGGTTCTATTGAGCGACGATCCATACGACCCGATTTCTGTTGACAGTCGCTCGCCGACCGTCTATTTTCGGGGTTTGTCGGGCCGTATGGAGAAACCGGATAAGTTGGGCGACAAACCATCCGTCGTGCGGAGCGCATAAGCCATGTCGGACTATTCGAACATAAGCGTAGGGATGGACATTGGCTAAGATGCGGTACGGATGGTGGCGCTGGCCCGTTCGGGTGAGGGGCTTCGTCTGCATCGTTTTGCCGTAGAATCTTATGAAACGTTGCATACACCTCTTTCTTTGTTTCGAAAACCCGATGACATCCTTCAGGCGGTACGCAAACTGGTCGAAAAACACTACGAGCCGGACTGGCCTGTGACAATCGGACTCAGAAACCGGTTTGCAGCAATTACCACGCCGCAAATAGAGAAAAGATCGGGGGTTGCCTCAGAGCTACGATGCGCTTATGTGGGAGGCGGCACAGTTTCTCGACGAGTCGCTCGACCACTATATCATCGATATCGACTTGGCCGGTCACGCTACGGACACGGTGCAAGAGGCGCTGGTGGTCGCCGCGCGACGCGAACCGGTCGATATCCTCCGCCAGATTGCCGACTCGGTGGGGTTCGAAGATCCTGCGCTGACGGTGGCATCCATCGCGCTGATCAACGGGTTCGAGTCGATCTATGACCTTACCGCATGGGAATCCACCGCAGTCGTGCATATAGAACCAAACGCGCTCGATCTGATTTTTATCCGTGATGTTCGGATCAAGCTGCTCGTCATGCCGCTCGATACCGGGGCGGGGAGCGAGATGGAAGCGCTTCGCGCGTTTGGCGATCAATTTCGCTATCTGCTCAACGACATGACCGAAGAGGAAGCGCCGGATACGGTATACGTGAGCAACACGAACCGCCATGTCGCTCGGCTGTGTAGCGCATGGGGCGAACAGTTGAACCGGCGCGTGACACAGGCATCGCCTTTTCAGAAAATAGACGTGCCGGGCGATCTTAAAGATACGGTGGGCAATCTCAACCCGTCCGCCTTCATGGTGGCTGTGGGACTCGGCTGTCAACGGCTCGGTTGAGTGGGAGATACCGGTTTGCGGGTGGTGTCAGGAGAAGCAGGGGGCCGTCGGTTGCGCGGTGGGGCCGCCGGAGTAAGACCGACTAGCGAGCGCGGCCGTACAGCGCTTTTCGATTCCTTGGCCGGGTGGATAGAAGGGCGTACAGTGCTTGACCTGTATGCCGGTACCGGCGCGCTCGGCATCGAAGCGTTGAGCCGGGGTGCGCGATACGCCGTGCTGGTAGACAGCGATCCGGCTGCGGTACACATCATCCGCTATAACGTAGCACAATGCCGGTTTGTCGATCGCGCCGCCGTATGGCGCTCGGCCGCCCAAGCCGCCCTCGACCACATAGTCGTATGCCGGGGCGTCTTCGACCTCATCGTGGCCGATCCCCCCTACGACACCCAAGCCGCAGCCGAACTCGTCGAAACGACGGACCGCAACCGCATCCTCTCCGCAACCGGCCTTCTCGTCGTCGAACACCGAAAAAGCGACATGCCTGCTCCGTCTCTTGCCACCCTCGCCTACGCAGGTGTCAAAACCGTCGGTGATACGGCTTTCTCGCGCTATCGCCCCGCACCGGGATCGGTCGCTTTCGGCGATGCGGACCCTGCCGGACTTCCTCCACCCCGCTGGAGACGAAACCGATGAGAACCGCCCTGTATCCCGGCACGTTCGATCCCATGACCAACGGTCATATAGACATCTTGAGACAGGCCGTAGCGCTCTTCGATCAGGTCGTCGTCGCCGTCGCGCCCAACCTGCGCAAGATGCCGCTTTTTACCGTAGAGGAACGCATCACGCTGATCGGTGAGGCCGTAGGCGATATGTCTCAAGTATCGGTCGTCGCGTCCGAAGAGCTTACCGTAGACCTTGCCCGGCGGCTGCATGCCTGCGCGATCATCCGGGGCATCCGCATCGGAGGCGATTTCGAAACCGAATACCAGATGGCCCTCATGAACCGGCAACTGGCCCCGGAAATCCATACTGTATGCTTTTTCCCCGGCGAACCGAATACCTATGTCAGCTCTACGCTGATCAAAGAGGTGGCTCGGTTTGGCGGCGACATATCCCGTCTTGTACCCAGCACCATCGCCGAAGGGCTGGCACGCAAATTCCACTCTTTGCCATGACTTCCGAAAATTTCACATGAACCTTTCTAAACGTCTTGCACGTGTTGCCCCGTCCGCCACGACCGCGCTCAACGATCGCGCCATCGCCATGCGCCGCGAAGGACGCCATGTGCTCAACTTTGCCGTAGGCGAACCCGATTTTCCCACTCCGGAGCATATCCGAAACGCGGGTATAGAAGCCATATGGCAAGGCATCACCCGCTATACCCCCGCCACCGGGACGATGGAAATCAAACAGGCGATATGCGACAAACTGCTCCGTGACAACGGTCTGCGCTATACACCCCCCCAGATTACTACCGCCTCCGGTGGCAAACATGCGTTGTACAACCTGCTGTTTGTCCTGTGCGACGATGGCGACGAAGTCATCGTACCCGCTCCGTACTGGGTCAGCTATCCCGAAATGGTCAAACTCGTCGGAGCGGAACCCGTCATTCTAACCACCGGAGTCGAGTCGGATTTCAAAATCACCCCGGACCGGCTTCGCGCCGCTATCACACCCCGGACCAAAGCGCTGATCCTCAACTCACCTTCCAACCCGACCGGTATGGTCTATTCCAAAGACGAACTGGCCGCACTGGCGGAAGTCGTGGCCGAGACAGACCTGTTTGTCATCTCGGACGAACTGTACGAAAAAATCCTGTACGACGACTGGACGCACCACAGCATCGCCTCGGTACACGAGGCGCTTTTTGAAAAAACACTATTGGTAAACGGTGTCTCCAAAGCCTACGCCATGACCGGATGGCGTCTTGGGTACGCCGCCGGTCCCCAATTTGTCATGGACGCGGTATCCAAATTTCTAAGCCAAACCGTCATGCACCCAAGCGCCATTACCCAACACGCCGCTATCACGGCACTGACCGGCCCGGAAGACTTTCTGATCCCCATGCGCCGAGAGTTTCTGCAACGACGCGACTATATCCTTTCTCGGTTTCGCCGTATTCCCGGTGTTACCTGTCTGACCCCCGGCGGCGCGTTCTACGTTTTCCCCGACCTATCCGCCTTTTTCGGACACCGTCTGCCTGACGGACGCTCGGTGCGCGGGTCGTACGATCTGTCGCTCTACCTGCTCGAACACTTTGGCGTGGTGACGGTCCCCGGTCTGGCTTTTGGCGCCGAAGGCTGTATCCGTCTGTCGTACGCCACGTCCATGGAGATCATCGAGCAAGGTATGAATCTTATCGAAACTGCACTGTCCCAACTTCAATCATGAAAACCATTGCACCGTATCAACGATTGACTCGCCTGTTCGACACACCGACCCTTTCCCGTATTCTTTCCGGCGCAACGGACCGGCATACCCTGATCGAACTGTGCAATCACTCCGGGATTTCCTATGCTGGCATGAGAACCAAGTCGGTCGCGTCGGAAAAACTGGTGACCGATCTGGTCAAAAAGATGTTCGAAGGAGAATCCGGCGGGGAAACCATGGCAAAGATATTGACCCGGATATGCGCTGCGGAAATCGCTTTGGTGCGGCAAATACCGTCTGATGCGTTTGCCGCTCTGCCGCCGCCCGACTCCCATGCCCTGCTGCGCATTCGATGCCGAACCCTGTTGGCCGTGGCCCTCGAAGAACGCGAAGAACTTTATGAGACCGTTCCGACGCTTGCTAGCCAGGTCGTCGCATACGCGGACGATGTCGTCGAACCCTTGCAGGAGGAAACGGAACCTCTCGCCGATCCGGTCGCATCCATCCCCTCAGCATCCAGTTGGGATTCGAAAACGATGTGGCTCGAATCCCAACTGGCGACCATCACGGAAGAAACCGAGCGGCTTGTCGAAACCAATGCCTTGCTCGAAACACAAGCCAACCAACTCCGTGAACAGGTAAAAACGCTTCAGGTGGAACTGGATGCGCTTCGCCACGACAACCACGGACTTGAGCGGGCGCTGTCCGAAAAAAACCGCGAAATCGAGCGGCTTCAGGAAGAACTCAAAAACCTCCCTGGTCTGGCGGCACAGATCAACAAACTGGATCGGGAAAACCGCAAAATGAGGTACCAACTCGACCACCCCCCTTCGCCCGATATCCCGGCGGTGCAACTTCAGCCTATGGTGCTGGCGATGGAAAAAAGCGCCGACGAAGTGCGTGAGACGGTCCGGGCCACGGCATTGACGCTTGAAGCCGGATATGGCGATCTACGCCGCATCTTAGACGAACTTCAGCGCGAAATTCATACCTTGCGTGTAGAGACGCAAAAAGACAGACAATCCGAACGCAATGCCCGTCCGATGCGTAGAGATCAGGAACGCGTGGGCATATTCGTAGACGTGCAAAACATGTTCTACGCCGCGCGTCAACAGTCCGCTCGGCTCGACTTTGAAAAATTGATGACCGCGGCGGTCGGCGAACGACGTATGATTCGGGCGATGGCCTATGTGATCCAGTCGCCCGAAGTTGATCAGACCGGGTTTGTCTCCATGCTGCAACAAAGAAGCTATCAAGTGAAACGCAAAGACCTGCGGCAGCGCAGCGACGGCTCTGCCAAAGGCGACTGGGACATGGGCATGGCGATCGATATGATCGGCATGGCCGATAAACTCGATGTGGTGGTGCTGGTCAGCGGCGATGGCGATTTTGTGGCGTTGGTCCATCTGCTCAAGGAGATGGGGCCGCGCGTAGAAGTGTTTTCCTTTCTCCATAATACCGCGCGCGATCTGATGGAAGCGGCGGACCACTACTATGCGATCGACGAGTCGCTGTTGATCAAGATGGACCGTACACCGGCCATGTCCAGAGAGCCGGAGTCGACACCGGTCCAGACGGCGGAGGAGTAAAACCGGGGTGCGAACCGGTGTTTTAGCACGCAAGATTCGAGCGTATTTGTTCAAAAGTTTTCGTAAACCGTAACGTATCACCTTGCCATACGCAGGAGGAAGAAATGCCAAAGATCGGCATTGTAGGATCGGGAAACGTAGGAGCGACGACAGCGTTGTATGTCGCGCAGTTGGAATTGGGCGACGTGGCGCTCATCGACATTGTAGAGGGAGTGCCACAGGGAAAAGCACTGGACATGCTGGAGGCCGGACCTGTCTTGGGGTTCGACAGCCATCTGGAAGGGTCGAGCGACTTTGCCGCGCTCGACGGTTCCGATATCGTGGTCGTAACCGCCGGGCTAGCTCGCAAACCGGGTATGGATCGGCTCGATCTGCTCAAGAAAAACGCCGAAATCATCACCTCGGTAACGGAAAACATCGTCCGGTACGCACCCAATTCCCAGATTCTGATGGTGAGCAACCCGCTTGACGTCATGACCTATATCGCGCTGAAAATTTCGGGTTTTGGCCGCAAACGGGTCTACGGACAGGCCGGGGTACTGGACTGCGCGCGGTATCGCTCCTTTGTCGCCATGGAATTAGGCGTTTCCATGGAGGATACGTCCGCGATCATCCTTGGCGGTCATGGCGACACCATGGTTCCGCTTCCACGCTATACCACCGTGGCGGGTATCCCCATCACGGAACTCATTGCACAGGACCGCATAGACGCCATCGTCCAGCGTGCACGCGACGGCGGCGCAGAGATCGTCAACTTGCTCAAAACCGGAAGCGCCTACTACGCGCCTGCCGCCGCGGTCGCCCAGATGGTGGAGTCGGTGATCAAAGACAAAAACAGACTGCTTCCCGCGTCGGTGCTGCTCGAAGGCGAATACGGACTCCACAACGTCTGTATCGGTGTACCCGTCAAACTCGGAGCAAACGGCATCGAAGAGATCTACGAACTCAACCTGACGCCCGAAGAAAAAAATGCGTTGCATACGTCCGCCGGCGTGTATCGACAGAGTCTTGGCGAGTTGGGATACTGAGCCATTTTGATGAGAGCCGAAAGGAGCTGTGCATGGTGTTACACCCCCCCGAAGGAGGCGCTCGGATCGCTATGGGCGCGGACGGCGCGCTTTTCGTGCCGGATACGCCGATCATCCCGTTTATCGAAGGCGACGGAACCGGTCCCGACATCTGGGGCGCCTCTCAGTGCGTGCTGGACGCCGCCGTAGAAAAGGCGTATGGCGGACGCCGACGCATCGCCTGGATGGAAGTGCTGGCGGGCGAAAAAGCCTTCAAACTGACGGGCAACTGGCTGCCGGACGAAACCGTCGACGCTTTTCGGGATTATCTGGTAGGGATCAAGGGGCCGTTGACCACACCGGTCGGCGGCGGAATACGAAGCCTCAACGTGGCACTGCGGCAGATTCTCGATCTGTACGTGTGCCTGCGTCCCGTTCGCTGGTTTTCCGGTGTGCCCAGCCCAGTGCGCCACCCCGAAAAAGTAGACATGGTCATCTTTAGAGAAAATACCGAAGATGTCTATGCCGGAAAAGAACATGCCGCTTACAGCGAACAGGCCAAAAAACTCATCACCTTTCTGGAAAGCGAATTCGGATGGAAAATACGTCCGGATTCGGGTATCGGCATAAAACCGATCAGCGAGTCGGGAAGCAAACGGCTTATCGCCGCGGCCATCGACTACGCCATCGCCGAAAACAGAAAAAGCGTCACCCTCGTACACAAGGGCAATATCCAGAAATTTACCGAAGGAGCCTTCCGCAACTGGGGATACGAACTGGCCAAAGCGTCGTACGGCGACCGGGTCGTAAGCTGGGAAGAATGTCAAGGGAAAACGCCGCCGGGTAAGATTCTTATCAAAGACGCGATCGCAGACATCTTTCTCCAGCAGATTCTGACACGCCCTGACGAGTTTGACGTGATCGCCACCATGAACCTCAACGGCGATTACATCTCGGATGCGCTGGCCGCGCAGGTAGGCGGCATCGGCATTGCGCCGGGTGGAAACATCAACTACAAAACCGGTCACGCGGTCTTCGAAGCCACCCACGGCACAGCCCCCAAGTATGCCAATCAAGACAAGGTCAATCCGGGGTCAGTCATCCTTTCCGGTGAGATGATGCTCCGGTACATGGGGTGGACGGACGCGTCCGACCTGATTATAACGGGACTGGAAAAGGCCATCTCCGAAAAAATTGTCACGTACGACTTTGCACGGCTGATGGACGGCGCGGTCGAAGTGAAATGCTCCGAGTTCGGCACGGCGATCATCGAACGGATGCGGTAGGCCACGTGTTTATCGACTACGCCACAATTCGCGTGCGTGCCGGAAGCGGCGGAAGCGGCTGTTGCAGCTTCCGCCGCGAAAAAAACGTGCCGCGTGGCGGACCGGACGGTGGACATGGAGGCGACGGGGGCGACATCGTCCTCCATGTCGATCCGTCCAAACGCACTTTGATCGACTTCCGCTACCGCCACCTGTACCGCGCCGACAACGGCGGGCACGGTCAAGGCAAGGACATGCACGGCAAAAACGCCGCATCCCTGCTGATCGGCGTCCCGTCCGGAACTGTTGTACGCGATGCGGACACCGGCGAACCCCTCGGCGATCTCGTCGCACCGGAACAAACACTCGTCATTGCGCGCGGCGGACACGGCGGCAGAGGAAACGCCGCGTTTACCACCTCGACCAACCGCGCCCCGCGACGCTGGGAACCCGGTCAGGACGGCGAAGAACGCCATCTGGAACTCGAACTCAAACTACTCGCCGATGTTGGGCTGATCGGACAACCCAACGCCGGAAAATCCACGCTCCTCTCCCGTCTGTCGGACGCCCGTCCCAAAATCGGCGACTACCCGTTTACCACGCTCGAACCCAACCTCGGCATCGTGCGCATAGGGGATTACGAGTCGTTTGTCCTGGCCGATATTCCGGGACTTATCGAAGGCGCGCACACAGGTAAAGGGCTTGGCATCCGTTTTCTCCGACACATCGAACGAACTCGTATCCTGCTTTTTCTGCTCGACATAAACACCCCCGATCCGGTTCACGACTTCAACGTGCTTGTCGAAGAACTCCACCAGTTCAACCCCGAACTACTCCATCGTCCCACCGTCGTCGCGCTCAACAAGGTCGATCTGTTGGACGACCCCGTCGCCATACTCCCCATGCTGCTCGAACACCTCCCCGCCCCCGTATTACCCCTGTCTGCGGTCACCGGACAAGGGATCCCCGCGCTTTTGCAACACCTTGCCCATATTCTTTTCGAGATCGATCGCAAAAATTCGACAGAAGAATCTTGAAGCGTGAGGAAGAGAAGTAGACAAGGATTCGGGAGAGGCGACCATGAACGATCTGCGCGCATGTCTGACGCTCAATGCGGTCAGCGGCGTCGGACCGCACCGGTTTGGTATGCTGCTTGCACGTTTCGGGACACCGGAGGCAGCGCTCGATGCCGGTCTTTATCAACTGTGTTCGGTTCCGGGGCTGGGACCCCATACCGCCGAACTGATACGTGCCGCACGCGATCCTGCGTTTGCAGATCGGCAGATCGAGACGGCCGAACGGCTGGGCATACGGCTGGTCACACTCCACGACGCCGAATATCCACCGCGTCTGCGCGAGATTTTCGACCCGCCACCGGTGCTCTATGTCCAAGGGAAGATAACACCCCGTCATGAGCGGTCCGTCGCTATCGTAGGGACACGGCGCACGACCGCCTACGGTCGCCAGATTTCCGACGCGTTTTCCCGTGCCCTGTGCGAAGCAGGGTTTACCGTGATCAGCGGATTGGCGCGCGGTGTGGATACCGTAGCTCACCGGGCTGCGCTGGATGTCAGCGGTGATACCGTCGCCGTCGTGGGGTCGGGGCTGGATCGACCCTATCCCCGCGAAAATCGCCCGCTTTTGGAATCCATCGCCGAAACCGGCGCCGTAATAAGCGAACAACCCCTCGGAACCGACCCCGATGCCATGAATTTTCCTATGCGCAACCGGATCATAAGCGGAATGAGCCTCGGCACGCTGGTGATCGAAGCCGGCGCGGTCAGCGGCGCGCTGATCACGGCCCGCTACGCCCTCGAACACAACTGAGAGATATTTGCCATCCCCGGTCCCCTAAATGTGCCGTCCAGCGAGGGAACCAACCGGCTTATCCAAAACGGAACAGCCAAACTCGTGATGACCCCTGCCGATGTGCTGGACGAAATCGGCGCGCAAACCGGTTTGCCGTCCGCCGCACATCCCGCCCCCACGCCTCGCCAATTATCCCTACTACCCGAAGAAGAACGGATGTTCGAGACGCTTACCGACACACCCCAGCATATAGACCGTATTGCGGGACTGCTTAGTCTTACAACTTCGCAAACCCTGTGCCTCCTTCTTGCGCTCGAACTCAAGGAAGCGGTGCGCCAACTCCCCGGCAAACGCTTCCAGCGGACGTAGTATCCAAAAACCGCTTGATCCTCTCCGACGCCCCACATACTTTCACTCTTCAAACTTCACCTCTTCAAACTTCTCGTTGCAACGGAGGACCCTATGACACGCCATGTCGCGTTGTTGGCCCTGCTCATCGGTATCGGAACCCCCGTATCCGCCCAGCAGCAAGACTTCGAAAAAGTCGTCATTAAACCCACTCATGTAAACGGAAACGTCCACATGCTCGAAGGAATGGGCGGCAACATCGGCGTGTCGGTCGGACCGGACGGCGCGCTGATCGTAGACGACCAGTTTGCGCCGCTTGCCGAAAAGATCAGAACCGCGGTGCGCACGCTCAACCCCGGCGTGCTCAAATTTTTGCTCAATACCCATTTTCACGGTGACCACACCGGGGGCAACCCCATCTTAGGACGCGAAGCCACGATCGTAGCGCACGCCAACTTACGCAACCGGTTGTCCAAGGAAAGCCGATTCGGCGACCGGGTGACCCCACCCATGATCAAGGAAGGACTCCCCGTCATCACCTTTGATCAAAGCCTGTCGCTTCATTTCAACGGAGAAGAGATCAGACTGATCCACGCCCCCAACGCCCACACCGATACCGATGCGTTTGTCTATTTTACCACGTCCAACGTGTTCCACATGGGCGACACGTTTTTTAGCGGTCGTTTTCCCTTTATCGACATAAACGGTGGCGGATCGGTGGACGGGCTGATCAAAAACATAGGGGATGCGCTCAACCTGATCGCCCATGATACCAAAATCATCCCCGGACACGGCCCGCTCAGCACAAAAGAAGACCTGCACACCTATCACAACATGCTGATCGAAACCACCGACTATGTCAGAGGTATGATGGCAAAGAGCATGAGCCTCGAGGATGTAAAAAAGGAAGGATTCCCCGAAAAATGGAAGGCATGGGGACAAGGGTTTATATCGGCGGACCGCTGGATCGAAACGATCTATCAGAATTCGAAGAAATAACCCAAGCGGGAGGACGGACCGTGCAGATTATCGATGCACATCAGCATTTGTGGGATACTTCGGCGCTCCGGTATCCTTGGTTGGAGGGGTTTGACGCACTGCGTCAGCGATATACGGCGGAGGATTACCGCGCAACGACGGCGGGCGCGTCCGTCATTCGGTCGGTGCATGTGGAAGCCGACCCCGGCGAGGGCGAAGAAGCCACCGAAGTCGAATGGCTCAGCCGTATCGCCCAACAAGATGGTATGATAGGCGCTATCGTGGCCGCGGCGCCGTTGGAGTCGAAGTCGCGGCGGCAGACACTCGACCGTCTCAAGTCGTTTCCACTGGTGGTCGGGGTTCGGCGGATGGCATGGCATCGGGGCGATCCCGACTTTTACCAATCCCCCGAACTCATCGAAGGCGTACGTACACTGGCCGATTACGGATTTAGCTTCGATCTGTGCGCCAATGTCACGCAGTTGCACGCGGCCCTCGTCCTTGTACGGGAAACACCCGAAATTTCGCATATCATCGACCATTGCGGCGGACCCGATATCGCCGGTGGCGGATTTCGTCCCTGGGCGGAACAGATGAGCCGATTGGCCGACTTTCCCAACACGGTATGCAAAATTTCGGGGATCGTGACACGCGCGTCGGCGCAATGGACAAAAGAAGACCTCAAACCCTTTATCGACCACCTGATCGGAGTGTTTGGATACGACCGCGTGGCTTTTGGCAGCGACTGGCCTGTATGCACGCTGGCCGCGCAGTACGGACAGTGGCTGGACACCCTGAAATGGGCTGTGTGGGACGCATCGGAAACGGAAAAACAAAAACTCTTCCACGACAACGCAAAACGGTTTTACCGGATTCAAGACTGACCGTATGTCGTCCGTTTCTTCTCGCACCCACGAACCTCCCGCGTTCCCTGCAAAAAGGGGCAGACGCGGCAACGGCGACGACGGCGGCTATTCTGGCGGCGGTGACAACTGGCCCGAAGGTCAGCCCGACACCCCGGCTCCGTCTTCGTTGAGTACGGACGTTCTCGGCATGCTGATCTTTATTGCCAGCGAAGCCACCCTGTTTGCCGTGCTCATCGTCGCCTTTGCCGTTGCGCGATCCGGTCAGCCCGAATGGCCGCCCCCCGGCCAACCCCGTCTTCCTGTTTTGGTCACCTCGCTCAACACCCTAGTCCTCCTCTTTAGCGGATATACCCTGTATCGAGCATGGCGGGATGTCCATGCAGGATATGTCTACTCCTTTCACCGATGGATCGGCATTACGGCGTTTCTCGGCATGACATTTTTATGCGTGCAGGGATACGAATGGATAAGCCTGCTGGGATACGGACTTACGGCGACGGCCAACCTGTACGGGGCTATGTTCTACACCCTGGTAGGAGCCCATGCGCTCCATGTCGCCATTGCCGCCGTGTTGCTGCTGGTCGTCCGCCGCCGCGCGAGTCAGGGCCGCTATACCGCCGAACACCACGACGGCGTAATCATGACCGGGGCGTTCTGGGGGTTTGTCGTACTTGTCTGGCCCGTCCTGTTTGCCGTAGTGTATCTCCTATGATCACCGTTGCAGAACAGACCGTCATGAATCGGATCGACGGGATGGCCGAAGAGATGACCGAATTTGCCGCCACCCTGATCCGCGTTCCGACCGTCAATCCGCCGGGTGAAGCGTACGAACCGTGCGCGAGAAAAATCGGGGACCGGTTGCGACGTCTTGGTATGGAAGTCGCTTATCCGACCGCCGACACGCATCCCTCGCATACCACCGCCTGTCCCCGTGTCAACGTGGTAGGACGTTTGGAAGGCGCGCGATCCATGCCGACGCTCCACTTTAACGGCCACACCGATGTGGTGCCCGCCGGCGAAGGCTGGACTCTCGACCCGTTTGCCGGCATAGTCAAAGACGGACGGCTTTACGGACGTGGCGCGTGCGATATGAAAGGCGGTATCGCCGCCGCCGTTTTTGCCCTCACAGCAATCCGTGCCGCCGATATCCGTCTCGGCGGGTCGGTAGAACTCAGCGGCACGGTAGACGAAGAAAGCGGCGGTTTTGCGGGGATGGCGTATCTGGCGGAAAAAGGTTGGATCGCGCCACAGCGCACCACGCACGTCATCATCCCGGAGCCGCTTGACGTAGACCGCATCTGTTTGGGACACCGTGGCGTGTACTGGGGCCGCATCGACACCCTGGGGCGCGTGGCGCACGGCAGTATGCCGTTCTACGGCAAAAGCGCCATCGACATGATGGGAAAGGTGATGCACCGGATCGAAACGCATCTGCGACCGGGTCTTGACCAAAAAACGACCACCATGCCCGTCGTTCCCGCCGAAGCCCGGCGCGCCACGCTCAATATCAACGGTCTGGCGGGTGGGCAAGTCGGTCCCGACGTAGGAACGCCGTGTGTAGCAGACCGGTGTCATCTGGTTTTCGACCGGCGTTTTCTCAGGGAAGAATCGTTTGAACAGGTGCGCGCCGAATTTGAAGAGGTACTCAAATCGCTCGAAATCGAAGATCCGGTCTTCCAAGCAACCCTGACCGATCTTATGATCGTTCACCCCGTGGAAACGCCAAAAGACGCGGAAGTCGTGTCCGTTACGGCCCGGACCCTGCACGAGGTGCTGGGGCGCGAACCCCGGTTTGTCGCCAGCCCCGGAACTTATGACCACAAACATGTCTACAACATCGGGCGTGTACGCCAGTGTATCGCCTATGGCCCCGGGATTCTCGATCTGGCCCATCAGCCGGACGAATACTGCGAAATCGAACACATGGTCCAAAGCTGCAAGGTAATGGCGCTAACCGCCATGCGGCTTTTGGGGACCGTGTCGTAGCAAATACGCATCTATCGCCTGACCGCCAAAACAAAACACACAAAAAACGCTATGAGGAGAAACATGAAAAAAAACAGGGTACATATCGTCATCCCCGGAGACGATCCGCCACAAATACAGCAATCGCCGCATCTTTTGCGGCTGGAGCCCTATGGAAAGGTTACGTTGTACACCGACAGACCGGAGACACCTGACGAAAAAATTCGGCGTGTCCAGGATGCGGATATCCTGATCAATTCACGCGGAATCGTCAAATGGCCGGGAGAGGCACTGCGGCTGTTGCCCAAGCTGCGGATGGTCTCCACCTGTTCGATCGGGGTGGACATGTTTGATCTCGACGTGGCGCGCGAGATGGGCATCGTGATCTGCAACCAGCCGGGACGCACCGCCCCTGTGGTCGCCGAACACGCCTTGGGGCTTATGTTTGCGCTGGCCAAACGCGCCGCCTATTTTACCGCCGCGATCAAAAACGGGTCATGGCCGCGGGTGGACTGTTATTTTTTACGGGGAAAAACACTCGGTATCGTGGGTACGGGCAATATAGGGACCGAGATGGCGCGCTTGGGGGTGATGTTGGGTATGAACGTGGTGGCGTGGTCCTATCATCCCGACGAAAACAATGCGCGACAGACAGGATTTCGGTATGTGTCGCTGGAAGAGTTGTATGCGGTATCCGACGTGATCAGCCTGCATGTCCGACTGACGGACGAAAGCCGCCGGCTCATCGACGACAAGGCCATTGCCGCCATGAAACCCGGTGTGCTGCTGGTCAACTGTGGCCGGGCCGGGCTGGTAGACACCGACGCCATGATCGCGGCGCTTCATGCGGGACAACTTGGCGGCGCGGGAATCGACGTGTTTGACCGGGAGCCGGTTCCGCCGGATCATCCGCTCCTCGCCTGCGAACAGGTGATCCTGACACCGCACTGCGCGGACATGACCCCCGAAGGTGTGGACCTGCTCAACGAAGGCGCGGTAAACAACGTGATCGCGTATTTGGAGGGAAAACCGCAAAACGTGGTGGTGTAGAACGAGCCGCGACACCCGCACAGGCGGGAATAAAACCCGAAAACGAACCGTCTTCCCGTTTGTCATACAAGGCTCGTGCCATAGCTTGAGCGACATACTCGCTTAAAACGGGGGAGGCTTCCTCAATCAATACACAATCTGGCTGATGGCCTTCGAGATGAGCGCGATGGCGATCGATATCATGCCGATAAGCCCCATGCCCGCTCCGTAGCCTGCGGCGACGATGGGTACGTACGACATCCACTGCTCTTCTCCAAATCGTTTTTTGAAGTAGTACCGTCCCAACATCGCACCCAGAAACGTCGGCATGGTGTTCCACATCGGTGCGGCCAGCCCGCCGACGAACCCGTAGAAAAACAGCGGCGAAGCACCCAATGCGCTCAATAACACAAAAAGTCCACCCACCGAACCAAACCCCGCCAGAATATACTCCGGCTTGATGATGTCGAATAGAAACGTAGCGCCGTCGGGCAAGGTCGATTTTACCCAGATGGTCCGCATGGCGGCGTTAAACGGCCACATCTTCTGTACAAACGGATACGCCGCCGAGGGGATCGGGTTGAGTTTCCAGACCAGCGAATAAAAGACAAAACTACACACCAGCATCAACACCATGGTCAACGCGCTTAGCTTGATCACGCTCCCAAAGGTGGTTTTGGTAAGTTCGAGTTGTTTGAACGTGGAAGCTACGCCGCCATGTTCGAAAATCGGGATCGTAGCAAACCAGATATCGATGCCCTTGTAGCCCGACAACAGGAACGACGCTTCCTTGACAAAGGGAAACGACGAACCGTACGGAGAGCCGGTGATACCGGTCATCCGCGCGCCGATATAGGAAAACACAGGCGACCACAGATACCCGAAAATCGCGGCGATCCACCATGGAAAGTCGGGAATGAGAATGGCAAGCATCACGACAAACCCCGTGGTGCTCAAAAACCAGATGACACCCACCACCCACAACGGCATGTCACCGCGTCCGGCAGGCAGAGACGGTATGCCGGCGCTTTGGCGTGCCGCCGTTTTGTCCCGGTGTCCCTTGACGATGGCCTGTATCGTGCTTCCGAACCCCACACAGCCGATGACAAGCGATGCGCCGATGGTAAAGCTAAGCCAGAAGTCGATGCTGTTCGAGATGGTGGTGGGGATCATCGACATCCCCGGTTCCCACGTAGTCAGCACCCCTCCGTGATAGAGCATCGGGTTGATCGCTACCGCGCTGATCGTGGAGGAGATAAACGTGCCGATCACTACCCAAAACGGCAACACAAACCCGACGATAAGCGCGCCGAGGTCCGTGCCGATCCCGATCATCGTGGCGGGAAGCACTTCCTTCAAACTGGTCGTAAAGTCGATAAAGGGAATCGGTAGGATGGTGATCGGCGTGACCAGAAACGTACTCGACAAAATCGGTATCATGACGTAGAGCAGTCCCCATGACACACCGATGACCGACCCGATGGAAAAAGCCCGCCAACGCCATCCCTCGCTCTTTTGCGAGGTTTCCGCCAGTGCCGTGGCCCCGCCGGCCCCGATCCGTGCCAGCGGGAACGGAAGCCGCTCCACATCGCTTGTGATCCTAAACAGGATATAGCCCATCGAATACGAGTTGACGGTAAAAAGAACCGTCGTCGCCGTCAGCACCAAAATAGGAATGGTCCAGTCGGTATGAAAAAAGGACCGTTCCGCCAGCGCCTCCGATCCGAGCCCCGGAACCAGCCAAGTGGGGATCATGGCGGCGATACCGGAGGCTTCGGGCGACTGCTTGTAGTACTGTTCCCAAATCAGACTTGCAAAAGGACCGCCTCCGACACCGATATTGAGTGCGTTGCCTGCGGCCGCAAGCCCCGCCGCCGCCCAGTACAAAATCATGATCTCCTGACGCGACATCTTTATCAGCGACCGCTTGGCGATCTCAAGAAACAAAATCACCGTCACCCAGTCGGCGGCTCCGGTCTGGCCACCTGTGACCAAACTCAGATAGATCGAGCCGGGGAGCATGACAAATCCGACAAACAGACACGCCCATACCGTCTTCATGTTGAAACCGGACTGGTAGGACTCCTGCGGATCGCCAAATAGAGACGTCTGATGGGGCTCCGTCTCGGAAGGATTGTTTTTCAATCGTTCTTCAGGAACGGACAACGTGGCCTCCTGATCGGGTTTTGCGGTTTTACTTTCTGCCGGGAAACGCTCAAACCAAAACGCTCCGGGGCTTTGCTACAATCCGGTTTTCGAATAGCCTGAACGGTTATTAAAGATGGGA
>Ga0194132_10003769_pt1 | contig 26561 bp, 30 predicted proteins | sample TA2KigOf80mmetaG_FD_148612 | JGI IMG/M metagenome (GOLD analysis project Ga0194132, IMG submission 148612) | Freshwater microbial communities from Lake Tanganyika, Tanzania - TA2015054 Kigoma Offshore 80m | ecosystem: Environmental > Aquatic > Freshwater > Lake | place: Tanzania: Lake... | reverse complement strand
AACCGTGCCGTCGCCACCCGCTACGACAAGCTCGCCAGATCGTTCCTCGATATGCTCCATTTGGCCGCGCTCAGACACCTCTTGCGTCACGCCACTTTGTAAACACCGCCTAGCCTTCGCTCAGGGGCTAGCGCCGTGCCGGCGAATGGACTGGATACTGGGCGATCGGGTCCGGCGCATCGCTTACCGGGCTCCCCTTTTCCTCATTCCTCTGACCATCGGCTCCGAGACCCTCGCGGGGACTTTGCCTGCCGTCTCCGCGAGCGCCGCATCGATCGCCCGATCCATTCGGCTCTTCAGCTCTTCGAGCACGCTGTCGATCTCGGCAAATCCGCATACCTTCGCAGTCTGTCGGAAGTGACGCGGCACGATCTCATCCATCCGATAGTGCCGGTTGTCTCCGACTGCCATGGCGAGCTTCAGCTTCCTCGTCTCGAGCTCGCCCCGCGCGACATTGGGCTCGGCGGACATGACGTCGTAGAGCGGCGTCATATGAAACCGGCCGCCCGGCAGCAGCGCCAGGCTGAAGTTCTTCGCATGGCCGTCGGGTGCCGCGATCAGCCAGAACGCGATCTGCGCCTCAAAGAAGGCACGGCGATCGAGCGCCGGGCGATCACTCGATCGCAGAAGGTTCATGATCTCGACTATGCCAGGTCCGCCGTCATTCTCGTACTTGCTGGCGCTTGGCCTGCCTAGGGCCTGCAGCAGGTCCTCCTGCGGCAGCCTGATCAGTCTTGGGCTGGGCTCATCGGTCCAATACCGGTCGAAGCGCTCAACCGCGAGCGCGCGTCTGCCGGCGAAGTCGACGATCTCGGCCCTTGCGGCCTCGAGCCCAAGATGGCGCAGAAGCGTCAGCGAGAAGAACTCGTTCTCGACCGAGTCCGACAGGTCGAGCTTGCTGTTTCGCGCCTTTCCGATCGGTGGCTTGATGATGTGGGTTGTTGCCGCCGTGCCGGAAGGCCGCATCCAGCGACCATCGACCCGGAGCAGCGCCGTCTTGTCCTGGGCGCCTGCAATCGAAATGCGAAAATCGCCCTCGATCTCGTTTCCCAACGGCGCCTCGGGCAGGAGGTCGAGGATCTGGCCGATCTCCTCGTCGGTGAGGTAAGCGCCCGCAACGGCGCCGGCCGGCCCGGGATCTTCATTTGCATCGAGGAACTGCAGTGCGCCGACGCAATCACGGCCGGCCGCGGCCAGCAGGCTGTAGGGATCGGTTCCTTCCGCACGCAGCCGGCCGGCCAGGCGCTCTCGGATCCTTGTCGCATCGGGTAGCAGGTTCTCGAACACAGCCGTGACGACCGCGCCGAGGAAGCGCTCCTCTCGCAGGGGTAGCGACAAGGAGATGGGTTGCGCATGCTCCCAGTCGAGCCAGATGCGGTCGTAAGCAAAGGAGATGCCGCCATCGGCCTGGCGCATGAGCTTGCCGACCAGACGTCCATTGAGCCAGACCGCGAGCGGGGCGTGCCGGGGCCGACGCGGCATCAGTAGATCCGGGCGAGGTCGTCAGGCGAGGCGGAGGAGCGCGGGCGCACCACGAGCTCGAGCTCAAGCGCAGCGAGGAGCGCCTCAAGCGTCTTGAGCCGGCTGTGCGGAGAGCCGCCCTCAACCTCGGAGACGGTCGGTTGGCCGAGGCCCGCACTCCTTGCGACTTCAGCCTGGGTCAGCCGCCGGCGGCTCCGATGGCGGCGAAGCGCGGTACCGAGCTGCTGCGCTGAGCGGACAATGATCTCCATCTGACCTCCCATATCCGCAAGGATATATTTTGGCTATATAGCCTTGCGGATATAACAAGTCAATATAGCCTGACGGCTATAATATCAAACCATCGCCGAAGGAGAGGTACCCGCGCGACGGCGAGGAGCTAAGCTTCAAAGGTGAGAGCCCCGACCTTGGGCGGACCATGCTATGCTCAGCTCGTAAGTCACAGATCAGGAATCCTGTGTGGGACTTTGTGTGGGACTCAGGCTCCTAAAAGCAACGAAAACCGGCCCTTCGCACTTTCGGCCCGCCTTAACTTTCAATAGCTTAGACACTGAACTCCATTCTGGGGGACTGGGGGTCGTGGGTTCAAATCCCGCCGCTCCGACCAATCTCCCGGGCTCTCGAATATTTGCCTCGACCGTTCGCATCCGATTGCGGAGGATGAGCTGCATAGTCGCCACAGTATTCACTATATAATTTTGTGTATTGATTTTTTTTACACGAAGAACCAGTTTTTCCTGATCTGCTGTCCATGTCCAATGACGCTCCGGGGAGGTTGTCCGTGAAGTCACCTGTTTTCAAAGCCGCCGCAGCCCTGCTCGTCGGCGCCGCGCTCCTGGCGCCGGCCGCCGAGGCGCAGCAGCCCAAGCATGGCGGCACGCTCCGCTTCGTCATGAAGTACGAGCCGCCGACGCTCTCGGCCCTCAACAACACATCGACGCCGACGACATCGGCAAAGGTCTGGGACGGACTCGTCACCTACGACGCCGACCTGAAGCCGCTGCCGATGCTGGCGACGTCCTGGTCGCTCTCGCCGGACGGCCTGCAATACACCTTCAGTCTCCGCGAAGGCGTCACCTTCCATGACGGCAAGCCGTTCACCTCGGCCGATGTCGCCTTTTCCATCCTGCGGCTGAAAGCCGGCCACCCGCGCGGCCGCGGCACCTTCGCCAACGTCACCGAGGTGAAGACGCCCGACGCCAAGACCGCGGTGATCGTGCTGTCCAAGCCGTCGCCCTACCTGATGGTCGCGCTCGGCCCGTCGGAGTCGCCGATCGTGCCGAAGCACGTCTTCGAGAGCTTCGACGTGGCGACGCCGCCCGGTCCGCCCCAGCACATTGGCACCGGCCCCTTCGTGCTGAAGGAATGGGTGCGCGGCAGCCACGCCGTGCTCGACCGCAATCCCAACTACTGGGACAAGCCCAAGCCCTACCTCGATCGCGTCATCGTCCGCTTCATGCCGGACGCCGCGGCGCGCGCCGCCGCCTTCGAGGCGGGCGATCTCGACCTCGGCGGCCTGGCGCCGGTGCCGCTCTCCGACATGGAGCGCTACAAGAACCACCCGCGCCTGGCGGTCGACACGCGCAGCTTCGCCTATACCGGCGCGCAGAATCAGATCTTCTTCAACCTCGACACGCCGATCCTGAAGGAGAAGAAGGTGCGCGAGGCGATCGCGCACGCGCTCGACCTCCAGGCGATCGTCGACACGGTCTTCTACGGCTATGCCAAGGTCTCGCCCTCGCCGATCAGCGTGGCGCTGAGCACCTGGTACGACCCGGCGGTACAGCCGCGTAAGTTCGACGTGAACATCGCCAACAAGCTGCTCGACGAGGCCGGTCATCCGCGCGCCGCCAACGGTATGCGGTTCCCGCTGCGCCTTCTCTTCAACCCCTTCATCGATGCCCGTCTCGCCGAGTTCGTGCGCCAGTCGCTCCGCCGCGTCGGCATCGATGCGACCACGCAGAACCTCGAATTCGGCGCCTATGTGAAGGGCGTCTATACCGACCGCGCCTTCGACCTCACCATCGAGTCGCTGACCAACGTCTTCGACCCCACGGTCGGCGTGCAGCGCGGCTATTGGTCGAAGAACTTCCGCGTCGGCCTGCCTTTCTCGAACTCGGCGCATTACGAGAACCCCGAGGTCGACCGCCTGCTCGAGGCAGCGGCCGTCGAGGTCGACCCGGCCAAGCGCAAGGAACTCTTCTCGCAGTTCCAGCGGATCGTCCATGCGGATGTGCCGTCGGTCGACCTGGTCTCGCCGCTGGAGGTCATCATCGCCAACAAGAAGATCCGCAACTACGCGCGCGGCGCCGAAGGCCTCGGCGACAATTTCTCAGACGTGCACTTCGTCGACTAGCGCGCCTCTATACCCTCCCCCGGCACGCCGGGGGAGGGTTATGATCCCTCCATGCTCGAGAACCGACGCCTGCTGCGCGTCCTGCGCCGCACGGTCCTGCAGGCGGTGCCGACGATCCTCGGCATCATCATTCTCAACTTCCTGCTGCTGAAGCTGGCGCCGGGCGACGCCGCCGACGTGATGGCCGGCGAGTTCGGCGCGGCGACGGAAGAGACCATGGCGATGCTGCGCCAGCGCTTCGGCCTCGACGTGCCGGTGCTTCAGCAGCTCCTCGCCTACTTAAGCAACCTTGCCCAGTTCAGCCTCGGCCAGTCGCCGCGCTACGGCGTGCCCGTTTCCGAGCTGATCGGCCAGCGCCTGCCCTCGACGCTGATGCTCATGGTCATGGCGCTCGCCATCGCCTTCGGCCTCGGCATCGCGCTCGGCACCGCCATGGCGCTGACCGCGGGGCGCTGGCCCGACCGCGTCCTCTCGCTCGTATCTCTGTTCTTCTATTCGGTGCCTGGGTTCTGGATCGGCCTCATGCTGATCGTGCTGTTCTCGGTCAAGCTCAACTGGCTGCCGAGCGGCGGCCAGGAGACGATCGGCGCCGGCCTCACCGGCCTCGACTACGCCCTCGACAGGCTGAAGCACATGATCCTGCCGGCGACCTCGCTCGCCCTCTTCTATGTCGCGATCTACGGCCGCCTCACCCGCGCCGCCGTGCTCGAGGTTTCTTCCCAGGACTATGTGCGTACAGCCGCCGCCAAAGGCCTGCCGCCGCTCGCCATCACGCTCCGTCACGTCATCCGCAACGCGCTCCTGCCGGTGACGACGCTGGCCGGCATCCATCTCGGCGGCATCCTCGGCGGTGCCGTCGTGATCGAGACGGTCTACAGCTGGCCGGGCCTCGGGCGGCTCGCCTTCGAATCCGTGACGCGGCGCGACTTCAACGTGCTGCTCGGCGTGCTGCTGCTCTCCTCGTTCCTGGTCATCATCGCCAACACGCTGGTCGACCTGCTCCATGCCTGGCTCGATCCCAGGGTCGAGGTGCGCTGATGACGACAGCGACCGAGCGCGTACCCGAGGCCATGCCGGAGTCGGACGGCGCCTGGCGGTCTCTACGGGCCTTCCTCCGCAACCCCTCGGCCGTCATCGCCTCCCTGTTCCTGGTGTTCGTCACCCTGGTCGCGATCGCCGCGCCATTGATCTACCCGGAGGATCCGCTGTCGATGGTCACCCGCCCCTTCCTGTGGCCGGGACAGAACCCGCAATTCCCCCTCGGCAGCGACACGCTCGGGCGCGACGTCGCCGCAGGCCTCGTCTGGGGCTCGCGCATCTCGCTGATCATCGGCATCGCCGCCATGGCGCTCGGCGTCACCATCGGCATCGTCGTCGGCGCCGCCGCCGGCTATTTCGGCGGCCGTATCGACGACGCGCTCGTGCGCCTGGTCGAGATCTTCCAGACCACGCCGAGCTTCCTGATGCTGATCGTGCTGGTCGCCATCGCCGAGCCGCGCGTCGAGAGCATCACCGTCGGCATTGCGCTGGTCACCTGGCCGACCATCGCGCGGCTGGTCCGCGCCGAGTTCCGCTCGCTGCGCGAGAAGGACTTCGTCACCGCCGCGCGCGGCCTCGGCTATGGCCATCTCCGCATCATCTTCATCGAGATCCTGCCGAACGCGCTGCCGCCGATCATCGTCACCTCCTCGGTGATCGTCGCCTCGGCGATCCTGATGGAATCCGCCCTCGCCTTCATGGGGCTCGGCGATCCCAACCGCATCAGCTGGGGTTCGATGATCGGCGCCGGCCGCGAGACATTGCGCACCGCCTGGTACCTGACCGCCGTCCCGGGCGTCGCCATCGTGCTGACCGTGCTTGCCCTCAACATGATCGGCGATGCGCTCAACGACGCGCTCAACCCGCGGCTCTCCTCCGAGCGATGACCGCGAAGCTGCTCGATGTCTCCAGCCTGACCATCGCGTTTCCCAGGGGAACGCCGGTCGCCGATTTCGGCTTCGCCATCGGCGAAGGCGAGACCGTCGCGGTGGTGGGCGAGAGCGGATCGGGCAAGTCGCTGACGGCGCTCGCCATCATGCGTCTCCTGCCGCGCACCGCTCGCATCGCCTCGGGCAGCATCGGCTTCCGGGGGCGTGATCTGCTAGCCCTGCCTGAGCCCGATATGCGCAAGGTGCGCGGGCGCGAGATCGCGATGATCTTCCAGGAGCCGATGACCTCGCTCAACCCGGTGCTGACCGTCGGCAAGCAGATCGCCGAAGTGCTGCGCCTGCATGAAGGGCTGTCGGCAGAAGCAGCACGCAAGCGATCGATCGAGCTCCTCGACCTGGTGCGCGTCGCCGATCCGCATCTCCGTGTCGACGACTTTCCTCATCGGCTCTCAGGCGGCATGCGCCAGCGCGTCATGATCGCCATGGCAGTCGCCTGCAGACCAAAGCTCCTGATCGCGGATGAGCCGACCACGGCGCTCGACGTGACCATCCAGGCGCAGGTCCTCGACCTGCTCGACCGCCTGCGCCGCGAGCTCGGCATGGCGCTGATGCTGATCACGCATGATCTCGGCATCGTCGGCCAATGGGCCGACCGCGTCGTCGTCCTCTATGCTGGCCGCGGTGCCGAGGAGGCCGATGCCGGGCCGCTGCTCGAGGATCCGTTGCATCCCTATACTAAGGGTCTGCTCGCGGCCTCACCCAGGCTCGATGCACGGCTACACTACACGGCAGGCGCCTTGCGCGAGATCCCGGGCAGCATCGCCACGGCACAGCGCGAGCCGGGCTGCCCCTTCGTGCCGCGCTGCGCGATGGCATTGCCGTCTTGCCGCATCAGCCCGCCGCCGCTTGAGGAGATCCGGCCTCGCCGCCTCCTCGCCTGCCCGCCGACCGCAGCCCAGGAGCAGGCGAATGCCTCTGCTGTCGGTCGCTGACCTCCACACGCATTTCCAGACGCCGCGCGGCCTCCTGCGCGCGGTCGACGGTGTGTCGTTGGCGATCGAGGAGGGCGAGAGCGTCGGCCTCGTCGGCGAGTCCGGCTGCGGCAAATCGACTCTCGGCAAGACGATCCTTAGGCTCGTGAACCCGACTTCAGGCAGCGTCGCTTTCGACGGTGACGACATCGCCAAGGTGCCGAGTGACGCGCTCGGCCCGTACCGGCGCCGCGCGCAGATGATCTTCCAGGACCCGTTCAGCTCGCTCAACCCGCGCCACACGATCGAGCGTATCCTGACCGCGCCGCTCTATGTCCACGGCATCGGCGATCGTGCCGAGCGCAAGCGGCGCGTGCGCGAGATGATCGAGCGGGTCGGGCTTCCCCTCTCCTCCCTCTCCCGCTACCCGCACGAATTCTCCGGCGGCCAGCGCCAGCGCATCGGCATTGCGCGGGCGCTCATCCTCGGCCCCGACCTCGTCATCTGCGACGAGCCGGTCTCTGCCCTCGACCTCTCTATCCAGGCGCAGATCCTGAACCTGCTGGTCGAGATGAAGCGCGACTTCAACCTCTCCTATCTCTTCATCTCGCACGACCTCTCGGTCATCCGCTATTTCGCCGACCGCGTGCTGGTCATGTATCTCGGCCGCGTCGTCGAGGAAGGGACCGGCGCCGATCTCTGGGCGCGGCCGCTGCACCCCTATACACGCGCCCTGATCGCCGCCATTCCCGATCCCGCACGCCGTCGCCAGGCGGCTCCGATCGGCGGCGACATCGCGAGCCCCGAGGACATTCCGCGTGGATGCCGTTTCCATCCGCGCTGCGCCATCGCCACGTCAATCTGCGCCAAGGTCGATCCGATGCTCGAGGCGCATGCCCCCGGACAACGGGCGGCATGCCACCATGCCGGACAGCTCACCCGCCCTCCCGAGGCCTGAGATCATGTTCTCGCTTGCCGAACTCGATGCCGCCGCCGCCGAGGTCCATGCCGTCATCCCGCCGACGCCGCAGCATCGCTGGGCCCTGCTGTCCGAGCGCGTCGGTGCCGAGGTTTTCGTCAAGCACGAGAACCACACGCCCTTGGGCGCCTTCAAATGCCGCGGCGGCGTCACATATCTCAACCGGCTGAAGAAGCGGGAGCCGAACACGCCGGGCGTGGTCAGCGCCAGCAGCGGCAATCACGGCCAGAGCCTCGCCTACTCCGCCAAGCGCCTCGGCATGCGCGCGATGATCGTGATCGGCGAGACATCGAACCCGGAGAAGCGCGCCTCGATGGCGGCGCTCGGCGCAGAGCTGGTCGACCAGGGCGCGACGACCGAAGACAAGATCGCGCTCGCCCAGAAGCTCGGCAGCAATGCCGGCCTGCATTTCGTGCCGCCCTGGCACCCCGATCTCGTGATCGGCGTCGCCTCATACGGGCTCGAGTTGCTGCGCGGCGTGCCCGACCTCGACACGGTCTATGTGCCGATCGGGCTCGGCTCCGGTGCCTGCGGCGTCATAGCGGCGCGCGACGCGCTCGGCCTCAAGACCAAGGTCGTCGGCGTGGTCTCGGCCAACGCCAATGCCTACGAGATCTCCTGGGAAGCAGGCAAGGTGATCGACAAGCCCGGCCGCACGGTCGCCGAAGGGCTGGAGATCGCTTCTCCGCATCCCGAAGCCTTCAAATGGCTGAAACGGGGCTTGGAGCGCATCGTTTCGGTCAGCGAGGAGGAGATCCTCGACGGCATCCGCATCCTGCTCAAGGACACGCACAATCTCTCGGAGGGCGCCGGCTCCGCCGCGCTTGCCGCCCTCCTCAAAGAGAAAGACCGCCAGCGCGGCAAGCGCGTGGCGGTCGTGCTCTCCGGCGGCAATGCGGATGCCGCCCTGATCAGCCGCGCGCTCCAGGGCTGAAGCGCGCAGCCGACCCGGCTACTTCATCGCGGTCGTGTACCAGAGCTTGAAGGAGTGGGTCTTGAAGTCCTTCAGCTGCTTGTGCACGGCGATGTTCCGCACGGCCTGGAACATGTAGACCATGCCGGACTCTTCCATGTGGCGCTTCTGGATCTCGTGGTACATGGCGATGCGCTTCGCCGGATCCTGCTCCATGCGCGACTTGATCCACATGTCGTCGAACCACTCGCTCTTCCAGGCCGCGTTCCACGACGGGAACATGTTCTGCTTAGCTTCGAGTTGGTTGTCAGGGTTGAAACCGTGGCGCGAGACCATGGCGTCGGCATCCGGATAGCCCGTCGACCACACGCTCGACGAGATCTGGTACTCGCGAGAGCGCACCTTGGTCAGGCGCGCCGCGCTCGCCATCTGGTTAAGCTGCAGGTCGATGCCGATCTTCGCCGCGTTCGCCTGGACGTGCTGGGCGATGTCGGGGAACGGGAAGGTGGTGGCGACGATCAGCTCCTTCTTGAAGCCGTTGGGGAAGCCGGCCTCGGTCATAAGCTGCCTCGCCTTGGTGAGGTCGAGCTTGTAGGGAAGCCCCTCCTCGCGCGAGAGCGCACCGAACGCGCCCAGCGGCACGAGGCTGGCGCGGCCGATGCCCTCGTAGCGCATCACGGTCTTCTCCAGGCCCTGATAGTCGATCAGGTGCCGGAAGGCTTGCCGGACCTTAGGATTCGAGAGCTCGGGATCGCTCGTGTTGAAGGACAGATAGTAGAACTGATGCCGCGGCACGCGGACGATCCGCGTGTTCGGATTCTTTTCGATGCTGTCGAGATCCTCCGGATTGAGGATGCGCGCCATGTCGACGTCGCCCTTCTCGAGCTGGAGGCGCTGCGCCGCGGACTCCGGCACGTGGCGAACGATGACGCGGCGAAGCGGCACGGCTCCCTTCCAGTAGCCGTCGTTGCGCTCGAGGATGAGCGTCTCGTTGGCGGTATGGGAGCGGAGCTTGTAGGGACCGACGCAGGCCGAGTTCTGCTTGAGCCAGGCGTTGGCATGATCCTCGCCCTTGACGTTCTTGAGCGCCTCGACCTTGTCGAGGGCATAGGCGGACCGGCCCGTGAACAACGCGGGCAGGATCAGCGACTCGGGATAGGGCTTGTCGAAGGTCACGAGCAGGGTCGAGGCATCGGCCGCGCGGATCGACTTCTCGATGTTCTCTTTGTTGAAGCCCCACTGAGTCAGGCTCGCGGCGTTGCCGAAATTGAGCCAGATGATGCGCCGCATCGACCAGGCGGCGTCCTCGGCCGTGACCGGGTTGCCCGAGGGATGCTTCAGACCCTGACGGATCTTGAAGGTGTAGGTCATCTTGTCCGGCGAGACGCTCCAGCTCTCCGCCAACTGCGGCAGGAGCTTGCTCGGATCGTCATAGGCCGTGGTCAGCAGGGAGTCGCAGACATTGCCCATGAACTCGTCCGAGTTCACCTCGCCGATCTGCGCCGGATCGAGGGTGATGACGTCGTCGAGCGCCCAGGCGATAACCAGCGTGTCCGACGGCGTCGCCGCGGTGGCGGCACTCGCCGCGAGCACCGCACCGACCACGCCGCCAAGCAGTTTGCGCATGCACGTCCTCCAGGTTGATCGCGTCAAGATAGGGAAAGCGCGCCGGCCGTCGCCAGCGAAAAGCCGCGCACACGGCAATCGCGGTTCAGCCGCGGGCGCGCGCCCGCATCAGGAGGCGCTTGAGCTCGGCCAGCTCGTCAGCAACGGCGCCGAGATCACGCGGCGGCATCGCCGCCTTCGGCAGCGCCGGGCCCGGCTGGGCCTTCGCCGGGGAAGGTAGCGGGGGCGGTGGAGAAGCCGGCGCCGGGGCGGGCTCGGCCTCGACAGCCTCGATCGACCGGTCGCGCAGCAGGCGCTGGACGCCCTTGATGGTGTAGCCGTCGCGGTAGAGGAGCTGGCGGATCCGGCGCAGCAGCTCGACGTCCTCCGGACGGTAATAACGTCTGCCGCCGCCGCGCTTCAGCGGGCGGATCTGGCTGAACTTGGTTTCCCAGAAACGCAGGACGTGCGAGGGCACATCCAGATCCTCAGCGACTTCGCTGATGGTCCGGAACGCGCTCGCGGATTTGGCGTGGCGGCGTCCCCCCGCTACCTCGACCTCGCCGGTCATGCCCTAGCCCTTGTCCCCCTAAAACTCAGGCCTAGTCCGATGACCCGGCGGCTGATGGCGCCGCCAGGGCATTGTTGATGTGGCCCTTGAGCACATGGGAGGCGCGAAAGACGAGGACCCGCCGCGGCAGGATCGGAACCTCCTGGCCGGTCTTCGGATTGCGCCCGACGCGCTGCCCCTTCTGGCGCACCGAGAAGGTGCCGAACGAGGAGATCTTGACCATCTCCCCACGCGTTAGCGCATCGGCGATCTCATCGAGCACGGACTCGACGAGTGCCGCCGATTCGTTACGCGACAGGCCGACTTCCTGATAGACCGCCTCGCTCAGATGCGCGCGGGTGATCGTCTGCTCGGTCATGGCCGCCTCCCTTGGGACGGAACCTTAGCTTGACCAAAAAAACCGGTCAACGACAGGGAGATGGCTGCAATTCTTGAGACGAGATGGAGCGCGAAGGTCGCCCTACATCCTGACCAGCGCGGCACCCCAGGCGAGCCCGCCTCCGATCGCCTCGATGACGACGATCTGGCCTGGCTTGATGCGCCCGTCGCCGACCGCCTCGGCCAGCGCCAGCGGCACCGAGGCAGCCGAGGTATTGGCGTGGCGGTCGACCGTGACCACCACCTTCTCCTTGGGCAGGCCGTACTTGTCGGCCATTCCGTCGATGATCCGGCGGTTGGCCTGGTGGGGCACCAGCCAGTCGATCTGGCTCGCCGCCATGCCGTTGGCATCCAACGCCTCCTGGATCACCTGGGCGAGCTTGGAGACGGCGTGCTTGAAGACTTCCTTCCCCTGCATCCGGACATGGCCCACCTGCCCGGTCGAGGAGGGGCCGCCATCGACGTAGAGCGCGTCATGGCCGCGGCCGTCGGAATGGAGGTGGGTCGAGAGGATGCCGCGGTCGCCATAGGCGGCGCGCAGGACCACCGCGCCCGCCCCATCACCGAACAGGACGGCGGTGCCCCGGTCGTTCCAGTCGAGGATCCGGGTGAAAGTCTCGGCCCCGATCACCAGGGCGGTCTCCGCCTGCCCGGCCTTGATGAAGTTGTCGGCGACCGCCAGGGCGTAGACGAAGCCGGCGCAGACTGCCTGGACGTCGAAGGCGGCCCCCTTGGTGATCCCGAGCATGGCCTGGACGCGGGTGGCGGTCGCCGGGAAGGTCTCGTCGGGCGTCGTGGTGGCGAGGACGATCAGGTCGACCTCGCCGGCCGGGATGCCGGCCGCGGCAAGCGCCCGCTCGGAGGCCTTGGCGGCGAGGTGCGAGGTGAACTCACCTTCGGCGGCGATATGGCGCTGGCGGATGCCAGTCCGCTGGACGATCCACTCGTCGGTGGTGTCCATCTTCTTGGCCAGATCGTCGTTGGTGACTACCCGTTCCGGCAGATAGGCGCCGGTGCCCAGAATGACCGAGCGTCGGGTCACGCAGTCGCTCCCTTGAGGCCGACCTCGGCGAGCTCCGCCAGCTCGGCCCTGACCTTGTCGAGGAAACCGTGGACGGCCATGTCGTTGGCGACGCCGATGGCATTGGCGAAGCCGAGCGCGTCGGTGCCGCCATGGCTCTTCACGGCGATGCCGTTGAGGCCGAGGAAGACGGCGCCGTTGTAGCGCCGGGGATCGGTCCGCTCTCGCACCTTGCGCAGCGCGCTGCGGCTCAGGAGATATCCCAGCTTGGCCAGGATCGAACTCTTGAAGCTCTCCCGGATGAAGTTCGTGTAGAGCCGCGCAGTGCCTTCCGCGGTCTTGAGCGCCACATTGCCGGTGAAGCCGTCAGTGACGATCACGTCGACCGTGCCGGCGGTGATGTCGTCGCCTTCGATGAAGCCATGGAACTCGACCGGCACCTTGCCCTCACGGAGGATGGCGCCGGCGCGCTTGACCTCGTCATGGCCCTTCATCTCCTCGGAGCCGACATTGAGGAGGCCGATCGTCGGCTTGGGGATGCCGAGGACCGCGCGCGCGAACATGTCGCCGAGGATCGCGAACTGGACGAGGTTGTCGGCGTCGCACTCGACATTGGCGCCAAGGTCCAGCATGCAGCTCTCGCCACGCTCCGTGGGGAAGAAGGAGGCGATCGCCGGCCGGTCGATACCCGGCAGCGTGCGCAGAGCCAGCTTCGCCATCGCCATCAGCGCGCCGGTATTGCCGGCGGAAACGATGCCCGCCGCCTTGCCGTCACGGACCGCATCGATGGCAAGCCGCATCGAGGAGTTGCGGCCGGCCCGGAGTGCGACCGAGGGCTTGTCCTCGCTCCTGACGACGTCGCTGGTGTGGAAAACGGTGGTCCGCTCGGCCAGGGACCGGCTTCGCTCGATCAGCGGGCGTAGCTTGGCCTCGTCGCCGAAGATCAGGAAATCGACCAGCGGGAAACGGATCCTCGCCATCTCGGCCCCGTCGATCACCATATCCGGGGCTTGGTCCCCGCCCATGGCATCGAGTGCGAGCGTCAGCCGCTGGCTCAAGGGGCAGCCCTCGGGCGGCCGGGGCGGAGGTTACAGATCCCGGATCAGGCCTTGGAGGCGACGACCTCGCGACCGTCGTAGTGGCCGCATGCCCGGCAGACGTGATGAGGGCGCTTCAATTCGCCGCAGTTCGAGCACTCGGCCAGCGAGGTCGGCTTGAGGGCGTGATGGGCGCGGCGCATGTCGCGGCGGGACTTCGAAATCTTCTTCTTGGGAACAGCCATGGCATCCTACTTTCACTGGAGCGGGCCCAGCCGGACAGGTGGACGCGCCAAATGCCGCCGGAGGCACACCCGTTCTCGACGGTCGGCAAGGGCGCTTATGTAGCCAAGAAGCCCCCCTGGGGCAAGCGCTTTAGGAGCCCCGCTTGAGCTTCGAAAGCGCGGCAAACGGCCCCTCCTTGGCCCCGCCCTCCCCAGGAACCTCGATCGTCGCCCCGGGCTTCCGGGGATAGGGATCGAGCGCCAGGGACATGGCCTGGGCGACGGCCTCGCCAACGTCGATCGAGCCGCCTTCGAGCACCTCGGGCACATCGGCGTCCGGATCGAGGTCGAGCTCGATCTCATCGCTATCGGCGGGGCCGTACCGCTCGACGAGGCGTTCGGCCAGATGGCTGGCGACAGGTTCCAGCGTGACGACGCAGGTCTGCACCACCTCCGCCTGCCAGTCGGCCGCGATACGGTAGAAAGGGCCGGAACGGGTCAGCTCCAACGTGGCCTCGAGGCGGTCGAGGCCGAGGAGACCGAAGCGCCTGGCCAGCGCCTCCCTCTCGGCCGCGTTGGCAGAGATTTCCATGACCCGCTCGCGTTCGCTGATCTGGTCCAGCGACACGGGGCGCGAGAATTCGGCGGCCGGATTCATGACCAGGCCTCAGGCAAGGTCGGGAAAGGACACCCGGCCGGCAAGGAGCGACGACGTCGCCTGACCGGCAAGGACCTGGTCCGCCTGCCGAAGATAGGCGCCCAGCCGCGCGAGCGAGCGTTCATCCGCGGCGACCGTGCCGTAGGCGTTCCGCCTGAGCGCATCGTCCAGGGATCCGCTCTCCATGCCGGCGTCGTAGGCCGCGATCCGGCCGTAGAACCCGGTCGCCATCTGCTTGACCTTGCGACCGACGCCGAGGTCGCCGACGCCGGCTTCGCGGAGCGTGCTGTCGAAATCGGCAAACATCAGGTCGAACAGCGCCTGGCCCAGCTCCGCGGTAGCCTGATGCTCGCGCCTGAGGCGCCTCAGCACCAGATAGGCGTGCAAGGCGACCATCTCGTAGCGGCCGTCGAACGTATCGGGCATCCCAAGCTCGGCGAAGAAGACCGGCCGGCGGGCCGCCGCTACCACTTCATGGTAGAGCGCGTTGGCAGCCGCCCCGTTAGGATCCTCCCGGCGCTTGAAAAGCTTGGCCAGCACCCTGCCCTCACCTCTTGTCTGCCGGTTGACAAGCTCCGGCCTCGCAGCGCAACTAGCCTGATCGCGCCGCCAGGGTCAACCGGGCGGCGGGTGCGGCAACCGAGGAGGCCGAGTTCGATGCATGCGAGCCGATTGGCGCCCCTGGCGATAGCCGTCCTCATCGCCGCCTGCAGCCCTATCGTCGACAGCCGCGGCAACCTCCCGGAGGCGGAGGACATGGACAAGATCAAGGTCGGCGCCATGAGCAAGGATCAGGTGGCGAGCCTGCTGGGTAGCCCCTCCGCGGTCGCAACCTTTGATTCGAACACCTGGTACTACATCAGCAAGCGGACCGATACGGTCGGCTTCTTCCGCCCCGACGTGATCGATCAGAAGGTTCTGACCGTGCGCTTCGACGAGGCAGGGGTCGTTAAGGAAGTCGCCCAGACCGGAAAGGAAGCGGGCGAGGAGATTGATCCGATCTCGCGCACGACGCCGACCTCCGGCCAGAGCTTCAGCTTCTGGCAGCAGCTCTTCGGCAATATCGGCCGCTTCGGCGACGAGCCAGGGAGACGCAATAGGGCACGGCCTTCCGGCAGCTACTGAACCTCCGAGCCGAAACGAAAACCCCGGGCGGATGACCGCCCGGGGGGGTCTCATTTACGCGATCCCGACGGCTCAGCCGTGCGCGAGAACCGCGAGCAACAGAAGCGCGACGATGTTGGTGATCTTGATCATCGGATTGACCGCGGGGCCGGCGGTGTCCTTGTAGGGATCGCCGACCGTGTCGCCGGTGACCGCCGCCTTGTGGGCTTCGGAGCCCTTGCCGCCGTGATGGCCTTCCTCGATGTACTTCTTCGCATTGTCCCAGGCGCCACCGCCGGCGGTCATCGAGATCGCGACGAAGAGGCCGGTGACGATCACGCCGAGCAGCATGGCGCCGACCGCGGCGAAGGCCGCCGCCTGGCCGCCGATCGCCTTGATCACGAAGTAGAGCACGATCGGCGAGAGCACCGGCAGGAGGCTCGGGATGATCATCTCCTTGATCGCCGCACGCGTCAGCATGTCGACGGCCTTGGAGTAATCGGGCTTCGCCCGGCCTTCCATGATGCCGGGGATCTCCTTGAACTGGCGGCGGACCTCGACGACGACCGAGCCGGCCGCGCGACCGACGGCGGTCATGCCCATGGCACCGAACAGATACGGCAGCAATCCGCCGAGCAGCAGGCCGACGACGACGTAGGGGTTCGACAGCGCGAAGTCGATCGGTCCCGCCTTGATCAGGCCCTTCTCGGTGAAATACTTGAGGTCCTCGGTGTACGCGGCGAACAGCACCAGCGCGCCGAGACCGGCGGAGCCGATCGCGTAGCCCTTGGTGACCGCCTTGGTGGTGTTGCCGACGGCGTCGAGCGCGTCGGTGGTCTTGCGCACGTCCTTCGGCAGGTCCGCCATCTCGGCGATGCCGCCGGCGTTGTCGGTGACGGGACCGTAGGCATCGAGCGCGACCACGATGCCGGCAAGCGCCAGCATGGTGGTGACAGCGATCGCGATGCCCAGCAGGCCCGCCAGCAGGTACGTCGCGATGATGCCGGCGCAGATGATCACGGCCGGCATCGCCGTCGCTTCGAGCGAGATGGCGAGGCCCTGGATCACGTTGGTGCCATGACCCGTGGTCGAGGCCTCGGCGATGCTCTTCACCGGACGATAGTTGGTGCCGGTGTAGTACTCGGTCGCCCACACGATCAGGCCGGTGACGACGAGGCCGATGACGCCGCAGTAGAACAGGTGACGGCCCTGGAAGGCCTTGCCGGCGACCGTGTAGTCGGTGGTCATGCCGATGACCCAGTCCGTGACTGGCCACAGCACGATGATCGACAGCACGCCCGAGACGATGAAGCCCTTGTAGAGCGCGCCCATGATGTTCTGGCTCGCGCCGAGGCGAACCGCGAAGGTGCCGACGACGGAGGTGATGATGCAGGCCGCGCCGATGGCGAGCGGGTACGACATCATCGCCTGCGCCTGGGCGCCGGTGAAGAAGATCGAGGCCAGAACCATCGTCGCGACGATGGTGACGGCGTAGGTCTCGAAGAGGTCGGCCGCCATGCCGGCGCAGTCGCCGACATTATCGCCGACGTTGTCGGCAATCACGGCCGGGTTGCGGGGGTCATCCTCGGGGATGCCGGCCTCGACCTTGCCGACGAGGTCGGCGCCGACGTCGGCGCCTTTGGTGAAGATGCCGCCGCCGAGACGGGCGAAGATCGAGATCAACGAGGCGCCGAAGCCGAGCGCGACCAGCGCGTCGATCATGGCGCGGGTCTCGGTGCCGACCGAGATCAGGAACACGTAGTAGACCGCGACGCCCAGGAGCGCGAGGCCGACGACCAACATGCCGGTCACCGCGCCCGCCTTGAAGGCGATAGACAGCGCGTGGGCAAGGCCCTGGCGAGCGCCCTCGGCCGTCCGCACATTGGCGCGGACCGAAACGTTCATGCCGATGTAGCCGGCGGCGCCCGAGAGGATCGCGCCGATCAGGAACCCGACGCCGACCTTCCAGCCGAGCGCGATGGCGAGGATCACGAAGATCACCGCGCCGACGATGCCGATCGTGGTGTACTGGCGATTCAGATAGGCCTGCGCGCCCTCCTGAACGGCCTGGGCGATCTCCTGCATGCGCGGAGACCCGGCGGGCGCCGCCAGGATCGCGCGTGATGTGAAGATGCCATAAAGCAGCGCGATCACGCCGCAGGCGATGACGAACAAATGTAGTCCGCTCATGTCCGGGATTCCTTGAAACGGGAGGGCCGCCCCCCAGGCGGCCCAAAAGGCGGGCGGAACATACCAGACATTTTCCCATGCGCAACGGCGGGCTCGGCCGCCAATCGCAGCCCGGGGGCGGGCTTTCTAGGCAGCCTGAGGCTTTGCCGGCTGCCGGCGGATGGAGGCCAGCCAGAGGGCGGCGGCGGCGCTTAGCGCTATCGCCGGCAGCACGCCGAGATTGACAGCCTCCCAGCCGTAGCGGTGCTGGAGCGCGCCGGAAAGGAAGGCGGCGGCCGCCGAGCTGGAGAACACCAAGAGATCGTGCAGGCCCTGGGCGGCCGCCTTCTCGCTCGGCGCATAGGTCTCGGTGACCAGCGTCGAGCCCCCGACATAGAGAAAGTTCCAGCCGATCCCGACCAGCACCAGGCCTGAGAAGAAATGCAGCATCTCAAGGCCGGAAAGGTTGATCCCGGCCGCGATCCCCATGAGCGCCGCGCCGACGAGAAGAACGCGCACGATGCCGAAGCGCGAGATCAACGAGCCGGTGACGAAGGACGGCGCGAACATGCCGACCGAGTGCCATTGGATGACGACGGCAGCATCGATGAAGGCGAAGCCGCAGCCGACCATGGCGAGCGGCGTCGCCGTCATCACCAACGTCATCACCGCATAGCCCACCATGCCGGAGAGCACGGCGACGACGAAGGTCGGCTGGCGCGCGACGACGGCGAGCGGACGGCGCGGGCCCGAGAGCTCCGCGGCCTTCGGCACCGGAAGATCCAGGCGCATGACTGGCGGGACGGTGGCGAGCCAGAGCGCGCCGATGGCGACGAAGCAGCCGGCGAAGACGAAGGCCGGGAACAGGGTCTGCGTCGCCTTGGCGAGCTCAGGCCCGATCAGCGCGGCGATGACGCCGCCGGCCATCACATAGGAGATCGCTCGCGGCCGGAACGCCGGGCTAGCGGCGTCGGCGGCGGCGAAGCGGAAAAAATGGCCGACCGCGATCGCCGCTCCCATCAGAGCGCTGCCGATCACGAAGAGAAGGAAGGAAGCGAGGATCACCGAGGCCGCGGCAAGGCCCGCCCCCACCGCGCCGACCAGCAGGCCGCCGATGAAGCCGGCCTTGCGACCGTACCGGCCCATCGTAAGGGACGCCGGCACGGTCGAGAGCATGGTCGCGGTCATCTGCACCGCGAGCGGCAAGGTCGTCAGCGTCTTGTTGACGGTAAGCATGTCGCCGACCAGCGCCGACAGCGTCATCACCACGACGACGCCACTGAAGAACAGGGACTGGCAGAGGACGAGAATCCCGACCAGGCGGCGTTCGGACGGCGCCGCGCTCACTGGATCGGCTTCTCGAAGGCGTTGCGGAACAGGATGTCGCGAACCTCGCCAGGTCCCACGACCTGCGCCGAGACCGCGAGCAGCCGCTCCTTGACGAAATCGAGATCCTCGAAGCCCGGCTTGATGCGGAGCGCCGCCAGCGCGTGGAGGTACTGGATGTAGGCATCGACCAGGCGGGGCACCTGGCCCTTGACCCGCAGCATCGCGTCGTTGCCGGCGCAGATCAGCGACATCTCCAAGGTCAGGAAGCGATCGGGCGCGTTGCCCTTGAACAGCGGGAGCGTGATCGGGTCGAGCGGCAAGGGCACGTTCGGCGGCTCCTTGGGCTTCAACATCTCGGTGACCTTCGCCTCGATCGGCTCGCGATACAGCGTCCAGGCCGCGAAGCCGCCGCCGCCGAGAATGGTCGCCAGAACCAGCAGGATGACGATGAGCTTCATGCCACCTAAAAGTGCCGATAGCCGCCTGCGGTCAAAGTAACCGGACGGCCTTGCCGATCAAGCACGGTGACGCCGCTCCCGGCCTCGACCCGCCCGATGCAGGCGATAGGTACGCCCGCCAGAGACTCGGGAAGCGTCTCCGACGCGGTGAAGGCGAGCTCGTAGTCGTCGCCGCCGGTGAGAATCGTCGCGATCAGGCGGGAATCGCCGTCGAGCGCGCGGCGGGCCGGCGACGACAGCGGCACGCGATCGGCCTCGATGACAAGTCCGACACCGGAGGTCTCGGCGACGTGCCCGAGATCGGCGACGAGACCGTCGGAAACATCGAGCGCAGCGCTCGCCCTTCCCCGCAGTGCGCGGCCAAGAACGAGTCTCGGCCGCGGCAGCAGGTAGCGGCCGGCGAGCGTGCCGGCCTCGTCGTCCCTTATCTCCCCCATGAGCACCGCGAGGCCGAGCGCGCCATCGCCGATGGTGCCGCTGACATAGACCTTGTCACCAGGCTTTGCGCCCGAGCGGCGCAACGCCTGGCCCTTCTCGACGCGCCCCATCGCCGTCACCGAGAAGGTCGCCGGCCCCGTCGTCCGCACCGAGTCCCCGCCGGCGAGCGAGATACCGAACTCCGCCTGATCGGCGGCGAGGCCGCGCACGAAGGCGGCAAGCCATGCCTCGTCGGTCTCAGCAGGCAGGATCGTCGCCAGCGTGTAGCAGACCGGCTCGGCCCCCATCGACGCCAGGTCAGAGAGGTTCACGCGCAGCGCCTTCTGCGCGATCCGGTCCGGCGGATCAGCCTTGCGAAAGTGAACATCCGCGACCAGAGCGTCGGTCGTCACCACCAGCTCGTAGCCGGGGCCTGGATCAACGAGCGCAGCGTCGTCGGTGAGCCCGAGCGCGCCGGGAAATCCGGCGGCGAGCGGCGAGAAAAACTGGGCGATCCGGTCGAACTCGCCGAGGCGACCGGCCATCGGAGCTAACGCGCCTCGTCCGGACGCGCCTCGCGACCGATGCGGTCGAGCACGCCGTTGACGAATCCAGGCTCCTTGCCGGCATAGAAGGCATGCGCGAGATCAACCCACTCGTTGATCGCGACGCGAAGCGGCACATCCGGCCGGGCGACGATCTCATAGGCGCCGGCACGCAGAATGGCGCGCAGCACGATCTCGAGGCGGTCGAAGGACCAACTCTCGGCCAGATGCGCGGCGATCCGCGCGTCGAGATCCTCCTGCCGCGCCGTCGTGCCCTCGACGAGGTCCTTGAGCATCGCCTCATCGACGGCGACGCTCTCGTCGCCATCGTCCGATACCGCGCCGGCGCGAAGGCGGACGTCGGTCAACGCCGCCATCGCCGATGCCCCGGTCATCTCCATCTGATAGAGCGCCTGGACCGCCGCGAGCCTCGCGGCCGAGCGCACCGATCCACGCGGCTTCGGCTTGCCGGCAGAGGCGCTCATGACTTGACCAAGCCGAAGCGACGCCGGACCTCGAAGACGGCGAGACAAGCCTGGGCCGCGCCGCCGCCCTTGTTCTGCTTGTCGGGGCGCGCACGCTCCATCGCCTGATCCCAGTTCTCACAGGTCAGGATGCCGTTGCCGAGCGCGAGACCGAAGCTGACGGCCAGCACCTGGAGCCCCCGCGCGCTCTCGCTGCACACCGTCTCGTAATGGCTCGTCTCGCCGCGGATCACGCAGCCGAGCGCGATATAGCCGTCGAATTTCGGGTTGCCGTGCTGCTGAGCGATGCTGATCACGGCCGGGATCTCGAGCGCACCGGGCACGGCGATGCGCTCGAAGGCAACGCCGGCGTTCCGGAGCACCTCGGCCGCGCCGTTGAAGAGATGATCGGAGATCTCCTCATAGAAGCGCGCCTCGACGATGAGCATGCGAGGCAAGGCCATGGATCAATTCTCGTGATGGGGGATGGGGCGCTGCTCGACGATCTCTAGGCCGTAGCCGTCGAGGCCGACGATGGTGCGCTTGGTGTTGGAGAGAAGGATCATGCGGCGCACGCCGAGGTCCAGGAGGATCTGGGCGCCGATGCCGTAGTCGCGAAGGCCGGTCTCCCGCCCCTGACCCGCCTGGCGTGCGCGGACGCGATCGGAGAGGCTGGTGGCGTGCGGCTCGCGCAGCAGCACGACGATGCCGCGCCCCTCGCGGCCGATCTGATCCATCGCCGCCTGCAGCTCGCCGCCGCGATCCAGGCTTGTGTCGCCGAGGACGTCGTCGAGGACGTTGAGCGCGTGCATGCGCACGAGCACGGGCTCTCCCGAGGCGATGTCGCCCTTCACCAGCGCCACATGCTCGGCATAAGACGCCTTGTTGACATACACGATCATGCGGAAGCGGCCGCCGTGGCGGCTCTCCAGCGGGCCTTCCTGCAGGCGCTCGATTACCGACTCCGTGCGACGACGATAGGCGATTAGGTCCGCGATGGTGCCGACCTTGATGCCGTGCTTCTGAGCGAAGGCGACGAGATCGGGAAGCCGCGCCATCGTCCCGTCGTCGTTCATGATCTCGCAGATCACGGAGGACGGGTTTAGGCCGGCCATGCGCGCGATGTCGACACCGGCCTCGGTATGGCCGGCACGCACCAGCGTGCCGCCGTCGCGCGCGACCAATGGAAAGACGTGGCCGGGCGTGGCGATGTCGTCGCGGCCCTTGGTCGGGTCGATGGCGACGGCGATCGTATGTGCGCGGTCGGAGGCCGAGATGCCGGTGGTGACGCCTTCCTTCGCCTCGATCGAGACGGTGAAGGCGGTCTGGTGCCGGCTCGCGTTCTGACGCGACATCAGTGGCAGGCCGAGACGCTCGACGCGTTCGCGGGTCAACGCGAGGCAGATCAGGCCGCGGCCATAGCGCGCCATGAAGTTGATCTGCTCGGGCGTCGCAAACTGCGCGGGGATGACGAGGTCACCCTCGTTCTCGCGATCCTCGTCATCGACCAGGATGAACATCCGGCCGTTGCGCGCCTCCTCCACCACCTCTTCGATCGAGGAGAGGGCGGTGCGATAGAGCGTAGCGAGCGCCGCCGCCTTGGTCATCGAGAACTCTCCGGCTCCATAAGCCGCGCGACGTAGCGGGCGAGGAGATCGATTTCGAGATTGACGCGGCTGCCCTCGGCGAGATGCCTAAAGGTCGTCTGCGTCCAGGTATGCGGGATGATGTTGACGCCGAAGCGCCGTCCGTCAACCTCGTTGACGGTAAGGGATACGCCGTCGACCGCGATCGAGCCCTTGGAGGCGATATAGCGGGAGAGCTGGTTCGGCGCCTCGAACACGATCCGATGGCTGCCGCCCTCGGCACGGATCGAGACCACCCGGCCGACGCCGTCGACATGCCCGGAGACGAGATGGCCGCCGAGTTCGTCGCCGAGCCGGAGCGCGCGCTCGAGATTGACCTCGGTACCCTCGCGCCAGTCGCCGAGCGTGGTAACGGAAAGGGTCTCGGCCGAAGCATCGATCGAGAAGCGGCCGGCCGACTTCTCGACCACCGTCAGGCAGCAGCCGGAGCATGAGATCGATGCGCCGATATCGACCGCGTCCATATCGAAAGCCGTGGTCAACACGAAACGCCGGTCGCCGCGGTCGGCGACCGAGGCGACGCGTCCAACATCGGTGACGATCCCCGTGAACATGGCGGATACCTACGCCGTTCGGGCGTAGGTTTCCATCACATCGTCGCCAAGCTCGACCTGCCCGATCCGCATCCAGCGCGGCGCCTGGGCCAGGCGGTCGACGCCGAAGGGGGCCGCCGCCGGGGTGCCGTCGCCGCCGATGAGGACAGGGGCACGGAACCACACCAGTCGATCGACCACGCCGATCGCCAGCAGACTCGCGACCAGACGGCCACCGCCCTCCACCAGGAGCCGGGTCAGGCCGCGCTCGCCCAGAAGCTGCAACGCCTTGCCGATATCCGGTCGCCCGACCTCCTCCGGCAGCACGTCGAGAATCTCGACGCCGAGATCGGCGAAGGCGCGACGGCGAGGCTCGTCGCCCTCTGCCAGCGTCATCACCCAGGTCGGGGCCTCGCGTGCGGTCATCACCAGCTTCGAGGTCAGCGACAGTCGAAGGCGGCTGTCGACCACGATACGAACCGGCCGGCGATCCTCGTAGCCGGGAAGCCGGCAAGTCAGGCTCGGATCGTCGGCAAGCGCAGTGCCGGCGCCGACCATGATAGCATCGTGATCGGCGCGGAGCCGATGCCCCTCCAGCCGCGCCGCCTCGCCGGTGATCCACTGGCTCTCGCCGGTATGGGTGGCGATCCGTCCATCGAGGCTGGTGGCGAGCTTGACCGTCACCATCGGACGGCCGGCGGCGATGCGAGTGAAGAAGCCGAGATTGATCTCGCGTGCCGCCGCCGCTCCCTCGCCGACCTCGACCATGACGCCGGCCTCGCGCAGCTTGGCAAAGCCCTGGCCGGAGACACGCGCATCCGGATCCTCGATCGCGGCGACGACGCGGGCGATGCCGGCCTTGATCACCGCATCGGCGCAAGGCGGCGTCTTGCCGTGATGAGCGCAGGGCTCGAGCGTGACGTAGAGCGTGGCGCCGCGCGCCTCATCGCCTGCAGCAGCGAGGGCCACCGTCTCGGCATGCGGTCGGCCGCCCTTCTGCGTCCAGCCCTCGCCGATGATCTCACTGTTCTTGACGACGAGGGCGCCGACCGAGGGGTTGGGCCAGACCTGACCCAAGCCCCGATAGGCCAGGACCAGAGCCCGCTCCATCCAGGCGCGGTCATCCATCGGCTAACGACCAATCAGTCTTCGGCGTCGGCGATCTTGCTGACGAAGTCGCCGAACTCCTTGGCCTCGCGGAAATTGCGATAGACCGAGGCGAAGCGGATGTAAGCGACCTGGTCGAGATTGGCCAGCGACTCCATGACCATCTCGCCGATCACGGTCGAGGGGATCTCGCTCTCGCCCATGCTCTCGAGCCGGCGGACGATCGAGTTGACGACGCGCTCGAGCCGCTCCGCATCGATCGGCCGCTTTCGGAGGGCCAGCTGCAGCGAACGCGCGAGCTTGTCGCGATCGAAGGGCGCGCGTTTGCCGGTCTTCTTGACCACCACCAGCTCGCGCAGCTGCACGCGCTCGAAAGTGGTGAACCGCGAGCCGCAGGCCGGGCAGAAGCGCCGGCGGCGGATCGCCGAATTGTCCTCGGTCGGACGCGAGTCCTTGACCTGGGTATCCTCGTGGCCGCAGAACGGACACCGCATCTTCCTTCCTCCCCCGGCCTTAGATCAGAGCGTCCGATAGATGGGGAAGCGCTCGCAGAGCCGCTTCACCTCGGTGCGTGCCTTGGCCTCGGCCGCGCCGTTGTCGTCTGGATTCTTCGCGAGCCCGTCGAGCACGTCGCCGATCAGTTCGCCGACCTGACGGAACTCCTGGACGCCGAAGCCGCGCGTCGTCGCCGCCGGCGTGCCGAGCCGGATGCCGGAAGTGATCGTCGGCTTCTCGGTATCGAACGGAATGCCGTTCTTGTTGCAGGTCATGTAGGCGTGCTCGAGCGAGGCTTCGGCGGCCTTGCCCGTCAGCTTCTTCGGCCGAAGATCGACGAGCATCAGGTGGCTGTCGGTGCCGCCGGTGACGATGGCGACGCCGCGCTCAACCAGCACCTCGGCAAGCGCCTTGGCGTTGTCGACGACGGCACGCGCATAGAGCTTGAACTCGGGCTTGAGCGCCTCGCCCAGCATCACCGCCTTGGCGGCGATCACATGCATCAAGGGTCCGCCCTGCAGTCCGGGGAAGACGGCTGAGTTGAGCTTCTTCCCGATCTCCTCGTCATTGGCGAGGATCATGCCGCCGCGCGGGCCGCGCAGCGTCTTGTGCGTCGTCGTGGTGACGACATGCGCATGCGGGATCGGGCTCGGATAGATGCCGCCGGCGACGAGGCCGGCGAAATGCGCCATGTCGACCATCAGATGCGCGCCGACGGCATCCGCGATCTTGCGGAAGCGCGCGAAGTCGATGATGCGCGGCACGCCCGAGCCGCCGGCGATGATCAGCTTCGGCCTCTCGGCGTGGGCGAGCCGCTCGATCTCGTCATAGTCGATCTGCAGATCGTCGCGGCGGACCCCGTAGGAGACGATCCTGAACCACTTGCCCGAGAGGTTCGGCGCGGCGCCGTGGGTCAGGTGACCGCCCGCGGCCAGCGACATGCCGAGCACGGTGTCTCCCGGCTTGAGCAGCGCCAGGAACACCGCCTGGTTGGCCTGCGCGCCCGAGTGCGGCTGCACGTTGGCGAAGCTGCAGCCGAACAGGCGCTTGGCCCGCTCGATCGCCAGCGTCTCGGCCTCGTCGACGAACTCGCAGCCGCCGTAGTAGCGCCGGCCCGGATAGCCCTCGGCGTATTTGTTGGTGAGCACCGTGCCAAGCGCCTCGAGGACGGCGCGGCTGACGATGTTCTCGGAGGCGATCAGCTCGATCTGGTCGCGCTGGCGGCCGAGCTCGCGCGCAACGCTGGCGGCAAGCTCGGGATCGCGTTGCGCAAGCGAGGCGGTGAAGAAGGCATCGGGACGGACGGAAGGCTGTGCAGTCATAAGCTCCTCAGGTGGCACGCATCACGCGAGCTTGGCGACGCGCCGGTCGTGGCGGCCGCCCTGGTAGGCAGTCGAAAGAAAGGCTTTCAGGCAATCCTTGGCGGTCTCGACGCCGATGAGCCGTGCGCCGATCGCAATCACGTTGGCGTCGTTGTGCTCCCGGGTCAGACGCGCCGAGGTCTCGTCATGAACGACGCCGCAGCGGATCCAGGGATGCCGGTTGGCGGCGATGCCGATGCCGATGCCGGTGCCGCAGACGAGAATGCCGCGCTTGACCTTACCGGCCTTAATGGCCTCGGCGAGGGCACGTGCGAAATCAGGATAATCGACCGAGGTCTGGGCAGAGTCCGTGCCGAGATCGAGAACGCCATGGCCGAGGGCGGCAAGCTCGGCCGAGAGCGCCGCCTTGAACTCAAAGCCGGCGTGGTCGGACGCAATGCCGATGATGTCCTTGTCTGCCATTCTCGCCAGGGTTCGGATCCGGGAAAGGTCGGGAAAACTCTACCATATGTCCGGGTTCGCGGACAATTCGACACAAGCTATTGGCGGGAAGGCGTCACCAATCCGATGCAAGCAATCGGTGAAAGCAACGGGTCAAAGCCAAATAGCCGTAGGCTGGAACCAACTAAATACCGTCCCAGTCCGTCGCGGGTTTGACACTTCACCTACCCCATGCAAAGACCAAGGCGGGGACGTGCCAGAGTAAGGGTCGAAACTATGCCCGATGGTACCCAGCCTAGGCGGTGTTTACAAAGTGGCGTGACGCAAGAGGTGTCTGAGCGCGGCCAAATGGAGCATATCGAGGAACGATCTGGCGAGCTTGTCGTAGCGGGTGGCGACGGCACGGTT
>Ga0194132_10003768_pt1 | contig 26563 bp, 26 predicted proteins | sample TA2KigOf80mmetaG_FD_148612 | JGI IMG/M metagenome (GOLD analysis project Ga0194132, IMG submission 148612) | Freshwater microbial communities from Lake Tanganyika, Tanzania - TA2015054 Kigoma Offshore 80m | ecosystem: Environmental > Aquatic > Freshwater > Lake | place: Tanzania: Lake... | reverse complement strand
CGCGGGTTTTGTCTTTTGTCTCTATATTTCAAGCTCTTGCAGTGAAGCGGAGCATGGGGTCGACCGAGCCATGAAAGTGCTCGCCTGCAACAGCAACCGGCCTCTGGCCGAGGCGATCTGCGCCTATCTGAATCTGCCGCTGACCAAGGCGAGCGTGCGCCGCTTCGCCGACATGGAAGTGTTCGTCGAGATCCTGGAAAACGTCCGCGGCGAGGACGTCTTCGTTGTCCAGTCGACCTCCTATCCGGCCAACGACCATCTGATGGAACTGCTGGTCTCGATCGACGCGTTGCGCCGCGGCTCGGCCCGGCGCATCACCGCGGTGATCCCCTACTACGGCTACGGCCGGCAGGACCGCAAATCCGGCCCGCGCACGCCGATCTCCGCCAAGCTGGTCGCCAACCTGATCACCGAAGCCGGCGCCGACCGCGTCGTCACGCTCGACCTGCACGCCGGCCAGATCCAGGGCTTCTTCGATATCCCTACCGATAACCTGTTCGCCGCCCCCGTGTTCGTGAAGGACATCAAGGAGCGCTTGAACGGCAAAGATCTGGTCATGATCTCGCCGGACGTCGGCGGCGTGCTGCGCGCCCGCTCGATTGCCAAGCGCGTCGATGGCGATCTCGCCATCGTCGACAAGCGGCGCGAGCGCGCCGGCGTGTCCGAGGTGATGAACGTCATCGGCGAGGTGAAGGGCCGCACCTGCATCCTGGTCGACGACATCCTGGATTCAGGCGGCACGCTGTGCAACGCCGCCGAGGCCTTGATGGATCACGGCGCCGAATCGGTCTCGGTCTATTGCGTGCACGGTGTTTTCTCGGGCGGGGCGGTGGCGCGAGTCACCTCCTCGCCGATCAAGTCGGTGGTCATCACCGATTCGATCATGGCGACCGAGGCGGTGCGCCTGGCGCAGAACGTGCGCCAGCTGAGCATCGCCCCGCTGCTCGCCGAGGCGATCAAGCGCATCAGCGAGGAACGCTCGGTCTCAAGCTTGTTCGACTGACATCACGAGTTTTGCAACGGCGCGCGGCACCCCTGGAGGCCGGCGCCATCTTGAGGAAGAAGGAGTAGAGAGATGGTCAACGCAACCAAGATCGCGGCAGAGCCGCGAGAGCGGGCTGGGAAAGGGGCCGCCCGCGCCGCACGTCGCGCCGGACGCGTTCCCGGCGTGATTTACGGCGAAAAGGCCCCGCCGACCCTGGTCGACATCGATCCGAAGTTCCTGATGGGCGAGCTGAAGAAGCCCGGCTTCTTCACCCGCGTCTTCGACGTCGACGTGAAGGGCAAGGTGCAGCGCGCCCTGGCGCGCGACGTGCAGTTCCATCCGGTCACCGACCGGCCGGAGCATATCGACTTCATGCGCGTCGGCGAGCACACCCGTATCCGCGTCGGTATCCCGGTCAAGTTCCTGAACCAGGACAAGTCGCCGGGCCTGAAGCGCGGCGGCGTGCTCAACGTCGTCCGCCACACCATCGAGGTGTACACCAACGTCGACAAGATCCCGCAGCAGATCGTGGTCGACCTCGACGGGCTCGACATCGGCGATTCGGTGCACATCAACGCCGTCAAGCTGCCGGAAGGCGTCAAGCCGACCATCCAGCGCAACTTCACCATCGCCGCCGTCGCCGCACCGTCGGTGCTCAAGACGGCCGAGGAAGAGGCCGCCGAGGCCGCTGCCGCGGCAGCAGCCGCCGGCGCCGTCGAGGGTGCGGTCCCGGCCGAGGGTGCCGCTCCCGGCGCTCCGGGTGCGACGCCCGCCGCCGGTGCTCCAGCCGCGGGTGCAGCCCCCGGTGCCAAGGGTGCGGCCCCGGCTGCCGGTACTGCTGGCAAGGGCGCGGCGCCGGCTCCGGCCGCCGCCGCGAAGCCGGCCGCCAAGAAGTAAGCCGCGTTTCCGGAGACCGGGATGCTCCTGCTCGTCGGGCTGGGCAATCCCGGTCCCGGTTATGCCAACCACCGGCACAACATCGGCTTCATGGCCGTGGACGCTATCGCCAGGCGCCACGGCTTCAAGCCGTGGCGTGCCAAGTTCGAGGGCGAGATTGCCGAAGGCGAGGTCGAGGGCGAGCGGGTGCTGGCACTCAAGCCCATGACCTACATGAATCTGTCGGGCAATGCAGTGGCCGCCGCTGCCCGCTTCTACAAGGTTCCGCTAGCATCGGTGATCGTGGTCTACGACGAGATCGAGCTCGCGCCCGGCAAGGTCCGGGTCAAGCAGGGCGGCGGCAACGCCGGCCACAACGGGCTCAAGTCGATCGACGCCGCCATCGGCGTCGACTACCGGCGGGTGCGGCTGGGCGTGGGCCGGCCCGAGCGGGCCGTTTCGGAGATCGACCCCGAAGCGGTGTCGAACTGGGTGCTGCGCGACTTCCCCAAGGCCGACCGGCCCTGGGTTGAGAAACTGACCGAGGCCGTGGCCGAGAATTTCCCGCTGCTGGCGGCGGGCAACGAGGACAAGTTCATGAACCGGGTGACGCTGGCGACCAAGCCGGCCGTTCCGCCCAAAGACGAAAAGAAGCCTTCCGAGAACTGACATGGGTTTCCGCTGCGGTATCGTCGGCCTGCCGAATATCGGCAAGTCGACCCTCTTCAATGCGCTGACCGCGACGGCCGCCGCCGCCGCGGCGAACTATCCCTTTTGCACCATTGAGCCCAATGTCGGCCGCGTGCCCGTGCCCGATGCGCGGCTCGACAAGCTCGCGGCCGTCGCCGCATCGGCCAAGATCGTGCCGACGCAGCTTGAATTCGTCGACATCGCCGGCCTGGTGCGTGGTGCCTCCAAGGGCGAAGGTCTCGGCAACCAGTTCCTCGCCCATATCCGCGAGGTCGACGCCATCGCCCATGTGCTGCGCTGCTTCGAGGGCGGCGACATCACGCATGTCGAGGGCTCGATCGATCCTTTGCGCGACGCCGATACGGTCGACACCGAGCTTATGCTCGCCGACCTCGAGAGCCTGGAGAAGCGCCATGTCAACGCCACCAAGAAGGCCAAGGGCGGCGACAAGGAGGCCAAGGCCCAGGTCGATGTCATGGAGCCGGTCCTGGCGCTGCTGCGCGAGGGCAAGCCGGCGCGCGTCTTCAAGCCGAGCGCCGAGCAGAAGCCGGTGCTGGACCAGATGCAGCTGCTGACCGCCAAGCCGGTCCTCTATGTCTGCAACGTCGAGGAAGCCTCGGCGCCCGCCGGCAACGCGCTGAGCGCCAAGGTCGCCGAGCGCGCCCGCGCCGAGAACGCCTCCTGGGTCGTTGTCTCGGCCGCCATCGAGGCCGAGGTGTCGCAGCTCTCCGACGAAGCCGAGCGCAAGGAGTTCCTCGCCAGCCTCGGTCTCGAGGAGACCGGCCTCGCCCGCGTCATCCGCGCCGGCTACGGGCTGCTCGATCTCATCACCTATTTCACGGCCGGACCGAAGGAGGCCCGGGCCTGGACGGTGCACAGGGGCGCCAAGGCGCCGGAGGCCGCCGGCGTCATCCACACCGATTTCGAGCGCGGCTTCATCTGCGCCGAGACTATTTCCTACTCCGATTACCTCGCCTGCAACGGCGAGCAGGGCGCCAAGGATGCCGGCAAGATGCGCCAGGAGGGCCGCGACTACGTCGTGCAGGACGGCGACGTCATACTGTTCCGTTTCAACGTCTAGTCACCGTTCCCAGCCGGCGACGCTCCCGTATAGGATGCGGCGTCGGTTCACTGGGGAAGACGGCGATGGCCGTACGTCTGTACGCAGTGGTCTTGGCGCTTCTGACCTGCGGCGCCTGCGTTCCGGAACAACCGCAAGCCAGCCGTCAACCGGTCGTCGCGGTCCAGCAGCGGACCTTGGTGACCGGCAGCGAGCCCATCCTGCTCGATCGTATAGTCCTGGGCATTCGGACCGGCACCAAGATAGGCACCAGCCGCGAATGCGTCTTCTGCGACTACACGGACGTCTACTGGAGCGCAGGGATACAACTCCGCTCTGCGGACTTTGTCGGGCGCTTTATCGATGCGTTGTCGGCCGCCGGGTATCGCGTGGTCGGTGATCCCGCAAGGACATTCGATCGCGCGAACGAGCAGGCTGCCGCCCGCTACCTCGTGGCCGGCCATGTTGCGGATGTAGAGGTTCTCTCAAAAATCTCCGGCGGACCGGAGCGCCACACGGATGTGCGGGTGAAGGTCAACTGGCAGGTTTACTCCCAGGGCGAGCGCCGCGTTGCCTACGAGGTGGCTACCGAAGGAAACAGCACACTGTCCAACAGAGGTGTCGACATGCCTCTGGCGGAACTCGTCAACAAAGCGTTTTCGGAAGCAGTGACAGGTCTTGCCGCTGACGCCGGATTTCAGCGCAGTGTCGCCATATCCGAGACAACCCCGCAGCCGTCGGTGGCGGCCGCCGTCGCCGCGGCCTTCGAGCTTCCGGCCTACTCGCGCCATACCGGGCCGGTCAGCGGCCGAGCGAGAGAGATCACGAATGCCGCCGTCACCATCTTGATACCCGGCGGGCACGGTTCCGGCTTCTTCGTATCCGAAGACGGGATGATCCTGACGAATCAGCACGTAGTCGGACATGCCGACCGAGTCAGCGTTCGACTGGCGGCGGGCATTGAACTCCCCGGCCGCGTCCTGCGGCACAATACGGTCCGTGATGTGGCGCTGGTCAAGGTCGATATCGCCCGTATTCGCCCGCTGCCCCTCAGCAGCGCCGCCCCCGCCGTGGGTAACGAGGTCTACGCACTCGGCTCCCCCAGCGATCCCAATCTTGCTGGTACGTTGACGCGAGGTATCGTCAGCGCTGTGCGAGTCATCGATCAGGCCGGAATCCAGCTGCCGATGATCCAAAGCGACGCCACGATTTACAGCGGCAACAGCGGCGGCCCGTTGCTCGATGCCTCCGGCAACGTCATCGGCATTGCCGTGTCCAGTGCCGCGCACCGCGGCCAGGCCGTCGCCGGCGTCAACTTCTTCATTCCGATTGACGACGCGCTGCGTTACCTCAATATCCGGTTGGGCCAGCCGCGCGAACTGCGTTTCTAGGAGGAGAGCATGGGCGAGACGATCAAGCTGACGGCCAAGGACGGCCACAAACTCTCGGCCTACGAGGCGAAGCCTGCGGGCAAGCCACGCGGCGCCGTTGTCGTCATTCAGGAGATTTTCGGCGTCAACGGGCATATCCGCCGGGTGGCCGACGGCTATGCCGCCGACGGCTATCACGTCATCGCGCCCGCCCTGTTCGACCGTGTTGGCAAGGACATCCAGCTCGGCTACGGCGAGGCCGATATCGCCAAGGGCCGCGAGATCCGCGGCAAGATCTCCTGGGACTGGGCGCTGGCCGACGTCGCCGCCGCCCTCGCCCAGGTCAAGGGCAGCGGCAAAGTCGGCATCGTCGGCTATTGCTGGGGCGGTACCGTCACCTGGGTCTCCTGCACCAAGCTCGATGGGTTCTCGGCCGGCTCCTCCTACTACGGCGGCGGCATCGGCAACTTCGCCGCCGACAAACCGAAATGCCCGGTGATCTGCCACTTCGGCGAGAAAGACCACGCCATCCCGCTGGACGAGGTGCAGAAGGTCAAGGACGCCAGGCACGCCGGCGTCGAGGTCCATATCTACCCGTCAGGGCACGGCTTCAACTGCGACGAGCGGGGCAGCTACGACGCGGCCAGCGCCAAGCTGGCGCGCGAGCGCACCATCGCCCACTTCCGCAAGAATATCGGCTAGCCAGTCCGGTTCAGACGGAGCCGAACTCGATATAGGTGCCGTAGCCGATGGCAGGCGCGAACTGGATCGCGCCTGCCATCGGACGGTACTGAATATCCGAAGCGTCGAAGCGCAGCCGCAAGCCGTCGAGATCGCGCACCGAAATCCGGTAGCCGACGAAATGCGGACTGGCGGGGGCCGCCGTCAGCGGCAGGCCCGGAAAACGTTCGCCGGCCGCCGCCTGTGGCAGCACCGTGATGCGACCGCGGGCCGTCACCACATCAAGCGTGCGGTCTATTACGCTGACGGCTTCTTCACCCTGCAGGCCGGCGAAGAAGCCGGCCAGAGACGGCGGATCGGCAGCCATCATTACGACCTCCGTCACCGCCACGGCACCGTTAGCGTGACGTTGGAACTCGGGCTTCCAGAAATACTGCGGCGCGTGCTGCTGGCAGACGAAGAAGGCAGCCTCGGGAATCCGCGGATCGGTGGCGAAGGCCAGCGAAAAGGCGACGGTCGCCTGGCCGCCGTCCGGCAGGCGCGCCTGGCGCTCGAAGCGGAACGGCCGGTAGCCGCGCAGCCCCGCACGCGCAAAATCGGCTCGGTCGGCCTCGGCATCGCCGCTCTCGAAGACCAGCATGGAGAAGCCTTCGCGCCGGCGCAGGAAGTCCTGGTTGAAGGCGCCAAAGCTGAATGTATCGCCGCTTGCCGGCGCGATCTTCAAGGGATCGACGACGGCCAGCAGCTCGAGGAAATTTCCCTGGAGTTGAACCAGAGAATTCCCCGTGCCGAAGGGATGCTCGGCCCGCGGCGTCAGGGTGAAGCCCAGCCGCATGTAGGTGCGCCGTGCCGCCTCGAGGTCGCGCACGGCGAGAACCAGGTGATCGATGCCGCGCTGTGGTTTTGCCGTCATCGCGTTAGGATGGCGCGGGCGCGAGCTAGCGTCCAGTGACAGACCGTTCCGTGACAGACAAGGGGAAGAGAATGCTCGAGAAACAGGTGGTGAAGTGCGATGTGCCGGAGATGGGCGGCCCGATCAACACGGCGGTGACTTACGGCCCGCTGGTCTTCATCTCCGGCCTGCCGCCCTTCGACGAGGCGTTCTGCGCCAAGATGCGCGAGGCCCGCGCCAAGGGCCAGCCGCTGCCCAAGTACGAGGCGCCCTCTTTCGAGGAGGAGTGCCGCATCGTCATGGACCACATGAAGATCGCCCTGGAGGCTGCCGGCTCCAACATGGACTGTCTGCTCAAGGTCACCGTCTGGCTCAAGGACCAGACCCAGCAGGACGTCTTCGACAAGGTCTATCGCAGCTACTTCTCGTCCTTCGACAAGCTGCCCAGCCGCACCCGCATGCAGGCCGGCCGCACGCCGCGCGACTGCGGCCTCGAGGTGGACGCGATCGGCTACATTCCCGGCAAGAACTGGGTCTAGGCGGGCTTCAACGCAGGGCGGCGGCGATGTTGCCGCCGTCCACCGTCGAGATGGCGCCTGTGGTCTTGTTGGCCAACGCGAGGTGGACGAAAGCCTGCGCCACATCGGCAGCCTTGACCTCGCGTCCGAGCAGGTTGCCGGCCATGTAGTCGTGTTCCGACAGGCCGCGCGCCTTGGAGCGGCTCTTGACCATGTCGTCGGTCAAGAGTCCAGTGCGCACACGGTCGGCGTTGACACCGTTCGAGCGGATGCCGTCCTTGCCGTGGTCGACCGCATACTGGCGCAGCAGGAACAGCGTCGTTGCCTTGGGCAGGCCGTAGGGCCCGAAATCGGGGCCTGGGTTCACCGCCTGCTTCGAGACGTTGAACAGCAGGCAGCCGCCGGTCTTCTGCGTCTTCATCACGCGCACGGCGTTCTGGGCGACGGCCTGATGGGCAAAGAAGTTGAGCTCGAAACTGTCGCGCAGGATCTTGTCGTCGACCTCGCCGATCCTGCCCTGCCAGGCCGCGCCGGCATTCGACACCGCAATATCGACGCCGCCATAGCGGGCGCAGGCCTTGTCGAAGGCAGCGCGCACCTCGGATACGTTGGTGACGTCGGCCGCCGCGGCGAAACCGCCGATCTTCTTGGCCACGGCCTCGGCCATGGCCAGGTCGCGATCGACCACCACGACCTCGGCGCCTTGCGCGGCAAAGGCCGCGGCCGTCGCAGCGCCGATACCCGAACCGCCGCCGGTGACCAGCGCCACGTGGCGGGCAAGCGGCTTCTCGGCTGCCTTGCCGAGCTTGGCCTGCTCCAGCGACCAGTACTCGACATCGAAGATGTCGGCCTCGGTCACGCTCTCGAACTTGCCGATGGCCTCCGCGTCGATGATGGTGCGCACGCCGTTGTCGGCGATGTCCGCTGCGATCTTCGCGTCCTTCGATGACTGACCTAGGGCAAACAGGCCGACACCCGGCACAAGGATCAGCCGTGGGACGGTATCGAGCATGGTCTTCTTCGGCACGGCGCGCGGGTTGTGGCGGCCGAAATACGCCTTGTACTCGGCATCGTAGGCCGCGAGCGCGTCCTTGACCGCCGCGGCGAACTCGGCCGTCTTGCCGGCCTCGGGAGCGGGCACGATCAGCGGCCGGTGCTTGGTACGAATGACGTGGTCGGGCGTAATGACGCCGGCCTGGCTGTAGCGGGCGATTTCGGCCCCGTTGACGAAATTGAGGATCTCAGGGCTGCTGCGGAACTCCAGCACCCAGCGCTTGTAGAGGCCATCGACCGGGTCCACCGGGATGGCCGTCAAGCCGCGCAGCACCGGCGCGATCTCCGCCGCCGCCGCCGGCTTGGCCGGCAGGGCGCCGGGTGCGAACACGTTGCGCCGCCCCTTGGCGAGCCGCTGCTCCGCCAGAGAGACGAACTCGATCATCCGGTTGTAGGCCTCTTCGGCCGTATCGCCCCAGGTGAAGATGCCGTGCTTGTGCAGTACGAGACCCTCGGCCTTGGACATCTTCCGCTGGGCTTCAGAGGCCATCTTGGCCAGCGAGAAGCCCGGCATGACGTAGGGTACGACGGCACAGCGGCCGTTGTAGACCTCGCGCAGCAGATCCTCGCCATTGGGCTGGTCGGAAACCGCGAGCACGGCGTTGGCGTGCGTGTGGTCGATGAACTTGTGCGGCAGAAAAGCATGAAACAACGTCTCGACCGACGGATTGGGGGCTGCCGCGTCCAGCAGGTTGAGGCGCTGGAAATTGACCATGTCCTCATCGCTCAGCCTGTCGAGCTTGTAGAGCTTACGCAGCGGCTCGAGACGCACGGCCGGCAGGCCCGGCGGCTCGATCACACCCATGTCCCAACCCGAGCCCTTGACGCAGAGAACCTCGACCTCCTCGCCGAGCGTGTCCTTCATCGTCGTCTTGACGGAGGTGTTGCCGCCGCCGTGCAGCACCAGCTCCGGCACGCCGCCCAGCAGCCGCGTGGTGTAGGTGCGCAAGGCGAGGTCGCGGTTGACACCCTGCGCCGCATACTTGGTCACGGCTGCTTCGGCATCGCTCTTCGACCAGAGGTTCTTCATGGGCAACACTCTCAGGCTGCGCCGGATCGCTGACGCCGACCCGGCAAAGATTCGTCTGACAGGCTACTTACGGTTCAAGACCCGGCCGGCCACCGCATCCAGCTTGCGCACAATGTCGGGATTGCGGGCGTAGGGAGCGGTGATCATCGCCGTCTCCAGCGCCGTATGGCAGCCGGCGACGCACACATCGGTGCGGCCGCGCAGCCGCGGCGCCACCTTGCGCACCAGCGTGCGCGCGTGATCGGCGTTCTCCAGCAGCACCTTGATCACCGCGTCCACGGTGACGTGGTCGTGATCGGGGTGCCAGCAATCGTAGTCGGTGACCATCGCCACCGTGGCGTAGCAAAGCTCCGCCTCACGGGCGAGCTTGGCCTCGGGCATGTTGGTCATGCCGATCACCGAGCAGCCCCACTGGCGATAGACCTCCGATTCGGCCTTCGAGGAGAATTGCGGGCCTTCCATCACCATGTAGGTGCCGCCGCGCTTGATCGACAGGCCGAGCTCCCGGCCCGCGGCGAAGAGATGGTCGCCGAGCCGGCTGCACACCGGATGGGCCATCGACACATGCGCCACGCAGCCCGTCTCGAAGAAGCTCTTTACCCGGGCGAAGGTGCGGTCGATGAACTGGTCGGTGACCACGAAGGTTCCCGGCGGCAGATCCTCGCGCAGGCTGCCGACGGCGCTGACCGAAACGATCTCGGTGACGCCCGAACGCTTGAGCGCATCGATATTGGCGCGGAAGTTCAGCTCCGACGGCGGCACGCGGTGGCCGCGGCCGTGGCGCGGCAGAAAGACCAGCTTCTGGCCGTCGAGCTCACCGAACATCAGGTCGTCGGAAGGGTCACCCCAGGGGGTCGAGACGTGCTGCCAGCGCACGTTGGAGAGGCCCGGAATATCGTAAACACCGCTGCCGCCGATAATGCCGAGGACCGGCGGCGTGCCGGGCGAGGGGACTGCCATGCGACTCTGCTCCCAAGGGGTAAGACGCGTGTGGTTTTAGCCGATCCCCCGGGATTATCAATCGGCACGCCGCGCCAGCCAGCCCCGGACCGAGACAATGCGCTCGTTCTCGTGAACCCGGGTGTAGGACAGCGTCACCCGATCGCCCCCCACCCGGCGCCCAGATCTGCAGGTCGTTATGGCCGTCCTCAAACACCGTGTAGACGGTCACGTACAGGGTATTGCCCTCCAGACGAGCCCAGACGAGCGGACGGCCTTCAAGCGGGCTCCCGATTTCGGTCGCCACGAACCAGTTCGGCCGCCCGGCCGGCGTAAAAGCGTATGTCGTCACCTGGTAGTGGAGATGAGCCGCCGTTCGGCGATGGGAAAGGATCGTCGCCCAGGTCAGAACGAAACCGGCTCCGGAAGGACGGATGACGACATCGAGATCGCGGACCTTGATCGGTGTGCCCGGCGGCGTCTCGCTGTCGGCCGCAACGCCCCGCCCGCTGAATGAGCCGAAGAACGGCGCCGGGGCCGAGTTCGCCTCTTGTGCCTGGGCATGGCTGGAGAGACCGGCGACCAGCGCAACGACCACCGCGGCGGCAAAGCGTAGCGCCGGCATCATGCCCTAGCCCGCATTTTTCACTAGCTTGCCGCGCACCCGGCGCTGCCGCTCGCCGCCACCACGCGCGTGTAAATAAGGTCCATGCCGGTACCGGTGAGCGTGCGGGCATAGGTCTGAATGTCGTGCTGGCCGCTTTAACGCACCGAGAACTGGTGGACGGTCAGGGTATTGCGCGAAATACGGGCCCAGGACAGCACGCCTCCCTGTAGCGGATCGCCGTTTTCCGTGGCGGTGAAGAGACCGGAACGCGGCCCTGGGCGAAAGGTCATCGAAATGGCCCGCCGCCGAACGACAGGCTGGGCGTCGCTGCCGGCACGCAGCCCGGTCGTCCAGCCGATAGTGAAGCCGCCATCGGCCGCAACGGTGATCCGCACGTCCAGATCCCACTGGCTAACGTCGAGATAGGTCGTGTCTTCGCTATCAGCCATGCCACTGCCGGAGAAGCTGCCGGCGAAGGCCTTGATGTCGAGGTTACGGCCGGGCGTCGAGGATGGTGGCGTCGCCCGGCGCGGCGCCGGCGTGGCCTGGGCCGGCTGGCTAGGATAGAGCTCTATCCGCTGCGTGCGCACCGTGCCGGTGTCGATCGGCCCGGTCATTTGGGCGGCAGCGCCGCCAGAAGCAAACGCCAGCACTACACCGAGAAACGCACCTGTCACTTTCAGCTTGACACTCCCTCGTGGTCGTCCGGTACCGCTCAGGGCCAGGCGGCCAGCGGCGGCAGCGACATCAGGATCGCCTCGGTGTTGCCGCCGGTCATCAGACCAAACTTGGTGCCGCGGTCATACAGCAGGTTGAACTCGACGTAGCGGCCGCGCTTGACCAGCTGCTGGTGGCGCTGGGCCTCGCTCCACGGCTTGTTCATCTGCCGGCGCACCAGCCGCGGATAGACCTCGAGAAAGGCCAGCCCCACGTCGCGGACGAAGGCGAAATGCCGGTTCCAGGACTCGGCGTCCTGCCCCTGCAGATCGTCAAAGAAGATGCCGCCAATGCCGCGCGGCTCGTTGCGATGCTTGAGATGGAAATACTCGTCGCACCATTGCTTGAAACGCGCGTGATAGGCCGGATCGTGCGCATCGCAGACACGCTTCGCGGCTTCGTGGAAATCCCGGGTATCGGCGGCGTCGGGCAGGGCAGGCGTGAGATCCATTCCGCCGCCGAACCAGGCCTTAGTCGTGCGGATATGCCGCGTGTTCATGTGCACTGCCGGAACCAGCGGCGAGCGCGGATGCACGACCAGCGAGATGCCGCTGGCCCAGAACCGCGGATCCTTGGCCGCACCCGGCACCTGCTTCTGGAACTCAGGGCTGAACTCGCCGAACACCGTCGAGATGTTGACCCCGGCCTTCTCGAAGACGCGGCCGTGGATCAGCCCCATGGTGCCGCCTCCTCCCGGCGTGCCGTCGACGGTGGGCCTCTGCCAGTCTCGTTTCTTGACGCGTCCCGGCGCCAGCTCGGCATGGGTGCCAGCAAGCTCCTGCTCGAGGCGCTCGAACTCGGTGCAGATCCGGTCGCGCAACTCGGCAAACCATTTGGCCGCTGCCTCCTTCTGCATTTTGGCGACGTCGGTCACGATGCCTCCCGCAGCCGGCCGAGCTTGACCTGACGCCGCGCCTCGCCCAAAGCCATTGCCGCCGCCACCGCCACGTTGAGCGCCCGCGCACTGGCTAAGATCGGAATCACCAGCCGTGCCTCCGCCGCGGCGTGAACCTCCGCCGGCACACCGGCGCTCTCGCGCCCGACCAGCAGCGTGTCCGTGGGCCGGAACCGGAAATCGGTATAGGCGATCTCGCCTGCCGTGGTCAGCAACAGCAGCCGGCCCGGGCCCCGGGCGGCGCGGAACGCGGCCCATGATTCATGTCGTGTCAGGTCGACTCCCTTCAGGTAGTCCATGCCGGACCGCCGCAGACGGCGGTCGTCCCAGACGAAGCCGCAAGGCTCAATGAGGTCGACGGCCACCCCGAGACAAGCGGCCAAGCGCAGCATCGTGCCGGTGTTCTGCGGAATATCAGGCTGAAAGAGGGCTAGGCGCATCGGAACGATCAGTGAACGGCTGGGCTGGCGTAGCGGCCTTAAGCCTTTGCAAGAGCGGCGAACATGCATTATACCCTGCGTCGGTACGGGGTCATCCGCAAGGCGATCGAATCGCGGCTTGCTTGCCCTCGGTTGGGAGCTGGGAGCAAGCTTATTTTTCTGCCCCACAGCGCCCTCTTGCGAGGCGCCACGGACGTCACCACCTCCGACCAGGGGGGATCCGGGCTAGCTAGTTAGGGTCATCTGCATGGTAAACACCGCTCACTCCCCCACCGCCAGCCACGGCGCCGAGGGTACGCGTCGCGATTTTCTTTACCTCACCGCCGGCGCCTTCGGCGTGGTCGGGGCTGGCGCCACGATGTGGCCGTTCATCCACCAGATGAACCCGTCGGCCGACGTGCTGGCACTGTCGACCACCGAGGTCGATGTGGCGCCAGTGGCCGAAGGCCAGAGCATCACCGTGAGTTGGCGCGGCAAGCCGGTCTTTATCCGCCGCCGTACCCAGGCGGAAATCCAGGCTGCCCGGGCCATCAACATTAATGAATTGCCCGACCCGCAGGCCGACCAGGCGCGTGTCAAGAAGCCCGAATGGCTGATCCTCGTCGGCGTCTGCACCCATCTCGGTTGCGTGCCGCTCGGCCAGAAGACGACCGACCAGCGCGGCGAATTCGGCGGCTGGTTCTGCCCCTGCCACGGCTCGCACTACGACACCTCCGGCCGTATCCGCAAGGGACCGGCGCCGGCCAACCTGCCGGTTCCCGCCTACGAATTCCTGTCCGACACCACCGTGCGCATTGGCTGAGGCTCCGATTATGGCGACTCCTTCGTCCAGCAAGTTCTTCGGCAACCCGGTGGTGAAGTGGATCGAGCATCGGCTGCCGATCTTCTCCTTCGTCGATCACAGCCTCGGTTCGCAGTACCCGACGCCGAAGAACCTCTCCTACTGGTGGAATTTCGGCTCGCTCGCCCTTGCGGTGCTGATGGTGATGATCGTCAGCGGCATCGTGCTGGCGATGCATTTCACGCCGCATGTCACGATGGCCTTCGATTCGACCGAACGCATCATGCGCGACGTCAATTACGGCTGGCTGATCCGCTACATCCACATGAACGGGGCGTCGTTCTTCTTCATCGTGGTCTACATCCACATCTTCCGCGGCATGTATTACGGCTCCTACAAGGCGCCGCGCGAGATCCTCTGGGGGCTCGGTGTCGTCATCCTGCTGCTGCTGATGGCTACGGCATTCATGGGCTACGTGCTGCCCTGGGGCCAGATGAGCTTCTGGGGTGCGACCGTCATCACCAACCTGTTCTCCGCCATCCCGCTGGTCGGCGACTACATCGTGACCTGGCTGTGGGGCGGCTTTGCCGTCGAAAACTCGACGCTCAACCGCTTCTTCTCGCTTCACTTCCTGATGCCCTTCCTAATCGTCGGCGTGGTGGTGCTGCACGTCTGGGCGCTGCACGTCCATGGCTCGAGCAATCCGATCGGCATCGACGCCAAGGGCCCGCAGGATAAGATCCCTTTCCACCCGTACTTCACGGTGAAGGACGCCTTTGGCCTGACCGTATTTTTCATCGTCTTCGCCGCGGTGATTTTCTTCGCGCCGAACGTCTTCGGCGAGCCCGACAACTACATCCCGGCCAACCCGCTGGTGACGCCGGAGCACATCGTGCCGGAATGGTACTTCCTGCCCTACTACGCCATTCTGCGCGCCATCCCCAGCAAGCTGCTCGGCGTCGTGGCGATGTTCGCCTCGATCCTGGTGCTGTTCATCCTGCCCTGGCTCGACACAAGCCGGGTGCGCAGCGCCCGCTTCCGCCCGACCTACCGCTGGTTCTTCTGGATCTTCGTCGCCGACTGCGTGGTCCTCGGATATATCGGCGCCAAGCCGCCGGAGGGCTGGTACCTTCACATCGGCCGCCTCGCGACCGCCTGGTACTTCGCCCACTTCCTGATCGTCCTGCCGTTCCTCGGCTGGTTCGAGCGTCCCCTGCCGCTGCCAGCCAGCATCTCCGAGCCGGTGCTCAAGGGAGCCAAGGCAACGCTCATGGCCCTGGCGATCGGCTTCGGCATGCTCGGCTTCGGCGCCGGGCCGGCCAGCGCCGCCGGAGCCCCAAAGCCGCCGGCGCAGAAATGGTCGTTCGACGGGGTATTCGGCACCTTCGATGCGGCCTCGCGCCAGCGCGGCTTCCAGGTCTACCGCGAGGTCTGCGGCGCCTGCCATGCGCTGAAGCAGGTTTACTACCGCCACCTTCGCGACATTGGCTTCTCCGAGGACGAGGTCAAGGCCATCGCCGCCTCGGTCGAGGTGACCGACGGCCCGAACGATGCCGGCGAGATGTTTCAGCGGCCTGGACGGCCCTCGGACCGTTTCAAGTCGCCCTTTGCTAACGACAACGCCGCGCGAGCCGGCAACAACGGCGCCCTTCCGGTCGACCTATCGCTGATCACCAAGGCGCGGCCGGGTGGGCCGGACTATCTCCACGCGCTGCTCACCGGCTACAGCGATCCGCCGGCCGGCGTGAAGCTCAGCGAGGGAATGAATTACAACAAGTACTTCCCGGGCAACCAGATCGCCATGCCGCAGCCGCTCAATGCCGACCAGGTGACCTACGCCGACGGCACCAAGGCGACGGTCGAGCAGATGGCCAAGGACGTCACCACCTTTCTTGCCTGGGCGGCCGAGCCGGAGCTCGAGGCGCGCAAGCGCATGGGCATGAAGGTCATGATCTTCCTGGTCGTGCTGTCGGCCCTGCTCTTCTTCGTCAAGCGCAAGGTCTGGTCAGACGTGCACTGATCTGATCTGCGAAGCGGATCAACGGAAAGGGCCGCCCGGGGGCGGCCCTTTTTCGTTGTGGGTTACGCCTACTTCTTGTCGAGCCCGCGCCGCCAGCCGGCCCAGGCGCCGATTCGGGCGGCCATGATCGCATAGCCCTCCGCCGTGGGATGGACGCCGTCGCCCGCGGCCAGCGACCTGCGGAATTCGCCATCGTCCGCCAGCTGGCCATAGAGATCGAGATAAGGCACACCGACCTCTGCGGCGAGGCCTTCCAGGATGCGCGAGGCCTTGGCGATCCGCGTGTTTTTGAGATCGCGCGGTACCGTGCCGAACTGCGTCGGCATCTTGCTTTCATCGATGGGGGTGGGGCCGACCATTAATGTCGGCTTCCAGCGGGCCGCCTCAGCCAGGATGGACCGCGCCAGCCGGGCCGATTCCTCGGGGTTCACCCGCAGGCCCGTGGGCTCCTCGGCCGTGTCATTGATGCCGAAGGCGAAGACCAGCGCCGCCGGAAATTCGGGCGGCAGACGGGCCTCGCACTCGACCCGCCAGCGCCGGGCGATCAGCGGCGTGGTGTCGCCGCGGATACCCAGATTGTACTGCGTCAGGTCGTGTCCGCGCGCCCACTCAGCGGCGCAGAGCCGCCCCGGCCAGCCAAGGTAGGTCTCGTCACCGGTCCCTGCGGTGATGCTGTCCCCGACGAAGCAAATGCGCAGAACCGTCATGTTGCTGCCTTCCCAACCAGAGATCTCAGGTGCGCCAGGCACGCGGCCCGGTCGGCACGATAGTCGCCGTCTTCCCACCAGCGCTCGACCGCGCCGATCAGTTCGCCGACGCGCGGCCCGGCCGGCACACCGAGATCGAGCGCGTCCTGGCCTTTCACCGGCAGCGCTACCGGCTGCCACACCTGAGCGGCCGCCACCGCCTGACGGCCGAAGGCGGCATCACCCCGCGCCAAGGCCAGCAGCCCCAGGTCGCGCACGGCCTGCGTCCCAAGCCGATGCAGCGCTCGCCGCAGATCGCGTTCGCTATGGGCCGGCCAGAACGCAGTAGGCGGACCGGCGGCGGCTACCAGGCGTTCCCTATCGGCGTTAGACAGGCGCAGGCGCTCCGCCACCGTTCCCGCCACGCCCGGATCGTCGGGCAGCAGGGCCAGCAGCCGCAACAGCGGATCGCCCGCTGCCAGCTCATCGACGTCTTGCAGACCGCGCAACCGTTCGATGCCTGTCAGCTCGGGCAGGATCGGGGCCAGAATCCCGGTATCAGCCATAAGCCGGACCGTCGACGCGGCGTCCGGGGCCCTGAGCAACCTGAGCAACTCCGCCGCCACACGCTCGGCCGACAGCCGCGGCAGCAGCGGCGCCAGTTCGCGGCAAGCGGCGAGGCCAGCTGTGTCAGGGGCGCCCTGGCCGTAATGGGCATGAAAGCGGAAAAAACGCAGGATACGCAGCACATCCTCACGGATGCGCGCCTGCGGCTCGCCGACGAAGCGCACCCGGCCGGCTGCCAAGTCGGCCACACCGCCGAAGGGATCGTGCACGCGTCCATCGGGGTCGGCCGACAGCGCGTTGATGGTGAAATCGCGCCGCGCTGCGTCCTCCGTCCAATCGTCCGTGAAGGCGACAACCGCGTGCCGGCCGTCGGCCATCACGTCGCGGCGCAGCGTCGTGACCTCGAACGGTTTGCCGCGCACCACGGCGGTGACAGTGCCATGCTCGATGCCGGTCGGCACCGCCTTGAGCCCAGCCGCAATGAGCAACTCCATGACCCGCGGCGGCGATTCCGGCGTAGCGATGTCGATATCGGTCACTGTCCGTCCGATGAGGGCGTCGCGCACACAGCCGCCGACCAGCCGTGCGGCCTTGCCGCCCGCCATCACTGCGGCGAGCACGGCGCGCGTATCGCTGGCCGTCAGCCAGGGTGCACGTGACGGATCGATAGCGGGAGAAACGGCCACCGATACCCCGGGACCTATTTCGGGACCACGTGGCCGGGAACGACCTGCCCGTCGCGCAGCTCCGGCGGAACGTAGACCCCGCCCGCGGGATCCCCACCAAAGACGGCAACAGCAACCGCGGCCACACCGGCGAAGAAGACGCCCAGGGTCAGCAGCCACAGCCAGGGTGCGGCCGACCAGCTGCGCTTCTCTTCGCCGCTGGCCTCCGCCCGGCGGCGCTCCGCGGTCATCCACAGCGCGTAGAGCAGCGCCGGAAGCACGATCGGGAAAACGACCTGGAAGAGGATCCGCGCCACGCTCCCTCGCTTCAGCTCGCGTCGTGCAAGACTTCGCACAGGTTGACCAGCATGCCCGCTGTCGCCCCCCAGATGTAATACTCGTGGTAAGGCATGACCCAGAACTCCCGCTTCAGCCCGCCGAAATCCTCGCGCATGCGGCGTTCGTGGTTCCGCCTGTCGAGCACGAACGACAGGGGGACCTCGAAGACCTCCGCGACCTCGAACTCGTCGCGCTGCAGCTCAAAGGGTGGCGTTACCAGGCCCACCACCGGCGTGACCTGAAAGCCGGTACGCACGACGTAGGTATCCAGCCGACCAACGACCTCGACCCGCTCGCGCGTCAAGCCGATCTCTTCCTCCGTCTCGCGCAGGGCACACGCAACGGCGTCGCTGTCGCCTTCCTCGATGCCCCCGCCGGGAAAGCTGATCTGGCCGGCATGAGCCTGCAGATGCGCCGTTCGCTTGGTGAGCAGCACCGTCACGTTGTCCGGCCGCACCACCAGCGGCACGAGCACCGAGGCCAGCTTGAGCGGGCCCTTGGGCATGATGTCCGGGTTGAGGTCGTGATCGCCCCGCACGCGCGTCAGGTGCCCTGACCCGCGCCAGCCGAGCTCGCCCTGGGCCATCCGCAGCCGCTCGCGGATCCGGGCCGGGGAGAGAGTTACCGGATCGGGGTTCATGCGACTCGTCCCAACGAGAAGAATTCGCCGCGACTCCAGACGCCGAATCCGGGCGGCGAGCCCGGCCCTTCCTCACCCAGCTCGACGAGCTGATAGAAGACGGGCCGGGCAATCAACGCGTCGAGTCGCTCGCGCACTGTGACATAAGGGCGCGGTGACTCCGTACCCGCCTCCTGCGTCACGCGGATGTGATGCCCGGGGCCGGCGACCACAATATCGTCAAGATTGGTGCGAAAACTCAGCTCCTGCATGCGGCCTTCGCCGGATACCGTTAGCTCGACTGCGAGAAAAGGCGCGTCATCCACCCGGATGCGCCCCTTTTCCACAGGCGTTTGCAGCCAATATTCGCCTTCTTCATCGCGCCGCAGCACGCTGGCAAACAGCTTGACGAGCGGTTTGCGGGTGATCGGCGAGCCGTGATAAAACCAAGTGCCATCGTGCGCGATCCGGATGTCGAATTCTCCGCAAGATTCGGCATACGGGGCCCCGGCCGACGCCTCCGGCCGCTGCGGGCCAGAGGAGGAGTGAGGCGGTTGGGAAAGATGCCGCGCAAGGGCGGCCGGATCGGGGTTTCTACCGGTCATGGCCGCAGGATCTTATGTCGCTGTCGCTCAGCCGAGAGAGGCCGCATTGAACGCTCCCGAGCCGAAATTCGCCAATCCCGCCGTCGCACCTTCCGATGTCATCGCCAAGATTGAAGCCCTCGGCCAGCGCCTGGGCCAGGTCCGCGCCCACATCGGTCGCGTAATCTTCGGCCAAGTCGAGGTCATCGACCAAACTCTTATCACGCTGCTCGGAGGGGGTCACGCGCTGCTCATCGGCGTGCCAGGCCTCGCCAAGACGAAACTCGTCGAGACGCTCGGCGTAGTCCTTGGCCTGGAAGAGAAGCGGCTGCAGTGCACGCCTGACCTCATGCCGGCCGACATCCTGGGTTCCGAGGTGCTCGAGGAGAGCGAAACCGGCCGCCGGTCGTTCCGCTTCATCAAGGGCCCGGTCTTCACCCAGCTGCTGATGGCTGACGAAATCAACCGCGCCAGCCCGCGTACCCAGTCGGCGCTGCTGCAGGCCATGCAGGAGCGCCGGGTCTCGGTGGCCGGTGCCTACCATCCGCTGCCGGCCCCGTTCCATGTCCTGGCCACCCAGAACCCGCTGGAGCAAGAAGGCACCTACCCCCTGCCCGAGGCCCAGCTCGACCGTTTCCTGCTGCAGGTGGACGTCTCCTATCCCGATCTCGCCGCGGAGCGACAGATGCTCATCGCCACGACCGGCGCCCAGGAGGAGAAGCCGCAGCCGGTGCTGACCGGCGAGGAGCTGATCGCCGCGCAGGCCTTGATCCGCCGGGTACCGGTCGGCGAAAGCGTCGTTGAGGCAATCCTGCGCTTAGTGCGTAGCGGCCGTCCGTCGGAAACCGACATCCCGGACGTCCAGAAACATGTCGCCTGGGGGCCGGGTCCCCGTGCCAGCCAAGCCCTCATGCTGGCCACGCGCGCCCGGGCCGTGCTCGACGGACGGCTTGCGCCCTCGGTCGATGACGTTGTCGCGCTGGCAAAGCCGATATTGCGCCACCGCATGGCGCTCAATTTCGGGGCGCGGGCCGACGGCATCACCATGAGTAAGGTGATCGACCGCCTGTGCACGCCGCTGGCCTGACGCTGGCGTGACACCGGAGGCCGCCATGGCCCCCCAGACCGCCTCGGCCGCCGCCCTTCACGCGCAGCAGCGCGCGGAGCATCTTGCCAGCCGCTTTCCGCCGCTGCTGGTCGCGGCGGAGCGGGTGGCGATGACTGTCGCCCAGGGTGTGCACGGCAGGCGCCGGGTCGGCACAGGTGACGCCTTCTGGCAGTTCCGTCGCTACGAGCCGCACGACGGCGCTGACCAGATCGACTGGCGCCAGACCGCCAAGGGCGATCACGTTTATGTCCGCGAGACCGAGTGGGAAGCGTCCCAAAGCGTGTGGCTGTGGCGCGACGTGTCACCGTCGATGCGCTGGCGCTCCAACATGCGGCTGCCGGAGAAGGCCGAGCGGGCCGATCTGCTAACCCTGGCGCTGATGGCCCTGTTGATCCGCGGCGGCGAGCTGATCGCCCTGCTCGGCGAGGGTGCACGCCCGGCAACCGGTCGCGCCACCCTCAACCGGCTCGCCCAAGTCATCGCGCAGACTCCGGCGGATAGCGCGGGATTGCCGCCGGAGACGGCCCTGCCCCGCTACGCGCAGGTGGTGGTGATCGGTGATTTCCTCTCGCCGCTCGACCAGGTCGCCGCGGCTATCGGGCGCATTGCCGGCCGCGACGTCAAAGGCTTCATGGTTCAGCTTCTGGATCCCGCCGAGCAGACCCTGCCCTTTGCCGGCCGCACCCGTTTCGAGGGCCTGGAAGCCGAAGGTGACATGCTCGTACCCCGGGTCGAGGCGGTGCGGCTGGAGTATCGCGATCTCTTCGAGGCCCACGTCGCTGGCCTCCAGGACATCGCCCGCCAGGTGGGCTGGAACTTCCTTTCGCATCGCACCGATCATCCGCCGGAGACCGCGGTGCTGTCGCTCTATCAGGCGCTCGCCAAGCCGGGATACCGCTGATGAGTACGCTGGCCGGCATCGCCTTTCTCTCGCCGATCTGGCTGATCATGCTAGCGGCCCTGCCGATCCTCTGGTGGCTGTTGCGGGTAACGCCGCCGGCGCCGCGCACGGCGCTGTTCCCGGCTATCCGCCTGCTACTGCAGCTGAAGCCGAAGGAAGAGACGCCGGCCCAGACACCCCTCTGGCTGCTTCTGCTGCGTCTGCTCATCGCCACGCTCGTCATCCTGGCGCTGGCCCATCCGCTGCTGAACCCGGGGGCCCAGATCGCCACCAACGGCCCTGTTGTGATCGTCGTCGACGACGGCTGGGCTGCGGCGCGGCATTGGACGGCACGCAAGGCGATGCTGGCCGACATCATCGACCGCGCCGAGCGACACCGCCAGCCGGTCATGCTGCTGCCCACTGCCCCTCTGGTCACCGGCGAAGCGCCGCGCCCCTCGCGCCTGATGTCGGCGAGTGAGGTCCGGCCTATCGCCACAGCCCTCGAGCCCAAGCCCTGGCCGGTCGACCGTGCGGCGGCGCGGGCCAGTCTCGACGGCGTCTCGCTGCCGGGTGCAGCCAATATCATCTACATCGCCGACGGTATGCGCGACGACCAGCTCAACCCGCTGCTCGAGCGGCTGCAGCGCTACGGCGGCGTCGACCTGTTCACCGAGCCGAACGACGATCTGGCCCGCATGCTGCTGACCCCCGCCTCCGAGGCCGGCGGTCTCACCGCGGCGGCCGCCCGTGCCTCGGGAACCGGCACGGCCTCAATACCCATCCGTGCTATCGGCGACGACGGCCGCCTGCTGGCTCGCGAGGAACTACGCTGGAACGAAGGCCAGACCAACGCCCAAGTGCGGATCAACCTGCCGACGGAGCTGCGCAACCGCGTCGCCCGGCTGGAGATCGAAGGCGAGGCCTCGGCAGGCGCCGTAGTGCTGGTGGATGAGCGCTGGCGCCGGCGCCCGGTCGGGCTAGTCTCGGGCGGACCGATCGAACGTCAGCAGCCGCTGCTCGGCGACGTCTACTATCTGCAGCGCGCCCTCGCCCCCTTCAGCGAGGTGCGCGTCGGCAGCCCGCAGGAGCTGCTGCAGCGCGAGCTGGCGGTGCTCGTCCTCGCCGATACCGGCCGCCTGGCAGCACCCGACCAGACGACCGTCGAGGAGTGGCTCAAGAAGGGCGGCATGGTCGTGCGCTTCGCCGGGGCACGTCTGGCCGAGGGCGGCGACGATTTCATACCGGTGCCGCTGCGCGGTGGCGGCCGCACCTTCGGCGGCGCCATGTCGTGGGGACAGCCGGTCAGTCTGCAGGCTTTCGATCCGAGTGGCCCGTTTGCCGGGCTGGCCATCGCCGACGACGTCAGGGTGATGCGCCAAGTTCTGGCCGAGCCGAGCCTCGACCTCGCCAGCAAGACCTGGGCACGGCTCTCCGACGGCACGCCGCTGATTACCTTCGACCGGCGCGGCGACGGCTGGCTGGTCCTGGTCCACACCATGGCCACGCCGGAATGGTCGACCCTGCCGATTTCGGGCCTGTTCGTGGAGATGCTGCAGCGTCTCGTCGGGCTGTCGCAGGGCGTGACCGGCGAGGCCAGTGACGCCGTCCTGCCGCCGCTTTCGTCACTCGACGGCTTTGGCCGCCTGCAGTCTGCCAGCCCGGCGGCGCTCGGCATCGCCGGCCGCGAGTTCGCCAAGGTGCCGATCAGTCCCAAATACCCGCCGGGCTATTACGGGGCCGAATTCGGCCGGCGGGCGCTCAACCTGTCGGCCAATGTGCCACCGCCACGCGCGCTGGCCGAGCTGCCGGCGGGGATTGATCGGCGCGAGCTGCAGCACAGCCGCGAAATCGATACCAAGCCCTGGCTGCTGCTGGCCGCCCTGCTGCTGATGCTGGCCGATCTGGTCATCAGCCTGGCGCTGCGCGGCCTACTTGCCGGGTCGTGGGTGCGCCGCGCCGGCGGCGCGGCGACAATCCTTCTCCTGATATTGACTGCCTGGACGGCCGAAGCGCAGCTTGCCCGACCGGGAGTACAGCCCGCCCGCGACGGCGACGACGGCGCCGCAATCAGCGCGACGCTGGCGACACGGCTGGGCTATGTGCGCAGCGGTCGCCAGGATGTCGACGAGGTAGCCCGAGCCGGACTGATCGGCCTGGGCTCGATCCTGTCGCGGCGGACCGCCATCGATCCCGGCCAGCCAGCGGAGATCGACATCGAGCAGGACGAGCTCTCCTTCTATCCGCTGCTCTACTGGCCGGTGGCGCCCGACGGCAACCTGCCCTCGCCAGCGGCCATGGCGCGGGTCAACGACTTCCTGCGCCAGGGCGGCATGATCCTCTTCGACACGCGAGATGCAGAGCGCGGCGGACGTGGGCCGGCCGGTGTCCGCCTGCAGAACATCCTGCGGCAGATCAACCTGCCGGCTTTGAACCCCGTTCCGCCCGATCACGTACTGACCAAGTCCTTCTACCTGCTTTCGGAGTTCCCGGGCCGCTGGGTCGGACAGCCGGTGTGGATCGAGCAGGCAGACAGCCGCGTCAATGACGGCGTCACCTCCGTGGTGATCGGCGCCCATGACTGGGCCGCCGCCTGGGCTACCGACAGCCAGGGCCGCGCCCAGTACGCCGCGGTTCCCGGCGGCGAGGGCCAGCGCGAGACGGCCATCCGCTTCGGCGTCAATCTCGTCATGTACGCCCTGACCGGCAACTACAAGGCCGATCAGGTGCATGTCGACGCCATCCTTGACCGGTTACGACGATGAGCGGCGATCTGTCCTTTGCCGCCGCCCCGCTGATCCCGCCGCTGTTTCTGGCGATCGTGGGGATCGTCGGCCTCGTCCTGATCGCGGCGCTGTGGTGGCGCCGGGCCCGCGGCGCCGCGTGGCGCACGGCCGCGGTGCTGGGCCTGCTTCTCGCCCTCATCAATCCGACGGCGGTCGTCGAGGAGCGCCGGCCGCTCCCGGACGTGGCGCTGGTCGTGGTCGACGAAAGCCCCAGCCAGAACATCGGCGAGCGCCGCCAGCGGACCGAAACGGCGCTGCAGCAGCTGCAGCAGCGCCTCGGCAGCCAGAAGGAGCTGGAGCTCCGGGTCGTACGCGGAGGCGGCAGCGGTGGCATCGGCGGCAGCGACGGCACGCGGCTGTTCGAGGCCGTCGAGCGGGCGCTGGGCGACGTGCCGCGCTCGCGGCTGTCCGGCGTGGTCATGGTCACCGACGGGCAGGTGCACGACGCGCCGAAAGACGCCCAGAGCGTGCGTATCCCGGCCCCGATCCATGTCCTGCTCACGGGAAACAGGAACGAGGTCGACCGCCGGCTGGTGGTCGAGCGCAGCCCGACCTACGGCATCGTCGGCAAGCCGCAGAAGATGACCTTACGGGTCGACGACAGCGGCGGCCAGCGCGAGCTGGCGCGCGTCGACATCCGCCGCGACGGCGGCGAGGCGCAGAGCGTGCGCGTGCCGGTCAACGTGCCGACCGAGATCGACTTCACCCTCGATCACGGCGGAGCCACGGTGTTCGAGATCGCCGTCGAGCCCGGCCCGCGCGAGCTGACCCTGGACAACAACCGCGCCGTGGTCGTGGTCAACGGCGTGCGCGACCGGCTGCGCGTGCTGCTGGTCACCGGCGAGCCGCATCCCGGCGAGCGCACATGGCGCAACTTGCTGAAATCCGATCCCTCGGTGGACCTGATCCATTTCACCATCCTGCGCCCGCCCGAGGCCCAGGACTTCACGCCAGTGAACGAGCTGTCGCTGATCGCCTTCCCGATCCGTGAGCTGTTCGAGGTCAAGCTGCACGAGTTCGATCTTGTGATCTTCGACCGCTACCGGCGGCGCGATGTGCTAGCGCAGATCTACCTCGACAACATCGTGCGTTATGTGCGCGGCGGTGGCGCGCTTATGGTGGCGACCGGCCCGAACATCGGTACCACCAACAACCTGTTCAACTCACCGCTCGGCCAGATCCTGCCGGGAACCGTCACCGGCCAGACCTTCGAGGAAGGGTTCCGTCCGAAGGTAACCGAGCTCGGGCGCCGTCACCCGGTGACCGCTGACCTGCCGAATTCCGGCGCGGGTAGCGCCGATCCGAGCTGGGGCCGCTGGTTCCGCCATGTCGACATCGAGCCGCGCCGCGGTCACGTCCTGATGTCTGGAGCGCGCGACCGGCCGATGCTGATGCTCGACCGTGTCGGCGAAGGCCGGGTCGCCCAGTTCATGTCCGATCACATCTGGCTTTGGGCGCGAGGCTACGAGAACGGCGGCCCGCAGGCCGAGCTGCTGCGGCGTATCGCCCACTGGCTGATGAAGGAGCCGGAGCTCGAGGAGAACGACCTCCGCGCCACCGTGCACGGCGACCGGATCGAGATCGCCCGCCGCACCTTGGTCCCCGACGGCCGCGGCGTCGAGGTGACCTTCCCCTCCGGCGCGCGCGAGAACCTCGCCCTCACCGAAGGCAGTGATGGCCGGGCGTTCGGCAGCCTGCGCGCGAGCGACCCGGGCCTCTACCACGTGACGGACGGAGAGCGCGTGGCCATCGCCGCGGTGGGGGCACTCAACCCCGTCGAGATGGCCGATGTGCGTACGACGGAGGAGCCGCTACGCATCGCCTCGGCGGCCTCGGGCGGCCAGATTCTCTGGCTGGTCGACGGGGCGCCGGACATCCGCCGCGTGCGTCCCAACCGCGACGCAGGCGGACGCGAGCCAGGCGGGCGCGGCTGGATCGGCCTGCGGGCCAACGGCGACTACGTGGTGACCGGCATCATGCAGCTTCCGCTGCTGCCCGGCTTCGCGCTGTTCGCCGTCGGGCTACTAACCCTGATCCTCGCCTGGCGGCGCGAGGGGCGTTGAGGGTAAAGACTTTCTTAATTTTTTTTCTCTAGCAAACCCCTATAGTCGCCCACTGCGTATCCCGCGAGAGGCCACCAGGGACCCCGTATGAGCGAAGAAGACAGCAGCCGTTCTGCCGCTGAGCAGCCCGCACCTGCCGCCTCTGCGCCACTAGACGAGAGCGCGCCCGCCGTGATGGTGCTGCGCACGCTGCAGAAGCTGATCATCGAAGCCCGCAAGGACCCGCAACACCGGCAGGTGGCCGACCAGGGCATGCGTATTCTGGTCGACGTGCAGCGCGCGCTTGCCGCCAACAAAGCGGACCCGGGCGCGATCCAGTGGCTGCGCCAGCTGGCGCTGACCTGGAACACCAAGATCCGCAACCAGGGGCTCAAATTCCGCCGCGTCTTCGAGCTGCTCGATCAGGCAGGCCCCAAGACCCCTCCACGCTGACCCGCCCCGCGACCGAGGTCTAGAGATTGTACCCGAGCTCTCGCGCCTTGCGCACGGCCCGATCGTGCCCGCGTTGACCGACCGCCTGTCCCCAACGCATACCAGCCGCTTGCGACTCCAACGCCAGTCGTGCAGTGAGGCCCGCCATCTTGCGCCCGGTGGGCGTGCGGTAGAAGGCGATCAGTGCCTCTAGATCCTCTTCGGTGTAATAGCGATCGAAGATCGCAGACATAATCTCGACGAACTCACCGATGGAGAGGCGGAACTCCGCGATGATCTA
>Ga0194132_10003766_pt1 | contig 26568 bp, 27 predicted proteins | sample TA2KigOf80mmetaG_FD_148612 | JGI IMG/M metagenome (GOLD analysis project Ga0194132, IMG submission 148612) | Freshwater microbial communities from Lake Tanganyika, Tanzania - TA2015054 Kigoma Offshore 80m | ecosystem: Environmental > Aquatic > Freshwater > Lake | place: Tanzania: Lake... | reverse complement strand
GCGGGGTATGGGGCGTAGCACGGGTGCAGGGAGACGAACGGAACACGAGAGGCCCGACGCGGCAGACCTACGCCGGCCCGCTGGCCGTTGGTTACGACCTGATGACGATCGCCATCGGCGACACGATTGATGGGAGCCGTTGAGCGAACTCGACCCGCAACAGCAAGCAACGACCGCCTTACGTCTCTCGCCTCGCGAGGGTCAGACGCGGAGGACCGTGTCGTCAAGATTCAAAAAGTGAAGCTACGCTATGGCGTGTGCTGCCGCAAGAAGGGGATCACCGCGTGAAGCTCGAGTAGGTCAACCGGCAGATCGACGTCGAATGCCAATCCCGGTCGCCGGACAATGACGCTTTCCAGGTCAAGGACGTGCGCTCGCTCACAATGTCGTGAAAAACTGTTAGACCCAAATGCGAAGTCGAACGGACGAGACACCGGCAGGCACATCGCATTGGTGCCCTGGTCAGTGCGGTCCGGTGCGAGGGCCAGAACGCCTTCGGACGCAGCATCGGCGAGGTGCCGGAGGTCGCGTGCCTCCAGGAGCGGCAAGTCGGACGACACCACCAGCATGCGTGACCCGCCCAGCGCGACCACAGTCTGTTGTGCTTGTCGCAGTGCGCTGTTCAATCCCGCCATCCCTGACTCCTCCACCACGCCGATCCCGAGATTGCTGACCCACGCGCTCACGTCTCGACAAGCGGTCACCACGAGGGTTCGGGACACTCCCGGGAACTCTGTCGCCTGGTTGAGCGTACGGGCCAACAGCCATTGCACCAGCGCCGTCCGCTGCGCGACTTCGAGGACGGGAGCCAAACGCCGCTTACCGTCCCGAAAGGATCGCACCGGGACCACCACCCAGAGGGCCATGTCGTTCACCGGGTCACGGCAATCGCGCGGCTGATCGCGCCAGGGCGACCACTTGAGCGGCCAGGTCGCTGCGGTCGCGAGGCTCCCTCATGATCGTGTTGGTGATCATAGGGGTGACCCCGAGCGACCGCACCGAGTCGGCCAGGACGGCGTCGGCGTGGTCGAGAACTAGCGCGTCAATCAGGCCCGTGTAAAACCGTGCGATTTCGAGCGCTGAGGGCTGCTTCCCCAATTCATGCATGATCTTCGCGGCTGGGCCCTTGAGCGCGCGCCCGCCCACCAGGGGCGACACAGCGATCGCTGGAAACCGTCTCTGTTCGAGCAGCGATCGGACGCCGGGCACGGCAAGAATCGGAGCGATACTCAAGTACGGATTGGAAGGGCAAATCACGATGGCCGAAAAGGACCCGCACAAAGCGGCCGAACTGATCGCTTCTGCCATCCGGGCCTGCTCGGCACCAGAGAACTCCAGACCAGTCACCACGGGTTCTGAACGACGCCGGACGAAGTAGTCCTGGAATGACAACGGCCCTTCCTCGGTGCGGACGATCGTCGGCACCGGGTCATCGCTCATTGGCACGATACGATGCTGAATCCCCAGCCGCTCGCAGAAATCCGTCGTGATCGACGAGAGCGTCTCGCCCTTGCGCAGCCGACGCGTTCGCTCGACATGAACGGCCAGATCGCGATCCCCGAGCTGAAACCAAGTCTCTCCTCCGAGGGTCTCCAGCGCCCGCATGAACCCCCATGTCTCGCCCGCGATACCCCAGCCCTGGATGGGATCGCTGATGCCGGCGAGCGCGTAGACGACGGTATCCACGTCTGGGGAGATGTGCAGTCCGAGATGCTCGAAGTCATCGCCCGTATTGACGACGACCATGAGCTCCTCTGGACCGAGAACGTCAGCCAGACCTCTGGCCAGCTTCGCCCCACCCACGCCGCCGGCGAGAGCTAGGATCACAGCACGCCACCTTCGCAGCGGACGCTTTCGGCCAGGTGCCGGCACCGGAACGGCTGACAAGTGTGGCCTGGGGAGCACACCCTCACGATCCCCTTCGGCTCCCGATCGGAGAGCAGCCAAAACTCCGCGACGACCGTGTCGGGACGACCAGGGGCGCGCATATCCAGCAGACGCCGAGCCCGGCGGCATTCGCCGCCAGCAGGAGGTTTTGGACAGCCATGTCGGTGCCCTGCATCGCCCTGGCGCGCTCGTTCATGTTGCGGCTAGCCGTCCGGGTGACGGTCCATGTCAGTCATCGACAGGCCCACCAGTGGCTGGGGCGGGAACCCCGATCGACCGGGCACACGAACGCGAAACGTAGGTTTTCGTTCGCCCCCCTAGTGCTCCGGAACAGTGATGCGTGGCATAAGTCGCGGAGCGCCGTGCCCGGGTGGTAAGACGCGACGACTGAGAATACTGTGCGTATTCTGAGGAGGAGCAACGCAGCCAGCCGGGATGCGCCGCCCGCGAATTATGTCGCGAATCACTGTTTCGGCACCCCGGGGCAGTATACAACAGCCAGCCACTCCGCCGACGGTGACGCATGCCTGAACTGCTCACGCCCGTGATTGTATGGTGTCTGCTCATCACTGCCGAGACGGTCGCTAGCACGAGGCGTCATCGAAGGTTCGAAGGCGCGCTTTCGGCTGCGGGGTTCGTCACGTCGAACCCTATGCCTCGGACTGCCGATGTGTTCCGCCGTCCTGGTGCCATCATTTCGCGCGCCGTCACCAGAAGTGTCAGCGGTGTGCCGACGACGTTTCTCTTCGGCTCCCGTCCCGGCGTTCCTCTGCCACTTGAGGGAACATTCGTGAACCCGGTTGCTCACGACGGTCAGTACACGCGCGTGGCTCGAAGCTTGGACCGACGATCGAGTGGGCATACGCGCTCGGCTGGCGGCCGGCTTATGTGGCGGATGTCACGCCCGACGGTCGGATTCTCCTCGCGTGGGATGACTTCGCCGAGCTGGGTGCCGACTTCGAAGCGTGTTGCGAGGCGCTCGCCCGTTTCTGGGTCAAGCGGCAGGCCGATTTCGCCACGAGTGCGCTGCATCTCGCTGATCGCGCTGATCGGCAGGATGAGGCTGGTTGGGGCGATAGGCTGTCAGAAAGAGGCGCGAAGGCGTAGTAGGAGTAGATGCATCGCGTTTCGCGATTGCGCTCGATTGGCCAGGAGACCGTTCGGGGCGGGGCAGCGAATGCTGGGAGTTCGATCATGGCGGCTGACTCGACGTACACGCGCCCCCCGATGGTGAAGAGAGCCCTCCCGTTTCTTCGGACCATCCTCGTTCTAGCCGTCATCTTCCGCCAAGTCCCGATCGAGCGCCTCTCGGTCGCGCTTCGTGCGGCTGACCACCAGCGCTTCCGGACGTTGATGATCCCGAACACCCGCATCTACTTCTGCTGGGACACGCTGATCCTGACGGCCGCGATCCGCTGGTTTCACGGACCCGTCCCGTTTGCGTCGATGCTACCAGCGCGCGCCGTCTAGTATGTCGTGCGTTTTTCAAGGGCAACGTCGCGCACGGTGTGCTCGCCGGGTACCTCGCCCGGCGGCTCGGGCAACCAGTACTGCAATTAGGGAGTACGGTTATGTTCCTCGCGCTGACGGAGTACACGCACCTGGTCGGGTGGGCCACCATTGGCCTCATCGCGGCAGGGTCCCGGACGCCGCGTCAGCTACTGTGCCTGCCGCCGGCTGTGGCCGTTTTCTGGCTGCTATTTTTTGCCTTCACACCGTTCAACATCCGGCTCTGGGAGATCGTCGCGGTTGCACGGCGGCGCAGCCTACGGCCGGCCGACGCGGGCACGCGCCGCCATTGGTCAATCCTCCGAACGTTCCGGCTCGCCCCGCTCCACCGCTATGTGCAGATGGTGCTCCTGCGCGCACCGCTGTTTTTCGCGTCGCTGTGTTTGCATTACTTCGCGGCGCAGGCGTTCGGCATTCATATCCCGTTCGCCCAGATGCTGGCGTTCTGCCGGTCATCTTCATGATTGCCTCTCTGCCGGTCACCATCGCGCATCTGGGGCTGACGCAAGCCGCGTGGATCCATTTCGTCGGCGCCTTCGCTCCGCCCGAGACACTGCTCGCCTTCAGTCTCGCCGCTCATGCCACCTTCACCGTCACACGGGCGATGATCGGAGTCGCGTTCACTCCAAGGGCCTACGCAGAGCTCGTGCGGCCGTCAGCGATGCGCCGTCTCGCGTAGTTCACCACAGAGTGGCGTCCCTCCAAGTTGGCGGCAGCACCTCGAGTGCCTCCAGGAGTTCCGTGCATCACAAGACCGATCCCAGTCATCGGGCCTTGCCGCTTCGCCGGCGAGTGGCGGTGCGGCGCGCGAGCGCCTCGGTTGACGTCAGCGGAGCGGTCGCGGCCACCCGCGTGTAGCGCCCCTGCCGATCGCTGAACGCCGTCGGCGGGGCGAGCAGGCCGTAAAAGGCAAAGTCCACATAGGCGGCCGCGATCTCGTCGACCGTTAGCCGGCCATTGGCGCGGTACCACCGAAGAAACCAGTTGATGCTGCCGAGGAGCATGCGTACGGCAATCCGCGCGTCTTTGACACGAAACACCCGCTGGCGCTCGCCGCGCTGGACGATCTCGAGCAGGGCCCGCTCGTAGCGGTCGCGGAGGCGCACGACCTCCAGCCGGTATTCCTTGGGCAGGTCATACTCCTGCTGGAGCATGAACGCCCCTTCATAATCGCCCGCGAGCACGCGTAAGTGCTCGGTGATGGCCGCCTCCAACTGCGCCACCGGCGAGTCGCTGACCGTGCGAATCCTCTCGACCCGGCCAAGGACGTCCTGCATCGACAGCAGGTGCACTTCGTAGAGCAGCTCTTCCTTCGTCGAGAAGTAATAGTAGAGGCTGGCTTTCGTGACCTCCAGTTCGGCGGCAATTTCCTCCATGGTCGTGGCGTGAAACCCTTTTCGCCCGAAGACGTGGGCCGCACTCTTGATGATGACCGCACGGAAGCGACCGAAGCGAGTATCAGCAGACGGAACAGGCGCACGGCTCGACATTATGATCTCTCCGATGAGGACACGTGGAGGGACTGCCCACCGTCGGTGCGGAGCCGGGCGCCAGTCATGAAGGCCGCCGCCGACGCGCGGTCGTTGACGACAGGGTTGTCTCGGCTGGGTGCCCGAACCGCCGCAACGGGATGCGTCCGAGAACTCGTTGGCGCAACTCGGGAATGTCGAGGACGATTCCTAGCATGTCGGCTTCGAAACATCCCTGAGCGAACGCATTCACCGTGATGCCGTAGCGCGCCCTCGAGGGCCAACGAACTGCATCGGTTCCTGCAGGGCGCCTTTCGAGGTCCATAGGTCCACGGTAAATGGCCGCACGCATTCAATGAAGCTCACGCCGAAGACCATGATACATCGTCCATGCGCCTTCATGTGCCGCGCTCTGATTGGTAGGAACTCTACCGACGGCCAATTCCGTGGGACCAATGCGCCGATCGGCGGCGACCAGCGACTCAGGCCGCGCTGAACTGATGGCGTGGTCACGGGCGCGGCCGTCAGCGAAACAGGTCGCGGCCCGGCTCGCGCAGCAGGTCGCGCCCGCGCCCCGCACCGCCGAAATCGAGGCCACGCACGAGCACCACGGGAACCTGGCGCGTCTTGCTCATCACGAGCTCTGCGGCCGACGCGACCTCATCGGCGATCGCGAGTACGCTGGCGTGCAGGACACGACCGAAGACGTCCCGCTCCCCTCGGTGGTCGTCGAAGGCCCGGACACCCGCGAGGCCGATGGCGACGTTCACCAGCCCTTCGCGCCATGGGCGTCCGAACGTGTCGGAAATGACCACTCCTGGTGCGACGCCGGTGGCTGCCGCCACGCCGGCCCGCAGGCGCGCCGCAGACGCGTCGGGATCGGGCGGCAACGTCAGTGCGTGCCCTGGCTGTGCGTTCGAGACGTCAACGCCCGAATTGGCGCAGACGAGGCCGTGTCGCGTCTCGGTGATGAGGACGCCGCGATCCATACGAACCACGCGGATCGCTTCGCGAAGCACGAGTTCCAGGAGTCGCGGGTCCTTGTCGTACGCCGCGCTCCACGCACGCGCGGACGCGGAGGGCTCGATGGTCGCGAGGTCCACCTCACACCCCTCGGACTTCGACACGATCTTCTGGGTGACGACCATGACGTCGGTCGGGGCGAGCGACATGCCCGCGCGATCGAGCGCGGCGACCATCAGCGGCGCGAGCGCGACGCCCGCGGTGATCTCAGGCAGGCCGGTGAGACCGATGATCTCGAGGCGTGGCATTTGTAGCCGGCGGGCGCCGAACGTGCCCCCCTTTAAGCGTAATCCACGAAGCGGGCCGCCGCCTTGGGCTCACAGTAACCCGCCGGTCCTGAGCTCCGCAAACACTTTGCGATGCGCCGCCACCACCGCCGCAACGTCAGCGTCGGTGTGCGCTGTTGACAAGAGCCCGAAGTGGGCATTGGGCAGGAACACACCGCGGCGCAGCAAGCGCGGGAACATCTCGTGATAGGCAGCGCTCCGCTCGCCGGCGAGGTCGCGATGCGAGCGCACCGGCCCATCCACGAAGCGCGCCATGAAGAGAGAGCCAGCGCCGAGCACCGTGACCGGGTAGCCTCCTTCGCGCGCCGCCTCACGGATGCCGTCGCGCACTGCGTTGCCGCGCGCATTGATCTTCGCATACGAATCTGGATGCTCACGCAAATAGCCGAGGACGGCGATTCCCACGGCCATCGCCTGCACGTTGCCGTTGAACGTGCCGCCGTAATACACACGCTCGCAACGGTCACGCGCCGCGTCCCCGGTGCTTCCGAGCACGCCCATCACTTCGTCACGTCCGGCAATGACGCCGAGCGGGAGCCCGGCGCCGACAACCTTGCTGTAGGTCGCGATGTCGGCCGTGACGCCAAAGAATTCCTGCGCCCCTCCCGCCGCCAGCCGAAATCCGGTGATGATCTCGTCGACGAGCAGGAGCACCCCGCAGTCGGTGCAGACCTCGCGCAAGCCGCGCAGGAACGACGGCTCCGCCGGAATCGCACCGCCGGCGCCCTGGATGCCCTCGACCAGCACGACCGCTAGGCGCTGGCGCTCGCGGCGAATGATGTCGAACGCGGCCGCGTGGTTGAACGGGAGCACGACGGTGTGCGCGATGTTGTCGTCGGGCACACCGATCGAGTGCCCAACGAATCTCGGCTCCGCCGCGGGGCCCGCCGCAGCCGCGTCGTAGACGATACTCCCGAGCACGGCGTCATACCACCCGTGATAGCCTCCCTCGAACTTCGCGATGCCCGGCTTCCCCGTCACGGCACGCGCAATGCGGATCGCATTGAGCGTCGCTTCCGAGCCGGAATTACAGAAAGTCACCTTGCTGGCGCACGGAATCATGTCCACGAGAAGGCCTGCCAATTCCGCTTCGCGTGCGTGCGGCGTGCCGAAACTGATGCCGTCGTCGACAGAGCGCTGCATCGCCTCCACGACGATCGGGTGGGCGTGGCCGAGCAGCTGCGACCCGAAGCCGAGGGTGCAATCGATGTACTCGTTCCCGTCGACATCGATGAGGCGAGCGCCTCTCCCCTTAGCCGCGAAGAACGGGAACGGCGGCTGGAGGCGCGCGCGGCTGACCGTGCCACTGGGGATCACGCGGCATGCCGCCTCGTACAGGGCCTCGGAGCGGGCACGGCGCGCCCGCAGCTCGTCGTACAACTCCGCTGCTTGCTCGGTCGACATGAGGCCGTGTCCCCTGCTAGTGGACTGTCTGGTCGATTTTCATAGCGGCCGTTCCAACGGAACGGCCGCTGAACGTTGGTTGAGCACCGCTGCTGATAGTGACGAAATCGTCGATACGCTCCACTAGGACGGTTCCCGCAGGAGCTGCGATGCGATGACGAGATGCTGGATCTCGCTCGTGCCCTCGTAGATGCGCAGCGCGCGGACCTCGCGATAGAGCCGCTCCACCTCGTAGCCCTTCATCACGCCGCAGCCGCCATGCACCTGCACGGCCTGGTCGATGATGCGCTGCGCCGCCTCGGTGGCGTACAGCTTGGCCTGCGCGCTCTCCAGCGTGATGCGCGGCTTCCGCCCGCTGTCGCGGGTCAGTGCCGCGCGATAGACCAGCAACCGCGCCGCCGCCAGTTCGGTTGCCATCGCCGCAAGCTTCGTCTGGATCGCCTGGAACTCAGCAATCGGCTTGCCGAAGGCGTGCCGCCGCTGGGCATAGCGAAGGCTCTCGTCGACCGCGCGCTGGGCGAAGCCCACCGCACAGGCGCCAACGGTGGTCCGGAAGAAGTCGAGCGATCCCATGGCCACCTTGAATCCGGCGTTCTCGTCGCCCACCCGATTGGCGGCGGGCACGCGGCAGTCGGTGAAGACCGGCTCGCCGATCGGGTGGGGCGCGACGAGCGCCAGCCGCTGGCCGGGGTCGAAACCGGGCGTCCCCTTCTCGACAATGAAGCACGAGATCCCGCGGTTGCCGGCGGCCATGTCCGTCTTCGCGAATACCGTGTAGAGATCGGCGTCCGGCGCCATGCTGATGAACGTCTTGGTGCCGTTGAGGATGTAGTCGTCCCCGTCTCGAACCGCGGTGGTCGTCAGGGCCGCGGCATCGGAACCGGTGTGCGGCTCGGTCAGCGCGAAGGCCGCCACGAGCTCGCCCGAGGCCACGCGTGGCAGGTAGCGGCGTCGCTGTTCGTCGCTGCCGAAGAACGAGATGGGCCCCGAGCCGAGGCCCTGCATAGTGAAGATCAGTTCGGCGTTCGGACAATGACGTGCCAGGGTCTCACGGACAAGGCAGAAGGCGACGAGCGACATCAGGGTGGGCGCCGACGGGTCGGCCCGGCCGGTGCCGTACGGGCCGGGGACCGTCCAGTCAAGGAGCCCACGCTCGCCGAGCGCGCGCAGGATCCCTCGGTCGACGCGGTCGGTCTCGCCCGCCGCGCGGTCGAGCTCGCCGAGCGTGCTCTGGCAGTCGGATTCCACCTGTGCGTGCAGACGGCGCTGCGCGTCCGTCACGAGGGAAAGGATGAACTCCACGGCAAGACTTCGAGCGACCATACGATAGCGGATTTCTACCTGTCGATCAAACCCGAAGCAGCGCGAAGCGGACGGCTGTGCCGGCATCAGCGCGGGTAACTTGACCCGAGAGTCAAATTTCGCGAGCCCGTCCGCAGCGCAGTCGCACGGATTTCTGCCGTATTCGACCCGGCTCCAGGGGCGAAACCGGCTTCGGGTCGCGTTGACAACCATCCACCGTTCCGCTACTTTGACTCGTCGGTTCAACCTGACGGGCGTGTGCGGCGCACGTCTCTCCAGAGGTTTTGCATGCGTCCACGGTTCTCCGGGCGGGCGGCGCTCGTAACGGGATCGGCACGGGGCATCGGCCGGGCGGTCGCCGAGGCTCTTGCTAACGAGGGGGCGCGCCTTGCCCTCGTCGATCTGCCCGGCTCGTGTGTAACCCGCGCGGCCATCGAACTACAGGCGCGCGGCGGGACCGCCGTGGCCATCGAAGCCGACGTCTCGAGCACCGCCGACGTGGCGCGCGCCGTCGCGACAACGGCCACCGAGCTCGGCGGAATCGATCTGCTCGTCAACAACGCGGGCATCGCGCCGATGTGCGCCTTCCTCGAGACCGACGTCGAGCTCTACGACCGCGTGATGGCCGTCAACGCGCGCGGCTCGTTCCTGATGACGCTCGCGGCGGCGCGCGTCATGGCGGCCGCCGCTGGCGGCTCGATCGTCCAGATCTCGTCGACCTGCGCGTTCACCGCCGGCGCCTCTCGCAACCTGTCCGCCTACAACATGTCAAAGGCCGCAGTGCGGCAGATGGTCGCCAGCCTCGCGTCCGAGCTCGCCGATCACGGGATCCGGATCAACGCCGTCGCGCCCGGGACCATCGACACGGAGATGACGCGAGCCAGTCTCGACGCCGATGGCACCGCCGCGATGGTCCGCCGCATACCGCTCAAAGGCTTCGGGCAGCCGGCCGACATTGCCGAGGCCTGTCTGTTCCTGGGATCCGAGTCGGCGCGCTACGTCACCGGGCAGACGCTCGTCGTCGATGGTGGGTGGCTGGTACGCTGATGAACACCGTCATCAAACACCTGCAGGATATCCCGCGTACGCCGAGCGCCATGCCAACCAACAAGGGAACGACGTTCTACCAGCGTGCCTTCGCGCGCGGCAGCGACGGGGTGACCGGCCCGTGGGAGTGTGTCGACTACATGACCATCCCGGCGGGCACACAGTTCGGCCGTCACATCCACGATGGCTCGGAAGAACTGTACGTCATTCTTAGCGGACGCGGCACGGCACTGCTCGACGACGAGCAGCATACCGTGGAAGCGGGCGACTACCTGATGCTGCGTAACCAGGGCTGCCACGGGCTCCGCAACGACGGCCCCGAAGTCATCGAGCTGCTGTGCGTCTGTATCTATCTGGGTGCCGATCACCGGCTCATCCCGGTCTGGGATGAGCCGACATCGCCGATCGGCGATCGCGCGTGATCGCCTCCCGCCTCGACCACGTCGAGATTTCCGGAATCCGCGAGATCTTCGAGGCCCTCATGCGCTGGGCCGCCGGCGGCGGCCGCCTGATTCCGTTCCATTTCGGCATGCCCGACTTCGACACGCCGGCGCACATCACGCGCGCGGCCGTCGCGGCACTTGAGGCGGGCTGTGTCCGCTACACGGCGAGCCAGGGCCTGCCCGACCTGCGCGAGGCGATCGCTCGCAAGCTTGCGCGCGAGAACGGGATGGCCGTGGATCCGGCACGTGAGATCGTGGTCACCTGCGGCGCCAACGAGGCCATCAGCGCCACCATCGCCGCGCTCGTCGACCCCGGCGACGAGGTGATCATTCCGGACCCTGCTTGGCCGCACTACGAATACTGCCTCTATCTCGTCGGCGCCATGCCGGTGCGGTGTCCGCTGCGCGAGTCGAACGGGTTCGCGATGCACCCCGACGACGTGGCGGCGGCGTGGTCGCCGCGCACGCGGATGGTCGTAATGAACTCGCCGCACAACCCGACGGGGGCGGTGATGACGCCGGCCGCCATCGAAGCCGTGGCACGGCTGGTTCACGATCGAGGTGCGTGGCTGTTGTCGGATGAGGCCTACGAGCGCCTCGTCTTCGACGGCGTGCACCTGAGCCCGGCCTCACTGGCCGCCGTGCGGTCCTCGGTCGTCACGGTCGGCTGCCTGTCCAAGACCTACGCGATGACTGGGTGGCGGCTCGGATACGCGGTCGGACCAGAGACGGCGATCGACGCGATCAACCGCGTGCACCTCTACACGGTGACATGCGCGACGTCGTTCGTCCAGAAAGCCGGCGTTGCCGCGCTCGACGGCGACCAGACGTGTGTCGACACGATGCGAGAGGCCTATCGCGGGCGCCGCGATCTGCTGATCTCGCTCCTCTCCCAGGTGCCCGGCGTCCGCGTGGCGGTCCCTGCCGGTGCGTTCTACGTCTTCCCGAACGTCGAGGCGTTCGGGCGCCCATCAAAGGAGATCGCACTGCGGCTGGTTGAAGAAGGCGGCGTCGGCGCGGTGCACGGGTCGGCGTTCGGCCCACGCGGCGAAGGCTTCTTGCGAATCGCGTACGCGTGCTCGGAAGCCGACATCCGCGAAGGCGTGGCCCGCATGGCCGCCATCCTCGCGACGTATCCGCGATCTGCCAACGGCCACTGATCCAATGAGCGACGACGCCAATCGACTGCACAACTGGGGGCGCTGGGGAGCTGGCGACGAGATCGGCACGGCCAACTACATCACGGCCGAGACGATCGTGACTGCCGCGCGGCTGGTGCGACGCGGCGTGGTGTTCAGCTGCGCGATCCCACTCGACGACAAGGGGCCGGTGTACCCGGGCCGGCAGCCGCCCAAGCACCTCATGACCCTCTCCGGCGCCGACTACCACGCGGGGCTGCGCAGCCGGGGCGCCGAGGGCATCAAGTTCGCCGACGACTACCTCTTCGCGGCGCTCCAGTGCTCCACGCAGTGGGACGCGCTCTCACACGCCTGGTACGGCAATCAGCTGTACAACGGCTTCGCCGAAACCGAGGTGCGCGGCACCGGAGCCCGGAAGCTCGGGATCGAGAAGCTCCACCGCCACTTCGTCGGACGGGGCGTGCTGCTCGATCTGCCGCGAGCGATCCGCGAGGGGCAGCGGCTCGAGCCGGGATACGCGGTCACCCCAGCCGACCTCGATCGCGCCGTCGCACAGGCTGGTTGCGAGGTTCGACGCGGCGACATCCTGCTGATCCGGACCGGCCACCTGCCGTGGTACTTCACGCTCGAGAACAAGGCGGAGTTCTGGAAGGCTGCTCCAGGTCTCGGGAGCGCGACAGTACCGTGGCTGCACGCGCGCGAGGTGGCCGCAGTGGCGGTCGACAACATCACGGTGGAAGTGCAACCCGCGGAGGATCCCGGCCACTATCTGCCCTTGCATGGCGCGCTGCTCCGCGATCTCGGGCTGACGCTTGGCGAGATGTTCGATCTGGAACCGCTGGCCGCGGACTGTGCGGCCGATGGCGTCTACGAGTGTCTGTTCGTGGCGCAGCCGCTCAGGATTCCCGGCGCCGTGGGCTCGCCGATTAATCCGCTGGCGATCAAGTAGGCGGACGACCGTCCGCTGACGGCCCTTACTGCGGCGGATTGCCGTGCTTGCGCCTGGGCAGCTCCACCCGCTTGTTGGCGAGCGCCCGCAGGGCGCGGATCAGCACGCCCCGCGTATCGCGCGGATCGATCACGTCGTCCACGAAGTCGTAGCGGTAGTTCTCGGCCAGTGAGAGGATGTTGATGTACTTGTCCCGGTACTCCCGGCAGCGCTCTTCGAGCAGCGCCTCATGCACCTCGGAGGTCTTGGCCTTCTTCAGATCCTCGGACCAGATGACCGCTGCCGCCGACTCGGGGCCCATGATCGAGATCTCGGCCGTCGGCCACGCGAAGGAGAAATCGGCGCCCATCGTCTTCGATCCCATCACGACGTTGCCGCCGCCGTACGAGCGACGGATGATGACCGAGATCTTCGGCACCGTGGCGCAGGCATAGCCATAGAGCAGCTTGGCACCGTGGCGGAGAATTCCCTTGTCCTCCCAGTTACGGCCGACTACGAACCCCGGGGTGTCCACCAGCGTGATGATCGGGATGGCGAAGGCATCGCAGAACGTCATCAACCGCATGTACTTGTCGGAGCAGTCGTGCTCCATCACGCCGCCCATCTCGTCCGGGTTGTTGGCGATGATACCGACGACCATGCCCTGCAGCCGGGCGAAGCCGGTGATGATGTTGGGCGCGAACCGGTCCTTGATCTCAAGGAAGCTGCCGTGATCGACCACCAGATCGATCACCTGGTGCATGTCATAGGTCTCTCGTGGCGAGTCCGGCAGGACGTCGAGCAGCGCCTCCTCGCGGCGGTCGGCCGGATCGTCGCTGGCGGCAACCGGCGGGAGCTCGTCGCAGCGCTGCGGCAGGTACGACAGGAGCCTGCGCGCCAGCGCCAGCGCCGCGTCGTCGTCTTCGGCGATGAAATCGCACTGTCCGGTTAGCATGTTGGACAACGCCGACCCGACGATGCGATCGTTGATGTTCTCGCCTGTGGCCGCCTGGGTCAACCGGGGACCGCCGAGCCACATGTAGGCGGTGCGCTCGGTCATGATGAGGAAGTCGGATAGCATCGGCGAGTAGCCCTGGCCGGCCGCGCACGGCCCCATCAGCACCTGGATCTGCGGGATCACGCCAGAGAAGATCGACTGGTTGATGAAGATCTTGTTGAAGGGCCGGCTGAGCGCGCTGCCTTCCTGCAGACGGGCACCGGCCGAGTCGAGGAGTCCGACGACCGGCACGCGCAGGCGCCCCGCCAGCTCCACGATCGACGCGATCTTCGCGGCGTGTGTCTCGCCGGCGCTGCCCGCCAGGATCGTGAAGTCGGTGGCATAGACACACGCGTCACGCCCGTTGACACGGCCGTGCCCGATGACCACGCCGTCGGCGGGTGTTTCGCGCACGTGCATGCCGAAGTCGAGGTTTTGCGACCGCGCGAGACCAGCCAGCTCGACGAAGCTTCCCCGATCGAAGAACCGGTCGACCCGCTCCCTGGCGGTCAGCTTGCCGCGCGCGTGCTGCTTGCTGACCTGTTCGGGCCCGCCCATTGCGGCGGCGGCGGCCTTCTTGACGGCCAGCTCCTGGAGCAGCCGGTCGATAACGCGGGTGCCTGTGTTGGCGGTCGGATTCATACGGGTCAGTCCTCGACCATGAGCACGAGCCGGAGCAGGTTGGGCCCGAAGGCCTTGCCGGTCTGGTCCATCATCAGGGTGCGGGTGGCGCCGCCGCCGAGTGCATTGCGCATGACGAATTCTAGCGACTGGAGATTGTCGAGGTCGTATCGCACGACCTCACCCTTGACGATGCCGGCGAAGTGCGCCTTGACGATCGCCGCCGTGAGGTAACGCTTGAGGATCGCGTATGCGGCGGGCGTCTTCGCCATCACGCCGATGTTGCTGACGTCGCCTTTGTCGCCCGAGCGCGCCCAGGCGAGCTCGCGGAGCGGCACCTGCCTGGCCATCACCGGACCTCCTTCATCACCATGGTCTGCGGCACGAGTTCGCGCGGCACGAGGGTCGGCCAGAGCGAGATGACCTGACGCGGCGGTGGCGGCGAGATCACGGCGGTGGTCCCGACCGGCCCGTGCGTCCACAGGTGGGTGACCTCCCGGCGCACCAGGTTGGCATGCTCCTTCGACGTCGTCCTCACCGCGACGCGCACACGCACTTCGTTGAGATCCTCGAGCGCGCGTGGCAGCGTCGCCAGCGGTCCATGAATCGAGTTGAGCCCGATGAAATCCACCCGCATCTCCGTGATGGGCAGCTTCAATGCGGCGAAGCGGCCGCGGAGGAAAGTCTCACAGAACTGTGCTTTCTCGTACGCGTCCGGCCAGCAGACGCTGATCTCGGATTCGCCGATCCAGCCGTCTTCGTAGCCGAGGCACAGCTTGAGCGTGTCCGGGCGCGGCGTGCCCTTGAAGCCGGTCACCTTCACCCGGTCGGGCCCCACGGTCTCGACCCGGCAGGCCGAGAAATCGGCGACCCCGTCTGCCATTAGGTAGCGCGTCGGATCGTGTACCTCGTAGACCAAGTGCTCCTTGACCGTCCACTCGGTCACCATCCGGCCGCTGCCCGCGGCCTTGGTGATCACCACGTCGCCATTCTCGTAGATCTCGGCAATCGGGAAGGCCACGCGCCACGGCTCCGCGATGTCCTTCCAGAAGTTCGACATCCCGCCGGCGCAGCCCGACGAGCACTCGATGATGTGGCCGATGGCAATCGCGGCGCCCATGAGGTTCCAGTCGTCGGTCGCCCAGCCGAACTCGTGGACCATCGGCGCGATGTGCACCGAGCTATCGGTGGCGCGCCCGGTAATCACGACGTCTGCGCGCTCGGCGAGCGCCTGAATCTGTCCCTCCGATCCGATGTACGCGTTGGCCGACACGATACGATCGGCGATGCGATCGATGTCCTCCTCGCCGGTGTCCAGGTTGTGGAACTTCACCCCCTGCGCCCGGAACTCCTGGATGCGCGGCAGGACATCGTCGCCGAACACGAGCCCGAGCTTCAGGCCCGTGTGGCCGAGGCTGCTTGCCAGGTGCGCCACCGCGTCGCCGGCAGCCTCCACGTTGGCGCCGCCCGCGTTAGTGAGCATGCGGATGCCCTTGTCGCGCGCCACCGGCAGCAGCCGCTTCATCCAGGGCACCAGGTCTGGAATATACCCTCGCGTGGGGTCCTTCTGCTTCATCCGCTGCAGGATGGACATGGTCAGTTCGGCGAGGTGATCGAAGCCGATGTACTGCACATCGCCGCGCTCGGCGAGCTCGACCGCGGGGTCGAGCATGTCACCCCAGGACGCGGACCCGCAGCCCACGCGAATGCTCTTCATGCCTGCTCCAGTAATGACGGATGGGACAAACTTTTGACTCTTGGGTTAAACTTATAGCGTCAGCGTTTTGGAGTGTCAACCTGCTTCGTGGGCGGCATGGTGAAATGTCAGCCATGCCCGCCGCGGCGGATTTAACGTCGCGGTCAGAGGTTTGTTGACGACCGTGCGGTCTGACATCTATACGCAAATGGCCGGAACGGCCGCACCCAGTCGAGGAGGCACGTCCTTCATGCTCGAGCAACTGCTGAACGCACGGGCTTTCGTCATGGAACCCAGTACGGTCCCGCCACCGGTGCAGCATCTGTCGCCCGAGGGGACACTCCTCGTGGCCGAGCCCGTCCTGAGCGACGCGGAGGCGCTCGCGGGTCTTCGCGCGATCCTGCTCGGCCGGCGCTTTGACGAGCGGTGCGTCCACCTGCAACGCCGCGGACTCATGGTGACCCTCGCGCCCGGGATTGGCCAGGAAGCCTGCAGCGTGGGCAGCGTGATCCCACTCGATCGCACGCGCGACTGGTTCGTGCCGCAGTACCGCGAGGCCGCCGGTCAACTCCTGCACGGGCTGCCGCTCGTGCAGGCCTTCCTGTGGCACATGGGCAGCCCGCTCGGCTTCTTCGTTCCGAAGCACCTCCGGATGCTCCCCTTCAACGCCGCGGTGGCGGGGCAGATTCCGCACGCCACGGGCCTCGGCTGGGGTCTCCGGCTGCGCGGAACAGACGATGTCGTCGTCGTGCATTTCGGCGAAGGCGCCACCTCCCAGGGCGACTTCCACGAGGCCCTCAATCTCGCCGGCGTGGTGAAAGCGCCGGTCATCTTCTTCTGCCAGAACAACAATTGGGCAATTTCGACGCCGCGCGAGCTGCAGACGGCCTCGGCCACCATTGCCCAGAAGGGAATCGCCTACGGCATCCCAGGCATACTCGTCGACGGCAACGACCTCTTCGCCGTCGTCGACGTGATGCGCGAGGCCGTGGCACGCGCCCGCCGCGGCGATGGACCGACGCTGGTCGAGGCGATCACCTATCGTCTCGGCATGCACACCACGGCCGACGACGGCGCCCGCTGCGAGCCCGCCGGGATGCGCGATGAATGGCGGCCGAAGGATCCGATCCTTCGCCTGCAGAAGTACCTGCAGCGCCGCGGCCTGTGGACGGAGCGCATCGGCGAGGACATGGACCGCGAGGTGGCGGCCGAGCTCGATGCGGCGTGGGCCGAGGCCCAAGCCACCCCGCCGTCGACCGTCGCCGAGAGCCTGCGGCACGTCTTCGCCGAGATGTCACCGCGACTGGCCGGGCAGTGCGATGCGATCGAGGAGGGACGCTGATGGCTGAGACGTCGATGGTCGAAGCCATTCGAAGCGCGATGGCGTTCGAGATGGCGCGCGACGAACGGGTGATGGTACTCGGGGAAGACGTCGGCGGATCCGGCGGCGTCTTCCGCGCCACCGACGGGCTGCAGGCCCGCTTCGGCACGGGGCGCGTGGTGGATGCGCCGCTCTCCGAGAGCGCCATTATCGGGTCGGCCGTGGGACTGGCGATCGCCGGCATGGTGCCCATTGCCGAGATTCAGTTCGTCGGCTTCACCCACAACGCGTTCAACCAGATCGTCGAGCAGCTCGCCCGCCTACGGTATCGATCCTGGGGCACGCTGTCCGCGCCGGTCGTCGTCCGCGCGCCGTTCGGCGGCGGCGTCAGGGCTCCCGAGATGCACTCCGATGCATTCGAGGCCCACTTCGCCCATGCACCGGGACTGAAAGTTGTCGCCCCGGCGAATCCCGGCGATGCCCGCGGGTTGCTCCTGGCATCGATCCGCGATCCCGATCCGGTGCTGTTTCTCGAGCCGCTCCGCGGCTACCGGCTGATCCGCGGCGAGGTTCCCGACGGGGATGTGACGGTGCCGCTCGGCAAGGCGCACGTCGTGCGAGAGGGACGCGACGTCACACTGGTCGCGTGGAGCGCAGCGGTCGATCTCGCCAAGCAGGTCGCCGACGAGGCCCGCGCGAAAGGCATCGCCGTCGAAGTGATCGACCTCCGGACGCTGGTGCCGATGGACGAAGACGCCGTGCGCGCCTCGGTTCGCAAGACGGGGCGTTGCGTCGTGCTGCAGGAAGCCTCCCAGACGGGCGGCTTTGCCGCAGAGGTCATCGCGACCATCCAGGAGGACCCCGAGACGTTCTATTCGCTCAAGGCCCCGATTGCGCGGGTCTGCGGGCCCGACACGCCCTACCCGGTCCAGATGCTGGAAGAGGGCTATCTGATCAACACACACCGCGTGCTTGCCGCCGTCACCCGCAGCGCCGAAAGCTGACCATGCCTGTCGTTGCATTTCACCTTCCCGATATCGGCGAAGGCCTAGCCGAAGTCGAGCTCGTGCGCTGGCTTGTCGGGGTCGGCGATCGCGTCGAGGAGAACCAGCCCGTCGCCGATGTGGAGAGCGACAAGGCGATTGTGACCATGCCGGCGCCGGCGTCGGGCGTCGTCTCGAAGCTGTGCGCCAGCGAAGGCGACCGCGTCAAGGTCGGCGCCCTGTTGATGGTCGTCGAAGGCCACACGAGCGAACAGGGGGTGTCGACCGAGAGCGCCGGGCCGGCGGCGGACGAACCGGTCGTGGCGCCGGAGGCGCTTGCGACGGCCGAGCGCACCGCGGACGTCATCTCGGCTTCTCCGGCAGTTCGCCGTCTCGCAGCCACGAGCGGCATCGACCTCCGGGAGGTGCGCGGTACTGGTCCGAAGGGGCGGATCACCGAGCAGGACCTCGAGCGCGCCCGCGGACTGCGCAGCGGCCGATCCACCGGGTCGGAGCGTGCTAGCGACGAGGTAGAGGCGATCCCCTTTCGCGGCATCCGGCGCCGCATCGCCGAGGCCATGGCGACGGCATATCGGACAATCCCGCACGTATCGGGCTTCCACGAGTTCGACGCCGCCGCGCTCGTGGCGTTGCACGCCCAGCGCAAGGTACGCGCGGAGCGCGAGGGCGTTCGCCTCACCTTCCTCCCCTTCATCGTCAAAGCCTCGATCGCGGCGCTCAGGGCCCAGCCGTATCTCAACGCGACACTCGACGAGGCGCAGGGTGCGATCCTGCTGAAGAAGGTGTTCCACATCGGGCTGGCGACCTCGGCACCGGACGGGCTGGTCGTGCCGGTCATTCATCATGCCGATCGATTGGGTATCCTGGAGATCGCGCGGGAGATCGAGCGGTTGTCGAGCGGTGCCCGCAACCGCACGCTGTCCCCAGAAGACCTTCGACAGGGCACCTTCACCATCACCAATGTCGGGGCGCAGCGTGGCTGGCTGAACACGTCGCTTATTCGTCCCCCCGAGGTCGCCATCCTCGGCGTCGGACGGATCGAGGAGCGCGCCGTCGTACGGGACGGTCAGATCGTCGCGCGGCCGATCCTGCCGCTCGCCCTGACCTTCGACCATCGCGTCGTGGACGGCGAGCAGGGCCTGGGCTTCATGCGTGCCCTGCGCGACTTGCTGGAGCAGCCCGAGCGGCTGTTCGACGGAGAGCCCGCATGGTGACTGCGGCGTGAGATTCGGCCTCTGGTACCACCTGCGCAATCCGCCCCAGTGGGCGCAGCCCCCTGGCGAGCTGTACGCGGCAACCCTCGATCAGATTGTGGCCGCGGAAGCCCTGGGCTACGACTCGATCTGGACCTCCGAGCACCACTTCACCGAGGATGGCTACCTCCCGTCGTCGTTGTTATTCCTCGCCGCCGTTGCCGCGAAGACGGTGCGCGTTCGCATCGGCACGTTGATTCTGCTGCTCCCGCTGCACCATCCTTTGCGCGTGGCCGAGGATGCGGCGGTGGTCGACCTCATCTCCGGCGGCCGGCTCGATCTCGGTGTCGCAGCCGGCTACCGCGTGGAAGAGTTCGAGGTGTTCGGCGTGCCGCACGCCGAGCGCGGCAGCCGCGTGGACGAGGCGCTGTCAATCCTGTCGGGCGCGTGGGGCGACGGCCCGTTCACCCACCAGGGCAAGGTGTTCCAGTTCCGCAACGTCAACGTGACCCCAAAGCCCCTGCAGCGGCCACTGCCACTCTTCATGGGTGGTCAATCGAAGCCGGCCGTCCGCCGCGCGGCGAAACATGGCTGTCACCTACTGCCGTCATCGACGACCGACTTCGACCTCGTGCCGTTCTACCACGCGGCACTGCGCGAACACGGCCGCGACCCCGCGGCATACCGCATCAAAACGTTCCGCCCGCTGTACTGCTGTGAGGATCGGGAGCGTGGCTGGAACGAGGTGAAGGAGCACTGGCTCTATCAGCACAACTGGTATCGGCGGTGGTATCGGGAGGCAGGCGACAGCGACGCCCCGGATCTCACTAGCGCCGATGACCTGCCGCGCAGCAACTACATCGTCGGCACGCCCGATGACTGCGAGCGCGCGATCCGCCAGCTCCACGCCGAACTGCCGTTCGACGAGTTCATCTTCTGGGCGTGTCCACCTGGCATTCCCGCCGTACGTGCCACCAGGTCGATCGAGCTGTTCGCGAAGGAAGTGGCGCCCAGGTTCGGGTGAGCGATCGACGCATGACGTACGAATTCCTGGATATCCGGCGCGAAGGCCCGGTGGAGCGCGTCACACTCAACCGGCCGGCCGTGCGCAACGCCTTCAACGACCGAGTCATCGCCGAACTGCGCGCCTGGGCCGATCGAACGGCCGCCGCGCAGGACGCAGTGCACATCGTGGTGCTGTCGGGCGCGGGCAAGGTCTTTTCCGCCGGCGCCGACCTCGACTGGATGGCTCGCGGCGCCGACCTCGACCACGCCGGCATCCTCGCCGAGGCCCGGGCGCTCCACGAGATGCTCGAGGCGATCGACCGCCTCCCCCAGGCGGTGGTGGCCCGTATCCAGGGGGCGGCGATTGCCGGCGGGGTGGGCCTGGCGGCGGTGTGCGATGCGGTCGTCGCGGTCGACGATGCCGTGTTCGGGTTCAGCGAGGTGAAGCTGGGCATCGTGCCCGCGATCATCTCGCCGTTCGTGATCCGGAAGATCGGTGTGTCCGCGGCGCGGGAGCTGTTCGTGACCGGCGCGAGGTGTTCCGCCGCCCGAGCGCTCGCGCTCAACCTCGTTCACCGCGTCGTGCCCGCCGCGCAGCTCGACGAAGCCATCGACGCCTATGTGTCCGAGCTGCGCACGTCGAATCCTGCCGCGGTCGCAGCAGCCAAGGCGCTCGTGCGCGACGTCGCCGCGGCCGGCGCGTCGAACGTCTTCGACATCACCGGCCCGTCACTCGCGCGGCGCCGGACGTCGCCGGATGCGAAGGCGGGCATCCGCGCCTTTCTCGAGAGGCGTCAGGCGTCGCGCGCGACGGAGTGATGCCCATGGAAGAGCAGCTGCGCGTCGGCGTCGTGGGCGGGACCGGCAGCGAAGGGCGTGGGCTCGCCGCGCGTCTGGCCTTGACTGGTCTCCGGGTCACCATCGGTTCGCGTGACCCGGCTCGCGCCGTGTCGGTAGCCCGAGAGCTGGGCGAACGGCTCCCGGCTGCCTCGATCGGTGGCGTGTCGAACGAGAACGCCATTGCCGCCTCGAATGTCGTGATCCTGGCGGTGCCGTTCGTTCACGCCGGCCCGATGGTCGAAGCCCACCTCGAGCTATTCATGCCCGGAGCCCTCGTGATCGACGTGACCGTGCCGGTGGTCTTCGACGCCGGGAAGCCCAGGTTCGTGGAGCCGCCCGAAGGGTCGGCGGCCGAGCATCTCCGATCGCGGCTGCCAGATCGCGTGGCGCTTGCCTGTGCCTTCAAGACGCTGCCGGCGCGGCTCCTGGAACATGTCGAGACGCCGCTCGATTGCGACGACTTCGTCTGCGGCGACTCGCTCGAGTCGCGCGACCGCGTGTCGGCGATCGTGCGGCGCATCCCGGGCCTGCGCCCGGTGGACGCCGGGCCGCTGGAGTCGGCGCGCGTCGTCGAGCGCATGACGCTCCTGGCAATCTCGATCAACAAGCGGTACAAGCGCCACGGCGCCAGGTTTCAGGTGCTGGGGCTCTGACTCGACTGCGGCGCATCGCCGGTTCACGAGGAGACGTACGTCATGGACGTCGGGGTTATCATTCCAAACGCCGGGCCCAAGGCCAGCCCGGAGCACATCGTGACGGTGGCCCGGTGGGCCGAAGAGCTCGGCTATCACTCCGTGTGGGTCACCGACCACGTGGCCCTGCCCCAGCAGGTCGACTCGTGGTATCCCTACCGGTCGCACGGTCGCTGGGACTATTCACCCGACACCTACTGGCTCGACCCCCTGCTCTCGCTGCAATGGGCGGCGGCGGCGGCACCGCTGATCAAGATTGGCACCTCAATCCTCGTCGTGCCGCTGCGCAACCCGCTGTTGCTCGCGAAGCAGTTGTCGACGCTCGACTTCCTGACCGGGGGTCGGGTGATCCTCGGCGCCGGCGCCGGATGGATGAAGGAGGAATCCGATCTCATCGGTCAATCGTTCTCGAACCGCGGCAAGCGGTTGCTCGAGATGGTTCGGCTGATGCGCCAGTGCTGGAGCGGCGAGGTGGTGGACTTCCACGGCGAGTTCTATGACGTGTCGGGCTTTCAGATGTACCCGCTGCCGGTGAAACGCGACATCCCGGTGATCTGGGGCGGGCATAGCGACGCGGCGATCAAGCGCTGCGCGCGGACCGGCGACGGCTGGCATCCCACGCAGATCACGTTCGACCAGTTGCGTGACGGCATCGCCAAGCTGAAGCAGTGGTGCGAGGAGGCCGGCCGCGATCCGGCGACGGTGCCCATCGTCGCACGTCCTGGCAACACCTACGTGGTCGACGCCGAATCCCACGCCCGGCATCTTGAGCTCGGTGTCACGCACCTCGTGGCCGACACGCCGATCAAGCAGGAAGACCCGGACCTCTCGATCCTGCGCGGGGAGATGCAGCGCATCGCGACCGTCTGCGGGTTGACGAGGCGTCGCTGAGCGCGGCCGCTACTTCACGAGCCCGCGAGCCGCAGCGAGATTCTGCCGGGAGGCCCCATCTCCGGGGTGCGCGGCGACGGCGCGTTCGAGCAGCGCAACCGCTTCCCCTACCCACCCGCGCCGCGCGAACAGGATGGCGAGGTTGTTGAGCGCCTCGCGATGTTCTGGCGCGACACCCAACACGCGTTGGTAACCATCGATGGCGCTGTCGACCGCCCCGGCCGACGAGCGCAGCGTGGCAAGGCTGTTCCAGCCATCGGCGAACTCTGGCCAGAGCTCGATGGCCCGTGTGAAGTGCCGTTCCGCCTCGCGCGGCCGGCGCTCGGCCTGCGCCACGTGTCCGAGCGCGTGCTCCGCTTCGGCAAAGCGCGAGTCCCGTTCGAGCGCCGCGCGAAAGTCGCGGGCGGCCTCGGCAAGGCGCCCGGCCCGCTGCAGCGCCACCCCCCGGGTGTACACGGCCATGACGAGCGCTGGCGCCTGCTGGCAGACCCTGTCCAGCTCCCTGACCGCGGCGTCGAATCGACCTGCCTGCAGGTACAGCGTGGCCAGCGTCAGCCGCGGCATCGGATCGTCCGGCTTGGCCGAGGCGAGGCGCTGGTAGCCACGTGTTTGCGCGTCGAGCTCGCGCCGCGCGAGCGCTCGTTCGAGGCGAACGGCTCCGTCGGGTGTCGACGGCACGACCTGGAGCCAGACGTCGCCCATCTCGTCGGACGTCCCGCCCCCGTACACGACGCGGCGAGGCGGGGTGTGGGGGTTCGACGGGTTCGAGGTCGAGTTGTCATACGTCACCCGCGTCGTGATCCGCGTCGACGCCGGCAGCACGAGCGGCGTGGCGTATCGATAGTCGTCCTGCCACCTGAAGTTCCACGCCGCAATGGTGATGAGGGGCACGCGCCGGCCACCCGGCAGCGTCGCGACGCTCGTGATCTCGCGGGCCAGGTAGTGGGCGTGCGGCGAGATTGCCAGAACCCGCACGTCCGACGGCAGCTCGAACGTGTCTTCGACCGTGTGGCGGTGAACGCCCGGCGGAATATCGATCGCCGTGCTCCCGAGCCGGACTAGCATGGCGCGATCACGCGGCGCCTCGTCGGTGAGCTCGAACGCCACGCTCGGCTGCAGCAGTTCCTCCCTGCCGCCGGGCATCATGTGCACCTGCAGCACGAGATCGGCGCCGGGCACGAGCCGCCACGCGAGCCCTGGCGGCGACACCTGCGACGACTTGCCCGGTGCCCAGCCGATGAAGTGTCCGGGCGGGCTCTGCGCGGCGCCGCTGAGCATGCCGTCGAAGCCGGCCTCCTCGTCCATCGCATCGAGCCGGCGGGCCGTGCGCGTGGTGTCCACGCCGAGCGACGCGTGGTGCACCACGTGGGACGAGCCAGTACGAATCGTCACCGCGCGAACGTAGCGCGTACGATCGATCGGCAGCGGCAGGACGAAGTTGCGGAAACGGTCGGGACCCTCCGCAGCCAGCCGGTAGGGCTCAGCGACCCGCACGACGAGGTCGGCATGGTCGCGTTCCTCCGGCGGGTCGGCCGGCTGTTCTTCGATGGGCTCCCCACGGGGCGCGCGTTGTTCGACCCACCGGAGGATCGTGCTTCGCTCGGCAGCGCTCAGCGCTCGGGAGCCGGCGAACGTCTCGGCTCCCTGGGCGGGAAGCCAGGGCGGCATCTGCCGTGTCTCGACCGCCCGCGCCACCGTGCCAGTCCGCGACGACACGTCCTCGAACGAAGTCAGCGAGAACGGCGCCGCACCGCCCTCCCGGTGACAGAAAGTGCAGCGTGCGCGGATGATGGGGCCGACGTCGCGGGTGAAGGTGGGCGCGGCGGTGCCGGGCGTCTGGGTCAAGGGCTCGGCGTACGACACCCAGGCGACGAGGGCGGCCACCGACGCCCTGACGACGAGGCGGGCCAGCACCCGAGGGTGGATGGACCAAAGGGCCGCGCCGCGGTCGTGTCGGGTCTGCGCTCGCACGTGTACCTACCGCGACGAGGGTGGCACCGCCTGTCCAGATGCGCTCGCGGCGACCTGCTCGTCGAACTCGTCGCGGCGCGGGAAGCGCAGGTCTTCCTCCAGCGTCGGGTCCGGCGCCGGCGTTGTCATCAGGCTCACCACGTAGGCGGTCAGCAGAGCCGTGAGAAACGCCGGGAGCGCTTCGTAGGTGAGGACTTGCGTGAGCGCGGGTGTGAACCTCCACGTCACCGCCATGGCCATGCCGGCGGCCATCCCGGCCAGCGCGCCCCACTTGGTCATCCGCGTCCACCACAGCGACAGCACGACGACAGGGCCGAGCGACCCGCCCAGCCCGCCCCAGGCGAAGAGCGCGATGAGCAGTGCCGACTTCGCGAGGTAGAACGTCAGGACGAGGCTCACCACGACCACCCCGAGCACGATCGAACGGTTGAGCCACACCAGCGTCGACTCTCGGACGGTCTGGCCGGCCTTGATCGTCTTTTCATAGATGTCGCGGCTGATCGACGAGGTGACCACCATCATCATTGAGTCGGCAGACGACATCATGGCTGCGAAGACACCGGCCCACATCAGTCCCAGCACGAACTCGTTGCCAATCATCGTGCGGCTGATCTCGAAGAACACCATCTCCTGGTTCTGCAGGGGGAGCCTGGCGACATCCTCGTAGATCACGCGTCCGGCGAGGCCGAGCATGATGCCGCCCCACGAGATCACGATGTTGAACAGCAGATTGACGAACGCCGCCAGCCTCAGATCCCGCGTCGAGCGGACGCTCATGTAGCGGATGACGATGTGCGGGTTACCGAAGGCGCCGAGCCCTGCGAAGAGCATGCCGATGGCGAACGGCCAGCCCGAACTGCCCACGATGCCGCTCAACCCGTCGCCGCCGATGCGGTGCAGCGAGTCCACGACCTGGTCGAGGCCGCCGGCGTTCTGCCAGGCCAGCGTCGGAACCACCAGCATGGCCAGGACCATCATGATCCCCTGCATAACATCGGTATAGACCACCGCCTTGAAGCCGCCGACGATGGTGTAGGCGCCGGTGAACGCGGCCGCGAGCACGATGGACGGCCCGAGGGGAAGATCGAGCACCTGCGTGATCGTGAAGCTCATGCCGACATACTGCGCCACGATGTAGGCGATCATGAACACCACGAACGCCAGAGCGCAGGTCACGCGCAACAGGTGGCCGCTGTTGGGGAAGCGCGCTTCGAGATACTCGGGGATCGTGATGGCATTCCGGCGCGCCGAGAAGCGGCGCAGCTTCGGCCCCATGATGTAGAGCATCGCGAGGTACTCGAGAATCGTGTAGGCGAACACGATCCACAGCGCCTGGAAGCCCAGCATGAACGCCAGACCGGCCTGGCCCACCATGCTCGCCGAGCTCCTGGCCGACGCGGCCGCGCTGATTGCCGTCGACAGCGCGCCGAACCTCCGCCCGCCAAGGAGGAATTCCGAGGTCGAGGTGATGCTCCGCGAGGCGTAGACCGTAATCGCGGCGATGGCGATGAAATAGAGGACGAAGGCGGCGATCATCGACGGGCCTATCGCCGGCCGCGAACGAACACGACGATGCCGATGGCGAGATAGGCGATCGCGGTGCCATACAGGAACAGCCAGTGCGGCAGGTGTGTCGTGTCGAACACCTCGGAGCCTCCCTGCTGAGTTCCCGCAGCACCCAGCCGTGCCGGCCGATAGCAGGCGAGACGCGACCGTCGTCCCGCCAGGAATTCCACCCGGCGGTTGAAGATATACGAGATGCCATCGCGCAAGTCAAGCCTCCGTATCGCGCCGTGCTAAGTGTTACCGAGGGTCCGGGCATCGCGCCAAAACCCCTGTTACCGAAACCAGTGTCAGCAGAGGGGGCACTGGCGTGGGACCGGAAGCGCGACGGGAGTA
>Ga0194132_10003765_pt1 | contig 26569 bp, 24 predicted proteins | sample TA2KigOf80mmetaG_FD_148612 | JGI IMG/M metagenome (GOLD analysis project Ga0194132, IMG submission 148612) | Freshwater microbial communities from Lake Tanganyika, Tanzania - TA2015054 Kigoma Offshore 80m | ecosystem: Environmental > Aquatic > Freshwater > Lake | place: Tanzania: Lake... | reverse complement strand
CGGTCTCCAGCGCCTGAGCTGGGACGGCCGGGACCGGGAGGGTCGCCTGCTGCCGCCCGGGATGTACATCTGCCGCGTCGGCCTCAGGGTGGACGACGAGCGCGGCGACCAGCCGCTGACCGCTAAGATCATCGCCAGCGTGTACTGAGACCCTCCCAGCGCAGCGTTCCGGCGAAGACCACTTCCTTCACCCTTCCCTTCTGCCCGGATGCCTCCCGTGAACCACACCTTCACCACCCCGGAACTGCTGGCCAAGGTGGCGCCTCTCCTGCGCGACTGCGCAGCGTCCTGCTCCGGCCCGTCGTCTCGGTCCTGGGCCCCCCGGATGCGGTCGAAGGGGTCCCGGTGGATGGGCGGCACGTTGTCGGTCTCCGCCGTGTGCTGACTGGTGGGCGGTAGCTCCAGGTACGCGTTGTCGCGCGGGCCTCGCCGAGCCAGGGCACGCCGGGACTGACGCGGGCGCCCAACGGCGACCTGCTGGTGGCGGTGGTCGACCGCGCGTGCTCCGTTCCGGCGACCTCGGGCGTCCTGGGAGGAGGTCTGGTGGCTCGAAGAGGGCGACCATCCCGGTATCCTGGCCGCCACTCGGTATGGCGAGGTGATCCCCCTGCGGGCGGCCTGGCGCCGGCCCTTCACCATCGAGGTGGCCCGATCGGGCGACAGCGGCCGGATGTGGTCGGTGTATGAGCGCATCGGGGAGCTGGAGCTGGGCGCGGGGGCAGACCCGGTGCACAAACGGAGCTGAGCGTATGCGCATCGCCGAGGTCCGCCTGCACCAGGTCGTGGTGCCGATGCAGCCCGACACCGTCAACTCGCCCGGGCTGGAGCGGCCCCTGACCGCCGCCGACCCGGTCTCCGGGCGGCTGCTGCTCGACTTCGCCCAGTTCCCCAAGTGGATCGTCGAGCTGGTGGCCGATAACGGCCTGGTGGGGCTGGGCGAGCCGCGCCGCGGCGACCTGCTGGAGCCCCTGCGGCGGCAGGCCGGGATGCTGGTGGGCCGGACGCTGCCCGAACTGCCCCCCGGCAACCTGCCCCTGCCGCACGGGGACAGCTACGAGAGTTACATCGTCTACGAAGCCTTCGAGATGGCCTGGCTCGACCTGCTGGGCCGCCACCTCGGTGTTCCCGTGCACTATCTGCTGGGCGGCAGGCGCGCCGACCGCGTGCCCATCGACTACTGGATGGGGGTGTGCACCCCCGAGGACAGCGCCGCGCGCGCCCGGCGCGGGCAGCAACTGGGCTTCCACGGCATCAAGATGAAGCTCCGGCCCGGGGACGACTACGCCGGGCGTGTGGCCGCCGTGCGCGGGGTGGCGCCGCAGTGGCCCATCGTCGTGGACTTCAACGAGAGCCTCACCCATCCGGCCGAAGCCGTGGCTTTTGCGCGCAGCGTGGAGGCGCAGGGTCGCGTCATCCTGGAGAGCCCGCTGCCGCAGCACCGGTTGGACTGGTACGTGGAACTGCGCCGCCGCATCGCCCAGCCGGTGGCGCTGCACCTGACCTCGGGGCGCGAGCTGCTGGCGGCCCTGCGCCTGGATGCCGCCGACTACTACAACCTGCTCGGGCCGCTGGGCCCCTTCACCGAGTGGGCGCGAATGGCGCAGGCGGCCGGCTGTCCCACCTGGCGCGGCACCGGCATGGACCTGGGGGTGCGCGACATGAGCAGCGTACACGCCGCCGCCGCCGCCGGCTGCTCCCTGCCCAGCGACATCATCGGCCACCTGCTGCGCCAGGACGACCTCCTCGTCGAGCCCATCCGCCTGGAAGACGGCGCCCTGGTGGTGCCCGACGCCCCGGGCCTGGGCATCGAGCTGGACCGCGAGGCCCTGGCGCGTTACCAGGTGGAGGAGTACCGGTGCCCCGCGTGAGGTTCCCTGCCGGGCGCCTGGTCTGCCCGTGGGACTGCACTGGCGAGGGAGGCGACGCGCTGGCCGGCCCGGCGGGCGATGCGGCGCTCCCTGATTCAGGTTGACCCTTTGGAGGGAAGGAGCCCCTCGATGATCGAAAGCCGCACGCCGACCCGGGCACCCGCCTGGGCGGTTTTGGAGCGACAGTTGATCGACGCCATGGATCAGGCGGCGCCAATCTTCGCCGAGAAGTACACCCGGCCAGGGGGATCTTTGGTCTGGCGAGAGGAGTATCCGGGAGATGGGGTCTGGGCGGATGACCTCTATGAGGCCTTCTTCAACTGGCCCCTTTTCTACGCCCTGGGCGGCAGCGAGTACACGGGCCTCGCGAGCGTTCAGGAGTGGAATGCCATCACCCAGCAGATCGCCTACGACTACGGCCGCGTCACCAAGGAATTCGTCAACGACGACGACTGGTTCCACAACAGCGAAAACTACGTCTATTTCTACGCCCTAGGCCTGTCCGATCCCACCAACGCCGCGATGATGCGCCGGGCCCGGCGCTTCGCCGGTTTGTACCTGAACGAGGATCCGGAGGCTCCCAACTACGATCCCCGACACCGCCTCATCCGCTCGCCTTTCTCCGGCAGCAAGGGCCCCCTTTTCCATGCCCGTTACGCCGATGTGCATTACAACCTCGAACACGGCCACGCGACCCTGGGGCCGGGCTTTGCGCTGCCGGAGAGGTGGTGGGAGGACCCGGCCACCCGGTCCCGGGTCCATGCCCGTTTCGACGAGGTGGTCATGCGGGGAGACATCCCGGTCAACCTGGGGGTGGTGGGCCTGGTGACCCATGCCTGCCTCCTTACCGGGGAGGACAAGTACCGCGACTGGGTGGTCGAGTACGTCGACGCCTGGATGGAGCGCATCGTCCGGAACCAGGGCATCATTCCCGACAACGTGGGCCCGAACGGGCGCATCGGCGAGAACCGCCAGGGGCAGTGGTGGGGGGGATTCTACGGCTGGGCGGCCACCTTTTCCCAGCAGATGATCGGTTCGGCCCTGACAGTTGCCGCCGAGTGCGCCTATTTGCTTACCGGGGAGGCCCGTTACCTGGACCTGCTGCGTTCCCAGTTGGCAATGCTGATGGCGCAAGGTCAGGAGCGGGATGGCCGCCTGCTGGTGCCCTTCCGTCACCGCGACCAGGGATGGACTGATCTTGGGCCGATGATGCCCCAGCCGCCCATTCACCTGTGGGCGGCCTCGATGGCCCGGGAGGACTGGGAGCGACTGGAGGAGCTGCGCCGGGGCAACGAGGAGGAGTGGCGGCAGGTTGCTCCCCGGGGTCCCCGGTCGCTGGATGACCGCGCCTGGACGCGCTTTCTGGCAGGCGAGTGTCCTGACTACCCGGAGGCCATCCTCCAGGCCAACTATCGGGAGATCTGTCGCCGCGTGGGCCTGATCCAGCAGGACCGGGCCAATCTGAAAATGGTGGATGAACACCACTGGCTGGAGCGCAACCCCATCGTCACCGAGGCCCTGGTGCAGTTGACCACCGGTGGCCCTCAGACCGTCTATTGGGGGGGTCTGGCGCAGGGCCGGGTGCGTTATTTCGACCTCAAGGCCCAGCGTCCGGGCCTGCCCCCGGATACCGCGGCCCTGGTCCGCCGGCTGCAGGGGGATGGCGCGGAACTGACCTTGGTGAACCTGAGCGTGCATGAAGTACGGGAGGTGGTGATCCAGGCGGGCAGTTTCGGGCAGCACCGGTTCGAGCGGGTGGCAATTCAGGGGCGGGAAGAAGGCCCAGTCGAGGTGGGAGGGAACACCTTGGCGGTACGTATGCTTCCCGGCACGGAGATCGATCTGCAGTTCGAGATGCGGCTTTTCTGTACCCGCCCGACCTATGCCTTCCCTTGGCACGGGGACGGAATCCCTTTCAGGTAGCTGAATGGGGATAAACCCTGGAAGCCTGTCCCCCGCAGGTACTCGGATATCGCCCATCCCTTCCGCGGAGGCCCTCCCATGAAACACACCCTCACCACCCCCGAACTGCTGGCCAAGCTGGCCGCCGATCCGTGGCGGCCGCGGTACCACTTCGTGCCCCCGGCGCAGTGGATGAACGACCCCAATGGCCCGGTGTTCTGGAAGGGGCGCTACCACCTCTTCTACCAGCACAATCCCAGTGCCGCCGTCTGGGGCGACATGCACTGGGGCCATGCGGTAAGCGAGGACCTCGTCCACTGGCAGCACCTGCCCCTTGCCCTGGAGCCCGACCCGGATGGCCCCGACGTCAAAGGGGTCTTCAGCGGCACTGCCCTGGTGGACGGCGACCAGGTGCGGATGTGCTACTTTGGCAACCCGCACGGCATCTGCATCGCTACCAGCAGTGACGAGCTGCTCACCACCTGGGAGAAGCATCCCGCCAACCCGGTGATCCCGCGCCGCGAGGGGCAGGAGTACGTGGTCTACGATCCCTGCATGTGGAAGGAGGGCGATAGCTACTACGTGCTCTCCGGGGGCCGCACGGCCGGGGACCGGGACACCGCCTTCCTCTTCCGCTCGCCGGACCTCCGGCACTGGGAGTACCTGTATCCCTTCTACGAGCCGACCCCCTTCTCGGAGGTGGGCGAGGACTGCGCGGTCCCCGACTTTTTCCCGCTGGGCAACCGCCACGTGCTGCTCTTCGCCAGCCATCGGCGCGGCTCGCAGTATTACATCGGTACCTACAAGGACCACCGCTTCATCCCGGAGCGCCACGGGCGCATGGCCTACGGTCCTCCCTCCGGCCGCACGGGCACCTACAACGAGGCCTACCATCTCACCGCCCCCGATGGCCGCTGCCTCCTGATCGGCCGCGTCGCCGAAGGCACGGCCCAGGAGTACTATGCCGGCAGCGGCTGGTCCGGGATCATGGGGCTGCCCTGGGAGATCGCCCTTGCCGAGGATGACACCCTCCTCATCGAGCCGCTCCGCCAGATCGAGGGTCTCCGGCAGGCCGCGGTGCGGGTGGCGCCGGCTGCCCTCGCTGCCGACACCGAGCTGGTGCTGCCCCAGGTCCGCGGCAACTGCCTGGAGTTGGCCGTGACGCTCGACCCCGGTGAAGCCCTGGCCTGCGGCCTCAAGCTCTGCCGCTCGCCGGGGGGCGAAGAGGAAACTCTCATCCGCTACGACCGCAGGGACTCCACACTCACGGTGGACATCTCCCGGGCCAGCCTCAGCCCCCACGTCCGCAACCTGCACCCCGAGACCGGGCCCCTGCTCCTGCCGGCGGGGGAACCGCTGCGCCTGCGGGTGTTCGTGGACCGCACCATCGCCGAGGTATTCGCCAACGGCCGTCTCTGCCTCACCCGACGTATGTACCCGACGCGCCAGGACAGCCTCGGTGTGGCGGTCTTTGCCGAAGGCGGCGCGGCGCGGCTGGTGTCGCTGCAGGCCTGGCAGATGGCGGGGATCTGGGAGGGCTGAGCCGTATCCTGGATCAGGCACCGGGCAGTGGTATGACTGCTCTCGCCTGGCCGCGGGGAGCCGGTCCCAGATTGTAGTAGGTTGCAGACTCAGACCACAGGCGTGGATGGCGCGCCCGCCGACCAAGGAGATCTGCATGAAGCTCACGATCAGCAAGGTCGAACGCCAGGTGCTCAAGAGGAACCGCTTGTCGAGAAACGCCAGCTACCGGGTGGCCGTGGTGGGAGGTGCCGGATCGTGGGGCCGGAACTACCTGCGGGCCTTCGCCCGCCATCCGGATTGCCAGGTCGTCGCCCTGGTGGACCGGGCCCGGGACCGCCGCCAGGCCTTTGCCGACCAGTACGGGGTGCCCTTGGTCCTGGACACGGTGGAGGAACTCCTGGCCCGCGAGGTGCCCGACATCGTCTCCGTGGTCCTGCCGGTCTCCAGCTCGCCGGCAGTGGTCATGGCCTGCGCCCGCGCCGGGGTCAAGGCGGTGTCGTGCGAGAAACCGATCGCGGTGCAATTGTCCGAGGCCGACGAGATGGTGCGGGTCTGCCGCGAGCACGGCACGGCCCTGGGGTGCGGCACGGCGCACTACGAGGTGCCGCACCTGCTGGAGATCGCCGACTGGGTGCGGCAGGGCCACATCGGCCGGCTGACCGGCGCTGCCATCCCAGGCGGCATCCCCAGCGAGATCTCGGGGGCCGGCTGTGTGGAACTGAGCATGATGCGGCTATTGACCGGCGCCGAGGTCGAGTGGGTAGAGGGGTGGGAACTAGCGCCCCACCCCTGGAAGGAGGGGTTCGAGCTGCCGCCGGAGGCGCACGACGAGGAGCGCGACTGCCCGGTGTACGGTCGACTCGGCCTGTCCAACGGCATCGTCTGCCAGCTCCCCCATCCCGAGCCCGAGCGGCCCCGGGGCTGCCCGGTGTCGGTGACGGCCGAGGCCGGGCAGGTGTGGCTCTATCGCCCCCGCTCGGTGTTGATCCAGGGGACCGGCCCCACCTCAACGCCGGTGTCGCCACCCTTTTTCGATGAGCCCCTGCCCGAGGACTGGTTCACCCCGGTGGTCGAGCGGCTGATGCGGGCGGTCGATACGGGTCAGGAAGCCCAGTGCAGCGGCCACGACTACCGGCAGGCCCTGGAGATCGCCGCGGCCCTGAAGTGGTCGGCACGGCACGGCCACCAGCGGATCCGGCTGCCCTTGGAGGACCGCTCGCTGCGGGTCTTCCCCCGGCCGTACCGGCTGGTGGGCGGGGATGCGGTCGGCTGGCAGAAGTCGGGGCATGAGGGGCCGCCCGGAGTGCTCTAGCCGCGGCCCGGACGCCGGATCTCCCTGCGCCCTCTGATGCACCATGTCCACCGATCGACACCGCGACGGCTCAACCCCGGCGGGGTGGGCGAGAAAGCTAGCAGTTTTCCCCTGCTGAAGGGACCAAGGAGGCAAGCATGAAGACCATCGAAATCAAGGGCCGCAGCACCCCCCCCAACTGGGCCCTCCGGCAGCGCCACCTGATGGAGCTGATGGATCGCGCCGCGCCCCGGTTCGTCGGGAAGTACACCCGGCCCGACGGCACCTTCATCTGGCGCGAGGAGTGGCCGGGCATGGACGGTTCGGACGACGGGTATGAGAGCTATCTCTCCTTCCCGCTGCTCTACCTGCTGGGCGGCAGCGAGCAACTCCACGCCCTGGCGCGGCGCCTGTGGACCGCGGTCACCTGGCAGTTCACCCAGTTCGGCACGGTCCACCGCGAGTTCGACCGGTACTACGACTGGATGCACCACGGCGAGGCCTACACCTACCTCCATTACCTGGGCCTGGCCGATCCCGACCACTACGTGGACCGGCAGCGGGCCCTCAAGTTCGCCGCCATGTACATCGGCGAGGATCCCGAGGCGCCCAACTGGGATGCCGAGCACAAGATCATCCGCTCGCCGATCAACGGCAGCGCCGGGCCCTGCCTGGAGATGAAGTGGGACGACTGGGTCACCCACCGCGACAACCTCTCCCCCTACCTGGCGCCCTACCAGGACATCCCCGGGCACGAGAGCGACGACCCCTTCGTCAAGCTCAACTGGTCCGACGACCAGGTCTACGCCAGGATCCTCCTGACCATGAACGAGCGTATGGTGCCCGGCGACGTGCCCCTCAACCTCAACGCCACCAGCCTGGTCACCAACGCCTATCTGTACACGGGCGACAACAAGTACAAGCAGTGGGTGCTCGACTACCTCCAGACGTGGATGGACCGCGCCGCGGCCAACGGCGGGCTGATCCCCGACAATGTCGGGCCCACCGGCAAGATCGGCGAGCGCATGGGCGGCAGGTGGTGGGGCGGGTACTACGGCTGGCGCTGGCCCCACGGCGGCTGGGTGATGCTGGAGGCTATGTGCAACGCCGGCTGCAACGCCACCCTGCTCACCGGCGATCCCTCGTGGCTCGACCTGTTCCGCTCCCAGGCCGACCGGCTTTGGGAGATGCGGCGGGTGGAGCAGGACCGGATCATGATTCCCAACAAACACGGCGACCAGGGTTGGTTCGAGTACATCCCCCACACCGCGGGGCCGACCCTGCGGCTCTTGATGCACGCCTACGCGGTGGGCCGCCAGCAGCAGGACCTCGACCGCATCCAGGAGCAGTACGGCGATCGGCCGCTGCCCAAGGACCAGCCCCTGCCCGGCTGCGGCAAGGCCGGCAGCTTCCACGTCCACGAGTGGTTCGAGTACATCGTCGGCCGCAATCCGGACTTCCCGGAACGGGCCCTGGAGATCACCAGCGCCGAGATGCGGCGGCGCCTGGACCGCAGCGACGCCGAAAGCCTCGACTGGACCACCTGGGACGACGGGCCCGAATGGCAGGACGTACACCACTGGCAGAACATCAACCCGGTGGTCCCCGAGGGGATCATGCAGATGGCCATGGGCACGCCGGCGGCCGTGTACCACGGCGGCATGATCCACGCGGCGCTGCGCTACTTCGACCCGGTGGCCCAACGGCCTGGCCTGCCGCCGCAGGTGGCCGCCCTGGTCGACCAGGTGGAGACCGACCATCTCCACCTGCACCTGGTGAACACCGATGTCCTCGAAACGCGGGAGGTGCTCTTGCAGGCTGGCGGCTGCGCCGAGCACGAGTTCACCGATGCGCGCGCCGATGGCGACGCCGCGCCGACGCAGATCGACGGCCGCCACCTGCGGGTGCGCCTCGGCCCGGCGGCGCAGGCGCGGCTGCGCCTGGGGCTGAAGCGGCTGGCGCACCGGCCGACCTATGCCCGCCCGGCTTTCGACTGAGGCGCCGGCCGCCAGCTGCCGGAGACGAATCTGCCAGGCAGCGCGGTGTGACCCCTGTCCAACGAAAGGACTGACGATGAGCGACAACGGCTACAGCGAGCACCCCATCGGCGACGACGAGATCCACACCGCCCGCTACCTGCGCCACCAGCTGCTGCGGGATCCGTACCGGCCTGCCTACCACTTCGTCGCCCCCGAAGGGCTGGCCATGCCCTTCGACCCCAACGGCAACGTCTTCTGGCGCGGCCGGCACCACATGGGCTACATCTACCAGGAGCGGGGCCGGCACTACTGGGGGCACGTGTCGAGCCTCGACCTGCTCCACTGGCGGCACCACAGCCCATACCTGCTGCCCACCCTCGACAGCCCGGAGCAGGGCATCTTCAGCGGCAATAGCTTCGTGGACCGGGACGGCTCGCGGGTGCTGTGCATGTACCACGGGGTGGACGCCGGCAACTGCCTGGCCTGGAGCGACGACCCGGACCTGGAGCGCTGGCACAAGCTGCCGGGCAACCCCATCGTCCCCAACCCTCCCGAGCCGGACAAGGCCGACCACACCTCGTGGGACCCCTGCGGCTGGATCCACGAGGGCACCTACTACGCGGTGTTCGGCGGGGGCAAGAACACGGTGTGGAAGTCAGCGGACCTGCGCAGCTGGACCAAGTGCGGGCCCTTCCTGGCCCACCCCTATCCGGGGATCGAGCTGCAGGAGGACATCTCCTGCCCGGACTTCTTCCCGCTGGGCGGCAAGTGGGTGATGGTCTGCATCAGCCACCGCCTGGGCGCCCGCTACTACGTGGGCGAGTGGAAGGGGGAGCAGCTGCACCCCCAGTACCACGAGATGATGTCCTACAGCGACAACGAGTACTTCGCCCCGGAGAGCTACACCGATGGCAAGGGGAGGCGTATCCTCTTCGCCTGGGTCTTCGACGGCCGCAGCGACGCGGTGCGCACCGCCTCGGGCTGGAGCGGCATGCTGGCCCTGCCCCGGGTGCTGGAGCTGGGGCCGGACAACCGGCTGCTGATGCGCCCCGCCGAGGAGCTGGAGGCCCTGCGCTACAACCCGGTGGTCATGGGCGAGACGGCGATCCCCGCTGGCGGCGAGGTGGCCATCCCCTTTGCGGCGGTGGCCGACAACGTGCTGGAGGTGGAGGTGGAGCTGTCGGGCGAGGGTGCCGGCGAGTACGGGATCAAGGTCTGCTGCGCGGCCGAGGGCCAGGCAGAGACGGCCATCGGCTATGACGCCGGGGAAGGGAAGCTCAAGATCGACACCTCGCGCAGCGGGCCCAACCGCAAGAAGGCCAAGTCGGTGATCGGCACGGCCACGGGCGAGGTGGAGGCGGCGCCACTGAAGCTGGCCGGGGGCGAGCCGATCAAGCTGCGGATCTTCGTCGACCGCTGCCTGGTCGAGGTCTTTGCCGAGGGGGGCCGGCAGGCTCTCTCCCGCGTGGTCTACCCCCCGGCCGGGGCCACCGGCCTCAGGCTCTACGCCAAGGGGGGACCGGCCCGCGCCCGGCAGGTCCGCGTCTGGGATCTCATGCCGACCAACCCCTACTGAGCCGGCGTCCAGATGCACCCCCACCTGCTGCGCTCCATCGGGCGCGGCCAGACCGATGCCTACTCGGACAGCGGCGAGCTGGGGGCGCTGCTGGACAGCGGCGGCGGGCTGGTGGCCGAGGTGGACCACGGCATCCCGCCCGACATCTCGCTGGACAACTACCGTTACTTCCGGGACCTGTTGTGGCGGCTGTGTGAGCAGTAGCCTTCCGGTGGACCGGCTCAGATGGTGAAGGCCGTGGCCCGCCGGAACCCGGGGTGGGCCAGGATGCGCTCGAGGGCGGCGTCGGGCACGGGTTTGTTCACCTTGAGGGCGGCCAGGGAGTCGCCGGTGCGCGGGTCGTGGGGGGAGCGGATGTCGTCGATGTTGATGCCGTGGCTGGCCATCACCTGGGTGATGGTGGCCAGCATGCCCGGCTGGTCGCGGTAGACCACCAGGACGCTGTGGCCGGTGGGCTCGAAGTAGAGCCGGTCGAAGTCATTGATGCGCGAGACCATGGGCATGCCTTCGGCGATGGTGCCGCGCACACTGCACTGGTTCGAGGTGCGGTGGCTGCTCTCCATCAGGTCGATGGTGATCGAATTGCCGTAGCCCTTGCTCTCGTCGGTCTGGCGGCTGGTGTAGGCAATGCCCTTCTCCGCCAGGTACTGCACCGCCTGCTGGTGGTCGAAGAGCGGGTCGAAACCCGAACTCAATCCCAGGACCACCGAGGCGAGCAGGAAGTCCTGGTACTGCCGCAGCTCCCCGTAGAAGCTGGTCTCGATGCGCTGCGGCTGCACCCCCGGCCCCAGGAACCCCCGCGCCACGCGGGTGACGTAGTAGGCCAGCAACTGGTAGCGTTCGTCCAGCCCCACGGGCAGGGCGCGGTTGACGACGTAGATGGTGACGCCGCTGGCGAAATAGGCCACGGCCTGTTCGGCGGCGCGGCGGGCGGCGGTGGCGTTGGCCTCCTCGGTACTGGCGCCCACGTGCGGCAGCATGACGTCGGCGATGTCGGCCACCGATTTGGGGCCGGGCTCGTCCTTGGGATACACGTCGGTGCAGTACCCCAGCCGGCGGCTGGCGCGGGCGGCACGCAGGTCGTCCTCGTCGATGACCCCCGCCCGGGCGCAGTTGATCAGCAGCGCCCCCTCCTTCATCTGTCCCAGCAGCGCGGCGTTCACCAGGCCGCGGGTCTCCGGGGTTTCGGGGATGTGCAGCGAGATGATGTCGGCCCGCGAAAAAAGCTCGGGCAAGGCGCACAGTTCCACCTCCAGCTCGGCAGCCCGCTGTTCCGAGAGCACCGGATCATAGGCCAGCACCTCCACCTCGAAACCGGACAGCCGTTTCACCAGCAACTGGCCAATATTGCCCATGCCGACGATGCCCACGGTCTTGCCGGCCAGTTCGCGGCCCATCAGCGCGTTTTTCTCCCACTGCCCGGCGCGGGTGGTGGTGTCGCCCCGGACCACGTGGCGGTAGGCGGCCAGGATGAGGGTAACGACCTCCTCGGCCACGGCATTGGCATTGGCTCCGGGGGTGTTCATCACGTCGATGCCGCGCCGGCGGGCGTGTTTGGTGTCGATGTTCTCGTACCCGGCGCCGGCCCGCACGATCAGCTTGAGTTCGCTCAGGACGTCGAGCAGCTCCGGACCTACCTTCTCGCTGCGCACGATCAGCGCCACCGCGTCCGGGTGGGCCGCGGCCAGCGCGGCCAGCGGGGTCTTGGGCTCCTGCACCACCTCGAAGCCATGGGCGCGCAGGTGGTCGGCGGCGATGGGGTCGAGTTTGGTCGGGATCAGGACTTTGCGCATGATCATCGGCTTCGCATCGCAGTCGTCAGGAAAAAAGCACCGCGCCGCAGGCGCTGTGCTCGCAACAGTGGCCGTGGAAGCTGCCCCGGATCCATTGGCCCCTGGGTGCCGTGTAGGGGCTGCTCCAGGTATCTTTCATTCGGATGGATGAAGCTTCAGGATTTTGGCAGAAAGCGAAAGATAAAAGTGTAGGACCCTGGTTGTTCCCAGGCCAACTCAAAGCGCTCCGGGTATTTCTCGATGGCAGGGATCAGGAATTTGGGCGTGGAGTTGTACCCCTCCTGTACCAACTGGTCGACCACCACGTAATCCACCCCCTGTTCCTCCAGGCTGGCGATCACTGCCTCAGGTTCCTTGAAGGGGTAGACCATGCAGGGACGGTCGGCGACGATGTAGAGCCAGTAGTCCTTGCGGCAACTGATCACTGCTTCACGCGGAGTGTTGGCCTTAAGCCAAAGGCCGGCCTCGTAGTAGTTTTTCCAGGCCGGGCGGTAATCCGCTTCGCCAGCCTGGTCCAGCTTGCTCGACCTTGCCAGGTTGAACGTTAGCACCAGGACCAGCGCACCTCCCAAGCTGCCCTTGCCCAGGGCATCCAACCCTCGCTGTGCCAGCCACTGGTACAACGCTGCCCCTACCAGCACCACAAAGAAGAGCAGCACCGGGACAATAGGCACTAGAAAACGGTCCGCAGCCCACTGCTCTGGCCACACCAGAACCGTGCCCAGGTAGAGGGTCGCGTAGAGCAGAAGCAACAGATGCCGCTGCTGACGGAAACAGATGGCAACAGCCCAGATGGCTGTTGCCAGTAAAATTACTGAACAGAGGTTGAGAGTGGTTCCGGGGGAGTCGCCTACAGGCAGGAACATATCGGGGACAATATAGGCCAGGTACACCCCGGAATTTTCCTCTATGCGGGCAAGGAGCCCCACCAGATCTAGGGTGCCCCGTTCTGGGTAGTAAGGGTTGACCATGACCAACTGTTTGAAATATGACCCTTCGTCGCCTAAAGCGCGGTTGCGCAGGGACCAGGGCAGGGCCAGCAAAAAAGCGCCGCCGCCCAGGATCAGGGCATGGCGGTAATGACGACTCAGCAAGAGGTAGAGGAAGACGGCCACCACCAACACTAGACCCACACCGCGCAGGTAGTAGGCCCACATCAGACAGGCAAACCCTCCAATAAACCAGTAGTTGCCCCGTAGCTGAGGGTGTTTCAGCGAACGGGTGATCAACCACAAGGCCAACAGGGAAAAGAGCAGATAGGGAATCTCGGACATCACCTGGTGGCTGAAGTCGAGCAGTGCGGGAAGAGTGGCCGACCATAGGGCCACTACCAAAGCCGGCAGCCGGCCCCACTCATCGCGGGCCAGCAGGTAAACCAAGGGAATAGACCCGGCGAAGAAGAGCACCACCAGCCAGTTCATGGCGGCATAGTTGCCTGGGGCTAGCCACTGGAGGGGGGCCAGCATCAGCGGGAAACCAAAGGGGTATTTGGTGGCCGGCTTGGGCTCGGGCAGGCTGATATAGCTGAGGCCCTGGCCCTGGACCAGGCTGCGGGCCAGGGTCATGAACTCGGTGTTGTCGCCGCTGAGGGCCAGCTTGGGGTCGAAGGTCCAGGCCGCCAGCAGAAAGGCCAGCAGGCCCAGGCCCAGAAGCAGGCGCCAGCCCAAGCCCACCAGTTGCTGGTCGAGGCGCTGGAGCAGGGGCAGGGCAACCGGTTGGGCCGGCGCTTTTTTGGGCGGGCGCGCTTTCAACGGCGCTGGGCCTCGACCACGGTTTCGAGGGCGGCCAACTGGACCTGCACCCGCTGTTCGAGAGACAGGGAGGTGGGGGTCTCGGTGGTCAGCAGGTGGTCGGTGTGGTGGTCGAAGAGCACGATGGGGATGCCCTGGCCGCGCAGTTCCTCGTGTTTCTCGGTCGTGGGCACGATGATCCCGCCCCTGGCCGGCTGGCCCTCGATCACCGGCTGGGTGTTGAGCGGGCAGAGGCGCGACACCTTCTCCATAAGCTGCGGACCCACCGGCGTGCGGTTGCGGTACAATTCGTAAAGATAGAAACCAGGGCTCTCCCAGTCCTCGTGGAAATCCACCACAAAGGCGAAGCGCCGGCCAGTCACCAACTGGCGCACGAGCTGGATCTCGGGCACGTCGGCGCGCTGGTACGCCCAGTTGATATCCACGCCCTGGCCGTTGTGCCGGGTGTTGCGGTCGTAGCCGTGGGGATTGAGGCAGGGGACGACCAGGAAGTTAAAGGAGTCCAGCCAGGGGCCACCGCTTCGGCGGCAGAACTCCAGCGCGGCCTCGGTCCCGGCCGGCTCGTCCCCGTGGGTACCGCCGATGAGCAGGGCCGGGGGCAGGTCGGGACGGTCTCCCTGCTCCACCGCATAGACCGGGTACTCCCCGGTCCGGCCCAGTTCCCGCACCCCGGGGAGGGCCTGGAGGCGCTGCATGAGCGCTGCGTAGGACTGCCCTGCCATCCTCAGTCCCCGCGCACCCTGGGCAACACCTCGGCCTCGACCTCGGCGTCGCTGGAAGGCACCTGAACCCCCGCAAATAGGGACCAGCACTCCACATGCTCGACCTGGCTGCCCGGGGTGAGTTCGACCAAGGGGCCCAGGGTCTCCACTTCGAGCATATCCTCGTTGGTGAACAACTCCACCGAACTGCCCAGGTCCGGGTACTGGGCCCCGGCGGCGTAGTGGAACTTCACGACGAAGAGATGTCCATTGCGGGCGTAGGCCACCCAGCCCTCCGGGGTGTTGAGCCCGGCCTTCTGCGGGGTGGCGGCCTGGGGGTCCTGGCGCAACAGGAGGTGGCGGGTGCCCCAGTGCCAGCGGGGGTCCTGCATGTCGGTGTAGGGCCACAGGGCCAGGCTGCGGGTGGGCAAAAGATGCGCTCCGTGCGTCCCGTACGGCGGCAGAGGGGCGATGGCGCAGCCGCCAGGGGCCATCACCGACAGGGCCCAGGGGGCCAGGCGCACCGGCCAGGGGCTCTGGTTGTGCAGGCGGTGGGTCAGGTGCACCTGTGCCCCGGTGGCGGCCAGGTGGACGTCGATCTCCTTCTGGATGCCGGTGCCCGGCTCGGTAGGCTGGATCAGGCGGACGAAGTCGCGGTGTTCCTCCACCTCCACCGGGCTGTTGTCGGGCAGATAGGTGCGCGGATTGGATTCGGGGGCGTGCCAGAGCCGGTGGCCCCCGTAGATATGCCACTGGTCGCCGCCGGTCTTGCCGGCCAGGTCGGGGTACTCCTTGAACTCGTTCTCCTGGCCCAGGAACCCAAAGCGAATGAGGCGCGGCCCCACCGCAGTCAGCAGCACCACCTCGACGGTGTCGTTGTGCAGTCGGCAGGAGTTGGGCCAGCCGTGGTAGTTGATCCGCTCCATCACGGCACCTCGGTAAAATAGGTCTCGGCGTCGTCCTGGGGCGCAAAGCCTAAAGCGCGGCGGGTCTCCTCCAGGTCAAAAACCCGCCGGTCGTTGTCGCTGACCACGTAGGCCAGCAGGTACCGGGTGTCCACCTCCAGGGCGCAGCGGTGGGCCGCGACGCAGTCGCGGTGGCTGAGGAACATGGCCCGCAGGTAGTCCTCGGCCGGGGTGCCGCGCATGACCAGGGGGGTATTGGCCTCGACGATCCAGCCGATGCGCAGGCCGATGAATTCCAGGCCCTGCTGCTGGCTGTAAAGTTTGCCGATGTTTTCCCCGAAGAGTTTGGACACCGCGTAGAGGGAATCGGGATTGGGTGGGTCGCTCAGCCGCATGTGGAGGCGCTTGCGCGGGTCCAGGGTTTCGGGGGTGGTTCGGATGGTGTTGCCGTGCTGGGTGTGGTTGGTGGAGGCGAAGATCAACCGCTTCACCCCGGAGCGCACGCACTCCTCGCAGACCTGGTAGATGCCTTCGAGGTTGTGCTCGCGCACCGACTCCCAGGGGGCCGCCGGACTGGGATCTGCGGCCAGGTGGATCACCGCCTCCAATCCGGCAAAGGCGCCGCGCACCTCGCTGGCCTGCTCGAAATTGACCAGAGTGGAAGGGAAGTCCACTGGCCGGCGGGTGAAGGCTTTGAGCTGGTATTCACCAGCCAACCCCTTCATCAGCACCCGGCCGACTACGCCGTTGGCCCCGGTGATCCCCACGCTCTGGTATCGCGCCAAAATCGCCTCCGCTCAGTTGAGGCTGTAGACCTCGTAGGGCTGGGTGCAGGGATTGCCCCGGCTAAGGTGCATGCGCCCCTGGTCGGCCTCGATGATCACCGAGAAGACGCTGACCCAGAAACCGTTGGTGGGATGGTCGTTGGGATGCCGGCAGATGGAACAGGGATAGTCCTGGTGGTCGCGCAGGGCCTGCTTGAGGGTCTCGATGCCCAGCGGCCCGCCAGCTGCTTGCAGCAAATGGTCGATGCGCGCCTTGCGCGGGCCGGACTGGATCAGCTCGGGGAAGTCGGCGTTGATGGGGACCAGGTCGGGATGCAGACAGTGGTTGGTGTGGGTAACCAGGCTCTGGTCGCGCAGCAGGTGGACCTGGTCCATCGTGACCTCCAGGTCCGCCGGCCCCTGCGGGGAGGCGATGATGATGTTGGCGGGGATGGCCCGTTCTGCGCGGGAGACCGCTTTGACCGCCCCCTCCAACGAAGTGGCCTCGAAGATGCCACGCACCGTGAAGTAGTGCGGCACCCCCAGGGGCCGGCTGGGGGCCGGCAGGGTGTTCATGCACAGGCCCAAGCCCTCAGAGTTGAGGCCGATGTAGGCGATCAGGCCGGCCTGGGTGATGGTCATCAAGGCCGGCTTGCCCGCCGGCTGGCGCGTCAGCACCACGGTGAAGGGATCGAGGGCCGGATCGTTGTCCCAGTTCTGGCCCACTACCGAGCCGTGAGCAGGGGTGTGCGGGGCCAGGGCAAAGGAGGTGCAGCCGGCGTCTTTCTCGGGCTGGAGCTGGTTGCGGATTTGCAAGAGGATCAGTTCCTCCAGGCTGACCCCCGAACTGTGGGCTACCCCGCGCAGCTCCTGGAGCATGTCCGGAGCGTATCCCTCGACGTAGGGCAGGGAGGCAGAGGCCACGGCCATAGCCTTGGCGCGGGAGATGGGCACGGTCTTGTTCACCCTGTCGAGGGCGATGGCGGCAAAGCCGCGTACCTCCTCGCGGGCGTCCTCTCCCAACTGGCAACCCAGCTCAAAGGGCGGGCCGCTGACGGTGATCTCGCGGTACCGGGTGGGTGCGGTCATGTCTTTGATTCCCTCACCGTGAGCACTACCTTGCCGATGTTGCGGTTCTCCGCCAGGATCTGGTGGGCTTCGGCGGCCTGCTGGATGGGCAGCACGGTTTCAACTACCGGGGCGAGGTGGCCCGCCTGCATCAGGGGCCAGAAACGGGCGGCAAAGCCCTCGACGACCTGGGTCTTCTCCTCCAGCGAGCGGCTGCGCAAAAGCGAGCCTATGATCCGCAGGCGCTTGCGCAGCACCAGCCCTAAGTCGATGGATGCTGCCGGGCCGCCCAAAAGGGCAATGAGCACCAATCGGCCCTTCGGTGCGAGAGCTTTCAGATTGCGCTCCAGGTACGCCCCGCCCGAGATGTCGAGGATCACGTCCACCCCGCCCAGGCGTTGCTGCACGATCTGGGCAAAATCACCCTCGCGGTAGTCGATGGCCAGATCAGCGCCCAGTTCGAGGCAGCGGGTGCATTTTGCCGGGGTGCCGGCGGTGGCGGCCACCTGGCACCCTTCGGCGCGGGCCATTTGGATGGCCGCGGTCCCCACCCCGCTGGCCCCCCCGTGGATTAGCACCCGCTCGCCGGGTTGAAGCTGGGCCTCCATGAAGAGGTTGACGAAGGCGGTGTAGAAGACCTCGGGGAAGGCCGCGGCTTTGACAAAGTCCCAGCCCACGGGCAGGCGCACCAACAGGGGCGCGGGCACGGCCACCTTTTCGGCGTACCCGCCCCCAGCCAGGAGCGCGCAGACCCGCTCGCCCACTTGCCAGTCTTTCACCCCTTCGCCCAGCCCGGCCACCACCCCGGCCATCTCCAGCCCCAGGTAGGGCGGAGCGCCCGGCGGCGGCGGGTAGTTGCCGGCCCGCTGCAAGAGGTCGGCCCGGTTAAGGGCGGTGGCGCAGACCTCCACCAGCACCTCTCCGGGTCCGGCGACCGGGTCGGGCGCCTCGGCCCAGCGCAGGGTGCGGTCGGGGCTCTGCTCATCGACGAGGATGGCTTTCATAGACTGGTTATACTTTGCTGCATTTGTCTGCTCAGCGCAAGCGGTAGGCGCTGGTCTGCCTAGCGCGGCGCTGCTACATTAGGGCCTGTCTGCAAAGTCCTCTTTTCGGAAAGGCGAATATGAGCGAAGTGATCACCCTGTCGGCGGCACAGGCGCGGGCCTTTTGCCTGGAGGTGCTGGCCCAGGCCGGGGTCCCCGCCGCGGAGGCGAAGTGCTGCACCGAGAGCCTGCTGCACGCCAGCTTGCGCGGGGTGGACAGCCATGGGGTGGCGATGCTGCCCACCTACATCGAGCGCATCCGTTCCAGGCAGATCGTGCCGGGCCGGTCCCTGGTGATTCGGCAGGAGGGTCCGGCCACGGCGCTGGTCGACGGGCAGCAGGGCCTGGGGCCGGTGCTAGCCTGTGCGGCCATGGACCTCGCCCAGGCCAAGGCCCGCCAGTGCGGGGTGGGGGCGGTGAACCTGGTAAATGGCAACTATTTGGGCGCCCTGGCGTATTATGTCGAGCGGCCCGCCCGCCAGGGCCTGCTGGGCCTCTGCGCTGCCAACTCCACCCCCCGGGTGGCCCCCCACGGGGGAAGGGTGGGTCTGCACGGCACCAATCCCATCGCTTATGCCGTGCCCACGGCAGGGGGCGAGCCCATGGTCTTCGATGCGGCCACCGGCCACGCCGCGGCCCGGGTTAAGCAGGCCTTCGAGGAGGGCCGCTCCATCGCCCCTGAGATAGCCCTGGACCGCGAAGGCCGGCCCACCACCGACGCGGCCGCGGCGCTGGCCGGGGTGTTGTTGCCGGTGGGCGGGACCCTGGGATACGGTCTGGGGCTGCTAGTGGATCTGCTCTGCGGTGGCTTGGCCGGCGGGCCCTGCGGCCCCGACGTACCCGCGGTCAGCGAACTGAAGCAGCCCTATGGCTGCGGCTTCTTTGCCCTGGTGCTGGACCCGGCCCATTTTGGCGGGGTGGAGCGGTTTGCCGAACGCGCCGGTTTTCTGGCAGCCAGCGCCCGCGCCACCTTACCGGCAGCCGGGGTGGACCGGGTGCGCGCCCCCGGGGACCGGGGCCGGCAGGAGCAGGCCCGCCGGCAGGGGCAGGGCCTCCCCTTTGCCCGGCAGCGCTGGGAGGTGGTCTTGGACAAGTTGGCGGGTCTGGGCCTGGAAGTAGGCCGCTGGCAGGGGTAATTCTTGCTTGGGGCAGGGGCAACAACTACATTAATGTAGTCGTGCGGCTCCCCAGCCGGCATCCCTGCTGTCCGCATCCAAATCAATCATGACCAATATCGAGATCAAGGCGTACTGCCAGGATCTGGGGCGCGCCGAGAGAAATCTCAACGCCCTCGGCGCCGGGCCGGCGGGTACGTTCCATCAGCGCGACACCTATTTCCGGGTCGCGGAGGGCCGGCTGAAGTTGCGCCAGATCGGCCCCGACGAGGCCCACCTGATCCATTATCGCCGCGAAAATCTGCCCGGACCCAAACGGAGCGATTACGACCTGGCCTTCACCACCGACCCCGAGGCTATGCGCAACATAATGTGCCGGGTCTTGGGCACCTGGATCGAGGTGGAAAAGACCCGCCAGGTTTGGTTGTGGGAGAACGTGCGCATCCACCTCGACAAGGTGAAAGACCTGGGCCAGTTCGTGGAGTTGGAAGCGGTGACTGAGGAACAACAGCTGGAGGAGGGCCACGCCCGGGTCGAGACCCTGATGCGGGCCCTGGAGATCCGACCCGACCAGCTGATTGTTGAATCCTACAGCGACCTGCTGGCGGCTGGCGCCGCTCACGTTTCCTGAGCGAGGGGACCATGGCCGACAAAGGCAAGCAGATCCAGGGAATACGGGTCTATATCCTGGGTGAGGAGTACCGCATCGCCAGCGAGGGCGACCCGGCCGAGGTGCAGCGGGTGGCCGAGTTAGTGGACAGCAAGATGCATGAGCTGCAGTCCCGCCAGGGCAGCCTGCCGCGGGGCAAGGTGGCGGTGCTGGCGGCCATGGATATCGCTGCCGAGTTGCTGCAGGAACGCCAGTTGATCGACAAAATGCTGAAGGAACGCCAGTTGATCACCGAAAGAGCCCACGAGAGCATCGGCCAGCTGAGCCGGCTGATCGACGAGCGGGCCAGCCTCTCGGCCACCCAGACCGAGAGTTCGCCCCTGGAGCGGCACTTCCGCGCCCCGGTGGCCCGCAAGCAGAACCTCCCCGCCTCCTGATCCGTACACCGATGACCCTCCTCGCCCTCTATCTGTGCTGTCTGCTGGCGGCCGGCGGTTGTGCCGGCACCCTCCAGTACAATCACGAAGAATGCCCGGTATACGACGCCCTGGAGCCAATCCGCGCCAACCCGGCGGGAGCCCCCGACCGGCACCTGCAGGTGCAGATGGTCTTCCGGGTCTGCCCGCCCCAGGAAGGCCTGGAGGAGATCCAGCGCAAGCGCATCGAGTTCAAACACGAACTGCTGGTGCTGCTCAGCAGCAAGGACGCCGCGTATCTGGCCGACCCGCTGCGGGTCGAGAAGTTGCAGCGGGAGGTCCTGCCGTTGGTCAACCAGAAGGTGCTCAAGAAGAGCAAGGTGGTCGAGGTGCTGATCACCGGTTTCGAGCTGCAGTAATCCCCGCTAACCCTTCAACAGTTCCTCCGCTTCGTCGCACAGCGCCGCTGCCTCGGCCGGAGTGGTGCTTTCGGCGATGATACGCACGATGGGCTCGGTGTTAGAGGCCCGCAGGTGAATCCAGGGGCATTCGAGCCGGCCACTCAGATATAGCTTGACCCCGTCCACCACCGGATGGGCGTACGCGGACGGATGCTGGCAGCGCAGTTGGTCGAGGGCGCCCGCCAGCTGGGCCGGGGTGCAGACCACCTTGCGTTTGTCGATGCTGTAACGCGGCAGTAGGGTCAGCCAGGCCGCCAGCGGCTGCCTGGCCAGGGATTCGAGCACGATGGCCACCCCCAGGGCTGCGTCCCGTCCCGGGTCCACCTCGGTGAGTATTACCCCACCGTTCCCTTCCCCTCCCACCACCGCTCCCACCTCGATCATCTTCTCCACCACGTTCACCTCGCCTACCGGGGTGAGCACCACCGGGCACTGGCGCGCCAGTGCCGCGTCGCTGACCAGCTGGGAGGTGGAGAGGGTAGTGACCACCGGACCTTGCCTTCTGGCCCCCACCGCCAGCACCGCCAGCGCCAGGGTGTAGTCCTCCCCCACAGGTTGGCCGTCCTCGCCCACCAGGGCGACGCGGTCAGCATCGGGGTCGATGGCAAAACCGATGGTGCTCTGGCTCTGGCGCACCACCTGTCCCAGCTCGACGAGGTTGGCCGGCACTGGCTCGGGTTCGTGGGCGAAGCGGCCATGCGCCTCCCCATGGATGAAGTGGACCTCCACCTCGAGGGCCTGCAGCAGTTGGGGCAGCAGCAGGCCGCCCGCCCCGTTGCAGGGGTCCACCGCCACCCGCAAGCGAGCCCGGCGGATGCGTCCCACCTCCACCGCGTTGAGGATGCGCTCCAGGTGCCGGCGCTGGACCAGGTCTGGGTCCACCTGCTCAAGCGAGCCGCCGGCCGCAGGGCTGAAGGCCTGCGAGTGGAAGAGGGCTTCCACCTGCTTGCCTTGGGCGGCGTTGAGGAAGATGCCGTCGCTGCGGATCAGCTTGAGGCCGTTCCAGGGCAGGGGGTTGTGGCTGGCAGTGAGGATGATTGCCCCGGCGGCGCCTAACTCGGTGACCATCAGTTTGGCACCCGGCGTGGAGCACAGGTCCAGGTCGAGCACCCTGCAGCCCATCTGCTGCAGGGCGGCGGCGCAGGCCTGGCCCAGAGCCTGGCCCGAGGGTCGGGGGTCGCGGGCCAGCACCACCTTGCGGCCAGCGCCCAGCCAGGTGCCGAAGGCGGCGGCGAAGCTGGCGGCCACCTCAGCGGTAAGGGATTCGCCGACGATGCCGCGGATGCCGGAGATGCTGATGAGGAGCGGGGATGCGCTGGCCATGACACACTCCACGAAAGGGGCGGAATTAAATGCTACATTGACAGTTTAGACAGTTTGAGTATATTTAGTTTTCCTGAAAACACCTGCGGCTAGCAGGTGGGCAGCGGAGGTTATCGATCATGCAACAACATAAAATATAAGATAATAGTCCATTGGGAACTGGAAGCGGCACCTGGTCTTTGCCCATCGATCTTGAGAGCTATTAGCAGGGCAACCCGGCGGGTGAATCCGCATTCCGCCCCGAGTGCCAGGTTCCAGGGGAGATGGTGATGCTGATGATCCGGCAGTCTTCCAGCAACTCCATGCAGATAGGCACTGCCGTGTCGAACCCCTGGACGATGGTGGCCTGGCAGAACGTCTCCCCGCCTCTCGGCTGGTCCAGCCCACCCCCGGGGTGCCATAGAGCAGCAGTAAAACCGAAGGGGTGAATATGGTTAGCCGGTAGTCCCTCCGGACCTAGACCATCGCTCTGTACCCATAGAACGGAAGTGGGTGGAAGGGTATTCAACGCTGGTTTGGAAACCGAAACAATGACGCGGGGGTAGCAGAAAAAAGTTGTGAAGGGCTGCTGGCGGTCCGGTTCATGGATGGCGGCACCTTCACCGCCAGGGTGCGGTAACTCGCAACCAGATCTACCTGTGCTGGGTCAATGCGGGAGGAGTGCCTGATCGGCAGGGATATCCAGAAACACGTCAGGGCCTACGATTTCGTTCCCGGACTGCGCCGCGTCGCCCCTTTGAGAAGCTAAAATTGGGGACTGGTTGTGGGCCCTGCTGGAACTCGGATTCGCCGCCTACTGCCTGAAATGTGCGTTCGACCTAACCGGAGCGGCTAACAGATTCCAGGCCCGGACCGATGCCCGCGACCGGCTGCTGCAGACAGGGCAGGGGCGGATGGTCAAACTCCGCCGTTACGCCCGGCCCGGTTGACGGGAATGCCGGGAGACGGAGCGGGCCTACTTGGCGTGCCTCTACTGGGAATGGGTGGCCCAGGCCAGGCTGGAGCGGATGAGCGGGACTCCCGCCAACCAATTTGCTGCTCGGCCCCTTGGGCCTCAGGCTGGGTACGCTTGGGCCGACCCTTTTTATGCGGTTGTGGTGCACGCCAGCTTTTCCGGGCCGCATCACCGGCTTTAACCGATCCCCCTGACCCCTACCGATCGAAGGAGATCGCGATGGCAGAACTGAGGCTGCGGTCGTTGGCCCCAGCAGGCCCCCCTGAGGGTGCTGATCGTTGAGGACGATGCGGTGGTGGCGATCGAACGGCGACAGGGTCTGGCCAGGAGCGGCCACTACCTGACCCTGCTGGCCGATAGGGTCGCGCAGGCGTTCCGAGGGGTCTCTGAATTGCGTCCGGAGGTGGCCTGCCTGAGGATCACCGCAGGAAAACAGGCACAGGCGATCCAGCGCGCCCACGACCTGCGGGAAGCCTACCGCATTCCCGCCCTCGTGCTGTGCGCCGGCGAGGATCTCGGTGAAAGGGTGTTGCGCGAGGTAGCCGACCACGCAGCCGGGCGCACACGTTGAAACTGGGAGCAAAACGGTAACCATGGACAACTGGGTCTGGACGCTGATGACGGTCGTCTTCACTTTCTACTTCCTCAAACTTTTGCTCGAGTTCAACCGGCCCGACCAGCGCCTGCCGAAGGCCCTCGAGGCTCGAGATAAAGTCGTCAAAATTTGGGAGGAACGGGTAGCAAAGTCCAAGGAGCGCTTCACCTCCACCGAGCAGCGGATCAATGCCTTGGAAGCGGAAAAGGACCACCTGGAAGACCGGTTACGGCAGCTGCGGCCCCAGGCCAATGCCCGGCGCTTCATCAAGATCCCCGAAGGGTCTTTCCAGATGGGTTCCCGCGAGGAGGACAGCCCCTTCAACGAAAGGCCGCTGCACATCGTTTTTCTGTCCTCCTACTACATCAGCCCCTTCCCTGTCACTAACGTGGACTATTTCGAGTTCGTCAACTGCACCGGTTACCCGGTCCCGCTGCACTGGCGCCAGGGGACCTATCCTCCCGGCACCGGCCGGCACCCGGTGGTGAATGTCTCGTGGAGCGATGCGGTGGCTTTCGCCGAATGGATCGGAGCCCGGCTGCCCACTGAGGCCGAGTGGGAGAAGGCGGCGCGCGGCACTGACGGTCGGCTCTACCCGTGGGGCGGGCGCTTCAGCGAGGAAAACTGCAACGCCCTCAGCCCCGCTGGGCGCGTCAAGGCGGTTGACGAATACCCCGCAGGCCGCAGCATCTACGGGCTGTGGGATACCTCGGGCAACGTGTATGAGTGGTGCAGCGATTTTTTCCACGAGAGCTACTACATGAACAGTCCCAACGAGAACCCCCAGGGACCGGCGGGGGGGTACGAGCGGACCGTCCGCGGTGGTTCCTACATGGACAACCGGCCGGCGATGCGCACCACCCACCGCCTGGGGGCCGGGGAACACACGGCCCGGGAGACCATCGGTTTCCGGGTAGCGATGAGCGATCTCCAAGAGGTAGGGGCCAAACCCGGTCCGGTGCCGGCGGCCGAGGTCGCTCTCCCTGAAGCAGCCCCGGTCCCCACTGCCCCCGAGATGGCGCCAGGAGGATAGGTGGACATGACCGACGAGAGACGTACTGAGGATGACCTGGACTCGTGCGAACTCCGCTCGCTCTGCCAGAACCTATGGAAGGTCTGCAAGGAGGCCGTCCGGCGGGTTCGCCAGGAAGTAGGGGGCATGGCGGACAGCGCCGACATCGGGCGCGTGCTGCTGGCGGGATCTTCATTCATTACAACTTCTACCGGCAACACGGCTGGGACCGATACATATCGCGTGGATGGCACACGTTGTTCGAACAATGGGTGCACGAAGGGCGGCCAGTCTACCGTCCCGATCTGACGGCGGACAACCCGTAATAGGAAGAGTTCAAACTGCCCACTGGAGGGAGCCGGGCAGCGACGGTCGATCTGCCCTTTGTCGGTGGCACCCTGGCCATCTGTAGCGAACGACCGAACCCGTTTTCCCCGGAGACCGTTGAATTCCTGACCGAGTTCGCCGAGACCGTCGGCGACGGGTAATAGCGGTTGCGGGACCTGGAGGCGGTGAAGCAGCAAATGCTGGATGCCAAAGCCGTGTCCAACCTGGTGGCGGCGGTGGAGTCGGGCCGTTCGGCGCGCGAGGTGATGGAGTTGGTGGCTGCCAAGGCCGGCTGGCTGCTGCGGGCCTAACTAGTCTGCCTTTTCTGCCACAGCCCGGAAGAGCGGGTGCTGCAACCCTACGTGGACCGCGGGTTCGACCCGGCGGCCATGGCGCAGGTTCGCCTGCTTTTGGGTGAAGGGGTGCCGGGCAGGGTGGTTTCCGATCAGCAGCCCTACCGCAGCAGCTGGGGGTGGGCCGAGATCCTGAACTCCATGCCGGCGGAGGTGGCAAGCGGTTTCCATGCCGCCCCCGGCGACCTGGCCACGGCTTACTCCGTGGTCGCCACGGTGCCCCTGAGCATCGGCAATGTGGTGACCGGCATCATGTTGGTCAGCAGCAATCAGCGGCCGATAACAACGCGCTACCTCGATGTGATGGTCATCCTGGGCGAGTAGGCGGCCCTGGCGCTCGACCGTCGCCAGCAGGCGGAACGGCTGGCCGCCCAGCACCTCCACCTCCAGGAAGAGATGAAACGCCGGGCCGACAGAGAGCAACTGCTGATCGCCATGAACGGCCAACTCGAAAATGCGCTCCACGGGCTGACGGAAAACCAGCTCCGCCTACTGGGCGGCCGACAAGATGGCCTCGAGCGGCCAACTGGCCGCCAGTGTCGCCCACGAGATCAACAATCCCATCGATTTGGTCGGCAGCAACCTGGGTATCCTGGTCGACTATGCCCGCGACCTAGCCGAGGTCGGTGCGAGTACCAAGCCCTCGACCAGGCGTGCAAGATGCCGATGCGGCACAGAGCGCTGCCGCCCACCAGCGGCTGCGCCAGCGCCGGCAGCAAACCAGGATCGGAGCCATCCTCGATGACCTGCGCGGCCTGATCGCCGAGAGCCGAGAGGGGGTCGAGCGGGTGCGCCAGATCGTGCCCTACCGCAAACTCATTTCGCACGGCGGCGAGAAGCGGCCGATCTGGGCTGGTCTGGACGCCGGCATCGAGAACACCCTGATCATCGTCTGTAGCGAGATCAAGTACAAGGCAACCGTCGAGAAGGATTGCGGCCCCCTCAGCCCGGTGCTATGTTATGCACAGGAACTCGATCAGGTTTTCACGAACCTGCTGGTCAACGCCGCCCAGGCCATCGCCGGGCAAGAGGGCCGGACCCTTGTCCGTATCCGTAAGGAAGACGGCTGAGCGGTGGTGACCATCACCGATAACAGCAAGGGCATCGATCCCGAGTACCTCAGCCGGATCTCCGAAACTTTCTTCACCACCAAGCCGGTGGGCCAGGGCACCGGGGTGGGGTTGAGCGTCAGCTACAACATCGTCGTCGAGCGCCACGGGGGTCAATTGCGGGTGGA
>Ga0194132_10003764_pt1 | contig 26578 bp, 25 predicted proteins | sample TA2KigOf80mmetaG_FD_148612 | JGI IMG/M metagenome (GOLD analysis project Ga0194132, IMG submission 148612) | Freshwater microbial communities from Lake Tanganyika, Tanzania - TA2015054 Kigoma Offshore 80m | ecosystem: Environmental > Aquatic > Freshwater > Lake | place: Tanzania: Lake... | reverse complement strand
CACCCTGCACGACGCCCACCGCTTCATCCGCTCGCTCCAGCACCGGGGGCGGGAGGCGGCCGGCATCGCCGCGGTGGGGGACAACCGCATCGACGTGATCAAGTGGGCCGGCGGGGTGGAGCGCTTCGACATCACCGACCTGCACAAGATCCTGCCCAGCCCCAACTACCACACCTACATGGCCCACGTGCGCTACGCCACCAGGGGCCGCAAGGACCAGATCCTCGAAGAGGCCCACCCCCACGTGGTGGGCGGCCGGCCCGAGCACCGGGGCAACCACATCCTGATCTGGGACTGCGACATGGCCGCCGTCCACAACGGCCAGGTGGACCGCGAGTACTACAAAGAAGTGCCCCTCGACCAGCTCAAGACCACCTGCGACACCGAAGCCCTGTTGCACGTGTACCGCATGCACGGGGAGTACAATTTCCTGCGGCGCATCCCCGGGGCCTACACCATAGCCATCGCCGACAAGCGCAAGCGCGACGTGATGGTGCTGCGCGATCGCACCGGGATCAAGCCGGGGGTGCTCAGCTGGAAGGACGGCAAGTACGGGGTGGCCTCCGAGGACATCGCCTACCGCAAGAACGGGGGCGACTACGTCGAGGACCTGGAGCCCGGGTCCATCTACCACCTCACCGCCGAGGGGGAATACACCAAGGAGACCCTGGTCGAGCCGCGGTTGGCCCACTGCTTCTTCGAGTGGAACTACATCGCCGACGTGGACTCCATCCTCAACGCGGTGAGCGTGCGCCGCATCCGCGAATCCTTGGGCGAGGTGCTGGCCGAGGAGTTCCGGCCCGCCGACGCCGAGGTAGTGACCTTCCTGCCCCGCTGCCCCGAGGTGGCGGCCCGCGCCTACGCCCGGCGGGCCCGGCTGCCCTTTGAACCGGTGTTCTACAAGATGCGCGGCGAGCGCTCCTTCCAGGGGACCACCGCCAGCGACCGCAAGCAGTCCATCGGCGAGAACCTCCACCTCCTGCCCGGCGCCGAGCAGGCGCTGGAGGGCAAGACGGTGGTGATCATCGACGACAGCATCGTGAGGGGCAACAACTCCAGGCGGGCGCGGGACCTGCTCTACAAGGAGGCCAAGGTCAAGAAGGCGTACCTGGTGAGTTATACCCCGCCCATCGGCATCATCGGTGGAGACGGGGTGCCGCGCGGCTGTTATTTCGGGGTGGACATGCCCCCCGAGCCGCCCCCGGGCGAGGAGTTTATCGCCAGGGGCCGCACCGAGGAGGAGATCGGCCGGCAGATGGGCATGCCGGTGGCCTATATCTCGGTGGAGGGCATGATGGCCGCGTACGAGCGCTCGGGGTTGCCCGAGCGGAACCTGTGTACCTACTGCATCGGCGGCCGGCATCCCTTCACCGGCTGCGACGCCCACACCGCCAAGGCCGCGGCGGTGCAGTTGTCGCTGCTGGGCCGGGATCAGTAGGGCGGGGCCGCCGCGTAGGCCGGGGCGGGCTGCCGCAGGGGGGCCAGGAAGGCTTGGGTCCGCTCCAGGCTGCCCGGCAGGGTGAGGGGGTGGTGGCTGCCCTCTGGATAGATATGGACCTCGAACTCGGGCGCGGCGCGGCCCAGTCCTTCCATGACCTGGGCCAGCCGCCGGGCCTGGCCAACCGGCACCAGCGGGTCCGCGGTGCCGTGGTGGACCTGCACCGCCGGCAGCCGGCCGGCGAAGTAGACCGGCGAGCGCCGGATCAGCCCCAGCCGCGCCTCCTCCAAACTTAAGGCGCCCAGCCGCAGGGGCTGGAGCAGGGTCCGGGTCAGGTACTCCAGCCCCGGCAGGGGCCGGGGCTGGCCTTGCAGGACCTCGGCAGCCACCTCCTGCCCAAATTCATCCAGCAAATCAGTGGGCCCAAAGAATTCCACTACCCGGCGCAGGCGCGGCTCCCGCTGGGCCAAGAGCAGGGCCACCGCCCCTCCGCGGCTGATCCCCACCGCTCCCAGGCGCTGGGGGTCCAGGGCCGGCTCGGCGGCCAGGGCAACGGCCACCAGACCCAGGGCGTCGTCCACGTCCCGGTCCCAGGGGCTGGCCTCCCCCTCTGAAAGCAACACCTCCTGACCGTACCGCAGCGCCTCGCTGCGGAAGGAGGGCAGGGCGTAGGCGTACTGGTCGCGGTCCTCCCCCAGGCCCAGGCTGACCAGCAGGAACTCCTCCACACTGATCCCCTGATCCCCCCCGTGCAGGTACACCACCAGGGGCAGGCTGCCCGGGGCGGCCCCGTCGGGAACCACCAGGGCCCCGTACTGGCGCAGGCCCTCCACCTCATAGGCCAGGACAGACAGGGAGGCGCGGCGGCGGCCCAGGGACAGGGAGGCGCGGTACAACGTGTCAGCGGTGGATTGGGGAGCGGGCCGGCTTTCCCAATCGGCGGTGATGAGGGCGAGTTCAGCGGAGGTGGGGGGGGCGAAGAGGCTGGTGAAATCCACCCCGCCGACCAGGCGGGAATCCTCCCCCTCCGGGCCGGTGGCGCGGTCCCCGCAGCCCCACCAGAAGCACACGCAGAGGAGGAGCAAAGGCATGAGGGAAAGATAGGGGCGGACCTTGGCGGGCTCAACTCCCGGAGGAGCGGTAGTGCCGCACCCCCCAATGCCAGACCTGGAGGCACAGGGCCAGGAAGAGCAGCCCCACCAGAGGGGCCAGCCAGTGCAGGAGCGCGGGGGTGCCCAGGGGATCGGGCCGGCCCTGGAGGGCCAGGGCCGGGTAATAACTGACGCAGGCCAGGGGCACCCCAAAGGTGAAGAAGCGGCGGAACCAGTCGCGGTAGATGGAAAAGGGGTACTGGGCGGCAAAGACCCCGCCGTTGGTAAAGGCGTTCATGAATTCCAGGGACTCGGTGGTCCAGAAACAGACCGTGCCCTGGAGGACCATCAGACCGTAGAAGAGGCAGGTCCCGCCCAGGAGGGTCCAGCCCAGGAGCAACCACTGGCCGGGGGACCACTGCAGGCCCAGGGCCGAGGCGGACCAGCCCAGGACGCAGGCGCCCTGCAGGAGCCGGCCCACCCGCCGGAGGGTCAGCTCCTGGCCGGCCACCTGGAGGGCCGTGCTGCGGGGGCGCAGGAGCAGGCGGTCGAAGTCGCCGGACTTGATCACGGGGCTGAAGAGGTCGAAGCCGCGCGCCGCGGATTCGCCCAGGGCAAAGGCGATGTTGATGATCCCATAGAAGAAGGCGATTTCGGGCAGGGACCAGCCCTGGAGATTGCCGAAGCGGTCAAAGAGCACCCAGACGCTGAGGAATTCGATCACGGTAATGAGCAGGTACCCGGCGCTTAGCATCAAAAAAGAGGCCCGGTACTCGAGCTGGCTGCGCACCGAGATGTCCAGGTACCGGGCGAGCAGGCGCAGATCATTCATCCCCCCTGCACCTCCAGCCGGCGCAGGCCGCGGGCCAGCACCCAGCGGCCGAACCCGATGAGCGCCAGGGTCCACAGAAACTGGTGCGCCAGCACCGGCAGGGCCTGGGAGGGGGGGATATGCCCCAGGTACAGGCGAGAGGGCACGTCGAAGAGGCCGCGGAAGGGCAGGAGATTGAGGACGGGCAGGAGCCAGTCCGGGTAGAAGGGCAGGGGAATCTGTAGACCCGAGCCGAGGATGATCATGCAGATGACCAGGTAGTTGATCCCCTCGCCCGAGATGGTCCACAGCAGCGAGGTGGAGAGCAGGGCGGTGAAGGCGGCCGAGAGGAAGAGGGCGCCCATATTGGCTGCCAGCCAGAGCAGCAGGCAGGTCCAGCTGGGGGGAAGCTGCATCCCCAGGAAGGCGTAGGCCAGGGCAAGCATGGGCAGCGCCCGCAGCAGGGTGGGAGCGCTGCGGCGGGCCAGGCAGCGGGTGAACCAGAGTCGGTACAGATCGAGGGGCCGCAACAACTCGTACGCCACCCCGCCCGAGCGGATCAGGTTGCGGATCTCCGGGTCCACGTTCCAGGGAATGAGGCCCAGCATGGCCTGGCCCAGCCAGGTGTAGGTGACCACCTGCGCCAAGCTCAGGGGCGGCGTGGTGGTGGTCGAGCGGTAGAAACCCTCGTACACCATGACGATCACCAGGCCGAAGAAGACCTGGGTGAAGAGGCCGGCCAGGGCCGCGCCCCGGTACTGGAGCAGGGTGCGGAACTGGGCGCTGAGGATGGCGGCGTAAGCCTTCATCCCTGGTTTTTCCGGTACAGCTGGGCGATGGTCTCCTCTATGGGGGGATTCTCGACGAAGAGATCGCGCACCGCGCAGCGGGCGGTGAGCCGGCTGATGAGGGCGGGGGCTGGGACCTGGTTGGGGTCGAAGGCCAGTTCGACGCGGCGGCCCTCCCGGCGCAGCAGCCGGACCTGGGGATCGCCGAAGTCGCCCTCCTCTTCGACCAGGTCGAGGACCAGGCGGCGCTCGGGGGAGACCTGCCGGCGCAGGCCCTCGACGGTGTCGTCGAGCAGGATGCGTCCCCCGTCGATGAGCAGTACCCGGGTGCAGAGGGCCTCGATGTCGTCCATGTCGTGGGTGGTGAGGATCACTGTGGCCCCCCGCTCCTGGTTGAGGCGGCGGACAAAATCGCGCACCGCCAGCTTGGAGAGGGCGTCCAGGCCGATGGTGGGCTCGTCGAGGAAGAGCAGGTCAGGGCCGTGGACCAGGGCGGCGGCCAGGTCGCAGCGCATGCGCTGGCCCAGGGAGAGCTGGCGCACCGGCACGTCGAGCAGGGGTTCCAGTTCGAGGACCCCAACCAGTTCGTCGCGGCGCCGGGCATAGTCAGGGCCTGGGACCTTGTAGATGTCGCGCAGCAGGTCAAAGGACTCGATCACCGGCAGATCCCACCAAAGCTGGGTGCGCTGACCGAAGACCACCCCGATGCGGGCCACGTGGGCGATGCGGTCCTGCCAGGGCACCCGGCCCAGCACCTCGCAGCGGCCGCTGTCGGGCACCAGGATGCCGGAGAGCAGCTTGACGGTGGTGGATTTGCCGGCGCCGTTGGGGCCGATATAGCCGACCAGTTCGCCCGGCTCGATGCGGAAGGAGATGTGGTCCAGGGCGCGCAGGACCTGGTGCTGGCGATGCACCAGACCGCGCAGGGCTCCCCAGACCCCGGGCTGGCGCTGGGAGCGGCGGTAGGTTTTGACCAGGTTTTCGGCGAGTATACAGGGCATGGCGATCAAAATGTGGGTTTAGTTCGCGATAGCGAACCAAAATATACCCGGGGTGTGGCGCTTTGGCAAGCAATAAAAAACCCTGCCGGATGAGGGCAGGGTTTCCCTATCAGTGAACTGATAGAAGAGTCTTGCGGCAGACTCTGCGTTCAGCGTTGATCGGGCAGGTCGTGGATCAGCGCTGAGCTAGCGGGTAGGTCGAGGGAGGGCGGTTGCAGGTGGATTTCACCTCAACCGCCTGGTGCAGTCCGGTGGCATATTCACCTCCGTGTGAGTAAGGTCAAAGAGCCACTGAACCTCGCCGCAAATTACACTGCTAAATGTAGCGCGGTAGTGGGGCGTTGTCAAAGTTTTTTTGAGGTGTATATTTAACGCAGTGGAAAAGTCAGACTGAGGAGCTAAGTGATTGGATAGACGCGAGTTTATGAAAGTTGCCGGCCTGGGCGCCACCGCGGGCCTCGGCTCCTGGGCCTGGGCTGGGGAAGAGAGACCGGGCATCCGGAGCTACCGCGCGCTGGGCCGCACAGGGTTGCAGGTCTCCGACATCTCGCTGGGCAGTTACGGCGGTCTGGCCCCCAGGGTGATCGAGAGGGCCTTCGAACTTGGTGTGAACTACTACGACACCGCCCCGGACTATCGGGGCGAGGGTCTGGTCAGCGAGGAATCCCTGGGCAAGGTCTTCGGCAGCCCGGCCAAGCGGACCAAGGTGGTCATCGCCACCAAGATGTGCGCGGCCCGCAACTACCCGGCCCACTGGCCTAGGGGTACGGCGGCGGAACAGATCGTCAAAGGGGTGGAGGAGAGCCTCAAGCGGCTGCGCACGGACCACATCGACGTGCTGCTGCTGCACGGGGTGGGGGAGTTGGAGGAGGGGGATCAGGAGCGGGTGAAGGACAGCGCGGCACTGGAGGCTTTTGCCCGGCTCAAAAAGGCCGGCAAGGCCCGCTTCCTCGGCATGGGCTGCCACGGGCCCCGGCAGATGGTGCAGACGGTGGAGTGGGTGGTGGATTCGGGCCAGTACGACATGGTGCAGGTGGCGTACAATTTCTTCGCCGGGACGGATTTCAATTTCCGCGACCAGGGCCTGGACCGGGTGATCGCCAAGGCAGGGGAGAAAGGGGTGGGGGTGATGGCGATGAAGACCAGGGCCGGCGCCGGGGAGGCGGAGGTGGCCCGGCTTAGCACCGGAGGCGCCAACTTCTCCCACGCCTGTTTCAAGTGGGCGTTGTCCAACCCGCAGGTGGCGGGAGTGCTGGTGACGGTGCGCAACGCCCAGGAGCTGGAGGAGTTCACCGCGGCCTCGGGCCTGAGCTACGGGCCTGGGGACGAGCGGTTGCTGGGCGAGTACGCCGCGGCCTTTGGCCGGGGCGCCTGCCGCATCGGCTGCGGGGATTGCCTCGATCACTGCCCGCAGGGGGTGGCCATCCCCACCCTGCTGCGCTACCGGCTCTACCAGCGGTCGTACGGGGCCGGCGAGAGCGCCCGGGCCGCGTACGCCGAGCTGCCCCTCGCCCTGCAGCCGACCTCGTGCGCCACCTGTGCTGCCCCCTGCGCCGCTGCCTGCCCGCACGGGGTGGACATACGCGGGCTGATGATGGAAGCCCGGGGCCTGCTGGGAGGGGCTGGCGGGGCATGAGGGGACTGCTCCTGCTGGCGGGGTTGTGGGGTTGTGCCGGCCCGGCCGCAACCCTGCTCCCGCTGCCCGAACCAGCCCAACTCGGCGCCCAGGTAGCCGGCCCGGTGGAGGAGTACGAGCGGGGCCGGCTGTGGGTCAACCTGAACGGCGCCGCCTCCCTGTACGAGGACTACGGCTGCCAGCGCCTGTGGGTCCGCAGCTACACCGCAGAGGGGGTGCGGTTGACCGCCAGGGTATTTGCCCTGGACCTGCCCTTGCACGCCTTTGGTCTCTTTGGGCAGTTGCGCCCTGCCGGGGGCAGGCCCCTGGACCTGGGGGACGGGGGGGCGCTGGGGGAGAGCGAACTGCTCTTCTGGCAGGGCGGTTATTTCGTCAGCCTGCTCTTGCGCGATCCGGGCGCCTCGGACCCGGCGCTGCTGGAGCGGGTGGGGCGGTCGCTGAGCCGGCAACTGCCGCCCGGCACCGGGCCGCCGGCCCTGCTGGGGCTATTGCCCAAGCGCGACCGCATCGCCCACAGCGAGCAGTACCTGCGCGACAATGCCCTGGGGTACGCCTCCCTGGCCAACGGGGTGGGCGCGGAGTACCGGCTAGAGGCGGGGCCGGCAAGACTCTACGTCTTTGCCCTGGAGAGCCCCTCCGCGGCCCGGGCCGGTCTGGAGGAGGTGGCCAGCGGCCTGGAGGAGCGGCGGGCGCTGGACCTGGGGGAGGGCGGAGCGGAGGGGCGCGATCCCTACGAGGGAGACACCGCGCTCTTCGTCCAGGGTTCCCACCTGGTGCTCCTGCGCGGGGATGTTGGTGGAGAGGGGCGATCCCTGCTGGAGTTAGGTGCGATGGCTCTGAGCGCATCGAGGTAGACCATGTTTGGCGGCACCGGCAAACGCGCCTTTGTGCGCACCGATATCCCCCTGCGGGAAAGGCTGATCGGCGGGTTTATCCTCCTGCTGCTGGTGGGCGTCGGGGCAGGGGTGTTCCACAAAGGGCAGCACTTCGATCCGGCTCTCTTCTCACTGGACCCGCAGTTCCTCGACGCGGGCCAGCCGGCCAGGACCCCGGCGCCCCTCATTGCCGAGGAGGGGGAGGACCGGGCCGGCAGCCGGCCGGCGCCGGTTGTGCCCCTGGCGGGGCCGGCGCCCCTCCCGGCGGCGCCGGTCAAGGCGACCCCGGCAGGTTCCTGGTGGGCCAACCTGGCCCCGCCGGGGTGGAAGCCCCAAGGGGAGGCCGAGCATTTCGCTCCAGACAACCTCTACGTCAAGATCAATGGCAGGGCTGAGCAGTACCTGGCTTACGAGGTGGCCGGGCTGGAGTGCGCCGGGGTGGTGGAAGACAAGGGGGGGTTCATAGATATATTTGTCTACGATATGGGGACGTCGCTGCGCGCCTATGGGATCTTCTCGGTGGAGAGGCCGCCCGAGGCCGCGGCCTTGGACCTGGGGCGGGAAGGTTATAAGTCAGGGGCCAGTTTCTTCTTTTGGCAGGGCAGGCACTACGTCCAGGTGGTGGCCGGCGGGGAAGGGGAGGTCTTCGAGCAGGCCGGGCTGCTCATCGCCCGGCAGGTGGCCGGAAGGCTGGAGGACCGGGGGGAGAGGATATGGGGGAAGGAGGCCCTGCCGGCGGCGGGGCAGGTGCAAGGCAGCCTGCAGTACTTCATGCGCGATGCCCTCAGCCTCGATTTCCTCGGGGAGACCTTTGTGGCCCGGTACCGCGAGGGGGGCCGGGAGCTGACGGTGTTCCTGTCGCGGCAGGAGACCCCCGGGGCCGCGGCCCAGGTGCTGGGGAAGTACCTGGAGTACCTCAAAGGTTATGGCGCGGTGGAGGAAGGCAAAGACACACCCGTGCATCTGGGCGACCTGGGCGGGTTCTACGACGCGGTGTTCAGCCAGGGCCGGTACGTGGGCGGGGTGAGCCAGGCCGAGGACCGCGATCTGGCCCTGGGTTGGGCGGAGAGGTTGGCCGGACAAATGGCAAATACAGAGGATTGAGCATGGAGCGACGCGAATTCCTGCGGCGGGTGGGGTTGACCGGGCTGGCCGTGGCCGGCGGGGCCGGCGGGGCGGCCTGGCTCTACGATCCCCGCCGGGGAGACCAGTATTTCCGCGACCAGCAGGTCTCCCAGGCCCACAAGCTGCCCTCCTTCCGGGTGGAGCGGCCGTCAGGCTCCGTGGACCTGGCCATTGCCAGGGGCAGCGATCCGGGGCAGTTGGCCAGGGCGGCCATCGGGGCGCTGGGCGGCATGGGCAGCTTCATCAGCAAGGGGGACGTGGTCCTGCTCAAGCCCAACGTGGCCTTTGACCGGGCGCCCCTCTTGGGGGCCACCACCCGGCCCGAGGTGCTCAAGGCCGTGGCCGTCCTCTGCCGCGAGGCCGGGGCGCGGCAGGTGCTGGTGGCCGACAACCCCATCAACCAGCCCGAAGGGTGTTTCTTCAAGTCCGGTCTGCAGCAGGCCGCCGCGGAGGTGGGGGCCGAGTTGGTGCTGCCCAGGGCCAGCGCCTTTGCGCCGGTGGAGATCGGCGGGGAGGTGCTGGGCACCTGGCCGATGTTCTGGGAACCTTTGGCCCGTGCCGACAAGGTGATCGGCATCGCCCCCTGCAAGGACCACAACCTCTGCTCCGGGTCCATGAGCATGAAGAACTGGTACGGATTGCTGGGGGGAAGGCGCAACCAGTTCCACCAGCGCATCCACGGGATCGTCTCCGACTTCCCCCACATGATCAAGCCCACCCTGGTGCTCCTGGACGCGTCGCGGGTGCTGATGCGCAACGGGCCCACCGGGGGCAGCCTGGGGGACGTGGCCGAGCGGGGCACCTTGATCGCCGGGGTGGACATGGTGGCGGTGGACACCTGTGGCTACACCCTGCTCAACCGCGATCCGGCCCGGCTGGAGTACCTGCACCGGGCCGAGGCCCGTGGGTTGGGCAGCACCCGCTGGCGCGAGTCGAGCTGGCGCGAGGAGCAGGTGGGCTGATGCCATGCGCATAACCCAGATCCGGCTGGTCTCGCAGGTCTTCTTCATCTCCCTCTTCCTGTTTTTCTGCTTCGTCACCCAGTTCGGCTACCTCAAGGGGTACCCGGTCTCTCTCTTTTTGGAGGTGGACCCCCTGGTGGGGATCGCCACCGCCCTCACCACCCACACGGTGTACCAGAACCTGATCTGGGGGCTGGTGCTGCTCTTGCCCACCCTGCTTTTGGGCCGGTTTTTCTGCAACTGGATCTGCCCGTACGGGATTCTGCACCAGTTCACCGGCTGGCTCTTCAACCGGCGGGACATCACCGAAAACATCGAGAGCAACCGCTACCGCAAGCTCTACGCCCTCAAGTACTACATCCTCTTCGGGATGCTCGCCGCCGCGCTCTTGGGCAGCTTGCAGATCGGCCTCCTGGACCCCATCTGCCTGCTCTTCCGCTCCTTTACTGTGGCGGTGCTGCCCCTGGTCAACCTGCCCACCGAGTGGATCTACGTGCGGCCCCACGTGCATCAGGTGGGCTGGGTGGTGGGTTTCCTGCTGCTCTTCCTGGTGGGCATGAACATCGCCATCCCCCGCTTCTTCTGCCGGGTGCTTTGCCCCCTGGGCGCGGCATTGGGCCTGCTCTCGCGCTTCTCCCTGTGGCGCATCCACCGCGACACCCAGAAATGCGTGGACTGCGACCTGTGTTTACAGCGCTGCGAGGGGGCCTCGGACCCGCACACCAACCTGCGCAAGTCCGAGTGCTTCGTCTGCTTCAACTGCATCGACGACTGCCCGCACGACGCGCTGAAGTTCGAGTTTTTGCCCGACGTCAAAGGCGAGGTGAGCCGGCCCCAGCTCGATGCCCGGCGCAGCGCGGTGGCCGCGCTGGCAGGGGCCCTGGTCTTCCCCTTCTCGCGGGGCAGCGGGGATGTGGGCAAGAACTTCAAGAAAGAGGTGGTCCGCCCGCCTGGCTCGGTAGCCGAGCCGGAGTTCCTGGAGCGCTGCATCAAGTGCGACCAGTGTATCCGGGTCTGTCCCACCAACGTGCTGCAGCCGGCCCTGCTCCAGTCCGGCCTGGAAGGGATCTGGACCCCGATCATGAACATGCGCACCGGGTACTGCGAGCTGAACTGCACCCTGTGCGGGGAGGTCTGCCCCACCGGGGCGATCCAGAAGATCTCCATCGCCCAGAAGCTGGGGCTGGGGGAATTCGCTGACCTGGGGACGGTGAAGGTGGGCACGGCCTTCTACGACCGGGGCCGCTGCCTGCCCTGGGCCATGGACACCCCCTGCGTGGTCTGCGAGGAGGTCTGCCCCACTTCGCCCAAGGCCATCTACTCGCGCGAGGTGGAGATCACCGACCGCTGGGGCCAGATGGTGAAGCTGACCCGGCCGTACGTGGACCCCCAGGCCTGCATCGGCTGCGGCATCTGCGAGCACGAGTGCCCGGTGGCAGACGAGCGGGCCATCCGGGTCACGGCCGTGGGGGAGACCCGCTCCAAGGACCGCTCGCTGCTCCTGAGCGCAGCCGGGGGCGGAGGCTGCGGCAGTGGCGGTTGTGGCTGCAAGAGCAACAAGGGACTCATGCAGATCGAAGCGCCGGCCCAAGGTCCGGCCTGAGGAAAGGAGTATGGGATGAAAAAAGATAAGATCACACGGCGGGAGTTTCTGCGGACCTCGGGGGCCATCGGGGCCGGGGCGGTGCTGGCCGGCGCCGTGGGGGCCGGGGCCGCCGAGGCGTCGAAGGCCGCGGCCATGCCCACGGCGGTGCTGGGTAAGACCGGGGTGGTGGTGCCCATCCTCGGCATGGGCTCGGCCCTGCCCGTGACCCCGGTGCTGCTCAACGCGGCCCTGGGGGAGGGCGTCACCTACATCGACACGGCCCAGGGCTACATGGAAGGCCAGAGCGAGAAGAACATCGGCCAGTACCTTGAAAAAAGCGGCCGGCGCCAGGACTGCTTCATCGTCACCAAGTGCGAGGACCACGGCGCGGGGAGTTTCACCGCCAAGCTGCCGGGGAGCCTGGAGAGCCTGCGGACCGACTACGTGGACCTGTACTTCCTCCACGATCTGGGAGACCCCGACCGGTTGGACCAGGAGATGAAGGAGACGGCGGAAGGGCTCAAGAAGGAGAAGAAGATCCGCTTCTTCGGCTTTTCCTCGCACCACGGCAACATGGTGCCCACCCTGGAGAAGGCGGCCCAGGTGGGTTTCGTGGACGTGATCATGTTCAAGTACAATTTCCGCGACTACGACAACGCGGCCCTGAACAAGGCCATCGACCAATGCGCCGCGGCGGGGATCGGCCTGATCGCCATGAAGACCCAGGGTGGGGCGGTCTCTTTCCAGGAGGGGGTGGACAAGTTCAAGGCCAAGGGCTTCAACCCCCACCAGGCGGCGCTCAAGGCGGTGTGGGCCGACGGCCGCATCCACGGCCTGGTCTCGGCGATGAAGAACCTCAAGCAGGTGCAGGAGAACGCCCTGGCCGCCCGCAACAACGAGATGGGGCTGGAGGAGCGGGAGTTGCTTTTGGGGTACGCGGCGGCCACCAGCCACCTGTACTGCCGCGGCTGCGGCCATTTCTGCGAGAGCCAGTTGCAGGCGCCCCTGCAGGTGGCCGACACCCTGCGCTACCGGATGTACAGCGAGAACTACGGGGAGCGGGAGCGGGGCCGGGCCCTGTACGCGGCCCTGCCGGCGGCGGCGCGGAACATCGAGGGGGTGGATTTTTCTGCGGCCGAGGCGGCCTGCCCCCACCGGCTGCCCATCGGGGCGCTGATGCACGAGGCGGCTGAAAAACTGGCCTGAGTCAGTCAGGTCCGATGAAAAGCAGGCCCCGGGGCGTTCGGCTCCGGGGCCTTTCTATTTGGCCTTCAACTGCTCCACCTCGCGCTGGAGGCGGTCCAGCCGGCGGCGCAGGCGCTCAAAGGCCCGGCGCACCGGCTCGGGCAGGGGGGCGCAGTGCTCGCAGTGGGAGCGGGTGGCCAGGCTCTGGTGGCCGGGGTACTCGTAGCCCTCGCCGCAGGCGCGGCAGGTGCGCCGGTCATTCACAGATGCGCGGTGATCTCCACGTATTCGGGATAGCGGCCTTCGCGGAGCTTGGAGAAGACCAGGGCGCCGTCGATGCTGACCTCGAAGCAGCCCCCGGAGCCGGGGACCAGGGTGAGGCCGGCGATGCCCTGCTTGTAGTCGCTCAGCAGCCTCTCCGCCAAACTGGCGGCCTTGGGGAGGTAGTTTCAGGCGCTGCAGTACTGGATGCGGATCTCTCTGGCCATGGCGAGGTTCTCCTTTGCAGGTGAATATAAGCGAGGCGCCCCGGAGGTAAAACCGCCCTTCAGGTGAAGGGGGCCAGCAGGCGCATGGCTGCCGGCCCCAGATTGTTGAGGTTGTAGCCTCCTTCCTGCACCACCAGGGTGGGCAGGCGCTGGCCGGCCAGCCTTTCCCCAATGCGTTGCAAACCCTCCAGTGTCACGGCAAAATCCCCCAGCGGGTCCCCGGCCAAGAGGTCGAAGCCGGCGGAGACGACCAGATAATCCGGGCCGAAATCGCGGATCAGGCCCAGGGCCTGATCCAGGGCTTGGAGGTAGGCGTGATCAGTGGTGCCGGCGGGCAGGGGGAGGTTGCAGTTGCAGCCTTCGCCCTTGCCGGCGCCGCGTTCGTCGGGGTGGCCCCAGAAGAAGGGGTACTGGTGGTCTGGATCGGCGTGCAGGGAGAGGAAGAGCACCTGGCCGGAGGTGTAGAAGATCTCCTGGGTGCCGTTGCCGTGGTGGTAGTCGATGTCGAGCAGGGCCACCCGGCCTCCGAGGCGGGCAGCGGCCAGGGCGGCGTTGTTGAGGTAGCAATATCCGCCGCACAGGGCCCTGGCGGCGTGGTGGCCGGGGGGCCGGCACAGGACGTAGGCTGACCGCTCCCCCCGGAGCAGCAGGTCGGCGCCGGTGAGGGCGCAGCGGGCAGCATCCAGGGCCGCTGCGTAGGTGCCATCGACGATGGGGGTGGTGTCGAAGCAGTAATAGCCGGCCTGGTTGACCAGCGCGGCGGGCCGGCGGCCTCCCTGGGCAAAGGTCACGGGGACCACCCCGGAGGGGGGTTCGCCGGCTTTTACCCAGGCGGGGTAGATGTGTTCGAGGAAATGCAGGTACCCTGGGTCGTGGACGGTCTGGAGTAGTTCGGCGTGATGGGGCTCAGGGGCGACGATCGCGAAGCCGGGCGCTTCCCGCAGGGCCTGGAGGATGACTTCGGCACGCGGTGGGCACTCGAAGTAGGGGACAAAACCTTCGCGAGTGAACTCCTGTGTCGGGGCGTGGCGCTGGTGGGTATCGCTGTAGATGGCTTTCATGGGTCAAAATGGGCTGTGAAGGATAACTGGGCGGCTGCCGGGCAGGTTCGTGGGGTGCCCACTCCGGCGTTTCTGCAGTCCCGGACCCGCGACACCATATAGATGGTGTCGCGCCCATCTCGTCCCCTCCGCCCCCGCAACGCCCCATACGTTGGGGCGTTGCGCCCCCTCGCTCCGCCCACTACGCTTCCCCTCATCCCAACCCTGCGGTCCTACCCCCGGCCACTCCCCCAGAAGCCGCCTCCGGGGCACTCCCACGCCCCTGCAGACCTGAGTAGCTATGGGAACAGTTGCGGGTACCGATCCGCCAGGGTCTCGTGGGGGGCTACCTGGTGCAGCTCGCCGTCCAGGCCGAGGGCTACGGTCTGGCAGAGGGGCTTGATGAAGCGCTGGGCCAGGGTCTGCACGTAGGCGCCCTGGGCCGGCAGCAGGAGGATATCGCCGGGATTCAGGCGCTCGCCGTAGAGGGCATAGCCCCACAGGTCGTGGGGGGTGCAGAGGCTGCCGTAGACCCGGCAGGGCTTCTGGACCAGGGAGGGATGGGAGAGATTGACGAGCGGCACATGCTCCCCTTCGAGGCGCTCCCAGCCCAACAGGTTGGTGCCCCCGTCGGTGATGGCCAGCTCGGGGGTTTTCACATCGATCACCCGCAGCAGGAGCTGCACCGCCGGGTTGGCCAGGTACCGGCCCGGCTCCAGCCACATCTCCAGCCCGGAGGGCAGGTGGGCCTGGAAGGCGTCCATGATCTGGCGGGCCATGGCCTCGATGGGCTGCACCGGGTGGAGCAGGTAGCCCAGGTCCCAGTCGGGCGGCGGGCCCTCGGCCGGGGCCAGGCCCAGGAGGGCGAGCAGCCGGCCCCGGCGGGTGAGCCAGGGGTAGGCGGCCTCGTCGTCCTCGGGGTAATAGCCCCCGCCGATGTCGGCGAATTTCCACCCGGCAGGTGGGGGGCACTGGGCCAGCACCGGGCCCAGTTCAGATAGGGTGCGCAGGTACCCGTTGGCCTGGCGGTTCCAACTGAGGTGGAACTGCACCCCTTCGAGGTGGATATGGGATTGCCGGGCGGCCAGGGCGGTGAATTCGGGCAGGGCAGTGAAGGGGATGCCGAACTTGGTCCACAGGCCGTGGCCCTGGGTGTTGAGGCGGACCCCGGCGCGGATGGAGGTCTGGCGGCGGGCGGCCAGGGCCCCGAGGCGCTCCAGTTCGGCGAAGCTGTCCAGATGCACCGTCACCCGGTCGGTGTGGGCCAGGGCCAGTTCGAGTTCCTCGTCGGTCTTGGCTGGCCCGCTGAGGACGATGCGCCCGAAGTTGCAGCGCAGGGCCAGCTCCAACTCCAGGCCCGAGGAGGCGTCGGCGGCCAGGCCGGCCCGCTCTACGGCCTGCACCAGACAGAGGCTGGGGTTGGCCTTGAAGGCGTAATGGGCGTGGGCCACCAGTCCAGGCCGGGCGAAGGCGGCGTTGAAGCGCTGGATCTGCGCGGCGAGGCGCGGCTCCTCAAAGAGGTACTGGGGGGTGCCGAAACGGCGGGCGGCCTCCAGGTAGAAGCCGCGCCTTTCGAGCACCTGTTCCACCAGGGTGGTCAGTTCGCCCCGGTACAGGGGCTGGTCGTCCTGGGCGAGGAGTTGTTGCAGGGCGGTGAGGATGGCGGGGTCGATGGGTTTCATCTGGTTGCCAGAATCGGGTCAGGGTCGAGTTCCAGGGAGATGAGGCCGCGCAGTTCGTCGATCAGGGCGGGGAGTTGTTCTTCTCCCTCGCAGCGCACCAGGCAGGCGGCGAGGATGCGGTCGTCGTAGCTGCCCTCCCAGCAGCGCAACTCCTCGCCGGGCAGGTGGTAGGGCTCGACCTGCACCACGGCTGGGTGTGCCTCCAGGGCGCTGAAATCGATGGCGCGGATCAGGCCGCTCTGGTCGGCGAGCAGGTGCAGGGCGGCCAGGGGCTCTGGGTCAGTGAGGTCGGGGAAATCAGGGGTCCGGCCCAGGGCCACCTGGCAGGCGGCGCGGATGGGGTCGTACCCGGTGGCGCGGAAACACAGATCTGGCAGGCAGTCGCCGCCTGGGCGCAGGGCCATCTCCAGCAGGTAGGGGGTGTCGCCTTCGAGGATGGAATCCACCATGACGATGCCCCGCTCCACCCCCAGGGCCAGGGCGCCGGCCCTATAGGTATCCAGCAGGTTCTCCCGCAGGGAGGTTGCCACCCTGGCGGGGAAGTACGCGCCCACCAGGCCGGCCAGGCCCTCCTGGGGCAGCAGGTACTTCTCGGTCAGACGCAGGAGGCGGGCCTCCCCTCGCTCCACGAAGAAGTCGGCGCTGAACTCGCGGCCCTGCACAAAGCGCTGGGCCAGGTACGGGGCGCCTTCCAGACCCCCGTTCAGACGGCGATGGGCTGAGGGCAACAGGTCGGGGTCCTCGATTTTGAGCACCCACTCGCTGCCGCTGCGGTCGGTGGGCTTGAGTACCCAGGGGCCGGGGTGCTGCCGGGCAAAGCCGAGCAACTCGGCCTCGCCGTGGACCAGGCAGGTGGGCGGGGTGGAGACCCCGGCCGCCATCCAGGCCAGGGCGGCTCTGCCCTTGTCGCGGCTCAGGGAGATGGCGGCAGGGGAGTGGAAGGGCAGGCCCAGGCGCGGGGCCAGGGCTGCGGTCAGGGGCAGGTACTCGCAGATGAAGCAGGTCAGGCCCTCGCATCGCAGGCCCTGAACATCGACATACTCGGTGAGAGCCCGGCAGGTCGCCTGCAAATCGTCCAGGTCGGCGGCCACCACCCGGGGGTGGTCGGCCAGGAGGGGCGCCCGCTCCGGGGTGGCGAGGAGGAGGGCGTCGGGAACGTGGCGCCGGACCCGCGCGGCGTAGTCGGCGCTGGGCTGGAGGACGATCAGGCTCAAGGCAGGGCCAGGGCCGGGGCGAGGTGGAACTGGATGCGGGGGTAGAGTTCCTCCAGGGTGGCCTCGGCCTCTTGCGGGGTGCTGCCGCGCACGCTGAGGTAGCCGAGGAACTCGTAGCCCTCGGGAGGGGTGAGTACCGGGTCGCCTGGGGCGACCTCCAGCTCCAGTTCGCTGACCCGGGGGTCGGCGCAGACCTCCTCGACCCCCTCGATGGCTTCGAGGGTGCCCGAGGCGGGGGGCAGGAAGTAGCGCATCTTCATGTAGCAGCGGGGGCGCAGGTTGCGGTAGTGGCGCTCCTGACCGCAGGCCAGGCGCAGCCCCTCCTCGTAGATGTCGATGTCCAACACCTGCTGGAGGAAATCGGCGATGTTGTCGGCCCCGCGACGGGCGGCGATCTCCAGCACGAAGACCCCATCGGGGTTGAGCTTGACCTCGCAGTGGAAACAGGAGCGCTCCAGTCCCAGGGCGCGCACCGCCTGTGCGACCACGGCCTCGATCTGGCGCTCGCCTTCCGCGCCCAGGCGGGTGGGCATCCACTCCTCGTATTCCATGAAGTAAGAGGCATCCTTGATCCGCTCGATCTCGATCACCCCCAGGCAGGTGACCTGGTCGCCGCAGGCCAGGCCATCGACGCTGAACTGCTGGCCGGGGATGAAGCCTTCGAGGAGGAAATCCTTCTCGGGGGCGAGGACCTCTGCGGCCGGGATGCCCAGCCCCTCAGGGGGCAGCCAGAACTCGAAAGGGTACTGGGGGTTGTGCTGCCGGTAGTCGCGGATATAGGTGCGCACGTCCTCCAGGCGCGCGGCGATCTGGGCCTCGCTGTGCTCGGGAGTGAGCCGGGTGACGCCGTAGCTGGAGGAACCGCTGATGGGTTTGAGCACCATGGGCTGCCCCTCAGCCCGCAGCAGGGCGCGGATCTGGGCGGCGTCCTGCACCAGGTGGAAGGCCGGGGTGGGCAGACCGGCTCCCTGGAGGGCCTGCCGCATGAGGTATTTGTTGCGGGCCCGCAGGGCGGCCCGGGGCGGGTTGCCCGGAAGCCCGAGGTGCTGGGCGACCAGGCTGGCGGCGATGACCCCGCTTTCCGAGAAGCTCAGCACCCCATCGAGAGGGTGTTCCCGGTGCAAGCCCTCGGCGAGGCCCAAGGTGCGGGACAGGTCTTCCTGGTAGTCCCAGTCCACCACCTGGTCGCAACAGGCGCGGTCCGCCTCGGTGGGGCGTTTCTTGATCAGGGAGAAACGGAAACCCCGCCGCCGCAGGCGGTCGAGGTAGGGGCGGGGGTCTCCGGCGGTGTGGATCAGCAGCAGGTGCGGACCCTCAGCCGCCATGGGCGAATTCCGGCAACTGCTCCTCGGGCTGGATCTGGAAGGCGTTCTCCAGACGGCTGGAGCGGGTTTCGAGCCGGCGCTCGGCCTCGCGGTAGTTGCGACCCCACACGCTGACCCAGGCGAGGTTGTCGTACCCGGCGGGAGGCACCTGCACCTGGTCACCGGGGTGTTTGGTCAGCACCACCTCGATCAGGTTGCGGCTGCGGCGCAGGGCGCTGGTGGGCTGGAGCACCACCCGGCCGGGCCGGTCCGGGACCAGAGTGCGGGAGATGGCGCAGCCGTGGGCCGGCATCTCGGGGCGGGCCGGCAGCCCCAGGGTGACGCGGATATTCTCCTCGGCCAGGTCCACCCCGTAGACCCGCTTCACCAGGGCGTGGATGCAGTCGCCACCCATGCGGGCGCCGATCTCGACGATGCGCGGGCCTTCGGGGGTGATCTTGATCTCGGCGTGGATGCCCGAGTTGTCCAGGCCCAGGGCCCGGACCCCGCGGGAAACCAGCTGGCGGATGTCGTGCTGTACCGCCAGGGGCAGCCGCGAGGGGGTGCATTCCCCCCGCTCGATGAAGGAGGGTTCCAGCATCTTGGCCTTGTCGATGATGGCGTAGATGGTCACCCGGCCATGCTGGACCACGCCCTCGATGCTGACCTCGGGGCCGGTGAGGTAGCCTTCGAGGACGAAATTGCCGGTGGGATAGGAGTAGATGCAGTCCTGTATCCTGGCCCGGCGGCGCACCTCGCGGAAAACCTTCAGGGCCTCCTGGGTGGAGTCCACGCGAGTGACCCATTCGCTGTCCGAGCCCCACTCGGGCTTGAGCACTGCAGGCAGCCCCACCTCTTCACAGGCTTTGAGCAGGGCGGCGGGGCTGGAGACGCGGGCGAAGGGGGGAACGGGGATGCCGGCCTTGAGGAAGGCCTGGCGCATGCGAAACTTGCTGCGCGAGCGCAGGGCCGAGGCCGGGCTGTTGCCGCGCAGACCGAGGCGCTGGGCCACCAGGGCGCAGGTGGGCACGTCCTCCTCCCAGAAGGTCACCACCCCGTCGAGGCCGACCTGGGCGTGCAATTCGCCGGCCAGATCGAGGATGCGGGGCAGCGAGAGCCCGGCGGTGGTCAGGGTCTGGCGGGTGAGGGGCGCGGCCCAGTTGGGTTCTGGATTGAAGAGGTAGATTTCGAGGCCAAGGGCCGCGGCGGCGTCGAAGGTGAGCCGCTTCTTGGGAGAACCGCTGTGGATGAAGAGCAGCTTGGCGGGGGCGGGGAATCCTTCCTGGTCGTCCATCGGCAACTAGAGCCCTCCGTAGGAAAGGAAATGAAGAGTGTACCCATGGCGATGTGGGGGGAAGAAACACAGAGTAGACATAGGAGTGCTCCTGGCGGTGGATTCGACGCAAAAAAACCGCTGCCGGGCCAAGGAGAGAAGGGACAGGCCGGCGCGGTGGGCGACAGCAGAGCGCAATGCGGTCGGGCAACCGATCGTAGGCGAATGTTCAGGCAGGGGACGCGATTGTTGTCCCTCCGTCATCCCTTCTCACATCCCTGGAGGAGGTCATCCTCCGCGTCTAGGCAGTGCAACAGGTGGGCGTCTCGGGGAAACAAAAAACTTTTTTAATAATAGAGGATTTCATCCAAATGTCAAGAAATAAAAACAATTGAAACTAAGTATTGATAAAATAAATACTTAATTTAGAGGAAATCGCCGGGCACCACAGGCGAATCCACAAGCAGTTGTGGTTTAGAGATTGGAGGAGACTACAAGTAATGGTAGTCCTGAATCCGGGGGATGGCTGCCCAAACTGGCAGGGTACCCTTGCCTCAGCGGCCCAGAAGAGCCTGGACCGCTGAGGCTGGGGGGTCAGGGGCGCTTGCGGCCGGTTGGGGGTTCCGTGGCCTCGTCCCCCCGCCCCCGGGCCAGGATGGCCAGGGGGATCAGGACGCAGTAACCACCCACCAGCAGCAGGGGGGCCAGGGTCAGGGAGAGAAACCCGTTGGCAGGGGGCATGGCCAGGGACAGATAGCCCAGGGCGATGGTGGCCAGGCCGATGCCGAAGAGGGTCCAGTTCCGGCGGGCGAAGGGCAGGTCGCGCAGGGCGGCCACCGCTTACCTCTTTTCCTTGATGCGGGCGGCCTTTCCCTTGCGGGTGCGCAGGTAGAAGAGCCGCGCCCGGCGCACCTTGCCGCGGCGGATGTTTTCGATGCGGGCGATGCGGGGCGAGTGCAGGGGGAAGATGCGCTCGACGGCCACCCCCTGGGTGACCTTGCGCACGGTGAAGGTCTCCTGGATGCCGCTGCCCTTGCGCTGGATGACGTCCCCTTCAAAGATCTGGATGCGTTCCTTGTCGCCTTCGATCACCCGCACATGGATGCGCAGGGTGTCGCCGGAGCGGAATTCGGGCAGATCGGTTTTGAGCTGATGCGAGGTGACTTCTCGGAGGATGCTGGCGTCCATTGGTGGTCTCTCCTGGTTGAAAGGTCGGCAACAAGTTTCAGGTCTGGGTCTCGCCGGCGGCCAAAGCCCGCCGCCACTGGGCGACGAGGCGCTGTTCCTCCTCGTCCAGCGGCGCCCGGGTCAGCAGGTCCGGCCGGCGCTCAAAGGTGCGGCGCAGGGCCTGCCGTCTCCGCCAGGCCCGCACCTGCTGGTGGTCCCCGCTGAGCAGCACCTGGGGTACCTCCTGCCCGGCGAAAACCGCGGGACGGGTGTACCAGGGACAGTCGAGCAGGTCCTCCTGAAAAGAATCCTCGAGGGCGGAGGAGAAGTTCCCCAGCACCCCCGGAATGAGCCGGACCACGGCGTCGATCAGGATCAGGGCCGCCGGCTCCCCGCCGGTGAGCACGTAATCGCCCACCGAGATCTCCTGGTCGATGTGCCGCAGGCGGATGCGCTCGTCCACGCCCTTGTAGTGGCCGCAGAGCAGGACCAGGCGCGGCAGGAGCGACAGTTCGATGGCCAGGCGCTGGTCGAAAGGTACTCCGTCTGCGCTCAGGTAGATGCACCGGGCCGCACCCAGTTCCAGGGCCTCCCAGGCCCTGGCGACGGGCTCGGGTTTGATCACCATGCCCCCGCCCCCGCCGTAGGGGGTGTCATCCACGGTGCGGTGCCGGTCCTCGGCAAAGTCCCGCAGGTCGTGGACGGCGATCTGCGCCAGCCCCTGGTTCCGGGCCCTGGCCACCATGCTGGTTTCCAGGGGTGAACCGAAAAACTCGGGGAAGAGGGTGACTACCTCGATCCTCACGCCAGCAACTCCTCGACCCCGCGCACCACCACCCGGCCCTGGGCAGGGGACACCTCGACGACGAAGTCAGCTACCGCCGGGATGAGGAACTCCTCGCCGCCCTCCTCGGGCCGCACCACGTAGGCGTCGGTGGTGGGCAGGTGCATCACCTCGGTGAGCCGGCCGATCAGGGCGCCGTTCTCGGTTTCGACGCGGCAGCCGACGAGCTGGTCCACATAGTAGGTGTCGGGCGGCAGCACAGCCGCCTCCTCGGGGGCGATGGTCAAGTACCCCTTTACCAGGTGCTCCCGGGCCTCCTCGCAGGTTTCGATGCCGGCGAACTTGAGGATCAGCGAAGCCCCCTCGATCCGCCATTCTTCCAGGCGCAGCCGGCGCTCCGGGCGGCCCTCGCGGGAAAGGACCAGTTCCCGCAGGTGGGCGAAGCGGCCGGGGTCATGGGTGAGGGGCTCGACCTTGACCTGCCCCTGCACCCCTTTGGTGCGGCTGACGTACCCGACGGCGATGCGCTGGGCGGAACGGGATTCCACGGCCCGATCAGGCCGATGCCTGCTCCTCGGCCGAGGCCGGCTGGCCCTTGAGCTTGCGGGCCCGCGCCGGTTTCTGGCGGGTCAGGGCCTGGGCATCCACCTTGCCTTCGAGGCCCTTCATGCGGGCCAGGATGCCCTGGCTCTTGAGCAGGCTCTCGACGGTGTCGGTCATCTGGGCGCCGCGCTTGAGCCACATCACGGCCGCGGCCTCGTCGATGGCCACCTTGGCGTAGAGTGGGTCGTAGGTGCCCATCTGGGCGAGGGTCTGGCCGTCGCGCGGGGCGTCGGCCTTGACCACCACCAAACGATAGAAGGGGCGCTTGGTCCGGCCCATTCTCTTCAGGCGCATCTTGATCACTGCGGCACTCCTTTCTGGAGGTTCACTGGGGGAAAGGCAATCTCAGTTTGGTTCTGCCTGGTTTGAAGCGGTGCATCTGCTTCATCATCTTCTGCATGGCCTCGAACTGCTTCACCAGCCGATTGACGTCCTGGATGGTGGTGCCGCTGCCCCTGGCGATGCGGCGGCGGCGGCTGCCGTTGAGGATCTGGGGGCTGCGCCGCTCGGTCGGGGTCATCGAGTTGATGATGGCCTCGACGTGGACGAAAGCCCGGTCGTCAACCTGGGCGCCCTGGAAGGCCTTGCCCATGCCGGGAATCATGCCCAGCAACTGGTCCAGCGGGCCCATTTTCTTGATGGCCTGGAGCTGCTCCTTGAAATCCTCGAAGGTGAAAGCCTCCTTGCGCAGGCGGGCCTCCAGCTTCTGGGCCTGCTCGCGCTCGAAGGCCATTTCGGCCTTCTCGACCAGCGAGAGGATATCGCCCATCCCGAGGATACGGGAGGCCATCCGGTCCGGGTGAAAGGGCTCGAGGCCGTCGAGCTTCTCGCCGGTGCCGATGAACTTGATGGGCTGGCCGGTCACCTGCCGTATCGAGAGGGCCGCCCCGCCCCTGGCATCGCTGTCCAGCATGGTCAGCAGGCAGCCAGTAAAAGAAAGGCGCTCGTAGAAACGGCTGGCCGTTTCCACCGCGTCCTGGCCCAGCATGGCGTTGGCGACGAAGAGGATCTCGTGCGGACTGGCCTGGCGCTGGATCTGGGCCAGTTCCGCCATCATCTCCTCGTCGATGCTCAGCCGGCCGGCGGTGTCCAGGATCACCGCGCTGCGGTTGGTGCGCCGGCCTTCCTCCACCCCCTCGCGGCAGATGGCCACTGGATCGGCGCCGGCCTGCCCGGAGAAAACCGGCACCCCGATGTTCCGGCCCAGGGTCTGGAGCTGGTCCACCGCGGCAGGGCGGTACACGTCGGCGGCCACCAGCAGAGGGGGCCGGCCCTGCCCCTTGAAGCGGAGGGCGAGTTTACCGGCGGCGGTGGTCTTGCCGCAGCCCTGGAGGCCCACCAGCATGATCACGGTGGGCGGGAGGTCCGAAAGCCGCAAGGGGCTGGCGGTCCCGCCCAGCAGGACGACCAGTTCCTCGTAGACCACCTTGATCACCTGCTGGCCGGGGGTCAGGCTCTTGAGGACGTTCTGGCCGTTGGCCCGCTCCTTGACCCGCTGGAGGAAATCCTTGGCGACCTTGAAGTTGACGTCGGCCTCCAGCAGGGTGCGCCGGATCTGGCGCAGGGCCTCGTCGATGTCCTTTTCGGTGAGCCGGCCCTGGCCCCGCAGCTTGCGGAAGACTTCCTCGAAACGCTCGGAGAGGCGGTCGAACATAGGGCTATTCCCGTAAAAACGAGAAATATCAATATAGATTTAGATGGAAAATCCGGCAATAGCCGGCCAGGTCAGCGGCCGGACAGGTCGCGGATGGCGGCGGCCGCGTCGGGGGCCCCGAAGACCGCCGAGCCGGCGACGAGGATGCCCACCCCGGCCCGGCGGCAGTCGGCGGCGTTCTGGGGATTGACCCCCCCGTCGATCTGGATGGGCGTGACCAGACCCTGGGCGTCGAGGCTGGAGCGCAGGGCGCGGACCTTGTCAAGGGCGGCGGGCTGGAAGCGCTGGCCGCCGAAACCGGGCTGCACCGCCATGATTAGGAAGAGGTCGGCGTCGGCCAGGTAGGGGAAAAGTCCCTCCACCGGGGTGGCTGGGTTGAGGGTGAGGCCGCATTCCAGGCCCAGGCCGTGGATCTCTTCGAGGATGGGCTGGGGTTGGGGGCAGGTTTCGAGGTGTACGGTGAGGGCGTCGGCGCCGGCGTCCTTGAAGGCTTTGAGGTACCTGGCCGGCTCGGAGATCATCAGATGGGTGTCCAGCTTGAGGCGGGTGACCTTGCGCACCGACTCGATGACCGGGATGCCGAAGCTGAGGTTGGGCACGAAGTGGCCGTCCATCACGTCGAGGTGCAGAAGGTTGGCGCCAGCCGCCTCGACCCGGGCGATCTCCTCGGCGAGGCGGGAGAAGTCGGCGGCCAGCAGCGAGGGGGCGACCAGGGCGGTGGGCACGGTTCATTCCTCCGTCGAAGAGGACTGGCTGCTGTCGGCGGCCTGCTGCACGCTCAGCACCAGGTCGATGGGGGTGTGGCGCAGGGCGCGGCGGGGGGGGGCGATGCTCTGGGAGAGCACGGTGCCGGCCGGCACGCTGTTGTCAACCTGCTCCTGGATCAGGCCCATGATCATCTCGTATTTCTTCAGCGAATCCTCGACGGCGTTGATGGGCAGGCCGCGCAGGTCGGGCACCCGCTTGGGCTGGGAGGACGGGCCGCTGCTGACCTTGAGGTCCACCCGGCCGCCCAGGGGCAGGCGGGCGCCGGCCTTGGGCTGTTGCAGGATGACAGCCCCCTCGGGGTAGCGGTCGGAGGAGAGGTAGGCCACCTCGCCCAGGCGCAGATGGCCGTTCTCCAGCTTCAACTGGGCATCGCGGGGGCTGCCCCCGGTGACGTTGGGCACGGCATAGAGCCGGGAGCCGAGGCTGATGTCCACCGACACCCGCCGCCCCTTCTTGACCAACTGGCGCTCGGCGGGGGTCTGATCGACGATCAGGCCGGCGGCGATGGTGGCGTGGTGGACGCTGTCGCGGATGCCCAGACGCAGCTCGCGCTGCCGCAACTGTCGCCTGGCCTGATCGACGGTGAGGTCCTCCAGTTTGGGCACGTGGACCTTGCCCACGTCCACCACGTAGGGCATGAGCAACTGGTCGAAGACCGCCAGGTACACCCCCAGGGTCGCCAGGGCCACTCCGGCGAGGATGGCGGCGCTGCGCAGGGGGCGGCTCACGGCCCCTCCCGGCGTATGCGAGCGGCGAAGCAGCCGTCGCCCGGTTCGCGGCCCGGCAGGGTTTGCACGTAGGTTGCCGCCCAGGGCCGGCCAGGGAAGAAACGCGCCGCCTGCTCCAGGCGGGCTTCGGGGGTGGTCCGCAGAAAACGCGCCACCACCCCGGCATTCTCCTCGGTTTCGAGGCTACAGGTGCTGTAGACCAGCACCCCGCCGGGGCGCAGGCTGGCAAAGGCGCGGCAGAGCATGGCGTGCTGGGCGGCGCTGAGGGCGGCCAGTTGGCCCGGCTCCTTGCGCCAGCGCACGTCCGGGTGGCGGGCCAGGGTGCCGGTGGCGCTGCAGGGGGCGTCGAGCAGCACCCGGTCGAAGGGACCGCTCTGGCCGATGCGGGCGTCCTCGACCAGCAGCCGCAGGCTGCGCAGGCCCAGCCGGTCCCGGTTCTCGCGCAGGCGTCGCAGGCGTCGGGCCGAGCGGTCGGCGGCCACCACCAGGCCCTGGTCCTGCATCTGGGCCGCCAGTTGGGTGGCCTTGCCCCCCGGGGCGCTGCAGGCGTCCAGCACCCGCTCGCCGGGCCGGGGTTGGAGCAGGGCCACGGGCAGGCCGGCGTTGATGTCCTGGACCTGGTACTCGCCGCAGCGGAAGGCGGGGGACTGGAAAAAGGACTCGCTGTCTTCGAGGGCGCAGAAGCCGGGCAGGGGGCCGGCCGGCGCCGAGGCGGGCGGTGGTTCAGCCCCGGGCCGGGCGAGGCGCACGTACAGGGGGGGCTGCTGGTTGTCGGCCCGCAGCAGGGCCTCGGTGGCGGGCAGGCCCCAGCGGTCCAGCCAGCGCTCCACCAGCCAGCGGGGGTGGGAGTGGCAAACGGCCAGGTGGCCGGCCAGGTCGGCCCGGCGGTCGGGCAGGGGCAGGGCAGCGGCGCTGGCAGCCACCTGGCGCAGCACGGCGTTGACCAGCTCGGGCACCCCCCGAGGGGCGTGGCGCTTGGCCAGTTCCACCGAGGTGTGGACCGCGGCCCGGACGGGAACCTTGTCGAGGTGCAGCAACTGAAAGGCCCCCAGGCGCAGGAGCTGGCGGGCAGCGGGGGCGCAGCTTTCGAGGGGCCGGCGGGTGAAAGTGCCCAGGACCCAGTCGAGCTGAGCCCGCCAGCGGGTCACCCCCAGCACCAGGTGGCGGGCAAAGCGGCGGTCGCGCGGGTCGGGCAGCAGCCCTTCGAGGCCGTCTAGGCACTGGTCGAGGGGTGCGCCGGTGGCCTCGAAACGGCAGAGCAGGCGCAGGGCGAGGTCGCGGGCAGGGTCGCGGAATTTCATAGGCCGGCGGTGGCGGATGGCCCGTACAATGTAGGTGGGGCAGGGCTGGAGGGGCAAGGGCAGGGGCGTCTTGAC
>Ga0194132_10003763_pt1 | contig 26579 bp, 20 predicted proteins | sample TA2KigOf80mmetaG_FD_148612 | JGI IMG/M metagenome (GOLD analysis project Ga0194132, IMG submission 148612) | Freshwater microbial communities from Lake Tanganyika, Tanzania - TA2015054 Kigoma Offshore 80m | ecosystem: Environmental > Aquatic > Freshwater > Lake | place: Tanzania: Lake... | reverse complement strand
CGAGGCGGCGAGGTCGAGCCGGAGTCCGGTCTCGCCTCGACCGGGAGATCCGGCATGGTCGCCACGCTCGACCGCGCGAGATCACCGCCCCCCTCGCCGCTCATGACCCGCAGCGCCGCCTCCACGCCTCGCGGAGCGCCGCGTGCAGGCGGGACGCCCATCGGACGCCGTCGAGGAGCGGCGAGGTCCGCAGCCGCTCGCGGAGTCCGGCGCGGAGCGGCGCGAGCCTCGCCCGATCGGCGGCGAGCGAGGCGGCGATCCCCGCCGCCTCCTCCCGCGTGGAGCCGACGAGCTCCGGCAGTCCCGCCGCGTGGAGGAGCGACGCCCCGACTCTTGCCGCGTGGCGGTCGCCGAGCACCGTGACCAGCGGCACCCCCATCCAGAGCGCCTCGCAGGTCGTGGTGGTGCCGTTGTAGGGGAGCGCGTCGAGGGCGACGTGCACTCGGCGGTAGAGCGCGAGGTGCTCGGGCACGCCCTTCGTGAACGCGAGGACCTCGATCCGCTCGCGGGCGATTCCCGCCGCGGCGGCGCGATCGAGGAAGCGGGAGGACGCGGCGGGATCCCCGAAGGAGCGCGACTTGAGGAGGAGCCGCGACCCGGGGCAGGCGTCGAGGGTGCCGCGCCAGAAGGCGAGGGTGCTCGGGCTGATCTTCGCGAGGTAGTTGAAGGAGCCGAAGGTGATCGGTCGACCCGCCTCGGGCAGCGCCGGCTCCGGCGCGTCCGTGGGAGGGCGGTAGGAGAGGAAGCAGGGATCGATCCGGGCGAGGCGCTCGGTCGCGAGCGACTCCGACCCGGGCGGATCGGTGATCGAGTCGACGATCCGGAGGTCGATCGATGGGTGACCGGTGGTGTTGGGATAGCCGATCGCGGTCGCGATGACCGGCGCCGGCTTGCGGTCGAGGACCGCCAGCCGACCCGTCGAGGTGTGTCCCGAGAGGTCGATCAGCACGTCGATGCGGCGCTCGCGGATCGTCCGCTCGATCACCTCGTCGGAGGCGGCGGCAAGATCGCACCAGGCGCCCGCGAGGCGGCGGAACTCCGCCGCGAGCGGGTCGGCAGGCGTCGGTCGCGAGGTCGAGAACGCGGTGAGGTGCCATCCCTCCGGGAGGTGGCGGAAGATCGGATCGGCGAAGAAGGCGACCGAGTGCGAGCGAAGATCCCCCGAGAGGACGCCAAGCCGCAGCGGTCGCTCGGGATCGCGGTCGAGCGGAGGCGGCGAGGGCGCGACCCGCACGCAGGCGGCGTAGCCGCGATGCGCGTCGGCGATCTCCCGCGCCGGGCGGTCGAGGAAGTTGAGCTGCATCAGCAGGCTGCCGCGAAGCGCCGCCGAGCCGGGATCCCGCGCGACCGCCTGCTCGAGGAGGGCGACCGAGTCCTCCATGCGGTCCGCGGCGGCGAGCGAGGCGGACTCGCTGCGGTCAAGCTCCGGCCACTCCGCCCGCAGCGACCTTGCCCGGCGGGCGGCGTCGAGGGCGCCCGCCGAATCGTCGAGCGCCGTCCGTGCGGCGACGAGCCCAAGCCACGCGCGGGCGTAGGTCGGATCGAGCTCCGCGGCGGTGCGCCACTCTCGCTCCGCGTCGGCGAATCGGTCCGCCTGAAAGAGGGCGTTCGCGAGGTTGTTGCGGGTTCCGGGCAGGGAGGGCGCGAGCTTCACCGCGCGGGCGAGGTGGTGGATCGCCTGCTCGACCTCGCCGGACTGGACGAGCAGCAGACCGAGCATGCTGATCGCCTCGCCGTCCTGCGGATAGCGACGCATGTGGAGGCGGACCGCCGCGAGCGCCGCGTCCAACCGACCCGCCTGGGCGTCCTCGAGGGCGCGAGCGAGCGAGCTTGACTTCGCCATGGCGGGCTCCGCGTCGAGCGGCTCAGCAGGATCGGACCACGGGCGGGCGGGTCATCGCCCGAGGGTTCCCCGCAGCGTCTCCGCGCCGCGGGTGCGGTGCTCGCGGACGAGGCGATCGACGAACTCGTCGAGCCCGACCTCGCCGAGGTTCGCCTCGATGCCGAACGCCCGCACGCTCACCCGGCGGGACTCCGCGTCGCGCGGGCCGACCACCGCGAGGTAGGGGATCTTCATCTCGCTCGCGGACTTGATCTTCGCCTGGATGCGGTCGTTCGACTCGTCGATCGACGCGCGGAGCCCCGCGCCGGCGAGCGCCGCATGCAGCCCGCGGGCGTACTCGGCGCTCTTCTCGCTGATCGGCAGGACCCTCGCCTGCTCCGGGGCGAGCCAGAGCGGGAATGCCCCCGCGAAGTGCTCGATGAGGCAGCCGATGAACCGCTCCATGCTGCCGAAGGGGGCGCGGTGGATCATCACCGGGCGGTGCGCCTGGTTGTCGGCGCCGATGTAGGAGAGGTCGAAGCGCTCCGGCAGGTTGTAGTCGACCTGCACCGTGCCGAGCTGCCAGCTTCGGCCGATCACGTCCTTGACGACGAAGTCGATCTTCGGTCCGTAGAACGCCGCCTCGCCCGGCTCCTCGCTGAAGGGGACGCCGAGCGTCCTCGCCGCGGTGCGGCAGGCATCCTCCGCCTTGTCCCAGTTCCGCGGGTCGCCGACGTACTTCGCGCTGTCGGGGTCGCGCAGGCCGACCCTCACGCGGTAGTCGTGCATGCCGAGCGTCCCGAAGATGAGCTTGACGAGGCTCAAGCAGCCGAGGAGCTCCTGCGCCACCTGGTCCTCGCGGCAGAACAGGTGGGCGTCGTCCTGGGTGAAGCCGCGGACGCGGGTCATGCCGCCGATCTCGCCCGACTGCTCCCAGCGGTACACCGTGCCGAACTCGCTGAGCCGCACCGGCATGTCGCGGTAGCTGTGCGGCTGGCTCGCGAAGATCCGGATGTGGTGCGGGCAGTTCATCGGCTTCAGCAGGTAGCCGTCGACCTCGCCCTTCTCGAGCCGGTTCGCGAGGTCCGCGCAGGAGCAGCCCTCCTTCGCGAGCGCCGCCATCTGCTCGTGCTCGACGATCGGCGGGTACTGGCTCTCGCGGTAGTAGGGGAAGTGACCGCTCGTGCGGTAGAGGTCGAGCTTGCCGATGTGCGGCGTGAAGACCTGCGTGTAGCCCTGCTTGCGGAGCTCCTCGCTGATGAAGTTCTGGAGCTCCTGCCGGACGATCGAGCCGTTCGGCGTCCACAGGATGAGTCCCTGCCCGACCATCTCGTCGACGTGGAAGAGCCGCAGCTGCCTGCCGAGCACGCGGTGGTCGCGCTTCTTGGCTTCGTCGAGCTGCGTGAGGTGCGCCGCGAGCTCCTCCTTCGTCGCGAAGGCGGTGCCGTAGACGCGGGTCAGGCGGTCGAGCGACTCGTCGCCCTTCCAGTAGCTCGAGGCGAGGCTCATGAGCTTGAACGCGCCGATGCGGCCGGTCGAGGGCACATGCGGACCGCGGCAGAGGTCCTCCCAGTCCGTGCCGGGCACCCCGGTCGCGTACCAGCTGAGGCTCGCGCTTCCCGCCTCGCGGGCCCGCTCGGCGTTGTCGAGCTTGAACTTGCTGCCCTCCGCCCGCAGCTTCTCCATGCCCTGCGCCGCGGGCATCTCGTAGCGGGTGAAGGCGCGGTCCTCCGCGATGATCCGCGCCATCTCCGCCTCGATCGCGGGGAAGTCGTCGGAGGAGATCGGTCGACCGCCCTCGACGCTGATGTCGTAGTAGAAGCCGGTCTCGAGCGGCGGTCCGTAGACGAGCCGCGCGTGCGGGAAGAGCCGCGAGATCGCCTCCGCCATCACGTGGGCGGTGCTGTGGCGGATGAGGAAGAGCCCGTCCGGATCGGCGCCGCCCTCGCGCTTCCTCGCGGTGACGATCGCCAAGGCGCAGTCTCGCTCGAGCGGGCGGGCGAGGTCGCTGAGCTCGCCGTCGACCTTGGCGCCGAGCGCCGCCTTGGCGAGGCCGGGACCGATGTCGCGGGCGACCTCGGCGGCGGTGACGGGGCGGTCGTAGCGGCGGATGGAGCCGTCGGGCAGTCGGATGCTGGGCATGGCGTCAGCGGGGGCGCGGCGGCGCGCCGTCGGGATCGGTGAAGAGGGCGGGCTGGTCGGGCGTCGGCTGCGGGCGCTGCTCGAGCTCGGCGAGCTCGAGGCGGAAGTCCTCGAGGTTCCGGAAGTCGTAGTACTCGCTCGCGTAGCGGATGTAGGCGACCGGATCGACCGACCGCAGCCGGGCGGCGATCCGCCGACCGATCTCGACGCTCGCCACCTCGCGCTCGAAGTCGCGGTGCACCGAGTCCTCGACCTCGCGGCAGAGATCGAGCTTCGCCTGCTCGGGGATCGGTCGCTTGCCGCAGGCGGCCTGCAGGCCCTTCAGGAGGTTCTGCGCGTCGAAGGGGACCCGCGAGCCATCCTTCTTCACCACCATCAGCCGGGCGGTCTTCTCCGTCCGCTCGTAGGTGGTGAAGCGTCGGGTGCAGGCGTTGCACACCCGCCGGCGGCGGATGACCCCGCCGCCGTCGATGCTTCGGCTGTCGATCACCCGATCGTCGTCGACGGCGCAGTGGGGGCAACGCACGCCGCCATCGTCGGGGGGCGGCGCAGGGGCGTCAACCGCCCGCGGAGGGCGGCGGGATCCGCTCGATCCCGAGCTTCAGGGTCGCGGCGCCGCGGAGCTCGAAGTACTCGATCGCGAGCGGCACGTCGGTGGGCTCGGCGAAGTCGAGCTCGACCGAGTCGGTCGACGCGCCGCGGAGACCCCATTGCTCGACGAGCACCTCGCCGCCCCGCAGGAGCCGCACGCCGTCGTCGGAGGTGACCGAGAGGCGGAATCGACCCTTGGGGAAGCGGAGGGTGGTGGTCGCCACGAGCCCGAAGTCGTCGGCGGGGAGTCCGCCGGCGACCTCGGCGAGCGCCGCGATCTCCGCGGGACCACCTCCGCCGAAGGGCAGGTCGATGATCGGAAGCACCGCGATCGCGCCGCCCCGGGCGAGGAACTCCTCGTCGGAGCCTCCCGCGAGCGCCCGCCAGCCGGCGGGATCCGCGAGGGGATCGACGCTCGAGCGGAAGAGCCGGATGTTCCACTCTGCATACGCGAGGAGACCCTCGAGGAAGAGCTTGCCCTGCTCGTGGGTCACCTGGGCGCGGAAGGGGCAGACCATGCCGGGACGCTCGCAGAAGACCTCGAAGTCGCCGGTCTCCGGATCGAGCCGGGTCCGGAGCGACCCGGCGCCGAAGACCGTGACGTTGGTGATCTTGCCGCCGCCGACGAGCCGCGCCTTCACGGTCTCGAGCGTCGTGCTCCGCGGGATGATCGCGGGGCGGTCCCACGCGTACGGACCCCACTCGGTCATCACGATCCGGTCACGCCCAGCGAGTCCACCTCGCCCGGGAGCGGCGGTCCTCGCGATGGTGGGATCGAAGCGGACCTCATCGACCGCCGCGAGCAGCGCGCCGAGCCGACCATCGAGCGGCGTCCCGGGCAGCAGCACCTCGATCATCCGCTCGCGCGAGCCGGTCGCGCCCGGCGCCGCGGGCGCCGGGAAGAGCGCTGCCGCCTCGAGCTTCTCTCGCCGCGTGCCGGGGATCGAATCGAGGAGCCCGCCCACTCCCGGTCGCTCGTTCGGCCACTCGCCCTCGCGGCGGAGCGACGACCGGCTCGCCTCGTCGATCGACTCGATGGCTCCCGCTCCATCGAGCGCCGCCGCGGACGGTCCCATGAGGTTGTCGAGGATCGTCGTCGCCTCCGCGGCGAGGAGCTCGATCGCGATCCCGTTGCCGACGAAGGCGTTCCCCGCGATGAGGTTGCCGCGGCAGGAGGTGCCGTTCGCCTTCGCCCAGGGCGTGCCGGCGAGGGAGGGATCCTCGTCCCACCAGAGCCGCACGCCGACGGCGTCCTCCTCGAAGCGGTTGCGGATGATCCGGTTGTCCTGCCCGTGCTCGATGTTCACCCCGCCGCGCTCGCCGCCGTATCCGGCGAATCCGTTCCGCCGGAACAGGTTGTCGCGGATCTCCATCCCCGAGGAGTAGCCGCCCCAGACGCCGCAGATCCCGCAGTCGACGAGGAGGTTGCGGGCGATGAGGTTCTCCCGCGAGAAGGTCATCTCGATCCCGTGGGCGACGGCATGGGAGAAGTCGTTCCCGACGATCACGTTGCGGTTGCAGCCGCGACCGCGGTGCCAGTCCTCGCCCGCGCCCGCCGGCGGCGGCGCCTCGCCGAGCGCCTCGCGGCCGGCGAAGGCGAAGAGACCGTCGCCGCCGTGGGTCGCCGAGTTGAGGGCGATCACGTTCTCCTCGCACTGCTCGAACATCAGGATTCCCGCCGAGTCCTGCCCGCGGTTGTAGACCCCGTGCGAGTAGCCGCGGACGCAGAAGTCGAAGGCGTTGCGGGCGACGAGGTTCCGGCTCGACCGCCACATCGCGAGCCCCCAGCCGGAGAGGAAGGAGCAGTCGTTGCCGAGGACCTTCGAGTCGACCACCCGCTCGAGCAGGATCCCATTCTGGGTGCGGCGGGCCTTGCAGCCCCGAACCACCACCTCCCGCGAGTCGCGGACGAGGAGCCCGGCGCCATAGGCGCGGGCCCATTCGCCGTCGTCGTTCGCGTGGGGCGAGAGCCAGTCCGCGGGATCCTCCCGCTCGGGCGTCGAGCGGAGGCGCTCCGCGAAGTTGTCGGAGAGGTCGAGGTTCTCGACCGTCGAGCCGTTCGAGGCGAGGAGCGCGACGCCGACCTTGAAGCCCGCGACGGCGCCTCCGGAGATCGTCACGCCGTCGCCGGTGACCACGATCCCGAAGCCGTTCATCGAGTCGGGAGCCGCTCCGAGCGGCGCGCCGCGCAGGGTGCCGTCGAGCTCGACCACGATCCCGTCGCCCACCACCTGCACGACGCCGTCGCCGTCGAGGTCGGGGATCGGATAGGCGGGCAGCCGCAGCAGGCAGCTCGACGTGATCACCACGTCGTCGCGGTCGATCAGGACCTCCGCCCGCGCCGGGGGCGGCGCGACCTGCGGGAGCGCCGACGCGGACGCGGCGCCCGCGAGGACGAGGAGGATCGCCGCGCTACGCAGGATCGACGCCGGCATGGGATCAGACCTCCTCGATCTCCGCGATCTTCTTGCTCGACATCTCGTCGACCGAGTCGGTCGAGCTCTTGGTGAGGTCGTCGATGCGGGTCTTCGCCCGCTTCGCCTCGTCCTCGGAGACGCCGGCGGACTTGTCCGCGGCGAGCTTCTCGATGAGCTTGTTCGCGTCCCGCCGCTCGTTGCGGATCGCGATCTTCGCGTCCTCGGCGAGCTTCTTCACCTGCGTCGCGAGCTGCCGCCGCCGGTCGGCGGAAGGAGGCGGCACGTTGATGCGGATGACGCCCCCCTCGACCTGCGGATTGAGCCCGAGGCCGGACTTCTCGATCGCCTTCACGATCTCGCTCTTCGAGCCGGGATCGAAGGGCTTCACGAGGAGCTGCGTCGCCTCCGCCACGCTGATCGCCGCGAGCTCGCGGAGGTCGGTCGAGCTGCCGTAGTAGTCGACCTTGATGAACTCGAGCAGCGCCGTGCTCGCCCGCCCGGTGCGGAGACCGCGCAGCTCCTTGCGGAGGTGCTCGGCCGACTTCTCCATCCGCTCGAGGCACTGCAGCTCGACGCCGTCCAGATCCAGGGTCTCGTCCATGGGAATCGGTTCCTTGCAGGTCTCTCAGCGGGTCGCCGCGGGGGTCGGGGCGCCGCAGCGGACGATCGTGCCGATCCGCTCGCCCGCCACGGCGCGGCGGATGTTGCCCGCGGTGCGGAAGTCGAAGACGCAGACCGGCAGGTCGTGCTCCATGCACATCGTCATCGCGGTGAGGTCCATCACCCCGAGCTGGCGCTCGAGGACCTCCGGGAAGGTCAGCTCGTCGAAGCGGCGGGCCTTGGGGTCCTTCCGCGGGTCGGAGTCGTAGATGCCGTCGACCTTGGTCGCCTTGAGGAGGACCTGCGCCCCGAGCTCGATCGCCCGGAGGCTCGCGCAGGTGTCGGTGGTGAAGAAGGGATTGCCGGTGCCCGCGACGAGGATCACGACCCGTCCCTTCTCGAGGTGCCGCAGCGCCCTCGCCCGGATGAACGGCTCCGCGACCGCGGTCAGGGCGATCGCCGACATCACCCGGCTCTCGACGCCGACGACCCGCAGCGCCTCCTTCAGCGCCATGCCGTTGATCACCGTGCCGAGCATGCCCATGTAGTCGGCGGTGGACTGGTCGATCGTGCCCGCCTTCGCCATCTCCGCCCCGCGGATGATGTTGCCGCCGCCGCAGACGACCGCGAGCTCCACCCCGGTCCCGGCGGCATCGCCGATCTCCCGTGCCATCGCCGCGAGCTCGGTGGGGTCGATCCCGAGCTCGCCGGGGCGTCCGAAGCTCTCGCCGCTGATCTTGAGCACCACGCGCTGGAAGCGTTGGGGCACGGGCAGGCTCCGGGCAGGAGGGACGTGACCGGTCGCCCCACCCGTCGGAGGGGCGACCGCGGACCTTGGGGGGCGCGGCGGACGGTGCTTCGCTCCTGCGGCGACGCTCCGTCGGTCGATTGGACTGCCTGCCCCGGCGGGGGTCAAGTCCTTCGTCGCCGCGGGGGCGTACCCGTACCATCGACCTCGACGGTCGACCATCGACCCTTCGGTTCAGCGCGACCTGCTCCGCCCGCGACCCTCCGGCGCCCTCAAGGATGAGCCGCCCCGACCCTGCCCCCGCCATCCAGCTGCGAGTGCTGCAGGCGCTGCGCCGCCTCTGCGCGATCGCGCCCTCGCTCGGCGAGGCACGGCGCCAGCGGCTCCGCCGTCGCGCGATCGCCCTCGGAGCGGTCGCGGTCCTCGTCTCGCTCGCGGCGAACGTGCTGCTCGTCTGGTCGCTCGGCGGACTCTGGTCGGGCGCCGCCTCGTCGCCGCCGGCGGAGGATGCGCCGCTCCTCGTCTCGATCCCGGCGCCAGCGCCGCCGCTCGAGGCGTCCTCGCAGGTCGAGTTCGAGGCGGAGGCGACCACCAGCGCCTCGGCGAGCGAGTTCGCGCCGCTGCCCGCCTCGCGCGGCACCTTCGGGCGGGCGCTCGAGGCGCCGCGGCTTGCCGGCAGCGGCGACTCGGGACCGGTGGTCGACTCGACCGGACCCGGCGGGACGACCTTCTTCGGCGTCTCCGCGCGGGGACGAAGGATCGGCTACGTGGTGGACGTCTCCGCGAGCATGGAGAGCGGGGGACGGCTGTGGGTCGCCCTCGCGGAGCTCAAGCGCTCGCTCTCCGGGCTTCCCGACTACGCCTGGTTCTTCGTCGCGCTCTTCTCGAGCGAGGCGGTGATCCCGCCCTTCCAGCGGTCCTGGCAGCGGGCGACGCCGGAGGACCTCGCGCGGATCACGCGGTGGCTCGACCTCGAGGTCTCGACCGGCGGAGGCACCCGACCCGCCGCCGCGTTCGAGCGGCTCTTCGCCCTCGATCCGCCGCCCGACGCGATCTTCTTCCTCACCGATGGCGAGGTCCCGCCCGACACCCCGGCGCTGGTGCGGCGCCTCAACGGTCCCGGTCGGGACACCGTGGTGAACACCGTCGCCTTCGGCACCGACGCCGGGCGGGAGATGCTCGAGCAGATCGCCCGCGACTCCGAGGGCATCTTCCGCTTCGTGCCGGTGGAGGGCGGACGATGACGGGCTTCCTCGTGGCGCTCGCGCTCGTCGCCGCCGGGCCGCAGGACGCGTCCGCGCCGCCGGTGCGCCTCGAGTGGCGCGACGGCGAGTCGCGGTCGGTGCGGCTCCTCTCGCTCGACGAGGTCGGGATCGCCTACGTCGAGCTCGACGCGGGCGATCGCGTGGTGCCGTCGCGGGCGAGGTGGGACGAGCTCCGCGGGCTCGAGGGCGCGACGGCGCCCGCCGGCGCGCTCGAGCGCGGCACCCGCACCTGGCGCGCCCGCACCCGCCTTGCCCGCGGGGAGCACGCCCTCGCGGCGCCCCTCTTCGAGCGTCTTGCGGAGGAGGCGGCGGCGCCGGCGACCGCCGCCGCGTTCGATCCGGCGCTTCGGCGGATCATCGCGGAGGGGCTCCTGCGGACCCGCATCGAGGCGGGCGACCTTGGTGGCGCGGCGGTCGCGGCGCTCGAGGCGATGCGGCTCGAGCGCGAGGGGACGGCGCTCGACGAGGAGGCGGTCGCGCCCGCCCCCCGCATCGGCGGACTCGGCTGGCCGAGCGGCGTTCCGCTCCTCCCGATCGAATGGTCGCTGCCGATCGAGGCACGGACGGTCCTCGCGGCGCGACTCGCCGCCTTCGCCGACACCGTCGTCGCGACGGAGGCGGCGCTGGTCGCGACCGCGCTTCTCGGAAGCGCCGCGCCGATCCTCGTCGGTCGCGAGGACACCCTGCTCCGGCGGGCGCTGGCGGAGGTCTCGGCGCTGCGGGTGACCTCGCCGGAGGACGCCTTCGCCGGTCGCGAGGCGCGGCTCGCGGGGGTCGATCCGGCGGTCGCCCGCTGGCTCCACGGGCAGATCGGGGAGAGGCTCCTCGCGAGCGAGGATCCGGCGCTCCGCCGCCGAGGTCTCCTCGAGTGGCTCTGCATTCCGGCGCGGTTCGGCGGCGAGGTCGGCGGCGACCTCGCGATCCGTCGCGCCGCCGCGATCCTCCGCGCGGAGGGCGATGATCGCCTCGCCGAGCGCCTCGAGGAGGACGCCCTCCGTCACGTCCGCGTCGAAGGAACCCTGCGATGACCCCCGCCTTGCTCGTCGTCCCGATCCTCGCCACCGCCTCCCTCGCGATCGCGGCCCCGCCGCCCGACGCGGCGGTCGCGATCGCCGACGCCGCGGTCGAGGCGCCGGCGGCATCGAAGTTCCTCGTCGGCGGCGGCGTGGTCGGGATCATCATCCTGGTGCTGGGTCTCGTCGCGGTCGCGATGGCGGTGGTGCTCGCGGTCCGCATCCGCCGCGCCGTCCTCGTCCCCGCCGAGGACGTCGCGAGCCTCCGCGGGCTCCTCGCCCGCGGCCGACCGGAGGAGGCGCTCGAGCACTGCCTGCTTCCCGAGCACGAGAACTTCCTGACCCGCGTGCTCGCGCCGGGGCTGACCCGCTACCTCCGCTCGGGCTTCGGGGCGCTCGAGCTCCGCAGCACCATCGAGGAGGCGGGCGGCGAGGAGACCGCGCGGCTCTACCGCGCGACCGACGCGCTCGGGGTCATCGCGTCGGTGGCGCCCTTGCTCGGGCTCCTCGGCACGGTGCAGGGGATGATCGGCGCCTTCGACACCGTCGCGACCTCGGCGGTGAGCGATCCGGACTACTACGAGCGCCTCGCGGGCAACATCAGCCTCGCCCTCATCACCACGCTGCAGGGACTGGTCGTCGCGATTCCCTGCGTGATCCTCTTCTCCTACTTCCGAAACCGCATCGACGCGGTCGCCTCCGAGGCGGCGCGGGAGATCGACCGGCTGACGCTCCTCCTCGAGAGCCCTCCAGGCGAGGAGGACGCGGAGGGTGCCCCGCGATGAAGTTCGCCGCCGCGGGTCGGCGCGAGCGCACCCTCGCGCTCGACATGACGCCCATGATCGACATCGTCTTCCAGCTCCTGATCTTCTTCCTGACCACCACGCAGCTCGCCCGCACCGCGGAGGAGCTGCTGGAGCTCCCGCGGGAGGAGGGCTCGAACGAGGAGGTCCGCGCCGCGAGCGCGTTCACCGTGAACCTCCTCGCGGATGGGACCATCCAGGTCGCCGACCGCGAGGTGTCGCTGGAGGAGCTCCGCCGCCTCGCGAGCCGCAGCGGCGGCGAGGCGCCGGTCGTCCGCGCGGACCGCGCGGCGGGGGTCGAGTCGCTCAACGCCCTCGTGCGGGCGCTCCGCGACGCGGGCGGGACGAGCGTCCGCCTCGCGGTGGATCCCCCGGTCGATCGGTCGGGCGCGGGAGCCGACGCGCCGTGAGGTTCCGCGCCCCGAGCCGCCGTGGTCCGATGCTCGCGCTCAACCTCGCGACGATGCTCGATGCCACGTTCCTGCTGCTCGGCTACTTCCTCGTCACCGCGGCGACCGATCGGCTCGAGCGCCGCCTCGACGCGTCGCTTGCCGGCGAGGGCGCCGCGGTCGCGCCGGCGGACCTCGAGCCGGTGGTGATCGAGGTGGGCGGCGAGCCGGGACGACCGTGGTACCGCGTGGGCGAGCGGGCGGTGGCGGAGCGGGCGAGCCTGCTCGCGCTCCTGCGGCAGCTCGATCCGCGCTCGCAGGTGCGGGTGCTCGCCTCGTCGGGACCCTCGGTCGAGGCGGTGACCACCGCGATCCAGATCGCCCGCGACGCGGGCTTCACGGAGGTGGCGTATGACCCCGGCTCGTGAGCGCCGCGCGGGCGCGTCGAGCCGACCGATGGCGCTCTCGCTCGCCGCGGCGATCGCGGCGACGGTCTCCGCCGTCGCCGCCGACGAGCCGCTTGGTCTTCCGGAGGTGACCAAGCTCCTCGAGCGATCCGACGCCGAGGGGCTCGCCCTCGACGCGGTGGAGGCGATCCTCGCGGAGTCGGCGGCGGGTCGGACCGCCGGGCTCGACCGCGAGGCGCGGCAGGCGTGGCTTGATCGCGCGGCGCCCCTCGTCGAGGCGTGGCTCGCGGAGCCGCTGGCGCCCTCGCGGCGCCTCGCGCGGGTCGATCGAGCGAGGCGGCTGCTCGCCACCGCCGGATCCGCCGAGGGTTCGGCGCTCCGCTGGGCGATCGCGACCGGCGGCTACCTCGCGGCGTCGGCGGCGGCGGACGAGGTCCGCGGGGCGATCGCGGGCGTCGAGGATCCCGTCGGGCTCGCGGCGCGGTTCGCGGCGCTCGGCGAGGAGTTGTCCTTCCTCTCCGACGACGCGGACTCCTCCCGCGCCGCCGCGGCGGCGCAGTCGCTGCGGGCAAGCGGCGTCGAGGCCGACCTGCTTGCCGAGCGGATCGCGATCCTCGAGAACCGCATCCTCCGCGGTCGCTTCCTCGCGGGATGGGCGATGGTGCAGTCGGCGCTCCTCTCGGGGGACCGCGAGGTCGCGGCGGCGGGAGAAGCGATGCTGCTGCCGCTCCTCGACGCCGGCGTGGACGAGCCGCGACCCGCGGACGTCTCCAAGGACCGCCGGAGCGACCTCGGCTTCGCGCAGACGATCCTCGGGCTCGCGATCGCCAAGGGGATCCGCGGCGACTCGGTGGACGCCGCCGAGTGGCTCGCGATCCTCTCCGATCCGCAGGTCGATCCCGATCTTCAGGCGGCGCGCGGCGCGTGGGAGCTCCTGATGCTCGTCGCGGCGGGCGACCGCCTCGCGGCGCTTGGGCTCGTCGAGTCGTGGACGCGGGATGGCTCCGCGAGCGTGGCGTGGTGGCGTCTCGCGGCGGTCGCGGGGATCCGCCGCGCCGAGCGGGACCTCGAGTGGTCGGCGCTCGCCGAGCGGGGTCTCTCGGGGCTCGCGGTGCGGGAGGAGTTCGCGCTCCTGTCGGCGCTTGGTCGCTCCGGTCGCGAGTGGCGCCCCAAGGGCTTCCTCGGCGCGACCGTCGAGGGCTTCGAGGCGCTCGAGATCGCCGAGGGTCTTCCGCCCGACTCGCCGGAGGCGCAGCGGGAGTACCGCCGCGCCGCGGAGCGGCTCCGCTGGGCGTCGATCTCGCCGGAGGCGCCGCCGATCGCGGCGCGGTCGGTCGAGATCGCCTCGATCGGCGCGGCGATCGAGTCGGGCGAGGCGGTCGCGGCGATCGAGCGGCTCGACGCGATCCCGCCCGACGACGCGGCGGGGGATGCCTCGCGCATCGCGTGGCTCCGCCTCGTCGCGCTCGATCGGCTCGCCCGCGAGGGCGACGAGGACGCATCCCGACGCTGGCGCGAGTCGGCCCGCGGCTTCCTCGCGGCGCACCCCGACGATCCGCGGAGCCCGATGCTGGCGGTGCGGGTCGGCGCCGACGATGCGCCGCCGCAGGCGCTCGGGGCGCTCGCCCGAAGCGGCGACCCGGCGGTGCGGCAGGGGGCTCGGGCGGCGCTCGCGCGGCGGCTTCCCGCGGCGGGCGACGAGCTCCGTCGAGCGATCGCCGCGGAGATCGTGGAGGGCGGACCCACGAGCCTCGAGCTCGGCGGCTCGCCCTCGGACGACGCCCGCCGCGAGGCGTTCGAGGTGGCGGAGGCGTCGCTCCTCCTTGGTTCGGAGGGACTCGTCCGGGCAAGGCGCCTGCTCGAGCTCCTCGATCCGCAGCGGATCCCGCTCGGGACGGAGGAGCGTGCCCGATGGTGGCGCGATCGCGCCGAGGTCGCGCTCCTCGCCGGCGACGCGGCGGGCGCGGCGGACGGATGGCGCCGGGCGGTCGAGATCGCGGGAGCCTCGTGGGGGGCGGAGGCGCGGCGGGAGTGGCTGCGCCGCCTCGCGCTCGCCTGGCGCGACGAGGCGCGGCGCGAGGAGCTCGCGCCGCTCGTCCTCGACGAGTCGGTCGCGCACCTCGCGGCGCTCGCCGATGGCTCGACGGACGTCGCGCCCTCGGCGAGGCTCGCGGTCGAGTCGGCGGCGATCCTCTGGCGCCTCGACCCGAGCGAGGCGCTCGCGACGCGCTGGCTCGGGGCGGCGGCGAGGCTCGCCTCCGCGGCGCCCTCGGACGCCGCGGCGCTCGAGTCGCTCGCGCTCGCGGCGGCGGCGGCGGACGAGTGGGAGCGGTCGCTCGAGGCGGCGCGGCGGCTCCTCGCGGGCGTGCCGCGGGGGAGCGATGCCTGGCGGCGGGCGAAGGTCATGCAGGTCGAGGCGCTGATGGCGATCGACCCAGCGCAGGCTCGGGCGGTCCTCGACCAGCATCGGGTGCTCGATCCGACCTGGGAAGAGGGCGAGACCGGCGAGCGGCTGACGCGGCTCGACGAGATGCTGCCGGGAGGTCGGCGATGACGCCTCGCGAGGAGTCCTGCCGGCGCTTCCTCGGCTGCGCGGTCGGCGCGGACCCGCGGGAGGTCCTCGGGATCGAGGGCGGTGCCCTGACGGTCGCGCGGGTCGAGCAGGCGACGCGCCGCCGCTGGCGGCAGGTCCAGTCGCATCCCGCGGCGGGCGATCCCTCGGCGCAGCATGCCCGCGCCGCGATCCTCGATGCCGCGGAGAGGCTCCTCCATCGACCGCCCGCGACCACCACGCTGCCGCCCGCGTCGCGCTGGGAGCTCGTCGATGCGGGGCTCGCGGAGGCGATCCGCTCGAGCGGCGGCTTGAACCACGAGACCTCGCTCCGCCTCGCCGCCGTCGCGCGGTCGAACCGCCTCTCGCCCGAGGCGCTCCTCGCCCGGCTGCGGACGATCGTCTCCTCCGGCTCGCTCCGCGTTCGCCGCCGCCACCCGCCCCGCTGGCGGACGGCGCGGCGGCTCGTGCGGCGGGGAAGCGGCGTCGAGGGCGAGCTCGCCCGGCTCCTCGACGAGCTTGAGCGGATCGTCGATTCCGATCCGCCCGCCCCGTCTTTGGAGGGCGGTCGGCGGCGTGCCCTCCCGATCGCCCTCGGCGCGGTCCTCCTCCTCGGTCTTCTCGGCGCGGCGTTCTGGCTTCTTCGACCGGCGCCGGACGCGCTCGAGGAGGTGCCCGCGGGCGTGGACGAGCGGTTCGCCGACGACGTCGAGCTGCCCGCGGACGCGCCCTCGCTCGAGCCGGCGCGGAGCGCGGCGCCGGCGACGGTCGTCGCGCGGCATCAGGTGAACGCGGTGCCGCCGTGGACGCCCGAGTCGCTGCTCGAGCCGGTCATCGATGGCGACCTCGGCGTGCGGGTCGCGGCGGCGCTCATCGACGTCGGCGCGACCGCGCCGCGCCTCCGCGACCTCGCCGAGCGGATCCGCGGCGAGAAGGGCATTCCCAGCGAGACCTCCCTCGCGTCGTGGCGGGAGATCCAGCAGGCGCCCGGGCGGTGCTGGCCGCGGATGCCGGTCGCGCGGCGGCGGGAGATCCTCGCCGCGACGGCGGAGTGCTTCGCGGCGGTCGAGACGATCACCGCGGGCGAGGCGCTGATGGAGGGTCTTGGTCCGATCGAGCCGACGACCGCGCGGGGGCTCGGGATCTGGGGCTCGGCGTGGAGCGCCGCGGTGCTCGCCGACGTCGCGCGGCGCGGCGGGCTCGTGAGCACGGTGCGCGACCGCCTGCGCCGCCGCCTCGACGAGCTGCCGCTTCCCGCGCGTCGAGGCTGGGCGGCGCCCTCGCCCTTCGAGGAGACCGCGGCGCGGGTGCTCGGGGCGTGGGTCGGAAGGGAGGGGGAGGATCCGATCGCGGAGGACTCGGTCGGCTCGTGGCGATCATGGTTCGAGGCGACGGGCTCGCTCGATCCCCGCGGGCTCCGCGCGGCGGCGGACCTCGAGGCGGTGCGGGCGCTCCTCGAGGGCTGGCGTCCCGGCGAGGACCTCGACCGCCGGCTCGTGCTGCTCTCGACGGTCGTGCGCCGGCTCGATCCGGCGCGGGACGTGCTCGCGGCGCCGCTGCCGGAGGTGCTCTCGAGCCTCATGCGTCCCGGCGCGGCGCTCCCTGACGCCGACGCCACGTGGAAGGTGGCGAGCGTGCTGCTCGAGGTGCCGGGGCTCGGGGAGGTCGCGGGTGGTCGGGTGCCGGGACCGGCGTCGAGCGGTCCCGACCGCGTCGCGTGGCTCGAGTCGATGCGGGGGACCTGGCCCGTCGTCGAGCCGCCGCCCTCCTCGATCGATCCCGAGGCGAGGCGCCGCACCGCGGAGCTTCTCGAGATCCTCCGGCAGCGTCCCCGCGGCTCCGTGCTCGGCACGATGGCGCTCCTCGTCGAGGCGGGTCGCCTGCATCAGGCGATCCTCGGCGCGGCGGGCGGCGAGACGCCCTCGCGGGCGGCGCTCGAGTCGATCGAGCGGGCGCTCACCGAGCGCGGCGCACCGCCGCCGGATCCGCCCCGCGCGGCGCGGCGTCCTCCGGTCTCCGATGGCGCCTTCGCCGACGGGATGAAGGCGGCGATCAGCGACCGCGAGGCGCGGATCGACCTCGTGCGGGGTCTCCGCGACCGCGGCGGCGTCGACCTCGGCGAGCAGGACGCGAGGGCGTTCGCGCGGGCGCTCCTCAAGGACGCCCCCGAGGTGCGGCAGGCGGCGGCGGCGGTCTTCATCGAGACGCAGGCGGAGTCGACGCCGGTCCTCGAGCAGCTCCTCGACCTCTCGGTCGGGCTCGAGCGGGACTTGATCCTGATCGCGACGTTGCGCCGCGCCTCCGGGCGGGCGCTGCCGCCGCCGAACGACGAGTCGGCGCCGCGGGAGGTTCGGCGGGCGATCCTCGACATGCTGCTCGCGAGCCTGCCCTCGGAGTCGCGCCGCCTCGACGCGCTCGCGGCGCAGCACGCCGCGTCGGTCGCGGCGAGGCAGAAGCTGCTCCTTCCCGGCACCGAGCCCCCGACGGCGCCGACCGATCCGGTCGCGGCGCTCGGATCCCTCGTCGATCGCCTGATGCGGGAGGCGATCGATCTTCCCCTCGGCGACGCGCCGCTCTCGACCGAGCGCATCGCGACCCGCCGCCGGCTGCGGCTCGCCGCGGCCGAGGGCGCCTCGCAGCGGCTCGTCGGCGAGCTCGCCACGCTCGCGGAGCTGCGGGCGCTCGCGATCGTCGGGGGCGACGCGACGCTCGCCGATCGGACGTGGGCGATCCTCGCCGAGGCGGAGGAGCGCCGGCAGCGCGCCGAGTCGAGCCTCGAGCAGGCGGTCGACCTCGAGGCGCTCCTCTGCGAGCTCGAGCTTCTCGCCGCGAGGAAGGGGGGCGCGACGTGAGGGCGACGCTCGGGCTGATCGTCGCCCTCGCCGCCGGATCCGCGGCGCCGCCGCTTCCCTCGTGGATCGACGCGCGGCGGGCGGACCTCGAGGCGTCCGCCGCCCCGCGGGCGATGGCGCTCCTCGAGCTGGCGGAGGAGGTCGCGGCGCTCGCCGATCATCCGGATCCCGCGATCTCGCTCGCGGCGTCGCGGGAGAGCCGGCGCCTCCTCGCGGAGGCGGTGAGGCTCGACGAATCGCTCGGCGTGCCGGCGCTTCGCCTCGCGGTCGCGACCGCGGGGGAGGAGCCGGTGCGGCGGCGGCTCGCGAGGCTGCTCGCGACGCTCGACCGCGGTCCGCGGGACGTCGCCGATCCGGAACTCGCGCGATCGGTCGGCGAGTTCCTCTCGCGCTACCGCCGCGGCGAGGTCGAGGACGCCTCGCGCCTCGCGGCGCTTGCCGAGGTGCGGCTCGCGATCGAGGAGGTCGATCCGCTGATCGAGGGCGGGTTCGACCGGATCGAACGGGACATCCGGTCCGGGCGACCGCCGCTCCTCCGCCTCGACGAGCGTCGGCGGCTTCTCGAGTTCGAGCGGGCGATCCTCGATCCGGAGCGGTCCGGGTTCGCCGCGAGCGCCTGGTTCGACCGGTGGAGCCCGTTGCCCGAGGTCGATGCCGGCGGGATCGCGTTCTGGCTCGAGGGAGATCGCTGAGGACCGGGTCGGAGCCGCGAGGTCCGGCGATCGTCAGCACGAACTTCCCCACCAAGAAGTTGACGGATCGGGTCGAGGGCGTCGAAGATCCCCGGACCGGGGTCGTGGGTCCCGGCGTTCGGGGTCGGGTTGGCGGGGGGTCCATCGGGACACGGGGGTTCGACATGACGTCTCGTCGTCGGGGTGATTCACCGATCTGGACCGCGTCGCAGTGGCGGGCGATGACCTCGCCGATCCGCCTGGAGCTGCTCACGCTCGCCGAGGCGGAGCAACCCTGCTCGATCGCGGACCTCGCCCGCCTGAGCGGTCGCCGGGCGACGGCGCTCTACCGCCACGTGAAGGTGCTTGTGAGCGCCGGTCTGCTGCGGATCGACGGCAAGCGACCGGGCAAGCGGCGACCGGAGCAGCTCTTCTCGCTCTCCGACGCGGCGTCCCAGCCCCGCTTCGATCCGGCGACCGGACAGGGCGTGAAGGAGTACGTGCGACTGCAGCACGCGGCGCTTCGGATGGCGGGCCGCCTCATCCGCGACCTCTTCCGCGACCGGGATGGGCGGGCGGTCAAGCAGCCGGATCGCTTCCACGCCCGCCACGACGTGACCTGGATCGACGACGAGCGGGCAAGGCGCCTCGCCAAGGTGGTCGAGGAGCTCGAGTCGATCGTCGAGGATGGTCGGACGAGCCGCCGCGGTCGGCCGTATCAGCTCAGCGTGATCGTCGCCCCGCGCCGCACGGTCGAGTGATCGGCGGCGGCGGCGACGGATCGATCAGACCCTCGCGAGCGCCTGCTCGAGGTCTGCGCGGAGGTCGTGGGCGTCCTCGATCCCGATCGAGAGCCGCACCAGCGAGTCGCTGATCCCGAGCGTCGCCCGCTGGGCGTCGGGCACCGAGGCGTGGGTCATGATCGCGGGGTGCTCGATGAGGCTCTCGACGCCCCCGAGGCTCTCCGCGAGGGCGAAGACCTCGACCGACTCGAGGAGCCGCCGGCTCTCCGCGAGCCCGCCCTTCAGGAAGATCGTGATCATGCCGCCGAAGGCAGGCGTGCCGTCGAGCGACATCTGCCGCGCGGCGATGGCGTGCTGCGGATGGCTCGGGAGCCCGGGATAGACGACCTTCGCCACCTTGGGATGCCGCTCGAGCCAGCCGGCGATCTCGCTCGCCGCCGCGCAGTGCTGCCGCATCCGGACCGCGAGCGTCTTGATGCCGCGCAGCACCAGGTAGGAGTCGAAGGGTCCGAGCACGCTGCCGATCGCGTTCTGCATGAAGCGGAGCTTCTCGGCGAGGTCCGCCCGCCGGGTGACGAGGACCCCGGCGATGACGTCGCTGTGCCCGCCGAGGTACTTGGTCGCCGAGTGCATCACCACGTCGCAGCCGAGCTCGAGCGGTCGCTGCAGCATCGGCGTCGCGAAGGTGTTGTCGGCGACGACGATGGCGCCGACCGCGGCGCTCGCGCGGGCGATCGCGGCGAGGTCGCAGACCTTGAGCGTGGGGTTGGTCGGCGTCTCGACCCAGACCATCTTCGGGCGGTGGCGGGCGATCGCCGCGGCGGCGCGGGCGGCGTCGGAGAGGTCCTCGTGGATCACCTTCAGTCCCTGCGATCTCGCCCGCACCCGGTTGAGGAGGCGGTTCGTGCCGCCGTAGAGGTCGTCCATCGCGAGGATCGAGTCGCCCGCGTCGAGGAGCTCGAGGCAGGTCGCGGTCGCCGCGAGCCCCGAGCTGAACGCGAAGCCGCCCTGGGTGCGGTCATGCCCCTCGGCGAGCCCACTCGACTCGAGGCTCGCGATGAGCCGCTCGAGCGCGAAGCGGGTCGGGTTGTGGCTTCGGCTGTACTCGTAGCCCTGGTGTTCGCCGGGCGACGCCTGCGCGTAGGTCGAGCTGACGTAGATCGGCGGCATCACGGCGCCGGTCGAAGGACAGGGCGCCTGTCCGCCGTGGATGCAGCGGGAGGCGAGGTGCATCGGTCGATCGCTCATGGCTTCGCGGGCTCCGGGGGAGAGCGCGGAGTGTAGATCGGGGCGGGCGGGGGACGAGGTCGTCTGCGCTGCGGCGCGCGCTGGGCGAGGCGGGCAGTCCGTTGATCGGACGTCCCCTCCGCCTCGCGAACTTCGTTCGCTCGGCACCTCCCCGACGTCGCTTCGCTCCGTCAGGGAGGAGTTTCGGAGCACGCCTCCCCGACCTCGCTGCGCTCGGTCGAGGAGGAGTTCCGGAACACGCGAGCCCGACCTCGCGGTGCTCGATCGAGGAGGACTCGGTCCTCGTGATTCGTCCGCTACGCTCCCCGCCGTGCCACCGGAACCGGACGAGGCGACGCCCCGAGGCATGGACCCCGACGACGAGGTCTGCCTCTGCTTCCACGTGAGCCTGCGGAAGCTCACGAACTTCGTCCGCCGCACCGAGCCGGTGGTCGCGAGCCAGCTCTCGGAGTGCCTCGGCGCGGGAACCGGCTGCCGCTGGTGCGTGCCCTTCCTCGAGCGGCTCCACCGCCAATGGTCCGCGGGCGAGCCGATGCAGCTGCCGGTCGCGCCCACGGAGTACGCGCGGCGCCGCGCGAACTACCGCCGCACGGGCGTCCGGGACGCCGACGCGACGACGGAGGACTCCGGCGGATCGGACGCCTCGCGACCGAGCGGCTCCTGACCGCTCCGACGACCCCCGACGACGCGGCGCACGACGCGCCCGCGCGACCCGGGGGCGGCCCCTGCTCGCGCTATCATCCGCCGCGTCCGCGAGGACCATCGTGGTCTGCGGCGCACCGCGGCGGGCGAGGCACGGAAGGAACCCTCCGATGCAGGACTGGCGAGGACTGATCGCGATCGCTCGGCGGAGGCTCTGGAGACAGCGGCTCCTCGACGCGACGTCGGTGCCGCTCCTCGCGGCGGGCACGGCGGCGGTGGTCGCGATTGGTCTCGGCAAGGCGATTCCGGGCGTGATGCCGGCGTGGTGGATCACCGCGTCGGTGCTCGGCGGGGTCGCGCTTCTCGCGATGATCGCACGGTCGCTTCGGCGGCCGCCGAGCGACCTCTCCGCGGCGATCGAGGTCGATCGGGTGCTCGGGCTCCGCGACCGCGTGTCGGTCGCGCTCGCGAGCGAGGGTCGCGACGATCCCTTCGCCCGCGCCGCGGTCGCCGACGCGCTCCGCGCGACGAGCGGTCCGGCGCCGAAGGCGACGCTTCGGCGAGGTCTTCCCGCCCATGCCCCGCGGGGGTGGTGGTGGGCGATTCCGGCGGTCGTCCTCGCGGCGCTCGTCGAGTGGCTCGTCCCGGCGTGGTCGCCGGAGGGCGCGGTCGCCGAGGGCTCCGCGGAGGAGGCGCGGGAGACGGCGCGGCAGGCGATCGACGAGCTGCAGGCGTCGATCGCCGAGCAGCCGGAGCTCGAGGCGATGCTCGGCGAGGCGAACGCGGGCGAGTCGCCCTCCGAGGACCTCTTCGCGGAGCTTGAGGACCCCGAGGAGATCCGCCTCGAGGCGATCCGGCAGGTCACGGCGCTCGAGGAGCGCCTCTCGGAGCTCCTCGAAGGACCGGAGGCGATGGCGAGCGAGGATCTCGCGAGCCGCATGAGCGAGCTCGACGTCCCGAGCGAGGGCGCGAGCCGCGACCTTGCCCTCGAGATGCGCCTCGGGAACTTCCAGGGGGCGTCGGGGGAGATCGAGAAGCTGCGGGAGAAGCTCGAGCGAGGCGAGATGACCGACGCCGAGCGCGAGGCGCTCGCCGCGGAGCTCGAGTCGCTCGCGGCGCAGCTCGCGGCGCTTGCCCAGTCGAGCGAGTCGCTCGACGACCAGCTTCGCGCCGCGGGCGTCGATCCGGCGCTCGCGGGGGAGCTCACCCCGGAGGATCTCGCGCGGCTCCGCGAGGCGCTCGAGCGGATGCAGTCGATGAGCCAGGAGGAGCGCGAGGCGCTCATGAAGGCGGCGCAGGCGGCACGGCAGGCATCGCAGCAGACCAAGAAGATGTCCGAGTCGATGCGGCAGATGGCGTCGCAGTGCAAGAACCCGGGGCAGTCCGGGCAGGGCACCGAGGGCGAGCAGACCGTGCCTGCCTCGCTGGGAGCGCAGGCGCAGCAGACCCTCAGCGAGGCGGAAGAGATGCGGGCGATGCTGCGGCAGGCGCGCGCCGCGCAGTCGCAGTGCCAGGGTCGTGCCCGCGGCATGGGAAGCCAGGGGTTCCTCCGACCGGGCGCCGGCGGCAGCGGTCAGGGAGCGGGCATGGGCGGTCGCGGGCAGGGCGCGGGCGGCGAGATGCCCCGAACCGAGACCGAGACCGCGACCGAGGTGGTGCGCGAGGGCGGCGTGATGCGACCGGGCGACGTCATCGCCCGCTCGCTCATCGAGGGCGAGGTGACGGTGGGCGAGGCGCAGGTCCCGCTCGAGCGGATCGATCGCGCCGCGGAGGCAAGCGCTCCCGCCGACGCGGGCGCCGAGGACCCGGTCCCGCCGCATCTTCGGGATGCGCACCGCCACTACTTCGGCGAGCTCCGCCGCCTCGTGCGTCCGGCGACCCCGGGCGCGCCGACGCCCCCGGGCGGGGGATCGACGCCGGCTGCGGGTGGCGCTGCGCCGACGCCGAAGGAGCCCGCGAAGGACTCCCCCAAGGGCTCCGGATCGTGATCGGTCCGTCGCGCCTCGGTGCGCGCCTCGCGGCGGCGATCGTCGCGGGCGGGACGATCCTCGCGCTCGGGGGCTGCGGCGACGATCGTCCGGAGGTCACCATCTACGTCTCGGTCGACGACCACGTCGCGCGACCGATCCTCGCCGAGTTCGAGCGGACCGAGGGGATCCGCGTGAACGCGCGGTTCGACGCGGAGGCGACGAAGACGACCGGACTCGTCAATCGGATCCGCGCGGAGAAGGACCGCCCGCAGGCGGATCTCCTCTGGTCGAGCGAGCCGTTCATGACGGTGCAGCTTGCCGAGGAGGGGCTCCTCGACGCGCCTCCGGAGGACGTCGCCGCGTCGCATCCCGAGGCGTGGCGGGACGAGTCGCGGCGCTGGCACGCCTTCGCGGGGCGGGCGCGGGTGATCGTCTACGCGCCCGACCGCGTGCCGCAGGAACGGCTGCCGCGCACCTGGATGGACCTCGTCCGACCGTGGTGGAAGGACCGGGTCGTGATGGCGGATCCGCGCTTCGGCACGACCCGCGGGCACGTCGGGGCGATGGAGGCGTACTGGAGCCGCGAGGTGATGCCCGGCTACTTCGAGGCGTTCCTCGAGGGGCTCGCGGAGAACGGCGTCCGCTTGCTTCCCGGCGGGAACGCCGCGGTCGTCGAGGCGGTCGCCGCGGGCGAGGCGGACGTGGGGCTCACCGACACCGACGACGTCTGGATCGCCCGGGACCGCGGTCTCGCGGTCGCCTTCGTGCTGCCGCGGCATGCGCCGGACGAGCGCGAGGGCGGCGGGACGCTCGTCGTGCCCAACACCGCCGCGCTCGTGAGGGGCGGACCCAACCGCGCGGCGGCGATCGCGCTCCTCGAGCATCTGCTCTCCGCCGAGGTGGAGGCGGCGCTCCTCGCCTCGCCCTCGCGGAACATCCCCCTCGCGCACGCGGAGGCGATCACCTCCGACCGCCTCGAGGAGGTCGCGGTCGCGGACCCGCTTCGGATCGACCTCGCCCGGGCGGCGCGGGCGATGGATCGCGCCGTCGCGGAGACCGTGAGGCGACTGAGCGAGGTTCGGGTCGCTCCGGCGCCGCGCGAGGTCGAGCAGGACCTCGAAGAGTCATCGCGCGACGAGTCCGCGCCCGCGACCGAGGGCAGCGGCGGGGGACCCGCGAGCGAAGCGCCCTCCGAGGGGAGCGCCGGCTGAGGTGCGGTCCGCGACGACCGCCGCGATCCTTCTCGTCACGGCGATCCTGCTCGTCGCCGCGGCGCCACCCTTCGTGGGCGCGGTCGTCGCGCTCGGCGAGGGGGGCGATGCGCGGGCGGTGATCGACGGCGACGCGCTCTGGCGCACGCTCGGCTGGACCGGCGGCGTCGCGCTCGCGGCGGCGGTCGTCGGCTGGGCGCCGGGTCGGGTGCTCGCGCGGCGTCGTGGGATCTGGGCGTTCCTCTCGATCCTTCCCTTGACGGTGCCGCACTGGCTCCTCGTCTACGGGCTCTGGCAGTCGACCGGTCCGGGCACCTTCCTCGGCGACCTCGCCGGGCGAGCGGAGGCGACCGCGCTCCTTCGGCAGGGCGTCCTCGCGGCGGGGCTTCTCGCCGCGTCCTGGCCGATCGTCGCGTGGAGCCTCGCCGCGGAGGGACCGCCGCGCGGCTCGACCGCGGCGCTTGCCTCGCTCGATGGCTGGTCGCTCGGCGAGCGATTGCGGGGCGCGCTCCGCGAGGACGCGTCGTCGCTTCTTCGTGGCGCGATCGCGGCGATGATGCTCCTCGCCGGCACCACCGTCGCCTTCGACCTCGCGGGGGTGCGGACGTTCGGGTTCGAGCTCCGCACGCTCGACGCGGAGGGAGCGCCCCTTGGCGGCATCATCCGGCTCGGCGCGATCGGCATCCTGCCCGGGATCGTGCTCCTCGTGCTCGCGGCGACCCTTCCTCGCCCGGAGACCTCGCCGGAGGAGGTCGTGCCGCGACCCTCCCGCGGGCTCCGCGTGGTCGCGGCGGCGGTGGTCGGACTCCTCGGCGCCGCGCCCGTCGCGCTCCTCGTCGGCGGGCTCCTCCGCGAGCCGGGGATCTCGCGCGATTCGCTCGAGTCCTTCGGATCGCTCCACGCCGACGCGGTGCCGACGACGCTCGGGACGGCGCTTGCCTCGGGAACGGTGCTGGCGCTCCTCGCGGCGGGGCTCCTCCTCCTTTGGCGGGATGGCTCGCGGTTCGCCCGCACCGTCGCCATCGTGCAGTCGGTCGTCTGGGCGGTCCTCGCGGGACTGCCCGCGGCGGCGGTCGCCGCGGCGACGATCTCGGCGTGGAACCGCTCCTGGCTCGACTCCTTCTATGAGTCCGCGGCGATCGTGGTCGTGGGTCATGTCGGTCGCTTCGGCGTCCTCGCCGCGGCGGCGGCGTGGTGGCTCGCGAGGCGTCGCGACGCGGCGCTCGACCTCCGCGCGATCGATGGTCCGCGCCGCCTCGGCGAGGTAATGCGGGCGGAGCGACCGCGGCTCGTCGCGGCGATGACCGCGGCGGGGGCGGTGGGAGCGTCGCTTGCCCTCGGCGAGATCGATCTCACCGCGCGGCTGCAGCCTCCGGGCGACGGCTGGATCGCGGTGGCGGTCCTGAACGCGATCCACTACCAGCGCGGCGAGTCGGTGCTGCTCGCGGCGCTCGCGATGACCGCGATGGGCGCGATCGCGGCGGGAGCGGTGATGCTCGCGTGGCGACCCCTCCGATCCGCCGGTCGCGCCGCGGCGATCGCGTGGGTGCTCGCGGCGGCGGTCGGGACGCTCGACGCTGCCGCATGGCATGATCCGCTGAGGCAGGATCGAGGCAGGTCGGCGATCGCCGACGAGTCCACGACCGCCGCTGGCGGCACTCGGAGCGGTCGCGGATGAGCACGCAGCTTCTTCGATTCGAGCATCCGGGATGGCTTGCGCTCCTCGTCCTCGTGCCGATCGCGTGGTGGCTCGCCCGTCGTGCGGCGGGCACCATGAGCGCGACGCGGCGCTGGTGCGTCTTCGCGCTCCGCGCCGTGGTGATCGCCCTCGTGACCGCGGCGCTTGCGGAGCCGAGCTGGGTGCGGCGCGGCCAGCACCTGACGGTGGTCGTGGTCGCCGACGCGAGCCGCTCGGTGCCCCGGACGATGCGCCTCGAGGCGGAGGAGTTCCTGCGCCTCGCCGCGGAGGCGCGGGAGCGTCCGGAGGACCGCCTCGCGGTGGTCACGACCGCCCGCGACGCGGAGGTCGCGGCGCTGCCGGAGCCCTCGACGGTGCCCTCGAGGGCGTTCTCGATCACGGGGCACGCGGGCGCCGACGATGCGACGAACCTCGCCGAGGGGATCGCGATGGCGCTCGCGATCCTGCCCTCGGAGAGCGCCTCGCGGATCCTCCTCGTCTCGGATGGCAACGAGACCGCCGAGAGCGTGCTGAAGGCGGCGGAGCTCGCCCGGGCGAACGGCGTCGCGATCGACGTGCTGCCGCTTCGCGTGCGGGCGGATGGCGAGGTCGTGTTCGAGGAGCTGCGGGTGCCGACGCGGGCGCGGCGCGGTCAGACGGTGGACCTGCGGATGTTCCTGCGGAGCGGACGCGCGACGACGGGACGGCTCTCGCTCCTGCACGACGACCGCCGGATCGACCTCGATCCGGGCTCGCCGAGCGACTCGATGACGATCACGCTCGAGCCCGGGGTGAACGCCTTCTCGGTGCCGCTGC